>WBZS01002176.1_pt1 | contig 12827 bp, 8 predicted proteins | sample 5204201 | NCBI WGS metagenome assembly WBZS01 (sample SAMN12344357, study PRJNA552823) | activated sludge metagenome | biome: Activated sludge suspended growth; feature: Nitrification reactor; material: Wastewater; isolation source: activated sludge from nitrification reactor of wastewater treatment...
ATTCAGGGCTGAACTTCTTCGGAGCCATCAATTCCCTTCCCAATCTCCAAGGAATCCTATCCTTGGGCTCTTGGTCCGGTATCAATCACTCACTCCACTGAGCCTGCGTCGTTCGGCGAGTAGAGCCACCCGTTCGCGGCCAGGTGCTCGCACAGTTCGCGCTCGAACTCGACCTCATTGTGCTGCGCCATGTCAGCTCACCTCCCGGGAATTTCGACTTGGCCGGTTACGGCAGCAGTGATGAGCGCAGCGCGCCGCTCCTTGGCCAGCGCGATGAATTCCTCGGCCTTCAAGATCAGACGGTCAATCTTCGCGGTCTCCCGATCAAGGCGGTCGGCGACATCACGTTGCTCGGCAATCGGAGGCTGCGGTACCCGCAGAGCCCCGAGCACGTCACGCGATAGCGACGGGAGAGTAGCTGTGCGGTTGTTCGCCACGAAGAAGCCGGAAAGCCGGCATGTCTCCACAACCCAGCGCAGATACCGGGCATCCCACAGCTGGGTTCTCCCCCGGACTCGGGCGACGTGATTCTGGAATGCCCACCCCGGAAGGTCGCGCCTCAGAACGTGCGACCGCCCGTAGCCAGCCCCTCCCTCGACCACCACGATGTCGTCACGCTTCAGGCTGTATTTGGATACCTCTCCGCGTGGGATCGTGATGGTCTTGGAATCATCGACCAGCAGCTCCTCCGGCTGGATCGAGCCAGCCGCAAGGTAGGGCATCTCAACGTCATTGTCACCCTTCATGGACGCGTTGATCATTCGGCCTAACACAACTTCATGGTGGTGGGATAGGCGCGGCGTGGCCCAATGGTCAGGCACAGATCCGAACCAGTAGTCGGAAACTCGGCACTGAAGCTCCCGCCCCAGAACGAGGTTCTTGATCGCCCGCTGACGGCGCTCTTGCAGGAGTGCGATCATCTCGTTCTGCTTCTCGATGAGCGCGTCGATTTTCGCGGTCTCCCGATCCAAGAAGTCCGCGATCGCTCGCTGCTCGTCCTCGGGCGGAAGTGGCAGCGTGATCTTGCTCATAGGCGCATATCGCGTGCTCCACAAGTCAGCCACGATGCCCGAGCCCCAGCGGTAGAACTCCTCCTGGAAGGCGGGTGATCGCAGGAGGTGGTGCGCGTATTGCGGGAGGATTCCCGTCGGACGAAGCACCGTTGAGATGACCGAGACACTGCCATCCGTGGGCGCAATACCTCCCGAGCCCTTCCGATCGGACCGGCTGTTGATGACGTAGTCCCCGGCGCGGACCAGTTTGCGCGCGTCGTTGTTGGCCGTCAGTGCAACGTTCTCCATGCGCGGGACCACGCCGCCCATCGAAACGGACAGCGGCTCATAATCGGCGTCGCTGACCGTTGTCCTGCGTTCGCGAAATACCCGCCCGAGGGGGACCTGTTGCCAATGGGCAGGCAGTTCCCCCAGCCACGCTTGACCGGACTCCCGCATGAGTCGGATCACGCCTCCACCGCCCTCAGCAACTCCATGATCTCGGCGGTGACCCGGTTCAGGTCGGCGTCGATCTCCTCCAACGGGCGTGGCGGCACGTACTTGTAGAACAACCGCGTGAAGGGGATCTCATAGCCGATCTTGGTCTTGGTGTGGTCGATCCAGGAGTCCGGGACGTGGGGCTTGACCTCGCGGTCGAAGTAGTCCTCGATGCTGTCACGGAAGGGGACGAGTTCGGTGTCACGGAGATCCGGGTCCGGTTCCGGCTGCTTCTTGGCGTCCCGGCAGACCTCCGCCTCGCCGTCGTGAACGCCGATCGTGGTCCAGATCGCCTTCGTGATCGGTGCGGACAGCGGCGCCCCGGCCGCGACCAACGCCTTCCGCAGCGCAACGAGAAAGGCATCCCGCGAGAGGAACACCTGCCCGGACAGCGTCCCAAGCGCGGTGCGGATGGCGGCGGCGTCCGGCTTGTCGAGCTTGGCGACGACCCGGGTGGCGAGCACGGTGTCCGTGTTGTCGGCGTCGACGGCGAACCGCAGCCGCAGCGGCTGCTCGACGGTGATCTCCCAGTAGCCGAAGTCGACCGGCACGAGGATCTTCGATAGCTCGCCGTCCTCGAAGTCGTCGTAGAGCCTGGCGATCTGCTGGCGGTCGACGGCGCGCAACTCCTTGTTCTTCGAGCCCAGGTTCTTGCGCATTTTGGTGCCGAAGCCGGAGGCGTCGATCAGCTGGATGCGGCCGCGGCGTCCGGCGGGCTTGTGGTTGTCCAGCAGCCAGACGTACGTGGCGATGCCCGTGTTGTAGAACATGTTAGTCGGCAAGGCGACGATGGCGTCCACCAGGTCGGACTCGATCAGCCAGCGGCGGATCTCCGACTCCCCCGACCCGGCGCCACCGGTGAACAGCGGCGACCCGTTGAGAACGATTGCGGCGCGTCCCCCGGAGTTCTCGACGCCGGCCTGCCCAGGACGCATCTTGCTCACCAGGTGCTGCAGGAACAGGGTCTGGCCGTCGCTGATCCGCGGCAGACCGGCGCCGAAGCGTCCCTTGAACCCGAGCTGGTGCTCCTTGCGGACGGTCTCCTCGGCCGCCTTCCAGTCTCCGCCGTAGGGTGGATTCGACAGGCAGTAGTCGAACTGGATCCCCTCGTGCAGGTCGTGGCGCAGGGTGTCGCCTCGGCGGATCGCGTTGACGTCCTGGCCCTTGCCGATCATGTCGGCCTTGCACATGGCGTATGACTCAGGGTTCAGCTCCTGGCCGGCCAGCGACACTTTCGCCTTCGGGTTGAGCGCCAGGATGCGCTCCTCGGCCACCGACAACATGCCGCCAGTGCCCGCGGTGGGGTCGTAGATGGTCCGGACCGTGCCCGGCACCGCAAGTACGTCGGAATCCGGGGCCAGCAGCAGGTCGACCATCAGCTTGATGGCGTCACGCGGCGTGAAGTGCTCGCCGGCGGTCTCATTCGACGCGGTGGAGAACTTGTAGATCAGGTGCTCGAACAACTGCCCCATGCCGGCGTTCGACAGCTTCGAGGGGTGCAGGTCGACCTTCTCGTCGTCGGCGAACGCGTCCACCACCAGGTAGAGTCGGTCGTTCTCGTCGAGCTTGCGGATCGTCTTCTCGAAGCCGAACTCGGCAAAGATGTCCGCGACGTTCGCCGAGAACCCGGCCACGTAGTCGATCAGGTTGTCCGCCAGGCTCTCCGGGTCGCCGAGCAACGATTTGAGCGTCCAGGACGAGGTGTTCCAGAAGTGCAACCCGTAGTCGCGGCGCAGCTTCGCGGCGATCGCCTGCTCGCCGAGGGGCTTGGACGCCAGCGCGATCAGCTCGGGCCGGTGCCCGTTCATCACGCACTCCATGCGCCGAAGCACCGTGAACGGCAGGATCACCTGGCCGTACTGCGCGGGCTTGTACACGCCTCGGATCTGGTCGGCGATGCCCCACACGAAGTTGGCCAACTGCTGGCTCATGCTGTCCTCTCACCGACGGGTTCGCGACCAACCCGGCTCGAAGCCAGGCTCGTCAAGCCCAGAGAGGTGCGTGGCCGGACGCCAACGTCCAGCCCCGCTCCCCCCGGCTCACGCCCTACTCTGCCAGCGGTTCACCCTTCTGGGCCGCAGGGCCCAAGCGCGATTCCCCCATCGCTGCCTGCAAGAGGCACTCCGCCGCGATGCCCGTGGTGACCACACATCGACGACGCAGAAACGGACACCCGTTGTCGGGTGTCCGTCTTGGTGGAGCTAAGGGGATTCGAACCCCTGACCTTCTCATTGCGAAGGACTTCCGGCCCGCAGGAGTGACGTCTGACTACGCGTTCCATGAGTTCGACAGGGGCCGCTCAGACCCTCACTTGAACCGTCGGGGAGCCACGGGGGTGCCAGGTTCGGGGACCGGAACGCCAGCGTGGGAAGATGGCTGAGCTGCCCGTTACTGGCGGCTGCCACGCCTTGCACCCCTCCCCCCGACTCCCCCGTGTCTACCCCGCCAGCTTGGGTAGCATCAGGACTATGCCATCTCGCCTGACAGTCGGCCGCGTATTCGTCCCAGGGGGACGTCCCACGGTCACCTACGTGCCCCGGGACTCGCTGCGCCTGGAAGGCCGCCTGGCGCAGTACCTCCGAGACCGGTTCAAGATGCTGTCCGTATCGGGTCCGACCAAGACCGGCAAGACAGTGCTATTGCGCAGCGGTGTCGAGGGCGCGTTTTGGCTTTCTGGAGGCAGCATCGCTTCAATCGACGACTTCTGGCGCGCACTCGCTGACGCCCTTGGCAGTGAGAGTGAGATCGAGTTCACTACGTCAAGCTCCCTCAATACCGGCGGCGGAGTCAACGCTGAGCTGAACTTTGGCCTGGGCAAGGTTGGCGCGAACTCAGCCGTTGAAGGCACTGGCACCACTGGCAACACTCGCAGGTGGCAAATCGGGCCGCAGGACGCTGCCCGAAGTTTCCTCATCGAACATCCGGATTCCATCGTAATTGTCGATGATTTCCACTACATCCCGCCCGGAGTTCAGCTAAAGATTGCCCGCGGCGTTAAGGATCTTGTATTCGATGGACTTGCTTTCATCGTCGCCGCCGTTCCTCATCGCGCGTATGACGTGGTGCGGGTTGAGAAGGAAATGACCGGAAGGGTCGATCAGCTCGAGGTTGGATTCTGGAGCGCGGACGACCTGCATCAAATCGCAACCAAGGGATTTGAGGCGCTTGGGGTAAGTGCATCGCCAGAAATCATCGAACGGCTTGTCCGAGAAGCTTTCGAGAGTCCCCATCTGATGCAGGAGTTCTGCCGGCAGCTCTGCTACGACAACGGCATAGCCGAAGCAGTCGAGTCGCCGACCACGCTAAGCGAACCAGACTGGGACTCCTTCTTCAGTCGGCTCGCGCCGAATGCCTCTAAGACCACTTTCGATCTGCTAAGGACCGGCCCGCGGCAACGCAGTGATCGCAAGCAGCGGAAGATGGCTGATGGCACGAGCGGCGATATCTACGATGTCGTGCTGAGGGGAATTGCTAAGACCGGACCCTTGACCAAAATGTCCTACGAGCAGTTGAGGGCGGCGATTCGCGAAATCGTGGCAGAGGATCCACCCCAGCGGCATGAAGTAACTCGAGTTCTTGATCAGATGACTGACATTGCCAAGAAGCAGCCAGGGGAACCTGTGGTCGAATGGGACACCGAATACTCAGCGCTTTATATCGCCGACCCATACTTTGCCTACTGGCTGCGTTGGGGTTCGAGCGGGAGCCAGCCGACCGACACTGTGGACGAAGACCTTTAGATCTATGGGCTCGCAAAGCATGGGCACTATGTCTCCCGTCCGCGGACACCGGAACTCCCACGAACGGGACTCCGCGCGAGGACCGCACCGCAGCGGAGCGAGGAGCGGACCGCAGCGCGCGCCGGCGTAGCCGGCGCCTTGATCTTAGAGAGGCGAATTCGCCAATCTGCGGATTCCTAGAGCGTCGACCCAAGGCGATGGCTCATTGGCGCACCGGTACTGTGCGCCAATGGGTGGGGCCCTCAACGTCTGGACGGGCGTCGAACGCGAAGAATAACTGTCCGCCAAGGCTGTTTGCCGGGAAAGTGAACCGGAAGAGGGTAGAGTCTCCGTAATCCACACGATTCAGTCCAAGGAAGTCCGTGGGGCGAACAAACCCTGGAGTCCCAAGCGAAACGTACTGGGAGTCGTCCAGGTCTGGATAGATAGAGTCGGAGGCCATGTTGCTGACGGAAGCGACCACGTTTACCGACTGCCCATCGAGGGTAATCATCGCACTCAAGATTTGAATGCAGATGCTCTGCTCGCAGATTGACGGTTGCCCCGAGCTTGCGACTCGAGAACTGATACTGCGTCCGTTAACAAGAAAGTCACGAACCAGCCCTGACCCTCGATCTGTCTTAAACTCGCTATAGGTTGTACAGCCCGTGAAGTCATTGTTGCAACTACGCACCACGCCGCCAGGATCTTCAAACGTCTCGCTACCCTGCCGCTGAGACTTGCCAGATTGCTTATTGACCCGGTTCAACAAGTCTACGAAGTGTGCGTACTCCCACGCGGGGCTGTTCGGGTGAGCGAGCGCCATTGCATTCATCGCGTCTCGATCTTCGCCACCATTGCGGAGCTTGATGTACTTTAGCCCCGCTTGGTAATCGCTCGATAGCTGTGGGATGCGTGTCGCGATGGCATGCTGGCCGGCGGGTGAAACTAATAGGGAAATTAGGAGGGCCAGTGCAGACATGGTTACTGCAATGATCTCTGGAATAGTCGCAAGTGGACGCGACCGACCGTCGCGCCGGGGCACCGTAGATGGCCTTGACCGTACATTCCCCCATGGTTGAATCATCTCTTTACCCGACTTCCCGCCGGAACTCGTCGTAGGTTCCGATGAGGTAGTTGACAAGGGAGACCTGGAAGTCGGGGTTGGCGAAGAAGAGGTCGAACAGCATGCCGTTCTTCTCGTGCCGATCAACCAGCAGGTCCTTGATCTTCTGCTCCAGCACCATCCGGTACTGGCTGCGGTCGTTGTTCTCGGCCACGGCGCGCATGTCGTCGTCGCCCTTGACCACCACCCACTGCTGTTCGACCCACACCTTGTCGGCGTCGCCCAAGTCGGCGCCGTACTTGGTGTTCATCGACGAGATCAACGCTGACAGCTTGTCCAGGAGCGGTTCCTGCTGCGACCCCTTCCCTGCCCCGGGCAGCGCCACCCCGGGTTCGTCGGACGCCGTCAGTGCGATCGCGGCGTCCGAGGTCACGGCGATCCGCAGGTGCGTCAGCTGCACGGACTTGCTCAGCTGCGGCATCGGGTCCGAATCACTGGGCGGCAACTCGAGCAGCAGCAGGCGTCCGTACAGGAACAAGCGCTCGAGGTCGGCGTCCGTGAACGGCATCACCTGGGCGATGAACGCATACGCCCGGCAGAAGTGCCGCAACGTGGTCCGGAACTTCTCCTGCCCGTCGGCGTCCAACCCCACGAACCGCCCGACCGCCGGCTCCAGATTCGCGTAGACCTCCGGCTGCCGGGCCGGATCCTCCGACAGCAGGGCTGAGACGGCGGCGTCCATCTCCTCGGCCGACAGCACGTGGGCGGCGAGCAGGTCGTGCTCCATCGTGTACAGCACGTTCGGCTCGGTCGGGGTGGCGAACGCCTCCTCGTAGAACGGCTCGAACGACGCCTTGATCTCCTCGGCGCTGTTGGCGAAGTCGAGGACGAACGTGTCCTGCTTTCCCGGATGGGTGCGGTTGAGCCGCGACAGGGTCTGCACGGCCTTCACCCCGGCCAGCTTCTTGTCCACGTACATGGTGTGCAGCAGCGGCTCGTCGAACCCCGTCTGGTACTTCTCGGCCACCACCAACACCTGGAAATCCTCCGAGTGGAACCGCTTCGGCAGCTGCCCCTCGGAGAACCCGTTCATGCCGGCCTCGGTCCACGTGACGTCGACGGCGTCCGGATCGGTCACCGGCCCCGAGAACGCCACCAGGGTCCGCAACGGATGCGCACCCTGGTCGTAGCCCTTGGCCGTGATGTAGGCGTCCAACGCCTGCTTCGTGCGCACCGCGTGCAACCGCGACCGGGTCACCACCATGGCCTTCGCCCGGCCGTCGATCTTCGCGCGCGTCTTCTGCAGGAAGTGCTCGACGATCACCTCGGCCTTCTGCTCCAACTGGTAGGGGTGTAGCGACACGAACCGCGCCAACGCGGCCTTCGCCTTCGACGCGTTCAGCTCCGGGTCGTTGCGCGGGTGCGCGTTCGCCAGCTTGTAGTACGTGGCATACGTCGTGTAGTTCGCCAGCACGTCGAGGATGAACCCCTCCTCAATCGCCTGCCGCATCGAATACGTGTGGAACGGATGCTTCAACCCGTCCGCACCCAACCGCCCGAACGTGTCCAGCGTCTTCGGCTTCGGCGTCGCGGTGAACGCGAAGAACGACAGGTTCTTCTGCTTCCCCCTCGCCAGGGCGCTGGCCAGCAACGCCGCGTCCGGGTCGGTGGCTTCCTCGGCCAACAGTTCGGACGCCTCTGCGTCGGCCAGCGCGTCGTCGCCCTTGAGCACCGTCTTGAGTTGCTTGACCGCATCGCCCGACGTGGAGGAATGCGCCTCATCCACGATCACCGCGAACCGGCGCCCCACCACCCCGGACGCCTCGCCCGCCTCGGCCTCTTCGGCGGCCTTCTTGGCCACCACCGGGAACTTCTGCAACGTCGTGATGATGATCCGCGCCGCGTTGCCCTCCAGGGCGGCCTTCAACTGGGCGGAGTTGTCGTCGATCCGCACGATGGTGCCCGGCGTGTGGTCCAGGCCCGCCACGGTGTCCTGCAGTTGCCGGTCGAGCACCTTCCGGTCGGTGATCACCACCACCTTGTCGAACACCGGCTGATCATCGACACCGTGCAACCGGGACAGCTTGTGCGCCGTCCACGCGATCGTGTTCGACTTCCCCGACCCCGCCGAGTGCTGCACAAGCCGATCCACCCCAGCCCCGTCGGCGTACGTCGCCGCCAGCAGCGTCCGCACCGCATGCCACTGGTGGTACCGCGGGAACAGGACGCCGCCGTCGTGCTTGTGCACGAACGTGCCCAACAGGTCGAGCCACGCGTCGCGCTGCCACACCTCCCGCCACAAGTAGGCGGTCTGATAGCTGCCGGACGCCGCCGGCGGATTCCCCGCCGCCCCCGGACGCCCACCCCCGGCCGTGCCCTGGTTGAACGGCAGGAACACCGTCGCCTGCCCCGCCAACCTCGTCGTCATCGCCACCCGATGCGGGTCCACCGCGAAATGCACCAGCGTCCGCCTGGCGAAGATCAGGTCATGCGGGTTCCGGTCGGAGCGGTACTGGGCCATCGCGTGCTCGACACTCTGATGCGTCAACGGGTTCTTGAGTTCGGCCGTCGCCACCGGGATGCCGTTCACCACCAAGGTGAGGTCGAGGGAGTCGGCCTGATTGGACTCCGAATGATGCAACTGCCGCACCACCGCCAACCGGTTCGCCTCGTACCGGGCCCTCTGGGCGTCATCGAGACCGCTGGCCGGCCTGAAGCAGCAAAGACGCGGGTGGACGCCGGAGTCCTTCACCTGATCGCGCAGCACGCTGATCGTGCCCCGGTGATCGAGCGCCTCCGCCACGACCCGGACGAACTTCTCACGCGCCATCGCCTCCCCGCCATGCCGGGTGACGAGCGTCTGCCACTCCTTTGGCTGGGACGCCTGCACGAAGGCCACTACCTCGTCCGGGAACAGGCCCAGCTTCCGGTCGTAGCCGGTCGGGGCGACCTTGGACCAGCCGTGGTCCAGCAGGTGCGCCTCGATGTTGGCCTCGAACGCTACTTCGTGCGTGATCATCGCCACCTCACCCCGGAATCCCGCTACCAGCAGTCGTCACGTCAAGCTGGCCTGTCACCGCCGCGGTGATCAACGACTGCTTGTACTCCTCGAGTCCGGCCACCTGACTGCGCATGATCGCGGTAGCGCGAGTGGTGGACGCCTCAACTTCCCTCAGCGCTTTCAAGTTGTCCTGGCGGGTGCCTTTAGGGGGTATGGGGATGCGCAATGCCCTGATGATCTCCTGGCTCAGGTTGGGCTGCCCTCCTCCCAGGGCCAGCGACACGATGGCAGGCTTATGCGCGCGGAACCAGAAGAATCCCCATTCCGTGAGGTCGGCATCAGCCGAGAGAACACAGCAAGCCTGGTTGACGCAGGCCTCGATGCCCAAGAGGGCGACGCGCCCCTTCGTTGCCCCCTGCCCATACATCGCGATGACCAACGAGCCCGGCTGGTACTTCACGAGCGTCGAGTAATCGTTGAGCGCGAGCTCGGTGACACATCTCGAAGTCTCCCGAAGCCAGCCATCACAGATGTCGCCAGTGTTGACCCACGAAACCGGCCCGTCGTAGTACTCCTGTTCCGTCGCTGGAGGGGTCGAGCCGCTACCGGTGCGAAACACATAAGACAGTCGGGGTAGGCCCCAGGTTGATGAGACGAAGGGCATCCAATCCAGGCCAGTGGCACACATGTCCGTGCCACTGATCGTGGTCAGATCGCGAAACACTCCATCGCGCGCCAACACGGCCAGCCGAATCTGTTCACGCCGCGCCCCGATGATTCGGTCGATGCGGGCGACCCGGTCGTCGAGGAAGTCCGCGATCCGCCGCTGCTCCTCCAAGGTCGCGACGGGGATGCGCAGGGCACCGAGAACATCGGCAGTAACAGCCTCGAACGTGCTTCCGGCAGCCATGGAATGCAGATCGGGCATCTTCGCGCGCAGCGAGTAGGCCACATAGCGCAAGTCCACATTGGCTGTGCCTCGAAGCGCTGCGATGCCACGACCGATCCCCAGCCGCTTGTTTGCCCAGTTCATGGCACCTACGGGAGCTCGGACCGAGAGCAAGAGGTCGCCTGCGGCCGCCCGCTTAGGTGCTGAGTCACACTCAAAACGGGGCTCGGGATGGCGAGTTGTGAACTCCGCGTTGCCCTGAATGAAGGGCAGGCCTCCGGCGATTTCGTGAACATCCTCGCTGGGGGGTGACTGACCTGCAACGACCTCCACCAGTCGACGGAGCGCAATCGTGCTGCTCACAGCCCCAAGTCCTTCATCCAGCCCTGGATCTGCGTTTCGAGGTCCTTGATCTCGGCGGCGATTTCGGCGACGGGCCTCGGGGGCGTGTAGACGTAGAACTGGCGGGTGAAGGGGATCTCGAAGCCGACTTTCGTCTTGGTGTGGTCGATCCAAGCGTCCGGGACGTAGGGGTGGATCTCCGATCGCAGGTGCGCCTCGGCGGAGTCGATCAACGCCTTGTCCCGGGCCTTGTCGTCGAGCGCCAGCCAGCCGGCGGGGAGGGGGATGTTCTCGGCGTCGCGCAGGTCGGCGTCCGGCTCCGGTCCGGTCTTGCCCGTGACGATCGGCGCCTCCGGGTCGGCGACGGCGGCCAGCTTCACCAGTTCGCGCACGACGGGCAGCGGCGTGGCGGCGTCCGCCTTCCTGATCGCCGCCGTCAGCGCCGCAGCGGTCGCGAACCGGGTCCCGACCAGGGGCGCGAAGGCGTCCGACCCCCGCGCACCCTTCCAGGCCACCCACGGCTTCGACGACTCCAGCGCGGCGAGGGCATCAAGGGTGACCTCCCAGCGGCGGCGCAGGGGCCGCTCGACGGTGATCCGCTGGAACCCGAACGCCTCGTTCGCCAGCACCTTCACCCGCGGGTCGCCGGCGAACTCCCCGAGGGCGCCGCCGTAGAGCCGCGCGACCTCTGCGATCGCGTCGCCGGTGAGTTCCTTGCGTTTGTCGCCGAGGGACTTGCGCATCTTCGACCCGGACTCGCGGGCGTCGATCAGGCGCACGAGTCCGCGGTCGGCGTCCGCCTTGTCGTTGGTGAGGATCCACACGTACGTCGAGATGCCGGTGTTGTAGAACATCTGGTCGGGCAGGGCGACGATGCCCTCCAGCCAGTCGTTCTCGAAGATCCACCGGCGGATCTCCGACTCCCCCGACCCCGCCGCGCCCGAGAACAGCGGCGAGCCGGACAGCACGATCGCCACCCTCGACCCTGACGGCTTCATCTTCGACAGCATGTGCTGCAGGAACAGCAGCGACCCGTCCGAGACCCGCGGCAGCCCGGCACCGAACCGGCCCTGGTGGCCCTGCTTCTCGTGCTCGTCGCGAATCGGCGTCGCGTAGGCCTTCCAGTCGACGCCGTAGGGTGGGTTGGCCAGGATGAAGTCGAACTTCGCCGTACCGAAGGCGTCCTGAGTCAGGGTGTTGCCGTTGCGCATGTGGCCGGGATCGACGTCCTGGATCATCAGATCCGACTGCGCAATCGCCCACGTCTCGTCGTTCAGCTCCTGACCGAACACGCTCACGATCGCCTTCGGGTTCATCGCCTTGATGCGGTGCATCGCCCCCATGAGCATGCCGCCCGTGCCGGCGGCCGGGTCGTAGACGGTGCGGACCGGGATCGGGTTGGTGGTCAGCTCCGCTGACGCCTGCCCGGTCAGCAGCAGGTCGACCATCAGGGTGATCACCTCGCGCGGCGTGTAGTGCTCACCGGCGGTCTCGTTGCTCATTTCGGAGAACTTCCGCAGCAGTTCTTCGAACATGTAGCCCATCGCCTCGTTGGAGACCGTCACGGGCCGCAGGTCCAGGTCGGCGAAGTCGGCCATCACCGCGTACAACAGGCCCGCGCGATCCAGCCGGGCGATCTTGTCGTCGACGTTGTAGGCTTCCATGACCCGGTAGGCGTCCCGGGAGAGCCGCCGCACGTAGGCAGCGAGGTTGTCGGCGAGGTTCTTGTCATCGTTGAGCAGCGTCGCGAACGTCCACGGGGCGGTGTTGTAGAACCGGTGCCCGGAGACCTTCTTCAGCAGAGCGTCCTCGCCTTCGCCGATATGCGCGAACGTCGCCGCCTTCGCCACCACGGCGTCCTTCGTGGGGGCCAGCACGGCGTCCATGCGACGCAACACCAGCAGCGGCAACATCACCGAGCCGTACTCGTGCTGCTTGAAGGTGCCGCGCAGCTTGTCGGCCACCTTCCACACGAACGCGACCTTGTCCTGGAACCCCTGCGGCGCCATCGCCTCCCTCTCCCCGACTCACGGTCACCCTAACCTGCAGGCGGCGCACGACCAGTTGACCGCCCACCTGGGAAAGCGCCATTCGCCCTCTGTCTTCAAGCGTCTCGGGCGACCCGCGCCAGACCGGTACCAACGGGGTACCCAACCGAAGAAAAGAAGAAGGGCCGACTAGGCGTCGGCCCTTGTGGAGCTAAGGGGATTCGAACCCCTGACCTTCTCATTGCGAACGAGACGCGCTACCAGCTGCGCCATAGCCCCAAGGTTGTTGCCGGGTCACCCCGACAGCACGCTCATATTACACCACCCCCCAC
>WBZS01002177.1_pt1 | contig 12816 bp, 12 predicted proteins | sample 5204201 | NCBI WGS metagenome assembly WBZS01 (sample SAMN12344357, study PRJNA552823) | activated sludge metagenome | biome: Activated sludge suspended growth; feature: Nitrification reactor; material: Wastewater; isolation source: activated sludge from nitrification reactor of wastewater...
TTCTCTCCCCCGACCACGAATCGCCGATCAAGCCCCGTTGGCAATCGAGTTGGGCTTCTTGAAGAAGCTCTCGTTCATTGACCTTGGGCCTACGGACGATCAACGCCACCGTGGTCAGTTCTTTGGGTGCTTGGCGAATGTAGTCCAGGCCCGCTTCGAGTTCAGCGGTCGAACGAAACTGCACATCAGACATGGTCGAATCATCCGAAAAAACATGAAAAATATTGGCTTCGCCCTGAAATTAAGAGCGTGAAAACGCGTCGAGGTTCATGGTGTTGACCATTCCCATGACGCAATTCATTCGCAAAATTCGACGGAACGCGAAAATCGCCCTTGATGGGTTCAATTTTCTTCCGGTGTTACCTTGTATCAACGATGCCGTCGCGATACGATGCGGGCACCTTCAAGATCGGAACTCCCAAGCTTGATTCTAGGAATCGTTGTAGGACTTCTCATCCGCAAACGGAGTTTTACCATGCTGACCGTACTTCGGCCTGGAATTCAATACCGCTCGAAAATCACTCGCCGTGAAGCACTGGTTGTAGGCTCGCTTGGGGTTGCGGGTCTTTCGGCCGCGGACGTTTTGCGAATGCAAGCCAAAGCGGATTCACCGTCACGCCGAGGAAAGTCGGTGATCCTGATTTGGCTGCGAGGAGGCGCTTCGCATCTTGATAGCTTCGATATGAAGCCGAACGCACCCGCTGAAATCCGCGGCGAGTTTCAACCCATCGCGACCAGAGTACCAGGAATTCAGATTTGCGAATATCTGCCGTTGCTCGCGCAGTCGATGGACAAGCTCGCCATCCTTCGTGGGATTCGTTCGAACGACCTAGGCGATCACACTCCGCACTACATTGTGACAGGCTTTCCAGATCGAGGTCGGCGGCCGGCGATTGGTTCCATCGTGAGTTACCTTCGAACCGGCCCGCAAGAGTTACCTCCCTACGTCAGCATGATGTATCGACCCGACGGAACGCACGAAAATCCAACCTACACCGGTGCCGCACATCGGCCCTTCGTACCTCGCGGCGAGGGGCTCGCCAATCTGAGCCCAGCGCGTAGCTTCACGATGGAACGCCTTCAGGAACGAAACGTTCTTTTAAACCAAATTGATTCGTTTCGCCGCGACTTGGATTCCACGGGTTCAGCGACGGCAATGGACACCTTTCGCCAACGCGCCATGGACATGGTCACATCGCCTCTTGCGAGGGCGGCGTTCGACTTGAATCGAGAACCAGTCGCCACCCGCGAGCGTTATGGAAAGTACTGCGAAAACTTCCTATTGGCGCGTCGATTGGTGGAGGCGGGCGTGTCGGTGGTCACGCTCAAGGTGGGAGATTGGGATACTCACGAAAAGAACTTCATCGACATGCGGGATCAGCTTCCCCAACTCGACCGAGGCTTTCATGCGTTGATCACCGACCTGCATGAGCGGGGTCTGCAACAAGACGTCGCCGTCGTGATGTGGGGTGAATTTGGAAGGGCGCCGCGGATCAGCCGGGGTGATGGCCGAGATCATTGGCCGGAGGCCGGGGCGGCCGTCCTCGCCGGAGGTGGGTTTCGAACCGGGCAGGTTATTGGGGAAACCGACGCTCACGGTGGCGTGGCACGTGGCAGGGCGTACACACCGAGCAACGTGTTGGCGAATGTGTACCACCATCTTGGCATCGATCCACGTACCACCATTCCCGATCACGCTGGTCGACCGATGTACGTCCTTGAGGACCGCGAGCCCGTACGTGAACTTGAATCCGCGTGATCGCCGTCCGCAGACCGGTGCGATAGCTCCAAACGTCATCCCTTGGGTGGGGGCGGCATGGTCAAACCAGCGGGCCGTTCTCCGCCGAAGGCGCGTGCTCGGTACATGTACAAACCATGCGTCGCATGATAAAGCCCTCCGCCATCAATCGGTGAACCTGCATTTTGCAGGATCATTAGACACAGAGAGCTGGCAACTTCTTGAACCCAGGGCTGTTTGAGTTCTTCGTCGGTCATGGCCAAGGCGAGCCATTCGAGGATATGCCCCGTCGATCCAATCCGAGCCGCCAAGGCTTTATTGTTGCCAATCCCCGCAAAATAGTCCGTGGAAAGTGAACCATCGGAAAGGCGCATCTTTTTCGCTTGATCTTTATAGCGTGAAAGCTTGGCTTCAATATCTTTCCAGACGCCCTCTTTTTTGCCGCCTCGTTCCATGTGGCGGTGGTAAGCCCAGGTCAACCCGAACAGCCGATGCGTTCCGCCGCATGCGGCCGATTCGATTGGTTGATCGAGTTCGTATCGGACGATGTCTTCCAGTGTCATTTTTTCGCCGAAACCGTTGGTCCACGCGTGATCCGTACCGAAATGCTCCGCGACGATGATGATGGCCCAGCTCAACTCCTGCTTACGGGTAAGGCTCGCCTGCATTTTGGAATGGTTGCAAAAGTCGCGGAACGTGAAGTCTTTTTTTGCGACCACCATCTTGCGATCGAGCGGCATCGCCCATTGCACCATTTCCGCCACGAACTGGTCTTGGTGGCCTTGAGCGAAGCCAGATCCGGGAACGGTGATCACCTCGACCCCGTGCAGCGTGGGTCGAAAGTCAATGCCTTCGATGTGCCCACCTGAGCTGATGAAATCAAACGCGTTGATGCGCTCGTTTTTCTTTTCATCAAGCAAGGTGATACCTGGGCCGCAGCCGAGGATGCCGTGAAAAACCGTCCAAAATCCATGGGAATGAAGAAGGTCTCGCTCGCGGATATGTTTCAGCGCGGCATCAAGCCGCTGTTCAAGAAGATCGGGTACAGGAAGCGTTTTTGATGCGACCACGGGATTGATATCGGGGTCCGGCTGATCGCCGCCCTTGGTATCCGTGGCAGGACGTGGCGCGCAGCTTAAGGCAAGACCAGCAAGGATCCAGGGGGCGATTCGCTTCATGCCGACACCTGCGCGAAATTGATTACGTGAAAGATTCATCATTGAATCACGCCATTCCCGGTACCTTGGCAAACCACGCACGCCATTCCTCGGCGGAAATAAACGCGCAGCAGAACGTAAGGTAAATGGGACCAAACGCTGGCATGCCGTAGACGAAAATCAGGCCGATCCAGCCGAGGACGGCACCGCCGATCAATAGCCATCGCATACCCGTGCGAAACGCGAATGCTGGGAACGCCAACTGCCAGGCGAGCACCAGATATTGGACCAGGGTCAACATAAAGAGCGAGGTGTTTCCGTTGGGACGCATTTGATCGATTGTGTCTCTGGTATTCGTGAACGGATTCACCAGCGGATACCAATAAGCCACCCCCGCCCACCAATCGCCAAACTGCAGTTTGTGCAGAGCACTGGTGACGATGATGAACGCAAAATGAATCTGCATCATCCGCAAAACGAAATTCGCCGCATAGCTCGGCGTGTCAACCGTCGCATTTTTCGATGTCCAGCGCCGGCCGATCCACGTGCTCGACGGGCCTAAAACGCGTTCGAGCGGGGTAAGATTCTGGCTCCACTGACCAAGCAAGAGGTACGCCAACATCATGTAAAACGTCGCGATGACCACGATGAAATCGCCATCGAAATGCAAACTAGGATTGGCCAACATTGAGGTCGTGACCACCCAAGTAAGAACGCCCGTAATCCGCGGCGCGATTCCCAACGTGAACAAAGCGATCAAGGCCAGCGATCCCCACCAGAAGCCTTCGAATAAAGTGGGATTGTCGCCAACCACGTACAACAACGACCAACCTAAGGGGAATGGCATCCCATTCGGAAGCTGTTGGGCCTGCTGATACTCGAGCGTGCCGAACCAACCGTTCAGACTAAAGAACGCGTGATGATGGCCGGTCAGAGGCACGAGCCAACCCAGCACCGTGAGTCCGGTTAATATACGCACCACATGCAAGCCGATGGGAGCCGTGGGCGTGAACCAAAACTGATCCCATCGTTGGCTCCACGAAGGTTGCGGATTGCCATAGGGAGTGTTGGTCGAAGGGCTAGGTGCGGAATTCATCTGCATGCGTGGCGATGGAACGACGGCGTTCAAGGTGTGATATCCCCAAAGCTACTGACGAGTTCGTTAAACGTTCCCGGTGGCAATTGTGGCGCCAACAACACGACGGGGCTCACCTGGTCCCGACTGTGGCGAATCACTTCGGCTTTGTAGGCTCCATATTGAGAACAAAGATGTCTCGCATAGGACTTTGCGAGTAACAGCGCCCATTCGTTTGGCCGATAGACGGGACGATCCCGTGGGACAAGATGCTCTTCGATCACGCGAACTTTCATCACGTTTGATCCTTCTTCAGGATCCCAAATACGCGTCCTCGGCATTTGTTGACCGGGAGCGGGAATGACGGTTCCACGTGGCGGAGGCACGGGCATGTCATCCCCTAAACCATTCGCCAAAAGCTGATGGCGAAATCGAATCCACGGGAGGTCTTCTTTCGAGGGAAAACGCAACGACTTGATCGTTCGCCCTTCTTTGTCTTTGAGGTTGACGTCGAAAAAGATCGAGGGAAGCAGAGGGCGGTTCGAAAGGTAATGGTAGTTGTGCGTCATCCGTAACGGAGACCAATAGACATTGGAAAAGAACTCGTTGAGCTTCCCCGCGAAGAACGGCGAAAGGGCCGTGCTGGAACCGAAATCGGTGGGCCAGGGTCCACTCGGTGCTGCCAACACGAGGGTCGAAAGAGCCATGATCTTGAAAATCACGGCCGCGGTACCGACTCGTCGCAGCCAACTTGGTAACGGACGCGGTGGGCGCGTCGGAATGGTGACCATGAAACAAAACTCTCCCCGTCAACCATGAAGAAACGAATCGTTCGGATTTAAGAGCCAAGACAAAAGCGGGCGAGGCTCGGCGCTGGATTGGCCGTCTATTTGGTTCGCACAATCGGTCGAGATACCATCTTTCACGACTCGTTCAGATTTAGCCAGTTTATCACTTTGTGAGAAAATGCCAGGGCAGTTCTCCCATGTTTCCTAGATTTCCGAATCGTTCGACGGTGATTCATCCGCAAAACGGATTCGCTGAACTAAGTTGCCCGTCGAGCGTCCTCAAGCGACGGCGTGCCCTTCCTTGAATTCGGCCTTGCGTTTCGCTCGCTCGGCTTCGCCTTCGGCGAGAATGGCTTCCTTCTCTTCCACCTGCTCACCCTCGAGAACACTGTTGTCGATATAAACGTCCTCGGCTCGATGGAAAAATCGAGGTCCCACGACTTCGAGTACCGTGGGCTTGCGTTGTGGCTTCTCGAACGGAAAGAAATAGCCCTCCACCTCCACGACTTGCTCGCGATACTCACGAACGTTCAATAGAAATTCGTGCAAATCCTTGAGCCGATAATGCGGCACGCTCGCGAACGTGTGGTGCGGAAGGTGATAATCCTGCCCGAGCGGGAACACCGCAAAGCGGATGAACGGGTTCACGAAAAACACGCGAGTGTTCGTAAGCCAACCTCGGTCGCCGTTCCCATGCTGCACGAGCTGGCGAAGAATCATGAAGAACGAAAACGACGTAAAGATCGGGACCAGCCATAGCAAAACGTAATAAAGTGCCGCGTAAGGTGTCACGAGCAAGCTCAACCAGGCCAATCCTGTATAAAGTGCGGTTACATAAGTAATCCGCATATACGTCATCCAACGCATCGAAATAACAGGGTGAACTCGGCTCTGATGATACATCGATTCCGGGATCACGGCGTAAAAGATCATCACGCAAATCCACATCAAAACCGGAACCATCGCGAGCAACATTGCTTGATCGGCGTAGACCAGACCGAAAAGAGTGCCGAGAAGGGAAACCATGTAGAGAATTCCAACCCGCACCGTCAGCTTCACAGGTTTCCAGCCCTTTTTGAGATACGGATTCTTGTCACTGGGGATCGCGTTGTAGGCAGCCCTAATTCGCATGTAGCGAAAGAGATTGATGGGTGACAGTTGTTTCACGAGCGTCCAAATGAACGCAGCTTTTTCAACAGGAAAGTTCAACCAATGTCCGCTGGTTTTTAGTTGGGAAATATCGGGATCACGGTCCGGATCGTTGACGAATTGATGGTGCGCCAAATGCTGAAGGCGATAATGTTGCGTGGAACCATAGAGCGGAAACATACACGCCAAATCCGAGATCAAATCATTCCAAAATCGATTCTTGAATAAGGTGTGGTGGGAAGCTTCGTGCGCCAATCCCGTAAGTTGGTGCTGTCCCGCACCTACCATCGTGATGGCCAGGACCATCAAGGGAAGATTCCACCAAAAGCTCAGCCCCCACGCATCGTGATATTGATGAAACGTGATCGCACCGCCAATGACGATCGCCAAATAAAGATAAGTTCGAAAAAGATACCAGATGTTGGTGATGTTATCCGTCTGGCGAACTTCCTGAAGCTTTTCCTTGACACGCGCGTCCGAAAGGGTGTCGATTTTTGGGGCAACTGCTTCGACGGCTAACATGGCGAACCTCGAAATGAATGCACAGGATCGAATCGCTACGCAACGGCAGTTGTGTGCCGTTGCGTGCCAACAGTCTTGGTGAAGCTTCCTGGCAACGGAAGTTCCGCAAGCGAAGCATCGATAAAGAGATGATGCCAAAGCTGCGTGGAAAGGATCCCCGCCAAGCCCATCTCCACGCTGGTCCGCGTCGTAGACCCGAGCCTCATCTCTTTAAACGCTTTTCGCCAATGGAGGACCGCTGGCACATCGAAATACCCTGTTTTTCGCAAGGATTCTTCACTGAAAAGTTGCTCGACGAATCGAGGCGCCGGGTCGAGATGGAAGCTATCGAACGGTGCTCGAAACATCGCTTTGCGGCGCCAGGCGATTTCTTTGGGAAGATAACGCTCCGCGAGTCGGCGAAGGAGATATTTGTCTCGGAAGCCGCGCAGCTTGAGACCTGGGTCGACGCTGGCCAAGAACTCGAAAACCTCATCATCCAGAAAGGGATATCGCGTTTCCACGGAATGGTGCATCGCCACCCGATCGCCCTTGCCATTGAGCAGTGAGCCAGGCAAATGGACCCGAGTGCCAAGATACAGGCTTCGATTGAGAGGGTGCCAACGTTTGATTCGATCGGTATTCAACCCCAGGTCGGCATAGGGATTATGTTCCGTCATCACCTCGCGCATGTGAGGCGAGTAAAAGCGAAGTTTGGCGGTGCTGAACATGCCATACAGATCAAGCCAGGCGTTGGATCCGCCCACGGCTTCGAGCGTTCGTTTCACGTTTTCCATGGGGAACGTTGGCGAGCCAGCCAGCTTCAAAAACAGTCGGCGAATCTTCATGCTTAGCGGGAAGCCGGGAATGAAATCGAAGAAACTCAGGGCCTTGTGGATTTTGAACCACGAATAACCGGCCAAGAACTCGTCCGAACCTTCGCCCGTAAGCGCGACTTTGTAGCCATGCTGATGTACGTCTCGAGCGAGCAAAAGCATGGCGGCGCACGAGGTGTCAATGACGGGGCCCTCGGCTGCCCAAATCAGACGCGGATACGACGATAACGTTTCTCGGGAGCCGAAGTTGACCACGTGCGGCTGACAGCCGAGGTGCCTTGCCACGATTCCCGCTTCGCTCGTTTCGTCGAGTTGCGGATCTTCCACGCGAACGGTGAACGTCGGCAACGGAGTACCACGTATCTTGCTAGCCAGAGCCACGATCAAGCTGGAATCGACCCCGCCGGAGAGGTACGAAACGACTGGAACCTCCGCGCGCAGCCTACGTTCGACGGAAGCCAGCATTCGCTCTTCGAAACGATCGACAAGCTTGTCGACAGGCGTCACATAGTCTTCCTTGCCCGCGTCCGGAAAATCGATCTGCCAATGCACACGTTCGCGAATGGTACGTCGTCCCTGGCTTTCCGTCCGAAGGTCCAGGTAGCGCCCAGGTAACAGACTTTGAATTCCTTCGAAGCAAGTTAGCGGACCAGGCATCGAAAAGAAGGTAAAAACGTGGTTGATGCCACGGAGGTTTGGTTCGGGTGAAACCAATCCCGATGCAAGAATTGCTTTGATCTCGCTGCCAAAAATCAACCAATCTCCACGTCTCGCCCAATATAGTGGGCAAATCCCAAAACGATCTCGAGCGAGCACGATTCGTTTTTGACGTCGGTCAAAAAGGACGACGGCATATTGTCCGTGCAGGTGCGCGAACATCTCCTCGCCGAATTCCTCCCACAGATGAGGAAAGAGTTCGGTATCGCAATGGGTCCGGAACCGGTGTCCTTTCGCTTCGAGGAATTTACGTTGTTCGGGGTAATCGAAAAGTTCGCCATTGAAGACAACGTGAACGTCGTTCGTTTCGTTGCTGATCGGTTGCCGACCATCCGCCAATCCGACGATGCTCAAGCGACGATTGGCTAAGTGCACACCCTCTTGTTGGAAATAGCCATCTTCATCTGGCCCGCGGTGCACGATCGCGTCCGCCATTGCATGAAGAAGGTCGGTCGGCCAAACTCGTTCGCTGGCCAGATCAATAACGCCGGCTATTCCGCACATGGAACCGTCTCGTTGACAAATTTCCCGGACACGTCTCATTGAAACAGGAACCGGCTTGGATTCGAAGCCGTATTGAAGAAGGTTCGGGTGATTATTTTTTTTGAGGTCGACAAACTCTTCTTCATTTACCCATTCGCTGTTTGCGTAATAATCGAAAGGACCCGTACAATAAGAACCATCGAGAACGGTTCAGGCGACGGAACGACTGCGTTTCCAACAGTAAATTAACGTAAGAGCGGACCAGCTATTTTGAGGAATTGATGGCAACCTTCACCATTCGTGAGGAAACCGATGCGGACGCGCCGGCGATTCGCGACGTGCACCAAATAGCCTTCGACCAGGACTTCGAACCGGATTTGGTCGAGGCGCTCCGACGTGGCGGGTACACACGCATTTCGTTGGTTGCCGAACGGGAGGGCGTAATCGTCGGGCACGTGCTATTCAGCGAAATGGTGATCGTTTCGAAAACGGATGAGATACCGGCACTATCGCTCGCGCCGGTCGCGGTTTTGCCCGAGCACCAAGGACAGGGAATAGGTTCTGCCCTCATTCGGAAGGGATTGGAGATAGCTCGAGAACGTGGCGAACGTATCGCCATCGTCCTGGGCCATGCTGATTTTTATCCAAAGTTTGGTTTCTCGGCGAACGCGGCGGAACCGTTGTCGTCGCCCTTCAGCGGTCACGCTGAATGGATGGCGATCGAACTCGCGCCAGGAGCGCTGCGAGACGTACAAGGTTGGGTTCGTTATCCGCCTCCATTTGGAGTGCCACCCACGGAGTCTCAGGCGTAAGCCGACCCTTCGCCTCCTACTTCGCCATTTTCGAATTCAAGTCTGAATGCAGTTTTTAAGCTGTTTCAGAATTTTTCTGGATTTTTCACTTCTACATCTGTCATAAAGATGTTACAAACCAATTGATACCAAATTCAATGGGTTTCATGTCGCACTTTACTTCCAAACTTTGTGACCTTCGCTTCCTAGCGATTCTTTTTGGGTCGCTGGTGTGGCCATGCTTCGGTCCGACAAAAGCGACGGCTTGTACCCATCCGCACGTTCCTTCGGCCATCCAGCAGTTCGTCCAAGAGCCGCAAAAATCCAGGTCCACCCTCAAATGGTCGGAAAGTATTCGGGTTCTGCCTTCGCGAACCCTTTGCCTCCCATGCGACCAGACACCTTTCCGCAGAACTCCTTGCCAGGGTCGATTCTGTTCGGAACTTCCCACACCTGGAACCGCTGCAACCGAATCACCAGTAAACCAAGCAGATGACTTGCTCGGTTTCGCCGATTCCTTCGAAAAGGCTTATCAGGGGAATTCGGTAGAACGTGATACTTCCGATTCGATTGGAAATGCGTCCATCATTCCTGACACGATCTTTCACCCGCCACGTCGCAATTCTCTGCTTTAACTTAGCTATTCTTTCGGATTCGCAAAACACTGCCACTCCTTGGGTTACAGGTTGCGCTCGCGCTTCCGTAGCCGTTATTGAATTCCTTTAGACGCCTGCGCGAACGGGAATGACCCCGACTGGGTCATTCGCCGCGTTTTCGCCGTTTTTTTCCCATCTTTTTTTGGCGAGGGTATTTCATGCGCCGGTCTGGTTTTACATTGATTGAGCTTTTAGTGGTGATTGCCATCATCGCGATCTTGATCGCCCTGCTCGTTCCCGCCGTTCAGAAAGTTCGGGAGGCAGCCGCAAAAATTCAGTGCACGAACAACCTGAAACAAATTGGCTTGGCCCTGCACAATTATCACGATGCGAATAAGGCGTTTCCGCCAGGTGGTGGTGGGCCGGTGTACGGGACCAATTTGGCGAAGGACCGATTTTCGGCTCATTGCTTTTTGCTGGCCAACCTTGAGCAAGGAAATATTTATCGAACGATTCAGTTCTCCGTCATTCCTGAACATAGTTCAAATGCCTTACCGATGTCTCAAGTGGTATCGGTTCTCGTATGCCCGTCGGATCCTCAGTCCGCCACACCCACGGGTTGGGCGGGAAATAACTATGTAGGAAATTACTCTGAACAGGTTCGCTGGGGTCAAGATCCGTCGGGAGCGACTGGACTGTTCCCATTCGCCAATCAGAACACGCAGAAGGGATTGCGGTTTGCCGACATCACGGATGGCACGAGCAACACCGCCGCTTTCTCGGAAAGGCTGAAAGGCGACTGGTCGAACGCCACGGTGAACGCCGCCACGGATTTTTTCAACCCCGGAACAAACCCTACGACGCCGGATCAAGCGATGGCCGCGTGCGAAGCCGTGGACCCAAATAATCTCGGAATGCAAATCCGGTCGGACGGAGGCGGTTATTGGATTCGCGGTTGGCATATGACGTTGTATACGCACGTTTCGCCGCCCAATGGCCGCGCTTGTAACTACCCCCAAAACTCCACAACCACGATGCCCGCAAGCAGCGCGCACACCGGTGGCGTCAACTTATTGCTGGGCGATGGCGCGGTGCGATTCGTGACTTCCACCGTCAACTTGCCTATTTGGCGTGCGCTCGGCTCTCGCGCCGGATCGGAACCAATCGGCGAATTTTGAGTTCTTCCACCTTCATGCCCAACTTGGGAGAACGAGAGAATGCTCCGACGAAAGCTTTTTGAGCTATTAGGTGCTTTTACTTTGTTGTTGTTCGGCGCGGGTTGTGGTTCAACCTTGCCCGCCGCCACGAATCCCGATGCTGCGCGTGAATGCTTGGTTCAGGCATTACAGGCATGGAAAGATGACGACGTCGCCACGCTCGCGAAGGCCTCCCCGCCCATTTTCTTCAACGATCCAAAATGCAAAGCGAATGTTCGGCTCGTCGCTTTTGAAGTTAGCTCTGACCACGCAAACTTCGGCCAGGGCATTCGTTTTCGTGCCACCTTGACGGTGCAAGCGGGCACGGACGCACCCAAGGAGCGGAAGGCGAATTACCTAGTTGATATCGCAACCGCAGCGGTCATTGTTCCGGATTAATGAGTGATCGATCCAAATTTGAAGGTTTGCGGAGAAATGAAATCTTTCGTTCAAAACCTTCCACCTCGATACCCACGGAAAGAAAAAATGAATATCCGCCTTCCGTTCACTGTTTTTTTACTACTCGGTTCGGCGCTACCGGCTTTCGCCCAATCTTCGGTTCATGATGGACCCGATCCGAAAATCAAGGTGGCTGAACTATGGGAGAACGCTAAACGAGAATCCCATGAGAAACTTCCAAGCGAGAAACTTTCGGAACTCGCGCGAATGCTCAACGCATTGAACGCGGACGAGAAGCTTGGACTTGGCGTTGGCTGGTACGGCCCGAGCGAACGCTTACGTGATTGGGCCTGGCTGGTCAAGCGGATGGACGCAAACGGCGATGCACGCATTCGTAGCGACGAATGGCGGGGGCCGCCACGGTTTTTCCAGGTGCTTGATCGGGACCGCGATGGCGTCCTCACGCGTGACGATCTTGATTGGTCCGTAAATTCGCTCGGTGGACGCCAGGACTCGGCTGCGCTAAAACTTCTCCGTGCCATGGACCTCGACGGCAATGGTCAAGTCAACGAGAAGGAATGGTTGGCCTTTTTCAAACGAAGCAGCGGTGAAAATTCCTATCTAACCGCGAACGATTTTCGTCAGATGATTGCCGGTGACCTCCTCGAAAAGGCTACCGGCAAAGTACCTGGGCAAAAAGCGAAGGGGAAAAAGGTTTCCCGGGAAGTTTGGCTACGGTGCCTATTCGAAGGCGATTTAGGCTCGGCGCAGCCTGGGCCAAGCATCAACGATTTCGCTCCGGATTTCACCTTGCCCAAACATGAGGGAAAAGAAACGGTCACGCTTTCTTCGTTTCGCGACAAGAAGCCCGTTGTGCTAATCTTCGGTAGTTTCACGTGAGGCCCCTATCGGGCCCAGTCTGGTGCCCTTGGGGATTTGCATCGTCAGTACAAAGACCAAGCTGAGTTTATTTCGATCTATGTTCGCGAAGCCCACCCCGTCGATGGGGCGAGTTCTTACGGAAATGACGCCGTCGGTATACGTATTCGCCAGCACCGTACGCTCGACGAACGATTTGAAGCCGCTCAAACGTGTTGTGCGGCCCTCCACCTGAAAATGCCTCTACTGATCGACACCATCGATGATCGCGTTGGCCATGCCTACAGCGCGATGCCGGATCGCCTCTATATCGTGGATCGAGCAGGCAAGATCGCGTACAAGGGCGGGCGTGGACCGTTCGGCTTCAAGCCTGGTGAAATGGAACAATCCCTGGTTATGACCCTCTTGGAGCCCTAGATGGCCATTTCATAAGTCCCCGCGCAGTTGGCCGCCTGGCGGCATTTGTAGGGACGGGGTGGATAGATGGCTCGCTCAAAAAGTTGTGGGCGAG
>WBZS01001311.1_pt1 | contig 12814 bp, 7 predicted proteins | sample 5204201 | NCBI WGS metagenome assembly WBZS01 (sample SAMN12344357, study PRJNA552823) | activated sludge metagenome | biome: Activated sludge suspended growth; feature: Nitrification reactor; material: Wastewater; isolation source: activated sludge from nitrification reactor of wastewater treatment...
TACATCTCGAACTCGTGCGGGTGCGGGCGCAGGCGCAGGGCGTCCACGTCGGCGCGCTTCATCTCGATCCAGGTCTCGATCAGGTCCGAGGTGAAGACGTCGCCGGCGAGCAGGAAGTCGTGGTCGGCCTCCAGCTTGTCGAGCACCTCGGTCAGCGTGCCGGGAACCTGGTTGATCTCGGCGTGCTCGTCCGGGGGCAGCTCGTAGAGGTCCTTGTCGACCGGGGCGGGCGGCTCGATCTTGTTCTGGATGCCGTCCAGGCCGGCCAGCAGGCAGGCGGCGAACGCCAGGTACGGGTTGGACGACGGGTCGGGGCAGCGGAACTCGATGCGCTTGGCCTTCGGGTTCGAGCCGGTGATCGGGATCCGGATACAGGCCGAGCGGTTGCGGGCCGAGTAGACCAGGTTGACCGGAGCCTCGAAGCCCGGCACCAGTCGGTGGTAGCTGTTCGCGGTCGGGTTGGTGAAGGCCAGCAGGGACGGCGCGTGGTGCAGCAGGCCGCCGATGTAGTGCCGGGCCATGTCGGAGAGCTGGCCGTAGCCGTTCTCGTCGTAGAACAGCGGGACGCCGTCGTTCCAGATCGACTGGTGCACGTGCATGCCCGAGCCGTTGTCGCCGAAGATCGGCTTCGGCATGAAGGTGACCGTCTTGCCTGCCTCCCAGGCGGTGTTGCGGATGATGTACTTGAACTTCATCACCTCGTCGGCCGCGGCCAGCATGGAGTTGAAGCGGTAGTTGATCTCGGCCTGGCCGGCGGTGCCCACCTCGTGGTGCGCGCGCTCGACGGTCAGCCCGACGTTCTCCAGGTTGCGCACCATGTCGTCGCGCAGGTCGGTGAAGTGGTCGACCGGGGCGACCGGGAAGTAGCCGCCCTTGTACTTCACCTTGTAGCCGCGGTTCGGGCGGCCGTCACCGTCGGACTCGCTGCCGCTGTTCCAGGCGCCGGCCTCGGAGTCGATGTAGTAGTAGCTGGCGTTCTGCTTGGTCTCGAAGCGGACCGAGTCGAAGATGTAGAACTCGGCCTCGGGGGCGAAGAACGCCGTGTCGCCGATGCCGGTCGACTTCAGGTACGCCTCGGCCTTGCGGGCGATGTTGCGCGGGTCGCGGCTGTACGGCTCCTTGGTCAGCGGGTCGTGCACGAAGAAGCTGAGCGCCAGCGTCTTGGAGCGACGGAACGGGTCGATGAAGGCGGTGGTCGGATCGGGCAGCAGGGCCATGTCCGACTCGTGGATCTTCTGGAACCCTCGGATGGAGGAGCCGTCGAAGGCGAGGCCGTCCTCGAACACCTCCGGGCCGAACGAGCTGGCCGGGACGGTGAAGTGCTGCATGACGCCGGGCAGATCGCAGAACCGGATGTCGATCGTCTCGACGCCTTCGTCCTTCACATAGGCCAACAGGTCGTCAGCGCTCTGGAACATCTTTCCTCCGATGGGATAAGGGATTTCGAACGCAGTCACCCTAGGGAGACCGGGTTTCTGCGTGATTGCGCATTTGTTTCGGCCACGTTACGCCGTCCGGCCGGCCGAGGTGGGGTCTGGCGCGCGCTCGCGGCCGGCGCCACCATATGCCCGTGGCCGAACAGGTGGGGGCGCCGGCCCCCGGGCACGAGCCGGTCCCGAGGTCGGACGGGCTGCTGAGTCTCGCGGCTTTCGTCGCGGTGCTGACCGTGATCGTCCTGATGGCCGTCGTGGTTCCGGTCCCGGTTCCGGCGCTCCCCACCCAGTACTTCGACATCCTGCATCTGCTGCGGCCGGAGCTGCTCGGCTGGCACCTGTTCGGTTGCTGGGTGATCTATGCCGCCGCGGCCGTGGCCCTGGCGCAGTTGCGGCTCGACTCCGGCTCGTGGCTCGGCCGGACGGCGACCGGCCGACGGCTCTTCCTGCCGCTGGCCTCGGCAGCGCTCGGCGGCGCCCTCCTGGTCGACGCCGCGAGTGTGCTCCCCGACCGATGGGCACAGGTCACGCTGCGCACGGCGCTGTGGCTGTCGGCGGGGTTGTTCCCCCTGATCCTGGTCCGCCGTGCCGATCGCGGCCGAGGCCTGCCGCTCGCGCTGGCCTTGGCGCTCCCGGGCACGATGGTCGTCGCGGTGGCCGTCGTCGTCGGCCGGCTCGTCTCGGCGCCGATCGAGGCTCTGATGGTGCCGATCGCGGGGATGATCCTGGCGACCCTGGCTGGTCTGGTCGCGATGCCGCCCATGCTGGTGCAGGGGGAGGTCGGCGACCTGGACGGCTGGATCGAGCGCGCCGAGCGGCTGTGGCGATGGGCGGATGCTCCGGTCAAGGTGCTGGTACTCACCCTGGCCAAGCTGGCGATCATCGTCGCGCTGATCGTGCTGCAACCCACGGACGCCGCGGCGCGCGGATTCGACGCCGCGCCCGACGTCCTGGCGCGCTCGCTCGGGGTGGCCGTGTTCATCGTGGGCATCCTGCTGCTGGACCGGCGGCTCGGCCTGGAGCTCCGGGACCTGGCGCGCGCCGGCGTCGGCGCGGCGGGGGTGATCGCGTGGGCCCTCGGGGCGTACGGCGTGGTGGCCGCGTTCGTCGTGCTGGGCGGCCCGGTCAGCCGGCATCCGGGTGCGATACCGGGACTGGTGGTGGTCGGCCTGGTCAGTTCGTGGCTCGAGCGACGCCGACCCCGTCGCAGGGTTGCGCTGCTGTCGGCGACCACGGGTGCCCTTGCCGGCGGTGCCCTGGCCACGTTCCTGCCGGGTGCCGGCGGCGATCCGCAGAATCTCGGCGGCACGCTCGTCATCTGGCTGCTCGGCGCCGGCGCGCTCGTCGGCGTGATCATGTTCGTCGTGCGCACGGTGCGTGCGCGGGACCGGGCCATGGGGGTCGTGATCGCGGTGGTCGCGGCCTGGGTCGGGGTGCGAAGCCTGCTCATGCCCGCGGTCCCGTCGACCGGGTGGCTGAACGTCGACGCCTGGATCACCGTGATGCTCTGCGTGGTCGCGGTCCTGCTGGTCAGGGGTCGGCCCTGGTCGCTGATCGACGGCCGGGAGATCGTGCTGACCGTCGTCGTGCTCACCGCGATCGTCGACGTGCCGCTGGTCGGCGGCTGGTGGGTCGCCGAGCCGGTCGGCACGGTGCTGGCGATAGCGGCCGTGGTGACCCCGGGGCTGCTCGTGGTCAGACGCACGTTGTGGTCGCTGCTGACCGGGACCCCCGGGAAGCGGTCGGGAGGGGCGCTGCTCGCCTACACCGCGCTCGCGGCCTTCTGCTTGCTGGTCGGAGGCGGTGCGCTGCGACTGGTCGTGCAACTGCTGGATCTGGCACTGGAGTTCCTGGCCCTCCCCATCGCCATGCTGCTGATCGCCGCCGCCCCCCGCGCACCCGCCCGGCCCGAGCTGCCGGTGACCGGATAGATTGTCCGGCGTGAACGAAACCGCCGACCGCTATCCCGGCGAGACCCTCGGACTGCCCGAGTCCGGACGCGGTGCGCTGGCGAGTTGGCGGGCCCGGATCGCGGCGCTGATCATCGACTGGGCGGCGTCCATGGCGCTGGCGGTGATCCTGTTCGGGGTGGGGGTGCTGCGCGACCCCGGGTGGCGCGGCTGGATGATCATGGCCATCTTCTTCGTGCAGTCCGCGGTGCTGACCGCGTTGGCCGGGGGCAGCTTCGGCCACATCCTGGCGCGGATCGGCGTGGCCCGGCTGGACGGCCGTCCGATCGGTGTGCTGCGGGCGATCGCCCGGCAGGCGATGATCTGCCTGGTGCTGCCGACCGTGGTGATCGGCGCCGAGCGGCGGGCCCTGAACGATCTGGTGCTGGGCACGGTCGTGGTCAACCGGCGCTGACCCGGCCGCCGGTCGGCGCCGCCTTCAATAACGATCCGACAACCGTCTTTCCGATTTGATTGCGACGCCCTGAGGCACGGGCTAGCGTGGTCGAAGCTCACCCATCGGACGGGCCCCTGCGTTGCGGCATCCCACAAGGGCCGGCAGCCCCGCCGAACTAGACCTGGAGGAACATTGGGTACCAAGAAATGGGTCGCCGGCGCCGCAGGCGTGATCGCGAGTGCGCTCGCGTTGGCCGCTTGCACCCCCACGCCGCAGGCGACGACCGGAGGTTTGGCCTCGGGATCCGTGGCGAATGTCGCGTGGAACCAGGCGTTCTACTCGTACAACAACCTGACCACGTTCGGTAATGCGACGGCCAACACGAACATCGTCTACATGACCAACGATGCGTTCAATTACTACGACAAGGATCTGAACCTCGTTCCGAACACGAGTCTCGGTACCTACGAGAAGACCTCGGAAAAGCCGCTGACGGTCAAGCAGACCCTCGCCGACACCGCGATGTGGTCCGATGGCGTGCCGGTCACCCCGGCCGACCTGGTGCTGTTCTGGGGTGCGCAGAGCGGCCTGTTCAACACCTACCAGTCGAAGGTGGACAGCGATACCGGCGCGGTGGGCAAGAACACCGGCTCGAAGGTGTTCTTCAACGCCAGCGTTCCGAGCCTCGCGCTGATCAAGAAGTTCCCCACCATCGAGGGGAAGGCCATCACCTATGAGTACTCGAAGCCGTTCGTGGACTGGGACAAGGCGCTGCTGAACACCACCGTTCCGGCGCACGTCGTCGGCAAGCGCGCACTCGGCATCGACGATCCCACGCAGGCGGCCCAGGCCGTCTCCGACGCGTTCAAGAACAAGGACAACGCGAAGCTGGCCAAGATCTCGAACGTCTGGAACCTCGACTTCAACTTCAAGGACATGCCGGCCGACAAGGAACTGGTCGTCGGCAACGGTCCGTACACGATCACCGATCTGAAGAACGAGCAGTACGTCACGCTGAGCCGCAACCCGAACTACAAGGGTTCGCACGTGCCGAGCATCGACACCGTCACCGTGAAGATCATTCCCGACGCACAGGCATCGGTGTCCGCGCTGCAGAACGGCGAGGTGCTCGCCACCCAGCCCCAGGCGACGGCCGACATCCTCAAGCAGATGCAGGCGCTGCAGAACGTCTCGGTGTTGAACGGTGTCGGTGGCACCTATGAGCACGTCGACATGGCCCAGAACAACAAGGGTCCGTTCGACCCGGCCAGCTACGGCGGCGACGCCACGAAGGCCGCGAAGGTCCGCGAGGCGTTCCTCTACACGGTTCCCCGGCAGCTGATCATCGACAACCTGATCAAGCCGCTGAACCCCGACGCCGCCATCCGCAACTCCTTCACCACGGTGCCCGGCGCTCCCGGCTACGACGAGATCGCCAAGAACAGCGGCATGCAGTCCACCTTCGGCGGTGGCCCCGACGTCGACAAGGCCAAGGCGCTGCTGAACGAGGTCGGCGCGAAGCCGACGGTGCGCTTCCTGTACGCCAGCAACAACACCCGGCGGCAGCAGGAGTTCCAGCTGATCAAGGAGTCCGCCGAGAAGGCCGGCTTCACCGTCCAGGACAAGGGCAACATCAACTGGGGCTCGATGCTGTCCGACACCAGCAAGTACGACGCCGCGCTGTTCGGCTGGCAGTCCACGTCCACCGGCGTGACCGAGATGGACGCGAACTTCCGCACCGGCGGCCAGAACAACTTCTACGGCTACAGCTCGAAGAAGGTGGACGGCCTGCTCGATCAGCTGCAGTCGGAGTTCGACGTGACGAAGCAGCAGGCGATCGTGCTCGACATCGAGAAGCAGTTGGTGGCCGACCAGTTCGGCATCACCATCTTCCAGTTCCCCGAGCCGACCGCGGTGAGCAACCGGCTGCAGAACCTCAGTTCCATTCCGCTCTCTCCGACGTTCTTCTGGAACTTCTGGGAGTGGAAGCTCAGCTGATCCCACGTCGCCCGCACTGAGGTGACAATCATGACGGTGGGGCGCCAGGGACGACCCTGGCGCCCCACCGCCTTGTTACGGGCCGCGCAAACACGTCTAGTGACCCTGTAATTCGCGGCTGTTCTGCTTCTAGACTGACGCAACCTCGATCTGCAAAGGCACGCAATGCTCCGCTTCATCGCACGCCGACTGGCGATTGCGCTCGGCCTGTTGTTGGTCCTCTCCGTCCTGATGTACTGGCTGCTGGACATCGCCCTGGATCCGCTCGACGACCTGCGCACCTCTCCCGCCCTGAACCGCGATGAGCTGATCGCGATCCGGGTCAATCAGCTTCACCTGGACCTGCCCTGGTACCAGCGCTACTGGATGTGGCTGACCAGCTTCGTCCGAGGTGACTTCGGAATGGCCTGGCGCACCGGGCAGCACGTCAACGACCTGCTCGGCGGTGCGGCACTCACCTCGATCCAGCTGGTCTTCGCGGCCACTGTCATCGCGCTGATCCTGGGCGTCACGGTCGGCCTGCTCAGCGCGCTGCGGCAGTACACCACCTTCGACTACGCGATCACCCTCGTCTCGTTCGTGCTCTACGCGCTGCCGATCTTCTGGGTGGCCGTGCTGCTCAAGCAGTACCTGGCGATCGGCGTCAACGACTATCTGAACAACCCGTCGATGAACTGGCCGGCGGTGATCGTGGTGTCGGTGATCTCGGGCCTGTTCTGGGCCGGTGCCATCGGCGTCGGCATACGCCGGCAGGCCATCATCTTCGGCTGCGCACTCGTGGTCACCTTCGCTTCATTGGTGTACGTCCTGATGAGCGGCTGGCTGCTCAACCCGCAGATCGGGCTGGTCGGCATGGCGATCATCGGTCTCGCCACCGCGTACGCCGTGACGCTGATCTTCTCGGGCATCAACAACAAGCGCGCCCTGTACTCGGCGCTGACCACCGCGGTGGCCGGTGTCGTCATCTACATCGGGCTGCAATGGCTGTTCTTCTACGTGCCGATGAACGAGATCTGGCTGTTGGGGCTGTTGCTGGTCGCCATCGGGATCGCGCTGGTCATCGGCTGGGCCTGGGGCGGCCCGGACCGGGCGGTGTCGATGCGGGGCGCCGCCGTGGTGGCTGTGATCATGTCGGTCGCGGTGTACGTCGACCGGGTGCTGCAGGGCTGGCCGCTCTACATGAACGCCAGCGCGATCAACCGGCGTCCGATCGCCACCATCGGCGCGCAAACCCCCGGGCTGGGCGGCGACTTCTGGATCACTCAGCTCGACAAATGGACCCACCTGCTGCTGCCCACGATCGCGCTGGTGATGATCTCGTTCGCCGGCTACACGCGCTACCAGCGCGGGTCGATGCTCGAGGTGATGAACCAGGACTACATCCGCACCGCGCGGGCCAAGGGCCTGTCCGAGCGCCTCGTCATCGTCCGCCACGCCCTGCGCAACGCGTTGCTGCCGTTGGCGTCCATCGTGCCGGTCGACTTCATCACGATGATCGGCGGCGCGGTGATCACCGAGACCATCTTCAACTGGGCCGGCATGGGCCGGATGTTCGTCACCTCGCTGGAGGGCAGTGAGATCGATCCCGTGATGGTCTACATCATGATCACCGGCGCATTGGCGATGATCGCCAACCTGGTGGCCGATTTCCTCTACGGCATTCTCGACCCAAGGATCAGGGTGAACGCATGAGCAACGACGATCAGACACCCGGCGTCACCCCCGAGGAACCGGTCGGTCCGGAGCTGAGCGGCGAAGCGCCCGGGGCCGCTGCCGAGCGCGACCCGATCGCGATGCTGCCCGATGCCGGCACCGGCGAGGAGCCGCTCGACCCCACCGAAGAGGCGTTCGGCCGGGGCGAGGGGGTCGGAACCAGCAAGGAGGTCGAGGGTCTGTCCCAGGGGCAGATCGTCTGGGGCCGGTTCATCCGGCACAAGGGCGCCATGGGCGGCGTCATCACCCTGGCACTGGTGGCGTTGCTGGCCCTCACCTCGATGGGGCTGTTCGGCATCCGCGGCTGGTGGCGCGTCCAGGACTACACCGCCAGCGGCGAGCTGGTGAACGGTGCCGCACCCACCCTGACGCTGTTCCCGTTCTCGCTGGGCGTGCATCCCTTCGGTCAGGACGACATCGGCCGCGACAACTTCGCCCTGGTGATGAAGGGCACCCAGACCTCGCTGATGGTGATGGTCGTGCTGGGCCTGATCACCCTGGTCCTCGGCGTCACCGTCGGGGCGCTCTCCGGGTACTACCGCGGCAGGACCGACACCATTCTGATGCGGTTCACCGACCTCGTGATCACGCTGCCGGTGATCGTCATGGGCGCGGTGCTCGGCCGGCTGATCAACACCCTGCCCGACAAGCTCGACTGGCCCTACTCGGCCACGCAGGCGATCCGGGACAACATGCCGCTGCTGCTGGCGGTCGTGCTCGGCATCGTGCTCTGGACCGGCCTGGCCCGGCTGGTGCGCAGCGAGTTCCTGTCGCTGCGGGAGCGCGAGTTCGTCGATGCGGCCCGGGTGGCGGGTGCGAGCGACTGGCGGATCATCACCAAGCACATCCTGCCCAACGCCATCGGCGTGATCATCGTGAACACCACGCTGACCATGTCGGCGGCCGTGGTGCTCGAGGCGGCGTTGAGCTTCCTCGGCTTCGGCGTCAGCGCCCCGAACGTGTCCCTCGGCCTGCTCATCGCGCAGTATCAGGGTGCCTTCGCCACTCGTCCGTGGCTGTTCTGGTGGCCGGGCCTGTTCATCATCCTGATCGCGCTGAGCATCAACTTCATCGGCGACGGCCTGCGCGACGCCTTCGATCCGCGCACTAAGAGGATTCCGTCGCAACGCAAGATGGACAAGGCGATGGCGGAACTCGTACCGGCCGAGGGAGGCGCGAAGTGACCACGGTCGACAAGGGCAACGACCTCGATCCCAAGCTGAAGGACGCCGTCCGGCTGTCGAAGAGCATCGGCGGCTCGGTGAACCGCGGTGACGTGATTCTCCGGGTGCGCGACCTGAGCGTGAACTTCTGGGTCAACGGCTCCTGGTTCACCGCCGCCGACAAGCTCAACTACGACCTGAAGGCCGGCGAGGTGCTGGCCATCGTCGGTGAGTCCGGTTCGGGCAAGACCCAGTCGGCGATGAGCCTGATCGGGCTGCTGCCGAAGAACGGACGCGCCACCGGCTCAGCCAAACTCAAGGACACCGAGCTGGTCGGCATGAGCATCGGCCGGTTGCAGCATGTCCGCGGCAACGAGATCTCGGTCATCTTCCAGGAGCCGATGACGGCGCTCAACCCCGTCTACACGGTCGGATTCCAGATCGTGGAAACGCTGCGCACCCACTTCGTCATGGCGCCGTCGGCGGCGAAGGCCCGGGCGCTGGACCTGATGCGCCTGGTGGAGATTCCGAACCCCGAGGACAGCTTCAACAAGTTCCCGCACCAGCTCTCCGGCGGCCAGCGGCAGCGCATCATGATCGCCCAGGCTCTGGCCTGCGACCCGAAGCTGCTGATCGCCGACGAGCCGACCACCGCCCTCGACGTCACGGTGCAGGGTGAGATCCTCAAGCTGATGCGCGACCTGCGCGAGCGGGTGACGGCGGCGATCATCCTGATCACCCACGACATGGGCGTGGTGGCCGACATGGCCGACCGGATCGTGGTGATGAAGGACGGCAAGGTCGTCGAGCACGGCACCTCCGACGACATCTTCAACCGCCCGCAGCACCCCTACACCAAGCAGTTGCTGGCGTCCGTGCCGCACCTGGGGTCGGCGACCGCGGAAGAGGAACTGCCGCACGCCCGGCTCACCCTGGTCGCCGAGGGCGAGCAGACCGGCGTCCCGCTGCCGGAGGGTGCGTCCACCGTCACGCCGGCGCTGCTGATGGAGGACGTCGCCATCGAATACCCCAAGCAGGGTCGGCGGGAGGCCTTCCGAGCGGCCAACCACATCAACCTGCGGATCGATCCGGGTGAGGTGATCGGCCTGGTCGGCGAATCCGGTTCGGGCAAGACCACCATCGGGCGTGCCGCGGTGGCGCTGCTGCCCGTCGTCGAGGGCCGGCTGATCATCAACGGACGCGACATCACCGGGGCCAAGCCGAGTGAGCTCAAGCCGTTCCGCAAGGAGGTCGGCATCGTCTTCCAGGACCCGGGGTCGTCGCTGAACCCGCGACTGCCCGTCGGCGAATCGATCGGCGAGCCGATCATGCTGCACCTGGGCCTGCGCGGCTCGGAACTCTCCAAACGGGTGGAGAACCTGCTGGAGAGCGTCCAGCTGCCCCGCGCGATGCGGAACCGCTACCCGCACGAGCTGTCCGGCGGCCAGCGGCAGCGGATCGGCATCGCCCGCGCGCTGGCGCTGCAGCCCAAGCTGCTGATCGCCGACGAGCCGACCTCGGCGCTCGACGTCTCGGTGCAGGCCCGGGTGTTGAAGCTGTTCCAGGATCTGCAGGCCGAATACGGGTTCGCCTGCATGTTCATCAGCCACGACCTCGCGGTCGTGGAGATGCTCAGCCAGCGGATCGCGGTGATGCGACACGGCTATCTGGTCGAGGTGGGACCCACCAAGGAGATCGTCACCGATCCCCAGCATCCCTACACCAAGCGACTGTTGGCGGCCGTGCCGGTGCCCGACCCGGCCGAGCAGCGCCGCCGCCGCGAGCTGCGCGACGCGATCCTCGAACAGGAGCAGATCGTCTCGTAGTCCCAGCCATCGCAGATCGAGCTCGTCGAGATCCCCGGTCTCGACAAGCTCGACCAGTGCCGGTCGGGGCCCGGCGGGACCGATCGGCCAGCGACGAAAGCGTGAACACTTCCCGCATTTGGTCGCCGCGGGGCGGCTGCTTCGCCAGGATTGATCCCATGGTGGAACTCATCGGCGCCGGCAAGCGGATCGGCATCCTGACCAGCGGCGGCGACGCCCAGGGCATGAACGCGGCGGTGCGGGCGGTGGTGCGGACCGCGATCACGCTGGGCGCCGAGGTCTACGCGATCTTCGAGGGCTATCAGGGCATGATCGACGGCGGGGACGGCATCCGCCACTTCGGCTGGGACGACGTCGGCAACATCCTGCATCGCGGGGGCACCGTGATCGGCACCTTCCGCAGCAAGCGGTTCCGCGAACGCGACGGACGCCGGATCGCCGCCCGCAACCTGTTGGCCGCCGGCATCGACCGGCTGGTGGTGATCGGCGGCGACGGCAGCCTCACCGGCCTGGACGCCTTCCGCACCGAATGGCCCGAGCTGCTGGCCGAGCTGGTGGCGTCCGGGGAGCTCGACCAGGCCACCGCCGACGCCCATCCGGCCCTGATGATCGCCGGCCTGGTCGGCTCGATCGACAACGACCTGGTCGGCACCGACATGACCATCGGCGCCGACACCGCACTGCACCGGATCGTGTCCGCGATCGACGACCTGGCCAGTACCGCCGCCAGCCACCAGCGCAGCTTCGTGGTCGAGGTGATGGGCCGGCATTGCGGCTACCTCGCGCTGATGTCGGCCGTCGCGGGCGGCTGCGACTACGTGCTGACCCCCGAGAATCCGCCGGCGGACGGCTGGGAGGACCGGATGTGCACCGAGTTGCGCCGCGGCCGCTCCGCCGGACGCCGCGACTCGATCGTGCTGGTGGCCGAGGGTGCCACCGACCGCGCCGGCAATCCGATCTCGGCCGAGTACGTCCGGGCCACCCTCGAGGAACGGCTCGGCGAGGACACCCGGGTCACCATTCTCGGTCACGTGCAGCGCGGCGGCACGCCCAGCGCCTTCGACCGGTGGTGCTCGACGTGGCTCGGCTATGAGGCGGCCCGCGCCCTGCTCAGCGCGGACGCCGGCACGCCGGGCCGGGTGTTCGGCTTCCGGGGCAACCGGGTGACCGCCGTCGACCTGATGGAGGCGGTGCGCAACACCCGCGAGGTGCCGGCACTGATCGAGGCCGGCGACTACGCCGGGGCGATGGCCAAGCGCGGGGCGTCCTTCGTCACCATGAATCAGCTGTTCGCCGAGCTGTCCGAACCGGCCCGGGTCGCACCGGGCGCCGATTCGCGCCGGATCGGCATCATCCACGGCGGCGGGCTGGCGCCCGGCATGAACACCGCGGCGCGGGCGGCCGTCCGGCTCGGGATCAGCCGCGGCCACACCATGCTCGGCATCCACGACGGCTTCCCAGGGCTGCGCGACGGCCGGATCAGCGAACTGACCTGGGGCGACGTCGAGGCCTGGACGGCCGACGGCGGCGCCAACCTGGGCGTGCGGCGGACCATTCCCACCCTGGAGGACCTGTACGCGATCAGCCGCCAGCTCGAGGACCACGGGGTCGACGCGCTGCTGGTGATCGGCGGCTGGAACGCCTACCAGTCGGCCCACCTGTTGCATCAGGAGCGGGACCGCTACCCGGCTTTCCGCATTCCGATCATCTGCGTGCCGGCGTCCATCGACAACAACCTGCCCGGCTCGGAGCTGGCGATCGGCGCCGACACCGCGCTGAACGTGATCGTCGAGGCGATCGACCGGATCAAGCTGTCGGCGTCGGCCACCACCCGGTGCTACGTGGTGGAGACCATGGGTCGCTACTGCGGCTACCTGGCGCTGATGGGCAGCCTGGCCGGCGGCGCGGAGCGGACCTACCTGCACGAGGAGGGCATCACCCTCGACCAGCTCAACGACGACGTGAAATGGCTGCGGCGCTCGTTCACCGCCGGCCGTTCGCTGTTCCTGGCAGTCCGCAACGAGCGGGCCAACGAGCACTACACCACCGAGTTCATCGCGAACCTGCTCGAGGAGGAGGCCCGCGGACTGTACGACGTCCGGCAGGGCGTGCTCGGTCACCAACAGCAGGGCGGGGCGCCCACCCCCTTCGACCGGCTGCTCGCGACCCGCCTGGTCGGGCACGCGCTCGACCTGATCGCGAGCGAGTTCACCGACGACAGCGACGGCAGCTACCTGGTCGGGCTCACCGAGTCGAAGATCACCGACGTCCCGGTGACGTCCATGATGAGCCTGATGGACCGCGCCTTCCGGCGTCCGAAGAAGCCGTGGTGGCT
>WBZS01002178.1_pt1 | contig 12814 bp, 11 predicted proteins | sample 5204201 | NCBI WGS metagenome assembly WBZS01 (sample SAMN12344357, study PRJNA552823) | activated sludge metagenome | biome: Activated sludge suspended growth; feature: Nitrification reactor; material: Wastewater; isolation source: activated sludge from nitrification reactor of wastewater...
AGGCGGGCCAACCTACACCTATCGCCAGATCGACCCACTGGATGACCAGGACGGCGGCGAGCCAGGCGGCAACATTCGCCAGGGCTTTCTGTTCCGCACCGACCGGGGCGTCACCTTCATCGATCGGCCGGGCGGAAACGCCACGACACCGGTGGCCCTGGCGACAGACGAGCGCGGCCCGTATCTGTCGGCCAGCCCCGGCCGCATCGACCCGCAGAACCCGGCCTTCCAGAACAGCCGCAAGCCGCTGGTGGGTGAGTTCGAGGTTGGCGGCCAGCGCCTGTTTGTGGTGGGCAACCACCTGGTCGCCAAGGGCGCGGACCAGCCCTTGTTTGGCCGCTACCAGCCGCCAGAGCGACCCTCCGACGCGCCACGCCTCGCGCAAGCGCAGGCAATCGCCCGCTGGGCCGCCGACCTGCTGACTCGCGATCCCGAGGCCAATCTGCTGGTCGTGGGCGACCTCAACGATTTTGAGTTTTCAGCCCCGCTCTACACGTTGGCGGCGGCGGGGCTGACCAATCTGACCACGACCCTGGCCGAGAACGACCGCTACAGCTATGTCTTCGAGGGCAATAGCCAGACGCTCGACCATATTCTCGCCAGTTCCCATGTCATGCAGACGATGTCGCCACAGTACGACATCGTCCATCTCAACAGCGAATTCGTCACCCGCGAGAGCGACCATGATCCGGCGGTCGTGCGCTTCACCATCCCACGGGCCGCCGCCCCGGCGCTGACCCCCACGCCAGTCGCCCGCGCGACCCCTGCCACGCCGCCGCTCATCGCCTGGCGCGACGCCGGTCGCTGGATAGGCCAGACAGTCACGGCCGAGGGCGTCATCGTTGCATCCCGAAACACGGGCCGGGTAACATACCTGAACTTCAGCCCAAACTATGCCACAGACCTCAAGATCGTCATCTTCCCCGCCGAGGCGGCGCGCTTCCCCCGCCCGCCAGAAGAGATGTATCAAGGTGCACGAGTAAGGGTAACAGGAGCACTCCAGGAGTATAACGGCGCGCCGCAGATCATCGTCCGCCTGCCGTCGCAGATCGAGATTGTACCTTAACGCGCATTTGCATAACACTCCGCGCTTTGCTATCGTTGTCGTAGATAGGGAAGCGCGGACAGCGAGCCGTGGAGGGGGCAGCCATCCGGCTCGCGCGTTTCAAGACCGTCTTCCCTGGGTTGGTCGGAAGGAAGGTGTTGGCTCATCACCCCGCCCTGGGCGGGGCCAGGAAGGGAGGTAATCGATGGACCGGAAACTGTGGGGACGCCGGTTTGGCCTGGCGCTCGTGCTTGTCCTTAGCCTGCTAATCCTGGGGACAGCCGTGAGCTTTGCCGCGCCGGCCGAGAGTTCGAACGACTGGTGTAACGGGCACGTGGTACGCTACGGCCAGACACTGTCTGGCATCGCGTTGCACTACGGCGTGTCATGGCAGGCTCTGGCTTCCTACAACGGCATTAGCAACCCGAACTTCATCCGCGCCGGCCAGTGCCTATGCATTCCGCCCGCTGGCTACTATGGCTACTACAACCCCTGGTGGGGCAACCAGGGCGGCCACTGGGTCTGGATGCCCGGCCGTTGGGTCTGGGTACCGTATCACTAAGCACGTTGGCTGAGGTGAGGATTGGCTAAGGTGCACGCCGGCGCCAACGCCATGTGACTGTAGACTGACTCTGCCCCCTTCCTTCCCTTCCATCGGGTGACGGGCGACGTACGTTGCGTCCGTCACCCCTTCTGTTTAGGTTTCATTCTTCCGCGCGCGTCCCCTATAATTACAGTATGCGCCACTTCCTCGCTGTGCTTATCTGGTTCAGCCTGGCCCTTCTCCTGAGTGGCTGCGTAGCGGCGGCGCCAGCGACCGCGCCCCCCGTCTACCTGGCCCTGGGCGCGTCGGACAGCGTCGGCGTCGGCGCGGCCAACCCGGCCCGCGACGGCTGGGTCCCCCAACTCCAACAGCGCCTGCCGCCAGGCACGCGCCTGGTGAACCTCGGCGTGAGCGGCGCCAAGATCGCCGACGCGGTTCAGCAGCAACTGCCCGTCGCCGCCGAGCAACATCCCGATCTGGTCACCATCTGGCTGGCCGTCAACGACTTCAACGCCCGCGTACCCCTCGACCGCTACGAGCGCGACCTGGATCGCCTGCTGACGGCCGTCCAGGCGACTCAGCCCAGACGCGTCCTCATCGGCAACATCCCCGCCCTGGAGCAGGTCCCCGTCTACAGCGTGGCGGACATGTCGCGCCCGCAGTTACAGGCCGAGGTGGCGCGCTGGAACGAGGTCATCGCCCGCCAGGCTGCCCGCCACGGCGCGACCCTGGTCGACCTGCACAGCAGCTGGACCGAACTGGCGAGCCACCCCGAGTACGTCAGCGGCGACGGCTTCCACCCCAGCGCGGCGGGCTACCAGCGCCTGGCCGACGTCTTCTATACGGCGTTGGAGACGAGTGGCGGATTGGACTAGACGTGGAGCGTGAAGCGTAGAGCGCCTTATCGCCTCTTGGTCGCTCCACGCTCCACGCTCTACACTCGACGCGACGAGGGAAGCGAGCGACTGTGCACGATTCAAGCAATGATCTTATTGTTGACGCCCGCGGCCTGCTGCGCCGCTACTACATGGGCGAGGTCATCATCGATGCCCTGCGCGGCGTGGATTTCGCCGTCCGCCGTGGCGAGATGGTGGCTCTCATGGGGCCTAGCGGCTGCGGCAAGACGACCCTGCTCAACTGCCTGGCCGGGCTGGATGCCCCCGACGGCGGCGAGGTCTTCATCGAGGGCGCGCTTCTATCAGCCATGGATGACCGCCAGCGCACCGCCTACCGCGCCCGCCACATGGGCTTCATCTTCCAGGCCTACAACCTGCTGCCCGTCCTCAACGCCGTCGAAAACGTCGAGCTGCCCTTGCTGGTCGGCGGCGTTGCGCCCCGCGACGCCCGCCGCCGTGCCCTGGACGCCCTGGCGGCTGTCGGTCTGGCCGAGCGCGCCCAGCACGCCCCCGCTCAGCTGTCCGGCGGCCAGCAACAGCGCGTCGCCGTGGCTCGCGCCCTGGTGACCCGGCCCGCCATCATCTGGGGTGACGAGCCGACCGGCAACCTGGACTCAGTGGCCGCCGACGATGTCATGAATCTGATCGGCGACCTGCACCGCCGCACAGGCCTGACCGTCGTCCTGGTCACCCACAGCCGGGACATCGCCGCGCGCGCCGACCGCATCGTCCACATGCACGACGGACGCATCGTCGGCGAGGAACCGGGCGACCGAGGACCGATCCCGGCCCCGCACCCGCCGGTCGTCGCATCCCTTTAGCCAGCCATGCAGAGTCTGTTTGGCATTCCAACCCCTGTCATCGCGGCCGTCCTGGCCGGCCTGACGGCCACGGCGGCCGTGGTCACCCTGTTGCTCGCCGCGCGCAACCCGGTGCTGGTCAAACTAGGCATCCGCCATATTCCACGCCGCCGCGCCCGCTCCGTCCTCATCGTCATCGGCCTGGCCCTCAGCACCACCATCGTGGCCGCCGCCTTCACCACCGGCGACGCTCTAGGCTACACCCTGCGCGCCCTGGTCAGCGGCTCGCTGGGCAACGTCGACGCCGTGGTCGTGTCCTACGGCCAGGGCATGCGCCGCTTCGACCGCAGCGATTTCGAGGGCCTGGCCGACGGCCGCATCCCCACCGTGACCGGCGATGACTTCACCGCCTCGGCCGCCGACGAGGTGCGTAGCCTGCTGGCCGAGCAGGACGGTGTAGCCGGTGTGATCGGGGCAACGCTGCGCCAGTACGCCATTGCCAATAGCGCGCAACAAGTTGCCTCAGGCGGCATCAACCTGTTGGCCCTACCGTCTGACACGCCGCCCGCCTTTGGGACGCTCGCCACGCCCGACGGCGCGCCCCTGTCCCTGGCCGGCCTGGGCGAGGGCGACGTCATCCTCAATACCGCCGCCGCCGGCGCCTTGCTCGCCCAACCCGGCGACGAGTTGCTCATCTATCGGGGTAGTCAGCCTGTTGCCGCCCGCGTCGCGGCCGTCGCCGCCAACGGCGACCTGGGCGGCACGCAGGCGACGGCCTTTGTCAGCCTCCCCTGGTGGCAGAGCGTCGAGGGGCGACCCGGTCGCATCAACCAGGTGCTCATTGTCAACCAGGGGGGCGTCGATAGCCTGCGCTACAGCGAGGGTGTCGCCAACCGCCTGCGCAGCGCCTTCGTCAACGACGCCGCCGCTCGGCAGATATTCAGCCTCTTGGCGACACCCGCCGTCCGCGACGGTCTGCGCCGCAGCCTGCCGACTCAACCGGACAGCGTCCGCCCGCGCATGGCGCAATTGCTGCACGCCCTGGAACAGCCCGGTATGCCCGAGGATTTCAAGCCGCTGATGGGGGATATCCTCGTCCTGGGGCGGCTGCGCTTCGTGCTGAGCGACCTCGCGCCAGGCACGGCCCGCCAGTTCGCCTCGGCCCTGATGAGCCTCAACCGCCTGACGGTGGTCGAGATCAAGCGCCTCAGCCTCGACCTCGCCAGCAACTTCGCCACGGCCTTGACGGCCACCTTCCTGGTGCTGGGTCTGTTCTCCATCGCCACCGGTATCATGCTCGTCTTTCTCATCTTCACCCTGCTGGCCGCCGAGCGGCGCGGGGAGCTGGGCATGGCGCGCGCCCTGGGAACCCAGCGCAGCCACCTGGTGCAGATCTTCCTGTTCGAGGGCGCACTGTACGACCTGCTGGCATCCCTGGTGGGTGTGCTGGCCGGTATTGGTGTGGCTCTGCTGACCCTGGACCTGCTGGGCGGCTACCTGACCGACTTTGGCATCCGCATCTCGCGCCATATCGAGCCATACTCGCTGGTCATCGCCCTGTGCCTGGGACTGCTGCTGACCTACCTCACGGTGATCGTCGCCGCATGGCGCATCGCCCGTCTCAACGTTGTTGCCGCCGTGCGCAACCTGCCCGACGAAGGTCCGCCGCCGCCCAGCCTGAAGCGCCTCGCCCGCCAGGGTCGCCCGCTGGACCTGCTGCGTGGCCTGCTCAGCCGGGGACCGCTGCTGGTGATTCTCGGCCTGGGCCTGGCTCTGGTCACCCGCTCCACCCCGCTCCTGGTCGGCCTGACGAGCCTGGGCTGGTCGCTGGCGATGATCGGCGTTGGCCTCGCCCTGCGCTGGCTGCTGCGCGCAACCGGCGTGCGCCCTGTGCTGGCCGACCGCATCGGCTTCACCGTCTCCGGCCTGGCCCTGCTCCTGTTCTGGGTGCGCCCTATTCGCGGCACACCCCTGGCCGAGACCCAGCCTTTCGTGAGCGGCCTGGAGGTGCTGACCCTGGCAGGGCTGCTCATGGTTCTGGGCGCGGTGTGGGTCATCACCTATAACCTGGAGCTGCTGCCCGCCCTCGTCGGCCGTGCCACTACCTTCCTGCGCGGCGGTGCGCCCTTGGCGGCCGGGTTGCGCATCGCCGCCGCCTACCCGGCCCGCTATCGCTGGCGCACCGGCCTGGCGATTCTCATGTTCGCCCTGGTCATCTTCACCGTGACCACGGCATCCATCCTCTTGGCCGGAACGCGCTACGCCTACGCCGATCTGGGAGTCCAGGCCGCGGGCTTCGATCTGCGCGCCGATATCGACCCGCAGCGCCTGCCCAACCTGGCGGCCGCCCTGGCGGCGGCGCCCGGCGTGTCGGCAGACGCTTTCGCGGCGGTAGGCGGCCAGGCATCCATCGCCGTCGAGGCCATCGAGCCGGGCGCGGCTGCCGCCCGCTGGCAATCCAGCAATGTGCAGGTGGTGGACGACGGCTGGCTGGCCGGCATGGGGGCCGACTTGACTCAGCGCGCCCCCGGTTACGCCGATGACCGCGCCGTATGGGACGCCCTGCGCGCCACGCCCGGTCTGGCCGTGCTCCATGGCAGCGCGCTGGCAGGCGGTGCGGGCCAGCGCGGGGTGGCCGACCCCTTCGGGTCGAGCCAGTTCGCCTTCCAGGCCAGCCGCCGCGACGACAGGAGCGTCCCGCCGACGGTCGTCTGGGTGCGCGACCCTAAGGGCGGGCCACCCCTCAAGCTGACGGTCATCGGCGTCCTCGACAACCGCGTCTCCCTGGGCACCGGCCTGTACACGACCCCAGCCACCCTTCAGGCAGGCGGCTGGACGCCGCCACCGCCCCGCAGCTACTACTTCCGCATCGCTGGGGGCGAGACGCCCCGACAGGCTGCGCTGGGCCTGTCGCGCTCCTTCAGCAGCCAGGGCCTCACGGCCTCGGTCCTCAACGAGGAGTTGCGAGCCGCGCAGGGCATTCGCCTGCTGCTCAATCAACTGCTGCAGGGCTTCATGGGCCTGGGGCTGGTCAGCGGCGTGGTTGCGTTGGGGGTATTGGCGACGCGCGCCGTGGTCGAGCGCCGCCAGCAGATCGGCGTGCTGCGCGCGTTGGGCTTCCAGCGTGGCCTGGTGCAGGCGACCTTCCTGGCCGAGGCATCCCTCATCGCAGGCCTGGGCATCCTCGTCGGGGTCGGACTGGGCATCGTGGTGTCACGCAACGTGGTCCACTTCATCGCCGCCCAAAACCCAGAGATTCAGTTCGGCATCCCCTGGGGCCAGATCAGTCTTATCGTGCTGGTTGCCTACGGCATGACGCTGTTGACGACGATCATCCCCGCCTGGCAGGCGGGCCGCGTCTACCCGGCCGAGGCCCTCCGCTACGAGTGACGTCAGCGCACGTCGATAACCGCCAGGGTGCAACGCGACACGGCCACCAGCCGCTCGGCGGCATCGCGTATTTCGATCGACCACACCTGGGTCGTACGGCCCACGTGCAGGGGCACGGCCACGCCGCGCACCACACCCTCGCGCTGGCTACGAATGTGGTTACAGTTAATCTCCACGCCGACCACCACGTGGCGCTCCATGTCGGGTACGCTCAGCCACGCGCCCATGGAGGCCAGTGTCTCGGCCAGGGCGACGCTCGCCCCACCGTGCAGCAGGCCGAAGGGCTGCCGCGTCGCCGGGCCGACCGGCATCGTCGCCACCATCCGCTCGCGGCTCACCTCCACCAGCTCGATCCCCAGCGCCTCCACCATCGTCCCCCGCCCGCTCGCCTGCAGCTGCTCTAGCAGGATTGCGGGCGAGGTGTCTTCATAGCGCATGCGCCTCTCCCAGTGATGTGTAGTGTCGCGCCAACCGATGCGTGAGGCGTGGAACGTGAAACATGAGAACATCGGAAGTAGTTCACGTTTCACGCTTCACCTTTCGCATTGTAGGACCGCGTTAGGACTGCTGTACGAGTGCGGTAGGACCATTTCCCTATACTGGCGACAGCAAAATCGTTTACGAGCCTGGTCCCGAATACCACGCGAGGTAGCTCCATGTTGTCGCCGGTCGCCGCGCCGTTTGGTTCCGCGCCTTCCCCGTCTCCCCGCCTCAGCGCCGTCGTCAGCGATGCCGCTCTGGTCCTGCGCATTACCCAGGGCGACGACACGGCCCTGGCCGCCCTGTATGAGCGCCATGCCCATGCCGTGTACGGCCAGGCGCTGCGCATCGTCGGCCAGCCCACCCTGGCCGAGGACCTCGTCCAGGAGACGTTCATCCGCGCCTGGCGCGCCGCCCGCACCACCAGCGAGCCGGTGCGTGACCCCCAGGCCTGGCTGCTCCGTATCGCCCGCAACCTCTCCGTGGATGCCCTCCGCCGCCAGTCGGTGCGGCCCCAAGCCGTCGAGCGCGAGGAGAGCACCCCCATCTTTGATCTGGTCGTGGACCACGCACCGGAACCGGAAGCCGCCCTGGCCACCTCGGCGCGACGGGTCGCCGTGCGCCGCGCCCTTGGCTCGCTGCCCCGCGAGCAGCGCCAGGCCATCGAACTGGCCTTCTTCGAGGGTCTCAGCCACCAGGCCATCGCCGCCCACCAGGGGCTGCCCCTCGGCACGGTCAAGACGCGCGTGCGCCTCGGCCTGCGCAAGCTAGCGACGGCGCTGGGTGACGAGGTGTGAGCCAGACCTGACAGAAACCAAGCACGAGCACGGCGCTCGCCGCCGCCAGGCCCACGATGCCCATGCCCAGCATGTCCTCGACGCATCGCGCCCCGCTCCCAGACCGGCCCGCTCCGCCAGCACAATTGTCAGGCTGGCGGACAGCAGGTTGACGCTCCCATCCACAGCCACTCCTCGATCGGTAGCCCCAGCAGCCACACCCCCACCGTCTCGGGCCGCGTATAATACCAGATGCCCACCCGCACCGCCGACGCATTCCACAGCCAGCCGAGGACCAGCCCGCCCAGCGTCGTCCAGCCCAACGCCCAGCGATGACGAGCCAGCAACGGGTAACAACGCACCCACAGCAGGCCCAGGGGCAGGCCGACGCACACGACGAGCCAGATGAGGTAGGCGTAGGGCATGGGGCCATCCTCCGCCTAGATTATACGCCCTTCCTCCCCACCCAGCGCCCTAACGCGCAGCAGCCCTCCGTAGAGGGCTGCCTCCTTATCGGATTCAGTTGTCGGTCGGCGTCTGAGGCGCAATGCTCTCAGCGAAGCAGCGCCTCGACCTGGCGGGCTTTCACGTTGAAGTAGCGCGCGTGTGACGTGGGTAGTCCATAGACCACCGTCCCCGAGTCCACGATCCGCTGGACCTGCGTTGCCTTGGCGTCCAGGTAGCGCTGGCGCGGGAGCGACGGAGCCCTCGCTGCCTGGGTGAGGGGAGCGCCCGCGCGCTGGGTGACCTGCCGCTCCTTGGCATCGAAGTAGCGCACCTTGATGGTCTGGCTCGGGATGGTGGCCAGGGAGGCAGGCATGACTGTCTGGTCCTCCACCTGGCGCTGCTTGGCATCGAAGTAGCGGGTCTTGACAGCGACAGCGGGCGCGACAGACACGGCTGGGTCGACCAATCGAGATGCGACGGGCTGGCTGGCCTGGGACACGGCGAGGCCGACGATCGCGGCGATACCGAGCGCAATCAGTACGGCGAGAGCGACGGACGGATAGTGATGCAGGCGGTGGGTGGTCGAGGCGATGAGGGCGGACATGGCTTGATTCTCCTTTGGCTGGTGGCCGTACCGTGGGTTTGGCCTGGTGGTTGTGATGGTTCTCATAGTTCTATCAAACCATGTCTGCCAGGCCAGCCACACCCGCTTTGCGGTATAATAGCGGTAGTAGAGCGGGAGGGGCGCGGCGGCGTGGGACAGCCGTAGGAGGGGAATCGTGGCGGATGAGGTTCTGTTTGGCGAGTGGCTCAAACGGCGGCGGCGTGGCCAGGGGCTGACCCAGGCCGAGTTGGGGCGGCGTACCGGCTACTCCGGCGAGACCATTCGCAAGGTCGAGGCGGACGAGTTGCGGCCGTCGTACCAGATGGCCCAGCAACTCGCCGCCGTCCTGGACATCCCGCCGGACGACCGGGCGCGCTTCATCCGCTTTGCCCGCGGTGAGGGCGACCCGGAAGAAGAGACGCTGCCCAGCCAAACGGCCACCCTGCCCCGCAGCCTATCCCATCTCCCGCGCCACAACCTGCTCACGCCCCCCACGCCCCTGGTCGGCCGCGCCGAGGAAGTCGCCGCCCTGGCAGAGATGCTGGTGCGCCCCGACGCGCGGTTGGTGACGCTAACCGGCCCGGGCGGCACGGGCAAGACCCGTCTGGCCCTAGAGGTGGCCGCCCATCTGGTCGCCCAATTCCCCCACGGCGTCTTCTTCGTGGATCTGGCTGCCCTACGCGACCCGGCCCTGGTCGTCCCGACCATCGCTCAGACCCTGGACGTGAGGGAGCGCGCGGGCAAGCCCCTGCTCGACACCCTCAAGGAGCACCTGCGCGGTCGCCAGACCCTGCTGCTCCTCGACAACTTCGAGCAGGTGCTGGAGGCTGCCCCGGCCGTCGCCGAGCTCTTGGCCGCCGCGCCCCGCCTGACCGTGCTGGCGACCAGCCGCGCCTCCCTCCACCTACGGGGCGAGAAGGAGTACCCCATCCCGCCGCTGCCGCTACCGGATCGCCGCCGCCTGCCGCCGTTGGACAGCCTGCCCCAGTACGCGGCGGTGGCCCTCTTCATCCAGCGCGCCCTCGACGCTCGCCCCGACTTCCACATGACCAACGACAACGCCCCCGCCGTCGCCGAGATCTGTCACCGCCTCGACGGCTTGCCCCTGGCGATCGAGCTAGCGGCAGCCCGCATCAAGGCCCTGACGCCCCAGACCCTGCTCGCCCGCCTGGAGCGGCGGCTGCCCACCCTGACCGGCGGGCCGCGCGACCTGCCCACACGCCAGCAGACGGTGCGCAACACCATCGCCTGGAGCTACGACCTGCTGGATGACGCGGAGCAGGCGCTGTTTCGACGGCTGGGGGTGTTTGCGGGTGGTTTTACGCTCGACGCGACGGAGGGAATGGAGATTTGGGATTGGAGAGTGGAGAGTGGAGAGTCCGCGTCGTCAATCTCTACTCTCCAGTCTCCAATCTCTCTTCTGGACCGCCTCGAGTCCCTGACCGACAAGAACCTGCTGCGCGCGACAGAGATTGTGAGTGGCGAGGCGCGCTTCTCGATGTTGGAGACGATTCGGGAGTTTGGCCTGGAGCGGCTGGTGGAGAGCGGCGAGGATAGGACGCTTCGCGAGCGGCACTCGGCGTGGGTGACGGCCTTCACGTCAGCGGCGGGGCCAGAGATCATGGGACCGCGTCAAATGGAGTGGTATGGGCGAGTCGACGCCGAGATGGACAACATCCGGACAGCCTTCGACTGGCTTCTGGCGGGGAGTGAGGTCGAGTGCGCAGGCAACATGGCCCTGGACCTGTGCCGCTTCTGGTTCCGCCGCGGCTACTGGCGTGAGGGCCGCGACCGCCTGCTGACTATCCTGGCCCACCTGGGCACGGCCGACAGGACGCCGCTGCGCGCGTCCCTGCTGTGGGAGGCGGCCAACCTGATCTTCTGGCTGGACGGCTACGCGGCGGCCCTGCCGCTGTACACCGAGGCCGAGGCCCTGGGGCGTCAGCTCCAGGACCAGCGCCCGCTGATGTGGACACTGGCCATGTGGAGCCTGGGGGCCTGCTTCCAGGGCGAGTTGGGCCGGGCGCAGCCAATGGCGGAAGAAGGGCTGGCGCTGGCCCGGACCCACGGGGACCAGCGGGCCATGGTCATCGCCCTGCGGAACCTGGGCGACATCGCCCACAGCCAGGGTGACCTGGCGCACGCGGCGGCCTGCTACGACGAAGCCCTCGCCATCGCCCACCAACGCCAGGACCGCTGGCTGACCGCCGACGTCACCGAACGCGTGGGCACGCTGGCGGGGCTGCGTGACGATCTGACCACGGCACGAGCCTATCTGATGGAGAGCATCAATCTCTTCCACCAACTTGGCGACCGGCGCGGCGAGGCCATGCCCCGCAAACAGCTGGCTCAGATCACCTATCAGCAAGGCGATATCAGCCTCGCACGCTCCCTGGTCGAGCAGGTGATTGAGGACTTTCGCGAGGTGGGGGACGAGGTGAATCTCGGCTCGGCCTTGCAGCTTCTTGGCAAGGTCGCCCGGCTGCAACGCGACTACGTCGCCGCCGAGACGGCCTACTGCGAGGCCCTGGCCCTGTTTCAGGAGCGCGGCCTTGCGCCGGCCGTCGTCGTCCAACTCAATCTGGGCTTCGTCGCCCTGCGGCGGGGTGACACGGCGCGGGCGCGCAGCCTGTTTCGGGAAAGCTTGAAGGCGCGGCAGGCGCTGGGCGAGCCTGGGCGGCTGCCCCTGGCCGTGGCAGCTCTCGCCTGCCTGGCCGCCGCCCAGGCGACCGACACGGCCCAGGCCGAGCGCGCCGCGCGACTGTTCGGCGCCGCCGATGCGCTGGTAGAGGCGACCGGCCCCCTCGACCGCGCCGACCAGGCGGAGCTTGACCACTATCGCCCCCGCCTCGCCGCTTACCTCGACGAGGCCGCCCTCGCTGCGGCCAGCGCGGCGGGTCGGGCGATGACGCTGGAGGAGGCGGTGGCCTACGCGCTGGACGAAGAGAGGTCGTGAGGTGGGCTAGGTCAGGCCCGGGTCGCGCGCGACTCTGACAAGAGCGGTCGCCGCCGATGTGAGCCAGGTAAGGACACTGTCCTTCCAGAGTCTAAGGGAGTGCGATGCGCGCCGGTCGTCCTTTCGGATGACCGGCCTTGCGTCTGTCGGCGGTTGTGACTCTCGCTCACCTGTGCTATACTGAGAGAGTCGACGACCCGGCATCGTGTGATGGAGGTGGCTATGGCGACAGCACTCCCCGATGATACTCGTCTCAAGGCGCTTCTGAAGGAGGCGCTGGTTGAGGTTCTCGAGCAGCGGCGCGAGTGGCTCTCAGCCTTGATGGTTGAAGCCCTGGAAGACGCGGCGCTGGTCCAGGCGATCAAGGAGGGCGAGGCGACGGAGATGGTGAGCCGGGACAAGATTGATGGTCTAGAGGGAAGGTAGGGCGACGATGGAGCCTCAGTACGTGGTGAAGCACAACGACGACTATGGGATTGCCGGTACCCGCGTGAGCCTGGACTCCGTAGTTCTCGCCTTCCTCGATGGACTGTCACCTGAGACGATTGCCGCAGAGTGCTTCCCGACTCTGACCTTAGAGCAGGTGTACGGCGCGATCACCTACTATCTGGCGCATCGCATTGAAATCGATGCCTATCTGAAGCAGGGTGATGGCGAGTTTGAAGCATTGCGGCAGACTACCCGGAAGGTCGACCCTGGATTCTCCGAGAAGTTGGCCGCTGCCCGCCGCCAGATGCAGGCCGCCCATTAATGAAGGTCCGTTTCCAGGCCGACGCTGACCTTAACCACATCATCGTCAAGGCCACCCTGAGGCGCGAGCCAGCCATCGACTTCCAAACGGCCCATGCGGCGCGCCTGACCGGCGTCGGCGATCAG
>WBZS01001477.1_pt2 | contig 12807 bp, 12 predicted proteins | sample 5204201 | NCBI WGS metagenome assembly WBZS01 (sample SAMN12344357, study PRJNA552823) | activated sludge metagenome | biome: Activated sludge suspended growth; feature: Nitrification reactor; material: Wastewater; isolation source: activated sludge from nitrification reactor of wastewater...
GGATGCTGCGGTGTCAGCAGCGGCAACACTAACGATGTCACCTGCTAACTCCGCAGCATTGCGCTCAATTCCGAGGCTGGATAACTGCTGGTTGTGTTGATGGACTCTCACTCCCTTGACTATCATCAAAATGAGCGGTAGCCACTGCAGGGGGATCGACAGGATGTCCCACGGGCTTCCCAGGGCAGAAAGGGGCAATCCAATGCAGCATCCACCAAAAATGTATGCGCCCAAATATCCCCACCAGTGCACGGGCTCTTTTGTGTTCGCGGCCCCAGACGTAGCATTCTGAAACGCATCAAAATCGTTACAAATCGTGCGCCTCCACCCGTCTAGCTGTTCTATGGTCTGCTGAGCCGCTGCGCCGGCACTTAATAGAGCTGGAGTAATCTGTGGCGATGCCGCCGTCACAGACAAGACGTCGCCAACCCGTACGCTCTGCCTGATCAACGCTAGCTTCTGCCTGAAATAATGCTCGTCGAATGACGTGTACGGCATCGGATGCAGGGCAATGGTCGGAGCCTCCCTAACCGCTTGCTCAAGTAGTACTTCCATTTCCCTTCGAGCACGCACCACCTCTGCTTGAAGCATCGTTAGCTTCTTGCCTGCGCCCTCGATTTGCAAGTCAAGAGCTCTAACAAGCTCTTCGTAGGATGCAGCATTTGCCTTCTCGAAAATGCTCATTGAAAGGCTTCCTCAACTCTCGCACTAATTGCCAGCGCTGGTCTGAGCGATATGGCGCGTTGCAGATGCCCTACGGCCTGAGTGCTCTCACCGGTGATCGCAAGGATTCGCGCATGATCAAAGTGAGCATCAGCAGATTGGGAAAATTCTCTGGTGGCTGAGTCGAGTGCGTCTAACGCCTCAGCGTTCCTTCCCAGTTCATGCAGAACATGAGCATGGTGGCGCAGTGCCATGAGTCGGTAGTCATCCTTGAAGTCTCGACTCAGGCGCGAGGCGTCGAAGAAGCGCTCCTCGGCCCGTTCCAAATCTCCATGGTGTTTCCACGCAAGCCACCCCGACTGGAAGTGGGCGACATAGTTCGTTCGACCAAACGCGCCTCTAAGGACTTCTTCCAGTAGAAGCTCAACATCTCGCATCGCTGCATCACGTTCCCGCCCCGAGGCCCTGGCGGCAGCTCGCAAGGACGCAGTTGAGCGCCGGATCAGTTCTTGGACCGCCGTGTCCGCAGGGTTGGCGATGAGCGTCTCGATTCGCGTCAAAGCGGTGTAAATTCGGCCGAGTTCGATCTCCATGGTCCGGAACCCGTCGGCGACGCCCTGGCCCAGTTCCTGAATGTCACAACGCAACTGACCCGTCTCCCGGATCTGCCTGTCGAGGAGTTCGGTCTGCCGTCCTAGGGCCGCGAGTTGCTCCTGGTGATGCTCCCCACTCGCTCGCAACGCCTGCTCAGCACTCGCACCTTGCTGGCGGTAGAGTGCCTGCATTCCCTTAACCAATTCACCTGAATTCTCAGCTGCCAGCTGCAGGTGGTATTCAGCTTCAATCTGCCGCAATCGAGAGCTTGTGTACTCACGGGTCAGAACAAATTCAATAGGTGCGCTCATGCCAGTTCCAGTGCGGTTGAGTGATCCCGCGCTACTCTTATGGAGAGTAGCTTACCATGATTTACTCTAATCAAGAGAAAAGCTCTACTCTAACTTGGAGTGTGCGACGATCACTCACTAATGTCGCGCGTGCAGAGTGGCTCCACTTAGTTCAGGCGCTCGTTGCAGTGCGCGTAGATGCAGGACTGTCCCAATCTGAATTGGCACGGCGGTTGGGCAGACGGCAGAGCTATGTCTGGAAAGTCGAGAACAGCCAGCAACGGATAGATGTGGTGGAGCTTATTGAGATATGCCGGGCGTGCGGGGCGAGTCCCGAAGCCGTGTTTTCTAAGTTTATACGGAGTCTGGCTCCTGGAGAGACGAGAAGTTACTGAAATGGCCGCTAACGACATTCGCGACATCGGGACTGGCATTCAAAGGGCGACGCCCTAACCCCGCCAAACAGGGTACTCGCCTGCTGAACCGTTGCTTAACTCGCCTTGCCTTAGGGCTCGCTATCGAGCTGCTGCTTGATTAGATCTGCAACAATCTTCTCAACCGTAGCTTGAATCTTGCTTGCAGCTTTAAAAACTGAGTAGAGTGAAATCCCCAACAATATGAGCGGTAGAAAAGCATTGATAATCAGTCGCGGCGACTCGAGACTCCCTTCCCAAGGATAAGTGAGTAACCCTACTAGAGCAAGAAGTATGCTTACTATGCCCATCCAGTATGCCCACCAAGTAATTAAGGGGCGAAGCTTACTGTCCTCAATGGTCGAAGCTCGTCGCTTAAGGTAAAGTAGCTTCAGCGTGACAAGAGCCGTTGGAATTGCCAGTAGACCCGGCCAGTAAATAAGGTATTCACGGATAGTGCCAATGATGACTAGTATGGTGGCAGCTAGGACAAATGAAAGGAACTCACCAATATCATCCTCTTCAAAGTAAACTAGTACCCTGCTGAAGAATAACCAAAAATAGGTAGCGCAAAAGAAGATCAATCCGATGAGAACGTACGGTACAAATGCTAGCATCTGCTCTGGCTTTGGACTTGATACTCCTTTAACTTGATCAAATAGCCAACTCGCTAGTTGCTGAACTACCAAAGCAAAGAACATTGAAAACACCACAAGATATGGACTCGAACGCTTATCACTAAGCAATTCACGCCTAATCAATTCTTCGCGACTCTTAGGAACAGGTCTTATTAACATAAACAAAAAAATCTCCCGACGGTCAGTCCGGGAGAGAGGAAATCAGTAGAACTACGAGCATTAAAGCGGCTGAGCAATTAAGCGCCATCGAGAGAGTTGGTCTCGAAGGTCGAACAGCCTGTTTCACGACAATCAGCGTGGTCAAAATGATTGCTACTGTTAGAAAACACGCCATGAACAAGTTGAGAAAAGCAAGCAAAGCAATTGAAGCAATTATGCTACCGACTACGTTTAGTATGAGGGCAGTATAACTAGCTACTTGAGTGCCAAATATTGTTGCGACAGTTCTTATCCTTGCATTGCGATCTGCATCTATGTCCAAGACATCTTTCAGGACCTCACGCGCCATCACATAAATGGTCGCGGCAATAATTATCAGAAGCGCTGAAAGTTGAAGCCTTGAAAACATGCTGCCGTAAAGTACTCCGCTAGCGCATAGTAGTCCAGTGATAGCATTGGCAAGAATCCCGTCGAACCGTTTGATGCGTGAATATGTAAGCAGAAATATTATCTGACAAGCATTGATCGCAAGCCATTCTATTCCAAGGAATCCACTGATACTTAAGGCAATCAAAAGCGCAATCAGTGAAAAAGTGCAAGCAGAGGCAGGAGAAATATCGCCCCTCAGAAGTGGTTTCACTCTTACTGATTGGTCCCGATCCATGTCCTGGACGTCATTAAGTGCAAATCCTCCTGCTGCCGTCATAACCCCTGCCACGAAGAGAAGCAAGGCTATTTGAGGAGAAAGATCATTTCCCGCCCCTGCGATCCGCGCTCCAGCCAGGGGTGCCAGACCTAGAATCAAGCTCATAAAGATGCGGACCAGCTGGGCTCCCGCTACAAGTTTTGAAAGAACAACTGTAATCATAAAGTAACCTCATACCAGTAAATGTACTAGCAATCTGACTATAACATAGGTTCGGTCACAACTCATCAACTTCCTCCATCGTTTTTACTACTGATTGTAGTGGGAGTATCGAAACATGGACTTTCCTACTGTTACGATTCCTCTTCGATGCGGATTTCTCCCCAACGCAGCTAATGTAGGTTAGTTTGGCATGAAACCCCTCAATTTGTGCTGCGAAAGGGGTCATTTAGAATTGAAACTAGTGTTCGCCAAACGCCTGTGAATATGCAGCTCGGTCGCCAGCTGCACTACAAACAGCGCAAAGACTTTCACTTGCTCGCCGAATTTGCCCCGACACTGCAGCGATCTACGAAATGGGCCACACCGGTAGCAATGCGTAGTACACGCCGTCTGCGACCACACCGTTCTCGTCGATCAGTTCGAGTCTAGCTGATTGTCTCGGGTGCATTGTGATCGCCTTGACCTAGCTTTGTCTGTAGGGCTAAGATTGATTCTGCCATGGATTTGCAGCATGACTGTAGATAACAAGCAGAGTTGAAGTGAGAAATGACCGAGTTATCCGCGCATACTCCTAGAGAAGGATCAGACGACTTTCATTGCTTGCGAGAGCACTTACTGGCGGTCGCGGCTCAAGCCCGTAACAACGCGAACAAGTTTGGATTTGGTGACGTTGGACATGCATTGGGTCTGACCCATGACTTGGCAAAGGCCGACCCACGCTTTCAAGCTTATCTTAGGAATTGTCATAGAGGGGAGCCTTCAACAAAGTGCCCTCACTCTGCCCCAGGTGCAGTAGCGGTGAGGGGAAGTCTAGGTCCATTCGCGCTTGCAATTCTTGGTCACCACGGCGGATTGCCTGACCATGCCGATTGCCGTATGCGGCTGGAATCGGCCGATGAAACTTCCGTGTCCTGGGCAAGCAACTTCCTCAAGGAATTCGATGCACTTCCAGAATTGAAAACTCAAAGCCCAAGCTGGGCGCAGGAAAATCTTGCCGGTGAGATGCTTATTCGCATGGCGTTTAGTTGCTTAGTTGACGCGGATTTCCTTGATACTGAAGCACACTTCGCTCCTGATCGAATCGATTATCGCTCAAGCTATCCAGAACTAGTAACATATCTCAAGCGACTTAATGATAAGTTAGCAAGCTTTGAAGGCGAGACGGGAAGAGTAAATGAAGCGAGAGCAGAGATTTTGGCAGGGTGTCGTAATGCCGCCACTAAGCCACGAGGGACCTTCCGTTTGACCGTACCAACGGGAGGTGGAAAGACGCTTTCTAGTTTGGCTTTTGCACTAGGTCACATAGACGCACACAAAATGGATCGCGTGATTGTTGCGATTCCTTACACAAGCATCATCGATCAGACTGCGGCAGTCTACAAAAGCGCACTGGATGAAGGCTTCATACTAGAGCATCACTCTTCCTTGAACGTTGACGACAGTACTGAAGGACAATCCGAACTAGAATTGCGAAGACGGCTAAGTGCAGAGAATTGGGACTGCCCGCTCATAGTCACAACAACGGTCCAGCTATTCGAAAGCTTGCTTCACAATAAGCCGTCCCGTTGCCGGAAACTCCACAATATTGTCAACAGTGTAATTATTCTTGACGAAGTTCAAGCACTACCCCCAAAGACATTGGGACCAATTTTCGACGTGCTGAATGAACTCGTGGACCACTATGGCTGCTCAGTGGTATTCAGCACAGCAACCCAGCTCGACTATTCCAAGGTCGAAGAGCGGCTGCTTAAGAATGCGGTCGAGATCGTCCCAGAACATCAAAAGCACTTTGAAAACCTGAAACGAGTGCGGTACGAACTGCCCGATGGGGAACGGACTGAGGCTCAAGTTGTGGATGAGATTCTCAAACACGCTCAGGTCTTAGTCGTGTTTAATACAAAGAAGGATTCGCTTGCCATTGCTCGCCGCGTTCCAAAGGATCGAAACATAATTTATCTCTCAACGTTGCTCTGCGGACATCATCGAAAGGAAGTAATCAAGCGGGTCAAGCGCCATCTGAAAGAAGGAGAACCAGTCATTCTTATCTCCACTCAAGTCGTCGAAGCGGGCGTCGATTTGGATTTTCCTGTCGTAATGCGCGACCTCGGGCCTCTCGACCGCATCATACAGGTGGCAGGAAGGTGCAATCGCGAAGGAAAGCTTCCTGGCCCCGGTCGATGCATCTTGTTTCGGCTCGAAGGAGGAAGTAAGCCTAGCGGTGCGTACCGAACGGCGTTCAACATAACTGAGAGCATTCTCCAGAAGTACGGCACCGATCTCGATTCTTCTGAGGCGATGGAAGAGTTTAGCCGCGATTTCTTCAGGTTCACGGAAACAGGATCTTTGCACAGCGATGGAGATCGAGCCGACATCCAGAAGCTTCGTCAGGAGCTGGCGTTTGCAACAGTCGCGGAGTCCTTCAAGCTAATAGAAGAGAACGCTACACCGATTGTCGTCCAGACTTATCCAACGGCAGATGTCGATTCCCATATCGCGGATTGGAAGTTTCGACCCCACGGTTGGTTCCGGCGAGTTGCGCAGTACACAGTGAGCGTCTACGAGCGTGACCTCACTCGCCTCCTTCGTGATGGCCTTGCCCGGCTCCACGAGTCTGGAGCTTACATCTACTCTGGACCATATGACAGGACATTCGGTATTGGCTCAGACCTTTCCGATCCGGCTGACCTGGTACATTAAGGAAAGGGAAACGAAGTACTTGCCTTTAATACTGTTGGTGAAGGTAAAATATGGAACTCAGGTGCATGAAATCTGCGGATTGAAACAATACTGTCGGGGAAGGAGCCGCAAGGAGGGATTCCTTGCCTTGAACGCGAGTGAAGACGTCAAGGCGAAGTAAATCGAGGAAACGGGGTGCCTCTCAAAATGCAATCCCCGCTCCTCACCGAGCACTTGACTCCGCGCGTGGCCTCGCCTGTTGGCTCGACGCGAATCTTACCAGGCAGGCAAGGAGATCTATAATGAAAAGTCATGTTAAGCGACCTGGGGTCGTGATTTACCGTGACTCCGCGTCACTACGATGCGATGCAACGACCGACCTACCGTTGCATCCAGACATTCGAATCGATAAGTTCAGCCAAGGACCAGATCAAGGCAGGGTTGCCTTTCAGGAAACCTACTCGTTTGATGAGGCATGTAAGCTGGCTCAATTCTTCGACAGCTTTGAGGGAAGGTTAAAGCAGTGAATGAACAATTCGTATCTGTCCGGGTGAACGGCGACTTTGCGCTGTTCACTAGGCCCGAAAGCAAGGTGGAGCGCGTGACTTACCCAGTTATCACGCCTTCGGCAGCAAGGGGCGTGCTCGAAGCAATTTATTGGCATCCCGAGTTCACATGGGTGATCAGAGAGGTTCGGGTCCTCGCACCCGTGCAGACCTTTGGCATTTTTCGCAATGAAGTAAATTCCAAAATGTCTTCATCGCGCTCAGAGCCATACTTTGCCGATGAAGACCGAAGTCAACGATTCAGCGTATGTTTGCGCAATGTCGATTACGTAATCGTGGCAGAACCCATTGTCAAGGCTGGAATTAAAGATCACCCCAAGAAATTCCGGGAAATTTTCGAAAGGCGAGTTGGGCGGGGGCAGTGTTTCCACAGACCTGCACTCGGCTGCCGAGAGTTTGCGGCGGATTTCGGTCCAGCCGAAAGTTGCCCAGAACCAATTGAGTGGACCGAGGACTTGGGGCTCATGCTCCATGATCTCCTCTATAGTCCGAAGCCGCCCTTTATGCCACGTTTTTTTGAAGCCAGAATTGATGGTGGAGTCATGAGGGTGCCAGTGTTTGGTGGAACATCATGATCCTAAAAAAGATTGTCGAGTTTGCAGAGGCACATGCGTCTGGAATGCCCTCGGGTTATCAGACTCGGTTTGTACATAAAGTTATCCGGATTCGGTCTGATGGCAGTCCGCCCGACGTTGCCCCACTGTCGGGCAGCAAGAGCATGAACAGAGATGGCGAACACCGCCCCGAGCCGCAAGAATCACCGCGTCGTTCAGTGAACATTTCTGCTCGACTGATCGCGGACAACGCTGAATATGTGCTAGGAAAAGTTGCTGAGGGCCGGGACGAAACTAAAATAGCGGAACGGCATGATGCTTGGAAACAAGCATTAAAGGCAGCCGCATCGGTTATTCCAGATCGTGAATTGCAGACCATGCTGGCCTGGATAGAACAAGGCGGAGCGGATGCTTTGCGCTATGACCCAAGGATCGAGGCTGGAGACGAACTCACATTTGAAGTTGATGGGTCGTACCCAACTGAACTACCAACTGTCCAAGCATACTGGGCGGGATTGGGTGAATCCGACTCGGTGGGACAATGCCTCATAACTGGTATAGAGGGTCCAATAGCGGACCGGATGCCAGCTCCAATCAAGGGGATTCCAGGGGGCCAGATGTCTGGGACAGCACTGGTATCCGTTAACAATGCTGCGGGGGAGTCTTACGGCTTATCAGCTGCGCTGAACTCTCCAATCTCGCTAGGTCCTGCGGAGAAACTTTGCAATGGCCTCAATATGCTTGTTAACGAACATTCGGTCGTTAAAGATGCCAGTGGCAAAGAGCGCAAGAGATACAAATATGCACTACGCGTTGGCCCAATCGTTTACATCGCGTGGTCCCAAAACGAGCATGTCTCTGACTTTTGGGAAATCCTCGACCGCCCGACACCAGAGCATGTTCATCAACTGATTGCTCAGCCAATCGTGGGAGGCAAAGCACCAAGCGTGAGTGAAGCGGATTTCTACGTAGTGTCGCTTAGCGCTAACGCAGCACGGATCATAGTGCGAGACTATCACGAGACGACTTTGGCGAATGTCAATGATCACCTTGGCAAGTGGTTTAGACGATTGCAATTAGTTAGCTTAGAAGGTGAAAGATGCAAACCAGTGGGAGTTTACCAGTTGGCTGCATCGCTCTATCGAGACGCAAACAAAGAAATGCCCGCAAGTGTTCCAAGTGACCTTGTTGCGGCAGCGCTCAAGGGTTACGCACTTCCCGCTTACTTACTCGGACTAGCAGTCAAGCGGAATCTTGCAATGCAAGGCCCATTCTCATTGACCAAGTCCAAAGTTAAAATTCTATCAACTTCAAGGCTTGCCTTAATCAAGGCGACCTTAACCCCCGATTCGGAGGATCAATCACTTATGCAATTGAACACAGAACAGTCGAATCCTGCATACCATTGCGGACGCATGCTTGCAATTCTGGAAGCCATTCAGCGTCTGGCGATACCTGGCCTGAATGCGACTTTGGTTGATCGAAATTACGGTGCCGCGTGCGCGAGCCCCGCCTCGATATTTGGAAACCTACTCAAAGATGCAACAAGTGCACACTTGCCAAAGCTAAGAAAAAGTAGACCCGGTGCTTACTTTGCCTTAAACGAGAGGTTGCAAGACGTGGCCGTAGCCGTCGGGCCGGACTTTCCGAAAACGTTGCCCCTAAAAGATCAAGGACTATTCGCCTTGGGCTTTTATCATCAGCGAGCATGGGACCTTTCGGAAGCAAGGAAGAACAAAGAGTTAAAGGAACTCGCAGATACGACAATCCAAGAAGAGGAAGTTACAGAATGAATATTAAGAAAGAAATCACCGACCCAGGAAAGCGTTATGACTTCCTGCTTGTATTTGACGTTACAGACGGCAATCCTAACGGCGACCCAGACGCTGGAAACTTGCCCCGGATTGATCCTGAAACCATGCAGGGAATTGTAACGGATGTTTGCCTGAAGCGGAAGATTCGCAACTATGTGGACCTTGTCCACGGAGCGAACTACGATGATCTTGACTGCAACGAGCGCTTTGGGATTTTTGTGCGGGACAGCGGGGTTGCTCTCAACACAAAGCTCAAGGGTGCAGCCGAATCGGTTGGAGCAAAACCCGATAAGAAGAGAGAAAATCGCGATGCGCGTGCTGAAATGTGCCGACGATACTTCGACATTCGAACATTCGGAGGGGTACTCAGCACAGGCGATCATAACTGTGGTCAAGTTCGAGGTCCGATGCAGCTGACGTTCGGAAGATCAGTGGACCCGGTTATTCCGGGTGACATTTCTATCACCCGTGTTGCGATCACCAAGGAAGGAGAAAACAAGGAGACTGAAATGGGGCGAAAAGCTCAGGTGCCCTACGGCCTCTACATAAGCAAAGGCTATTTCTCACCCATGCTTGCCAAAGACACGGGTCTAGATCAGAATGATCTCGAAACGTTTTGGAAAGCAGTAGGTGATATGTTCGAAAATGATCGAAGTGCCGCGCGAGGGGACATGAGACTTCAGGAGGTCTTCATTTTCCGACACGAAGACCCTCTTGGCAATGCGCACGCGGGGAAGCTCTTCGACCGCATTGCTCCTAAACGCAAAGACAGCGTGGGGGTTGCGCGGAGATTTTCCGACTACGATATTGCCGTTGATGAGACGAACTTGCCTGCTGGCGTTACTCTCATACGACTCATGGGATAAAGCGAAAATCGCAGACCAAGACACCGTGCTCATTTCGGCCCTGGAGCACTATTCGTACTGCCCCAGGCAGTGCTACCTGATACACGTTGAAGGTGTTTTCGATGAGACCACCTTCACGCTCAGGGGGCATCGCGCTCATGCGCGTGTCGATCAGCGAACCGACCGAACGGAGCGTGGAGCTAAGGTTCTGCGAGGGCTACCGATCTGGTCCGAACGGCATGGCTTGGTCGGGCGATGCGATGCCGTGGAAGTCTTGGATGGCGAATATCGCCCAGTTGAGTACAAAGTTGGAACTCGCAGGGGCAAAGTTCACGCGTCTATACAAGCAGCAGCTCAAGCACTGTGCTTAGAAGAAATGTTCGGAGTTGTTGTGCAGGAACTTGGTATCTATTTCATATCGAATCGCGAAAAGTTGCGGCTGCCCTTGACCGACGACCTCCGACTCAGGACTCTCAACTGCATAGAAGCAACCCGGCAATCTCTGAGGCAATGGAAGCCGCCAGTGCCCGTGGCAGACGCTCGATGCAAGAACTGTTCACTGATCGATGCGTGCCAACCGTTTACGGTCAGCCGATGTGCGAAGCTTAGCATTGAAGACCTGTTTACGCCTTTTCCTGAGGCAAACTTGCCATGACACGAGAATTGCTCAACACTCTTTTTGTCCAGACACAGGATGCAGTGCTGCGGCTAAAAGATGAGACAGTCCGAGTGGAATTGGAAGGCGAAACAATTTTCCGCGCCCCGCTACATCACCTCGGGTCAATATGCATTTTTGGCGTTGTGCATGTCACCTTGCCGCTAATGCAACGGTGCGCAGAAGACGGGCGGGCCGTGATCGCATTTGATCATGGCGGAAGGTACAAGCTCAGCATCCACGGAAAGCAGTCGGGCAACATTCTCTTGCGCGAAGCTCAATGGAAAGCACACTTTAGCGAGATCAAAACTCTACGAACGGCTCAATGCATAGTCGCGGGAAAGCTCCAGAACTCACGCCAGGTTCTCATTCGCGCCTATCAAGATTACAAGGAACCGATGCATCAAGAAGTCGCTGACTTCTTGGCAAGCGCAATCATTCAGATCGCTCAGGTTCGCGATATTGATCACTTGCGGGGAATCGAAGGGAGTGCGGCTGAAGCATACTTTTCAACATTTGACCGCATGATACGCGCCCAAAGAAGTTCGTTCGAATTTGGGATTCGTTCAAGGCGTCCGCCGCGAGATCGCATGAACGCCTTGCTGTCGTTCCTGTACAGCTTGGGAACCACGGACTGCGTTTCCGCCTTAGAAGGCGTTGGGCTTGATCCCCAGTGCGGCTTCTTGCACGTTCTTAGACCCGGTAGACCAGGACTTGCCCTAGATTTGATAGAGGAGTTCAGATCGGTAATCCTTGATCGACTCGCGCTAACCCTTGTCAACAGAAAGGAAATTGCCGTTGCTGACTTCGACTCGCATCAAGGTGGAAGCGTCATGCTAAACGAGCAGGGCCGGAAGAAAGTCCTTACTGCATATCAGCGCAGGAAACAAGAGGAAGTCCTTCATTTGTCCGTCAAGACAAAGGTGCCAATCGGGTTGCTTCCGCACCTGCAGGCACGGCTCTTTGCCCGCTATTTGCGTGGAGATATTGACCACTACCCGCCCTACCGACCATGAGAAAAAACTCCGTCGTGTCCCGTTTTGATTTGCTAGTCTGCTACGACGTAAACACGACCGATCCAGATGGCGCGAAGCGATTAAGGAAAATAGCGAAAGTTTGTGTCGCATATGGGCAGCGAGTGCAGTATTCTGTGTTCGAGTGCAGCCTGACGGACGCACTACTGGAAAAATTTCAGTCCAGGCTCCTTGACATCATGGACCATGACAAAGATAGCCTGAGATTCTATCGACTCATAGGCTCTCGCGAGATCGTCGTGAGGGTCTATGGTCGGGATGGCTTCGTTGACTTCACCAAGCCCCTGATTCTTTAGACCGAACCTGCATTGATGAGTGCCCTAACTTGAGGTTCTACAATTATGCCAGACTCGAAACGGCGGTTCTTTCCCTGGATTTGCGCAGTTCTTCTTGGAGGTCTAGCATTTCCAGGTTCAAAAAAGCCGTTTCATCCGGGTTAACCCCCGGATGTGGATTGAAACTTGTAAAGGACGCCAAAGGGCGAAAGATAAAACTTCGGTTTCATCCGGGTTAACCCCCGGATGTGGATTGAAACTTCGTTAAGGCGTTCGGGTAATTCGCGATGAGCAGGTGCGTTTCATCCGGGTTAACCCCCGGATGTGGATTGAAACTGAGATCGGTACCAGGTGTTCAGGCCCACAAAGTTTCATCCGGGTTAACCCCCGGATGTGGATTGAAACAGCGGTGGCGAGCTAACCGATAGCCCTACGCTGCGCCGTTTCATCCGGGTTAACCCCCGGATGTGGATTGAAACACTTAAATCCACACCTCGTAAATAACCGGATCGTCGTCGGGTTTCATCCGGGTTAACCCCCGGATGTGGATTGAAACGTCATGTGGTCATTCGGATGCGTCCTCGCCGGTGTGATCGTTTCATCCGGGTTAACCCCCGGATGTGGATTGAAACCTTGTTGCCTACTCCAACGTTCTCAGACTCCGGGTTTCATCCGGGTTAACCCCCGGATGTGGATTGAAACACCGCGCTCCTTGCTTCGCGCAGACCGGACAAACCGATCGAGTTTCATCCGGGTTAACCCC
>WBZS01002179.1_pt1 | contig 12800 bp, 11 predicted proteins | sample 5204201 | NCBI WGS metagenome assembly WBZS01 (sample SAMN12344357, study PRJNA552823) | activated sludge metagenome | biome: Activated sludge suspended growth; feature: Nitrification reactor; material: Wastewater; isolation source: activated sludge from nitrification reactor of wastewater...
CGCGGCAGCGGGCGGCGCGGCGGGCGGGAACGAATTTGATGCACCAGCGGCCATGGAATGCGCTAGTTTGCCGCGTTGCCGCGCGGCTGTGGCAAGCGCCTCCCCCGCCCGCAGGGGCGTCGCGCCGTGGCCGATTGCTCGCCCGCGGCGGCCGCGGGTGGGTGCCGGGCGCGCCCGGACCGCGCGCTGACCGCGCTCAGCGCGCGCCCGGTCGGCGCCGTGGTGCCACCACGCCGCCGCCAGCGGCCGTGCCCGCGGCGCCGGCTGCGTCCACGCCGTCCTGCCGCAGCAGCGCCTGCGCATGCGCCAGGCTGGTCGGCCCGCTGCGCTCGCCGCCGAGCATGCGCGCAACCTCGGCCACCCGCTCGGCGCCGCTGACCTGGCGCACGCTGCTGCCGGCGCGCCCATCGGGCAGCGCCGACTTGGCGACCACATAGTGCTGGTCGGCGCAGGCCGCGACCTGCGCCAGATGGGTCACCGCCAGCACCTGGCGCGCCCGGCCAAGGCTGCGCATCAGCCGGCCGACGCGGTCGCCGACGGTGCCACCGATGCCGGCATCGACCTCGTCGAAGACCAGCGTCGCGGCGCCTATCGGCGGCTCGGCCGGCTCGTTCGGCACGGCGGCGTCGGCGCCAACCTCGACAGCGGCGTCGGCCCGCGCCGCGCGTGGCGGCGCAGCCTCGCGAGCGGCGTCGGCATCGACCGCGGTGACAACGATGGCCAGCGCCAGCCGCGACAGCTCGCCGCCCGAGGCCACCTTGGCCAGCGCGCGCGGCGTGCTGCCGGCGTGGCCGGCGACCTGAAATTCCACCCCTTCCAGCCCATGCGCCTGCGGCACCGGGTGCGGCGGCAAGGCGACCTCGAAGCGGCCGCCGGCCATGCCCAGGTCTTGCATCGCGCGGCTGACACGCTCGGCCAGCGGCGCGGCGGCGCGTTGCCGCGCGCGGCTGACGTGCGCCGCCTGGTCGCGGTAGGCCTGCTCGGCGTCATCGGCCGCCGACTGCAGCGCGGCGCTGTCGCTGGCCGCATCAAGCCGTGCCAATTCGGCCTGCCACTGCTGCAGCAGCGCCGGCAGCTCGGCCGGCGCGTGCCGGAAACGCCGCGCCAGCGCCAGCCAGGCCGCCATGCGCGCGTCCAGCTCGGCCAGCCGCGCCGGGTCAGGCTCGGCATCGCCAAGGTAGGCACGCAGGTCGTGTGCCGCGTCGCGCAGTTGCGCCAGCGCGCCGTCCAGCGCCGCCAGCGTGGGCGCCAGGCGCGCGTCGTGTGCCGCCACCGCGCCAAGCTGTTCGGCGGCGCGCGCGGTCAGCGCCTCGGCGGTGGCCGAGTCGTCGCCCGTGCCGTCGGCGCCCTCGGCCAGCGCCGCCAGCGCGGCGCGCGCGGCGTCGATCAGCGACTGCGCATGCGCCAGCCGCTGCTGTTCGGCCGCCAGCGCGTCCCACTCGCCGGCGGCCGGCGCCAGCCGCGACAGCTCGTCGATCTGCCAGGCCAGCCGTTCACGCTCGCGCTGCAGCGCGTCGTGGCTTCGCAGCGCCTGTTGCAGCGCGTCGTCGGCAGCGCGCCACGCAGCGTGGCAACGCGCCAAGGCGGCGGTTGAAATGCCGGCCTGGGCGTCGAACAGCGCACGCGCATCGCCAGCGCGGGTCAGCCCCTGCCAGGCGTGCTGGCCGTGGATGTCGACCAGGTGCTCGGCGGCCTCGCGCAGTTGCGCCACGGTGGCCGGGCTGCCGTTGACCCAGGCCCGGCTGCGCCCTTCGGCCTCGACGCTGCGGCGCAGCAGCAGCGTGTCGTCGGCGGCAAAGCCGGCTTCGTCGAGCCACCGGCGCAGGCTGGCCGGCGGGTCGAATTCGGCGCTGACCTCGGCGCGCGGCGCGCCCTCGCGCACCACGCCGGAATCGGCCCGGCTGCCGAGCACCAGTTGCAAGGCCTCGACCAGAATCGATTTGCCGGCGCCGGTTTCACCGGTCAGCACCGAAAACCCGGCGTGAAATTCGAGTTCCAGCGCCGGCACGATGACCACATCGCGCAGCCACAGTCGGCGCAGCATGGGTTAGCGCCTCGTCACCTGGCCAGGCGCGGCGCAACGTGGCGCCGGCGGCAAGGCCGCCGCATCAGGTCTCATACCAGCGCAATTTGCGCCGCAGCGTGGCGTAGTAGCTGAAGCTGCGCGGGTGCAGAAAGCGCACCTTGTGCGGCGAGCGCTGCACCAGCACCGAGTCACCGTGCAGCAGGCTGGCCAGGCCTTGCATGTCGAAGTTGGCCGAGGCGTCGCGGCCGGCAACGATGGTGATGCGAATCGGCGCGGTGTCGGGCAGCACGATCGGCCGCGTGGTCATGGTGTGCGAGGCGATCGGCACCAGCACCCAGCCGCCGATGCCGGGGTGCAGGATCGGACCGCCGGCCGACAGCGCATAGGCGGTCGAGCCGGTCGGCGACGAAAGAATCAGGCCATCGGCGCGCATTTGCGCGACCAGCTCGTCGCCAATGTCCACGCGCAGCTCGACCATGCCCGAGCTGCCGCCGCGGCTGACCACCACGTCGTTGAGCGAAAAGCCTTCGAAGATGCGTTCGCCGTCGCGCCAGACCGCGCCTTCGAGCATGGCGCGCTCGTCTTCTTCGAATTCGCCGACGATGATCGGCGCCAGCGCCTCGCGGAACTGGCCAAACGGGATGTCGGTGATGAAGCCCAGCCGACCGCGGTTGATGCCCACCAGCGGCACGCGGTGCTGCGCCAGTTCGCGCGCGATGCCGAGCATGGTGCCGTCGCCACCGACCACCACCGCCAGGTCGCACTGGCGTCCAATGCCGTCGGTGTCGAGCACGTCAAAGCCGGCGATGCCGGTGTTGGCCGCGGTCTGCGCTTCGAGCGAGACCTCCAGGTGCTGGCGGACCAGGAAATGCGCCACTTCTTCAAGCACCGGCCGGATGCCGGCCGCCTGGTACTTGCCGATCAACGCGGCATGCTGGAAGCGGCGCAACATGCACGGAATTACACCATAGCGACCCTTTGCCGACCGCCATTCGGCCCCCCGGCGGCCGGCCGGCGTGGCGCGAGGAAAACCTGCGCGCCCACGCAGCGGCGGGGTGCAACGCGGCGTGCCGCCGCGCGCAAAATGCGCAGCAATGGACGAGCGCGCACGCACCCTGCTGAAGACCCTGGTCGAACGCTATATCGCCGATGGCCAACCGGTCGGTTCGCGCACCTTGTCGCGCGCCTCGGGGCTGGAGCTGTCGCCGGCGACGATACGCAACGTGATGGCCGACCTTGAAGAGCTGGGCCTGATTGCCAGCCCGCACACCAGCGCCGGCCGCATCCCGACCATCCGCGGCTGGCGGCTGTTCGTCGACACCATGCTGACCGTGCGCCCGGCCGACGCGCGCGACACGCCGGCCGAAATGGCCGCGGTGCGCGAGCAGTTGCAGCCCGACCAGCCGCAGCGCGTGATTGCGCAGGCGGCGCAGATGCTGTCCAACCTGTCGCACTTTGTCGGCGTGGTCACCGCGCCCAAGCGCGCCGAGGTGTTTCACCACATCGAGTTTCTGCGCCTGGGCGAGCGCCGCGTGCTGGTGATTCTGGTCTCGCCAAACGGCGACGTGCAAAACCGCGTGCTGATCACCGCGCGCGACCTGGGCCAGCCGGCGCTGACCGAAGCCAGCCTGTACCTGAACACGCACTACGCCGGGCTGGCGATCGAAGACGTGCGCGAAAGGCTGCGCACCGAGGTCGACGCGCTGCGCGGCGAAATCGCGCAACTGATGCAGGCCGCGGTGCAGCCCGGCCCCGACCAGGCCAGCGGCGCCGCGGCGCAGGTGGTGGTGTCGGGCGAGCGCAACCTGCTTGGCGTCGAAGACTTCGGCCACGACCTGGGCGCGCTGCGCAAGCTGTTCGACCTGTTCGAACGCAAGACCGAACTGATGCGATTGCTTGAAAACTCCAGCCACGCCGAGGGCGTGCACATCTACATCGGCGGCGAATCGGGCGTGGTGCCGTATGAAGAGCTGTCGGTGGTGTCGGCGCCGTACGAGGTCGACGGCCGCATCGTCGGCACGCTGGGCGTGATCGGCCCGACGCGCATGCCTTACCAGCGCATGATCCAGATCGTCGACATCACCGCGCGGCTGGTCGGCAACGCGTTGTCGGCGCCGCGCTGACCGTCGACGCTTCACCCCGCAATCGGCGGCTTCGGCGCGGCCGCGGCTCCCTACAATCGCGGCGCGACTGCCGTTGTGCGCAGCCGCACCGGGGGCCGCTAGCTCATGCTTGGTTAGAGCAGCAGACTCATAATCTGTTGGTGCCGTGTTCGACTCACGGGCGGCCTACCACCCCATCCGGCGACCCGCGCGTTGTGCGCACCCACGGTCAGCCGCTGCACCCGCCCCGGTTCACGCCGACTTCAGGCCGCGGCAGCGTCCGGCGGCGGTAAATCCAGGTCACCAAATGCATCGGCCGGCGTCAGTTTCAGTCCGATGCTGGACAGGTCCACCGCGTCGCCGTCGGCCGCGGCCTCGTGCAGCAGCCAGCCGTCGGGCTGGCGGGTGTACAGCTCGATGCGTCGCGCGTCGATGTCGACCAGCAGGTAGTCGCGCAGCGTGCCAATGCGGCGGTAGGCGGCGAACTTCTGTCCCCGGTCGTTGGCCGCGGTCGAGTCGCTGAGCACTTCAACGATCAGGCACGGCGAACGCAGCGCCAGGCTGGCCTGGCGGTCGTCGGCGTCGCAACTGACCATCACGTCGGGATAGAACACCGCGTCGGCGGCGTCGATTTCCAGCTTCATGTCGCTGACGTAGGCCCGGCAGCGCGTGCCGCGCAGGTGTTCGCGCAAGCGGGCGAACAAGGCGCCGGCGACCACCACATGCTCCTGCCGCGCGCCGACCATCGCGAACACCTCGCCGGCCAGGTATTCGTGCTTGTCATTGCGGGCGGCTTCCCATTCAAAGTAGGCGGCGCGGTCGAATGCGGGCTTGGCGAGGGCATGTCCCATGGTGCTGCGCAAAACGTGGGATTGGGCGGTCTGGGGCGGGAGAATTGGTGCAGTGTGCGGGCGCTGGCCGTACGGCGCAACACCGGGTCGGCGTGGGCCGCGACCGTCGCGCCGGGCGCCGCATGTCATACAACGCCAGAGTATGCACATGCGCCACACTCAACCCCGCGCGGTGCCGGCCGAAGACGTAGTCATCGGCTCGGGCCATGCTGAACCCACTTCGCCCGAAAAGCCAGGAGCGACGACCGTGTCCGTCCCAACCTTGTCTTTGCCGCCGGCCGACTTGGCCGGCTGGGTGCGCGCCTTTGATGAGCGCGAGATTCCGGTGCTGGCCAGCACCGCGCGCAGCCTGAACGAACTGCGCGAAAACGAAGACGCGGTCGACGGCCACTTGCTCGCGCCGATGCTGGCCGGCGACCCGCTGATGACGCTGAAGCTGCTGCGCCATGTCGCCCGGTTGCGCGCGCGGCGCGACCCCAGCGGCCACGCCGAAACCGCCACCGAGGCGCTGGTGATGCTGGGCATACCGCCGTTCTTCCGTGCCTTTGCGTCCGACATGCCGACGGTGGAGGCGTTGCTCGAAGACCGGCCCGAGGCGCTGCAGGGTTTCCAGGCGGTGTTGTCGCGCGCCAACCGCGCGGCCAACTTTGCGCTCGGCTTTGCCGCCCACCGCCAGGACCAGGACGCTTCAGTGATCGAGCAGGTCACGCTGCTGCACGACTTCACCGAACTGCTGCTGTGGGTGCACGCGCCGGCGCTGGCGTTGGCGCTGGCGCAGCGCCAACGGGCCGAACCGGGCTTGCGCAGCAGCGACGCCCAGCGCCAGGTGCTGCGCGTCACGCTGGCCGATTTGCAGCAGGTGCTGATGCGGCGCTGGCATCTGCCCGAGCTGCTGATCCGGATTGCCGACGATGCGCCGACCCGCTGGCCGCAGGTGCGCAACGTGCAACTGGCGATCCGGCTGGCGCGCCACAGCGCCAACGGCTGGGACAACCCGGCGCTGCCCGACGACATCGCCGAACTCGGCGACCTGTTGCAACTGACACCACCGCACGTGCTGACGCTGGCCCAGGACATCGACGCCTGCCCGCTGGCATCGGCGTGAGGGCCGACGCGCTGTCCCGACCCCTTCAGACGTAGGAAAGCCCCGCGCGGACGGGGCTTGGTGGTTGCGGCGCAAGGCCTGGCCTTGCTTCTTAGCCGCCTTACTTCTTCGCCGCCTTTTTGGCCGGCGCCTTCTTCGCCGGCGCCGGTGCCGGCGCGGCCACCGCCGCTTCGGCGGCACCCTCGGCCGTGGCGTCTTCTTCGGCCTTCGGTGGGTTGGCGGCAACGATCACCGGGTTCAGGCTGCCGTGGCGCACCAGCTTGATGCCCTCGGGCAGCGCGATGTCGGTGGCATGCAGCGACTGGCCCTTGGTCAGCGCGCTCAGGTCGACGTTGATGAACTCCGGCAACTGGGTGGCCAGGCACTCGACCTCGATCTCGTTGGAGACGTGGCTGACCAGGCACTTGTCGGTCTTCACCGCGGGCGAGTTTTCCTCGCCGGCAAAGTGCAGCGGCACCTTCTTGTGCAGACGGGTGGTGTCGTCAACGCGCTGGAAGTCCACGTGCAGCACCTGCAGCTTCCACGGGTGCATCTGGAAGTCGCGCAGCAACACCTTTTGCACCGCGCCGGCGAGTTCCATTTCAAGGATCGAGCTGTGGAAGGCTTCCTTCTTCAGCGCGAAGAACAGCGCGTTATGGTCCAACTCGATCATCTTCGGCTCGCCGGCGCCAAAGACGATGCCCGGCACGCGGCCGGTCCTGCGCAGGCGGCGGCTCGCTCCGGTCCCCTGCAATGTGCGCTCGAAAGCGGTGAAGTTCATGGTTTCTCCATGGTGTCGGGGGCCCGCGACCAGGCGCCCCGGGGTGAAGGCGGATCGATCAATCCGCCGGCTTGATGCGGGCCGCCAGAAGCGCCCGCGTGAGACTCAGAAGTTGTTGTTCTGCTCCGCGAACAGCGAGGTCACCGACTCGCCGTCGGAGATGCGCCGAATGGTTTCGGCGAACAGAAACGCCACCGACAACTGGCGAATCTTGCGGCAGGCGCGCGCGTTGTCGGCCAGCGGGATGGTGTTGGTGATGACCACCTCGTCGAGCTTGCTGCCGGCGATGCGGTCGACCGCCGAGCCCGACAGGATGGGGTGGGTGCAGTAGGCGAACACGCGCTTGGCGCCGCGCTCTTTCAGCACATCGGCGGCTTTGACCAGCGTGCCGGCGGTGTCGATCATGTCGTCCATCACCACGCAGTTGCGGCCTTCGATGTCGCCAATGACGTGCATCACCTCGGAGATGTTGGCGCGCGGCCGGCGCTTGTCGATGATCGCCAGTTCAGAACCCAACTGCTTGGCCAGGGCCCGCGCACGGACCACGCCGCCAACGTCGGGGCTGACCACCACCAGGTCGGGGTAGGCCTTGCTTTTCAGGTCGGACAACAGCACCGGCGAGGCGTAGATGTTGTCGACCGGAATGTCGAAAAAGCCCTGGATCTGGTCGGCGTGCAAGTCCATCGTCAGCACGCGCTCGACGCCGACCGTTTCCAGCAGGTTGGCGACCACCTTGGCGCTGATTGGCACGCGCATTGAGCGCGGCCGGCGGTCCTGGCGCGCGTAGCCGTAGTACGGAATCACCGCGGTGATGCGGCGCGCGCTCGCACGCTTCAACGCATCGACGATGATCAGCAGCTCCATCAGGTTTTCGTTGGTCGGCGCGCAGGTCGGCTGCACGACGAACACGTCACGCGCACGGACGTTCTGCTGGATCTCTACCGTCACCTCGCCGTCGGAAAAGCGGCCGACCTGGGCCTTGCCCAGTTCGGCGCCGAGACTTTTGACGATTTCCTGCGCCAGCGCCGGGTTTGCGTTGCCGGTGAACAGCACGGTGTTGAACAGCACGGCAAAGCTCCGCGTCGACTCGTGTACGGCTAGCGGGCAGGCACCCGGGAAAAGGTTTGGCAGGGGAGGAAGGACTCGAACCCTCGCATGTCGGAATCAAAATCCGATGCCTTGACCAACTTGGCGACTCCCCTACACCGGACGCTCCAGGCCTTGCTGCACCTGGGGCGACCAATCACCTTGCGTCAGCCCGGTCAACCCGCCGCCCAGGCGCTGAGCGGATGACGATCCAGACTGCGGCACATGCGACCCACCCAACCGGGCGGCAGACCGGCTGCCGCCCATGTCGCCGAGGGTGAATCGCCCGTGCCGGCTCTTGCAAACACCGCGCTGCCCGAACCCGACATGCGGCTGTTGCCGAAGCGGACATGCAGCCATTCGGCCACCGCCGCCACCTCGGAAACAGCGGCCTCGGCCGGCGGTTGCAGATCATTTCTGCCCCAACCGTGCGTCAGCCGTTCGTCCAACTGGGCGTCTGCAAGAAAGCCTGTGACTATAACAGCTTCACTGTCGCGCCTAAGCAGCGGGCTGCCGAAGATGTCGGCGGTGGCGATCGCCGGCGCCGGCTTGACGACCGCCAGCCACTGCTGCTCAAGCGCCAGCGGCGTCAGCCGCTCGCCGACGCCTTCGACAAAGGCGTTTTGCCCGCCGATGAAAAACGGCACGTCGGCGCCCAGCGTCAGCCCCAGCGCCAGCAGCCGCTGGCGCGGCCAGCGCAGGCCCCACAGCCGGTTCAGCGCCAGCAGCGTGGTCGCCGCGTCCGAGCTGCCGCCGCCCAGCCCGGCGCCCCACGGCAGCTGCTTGGCGATGGATATGTCGGCGCCCAGGCGGCAGCCGCTGGCGTGCTGCAGCGCGCGCGCCGCGCGCAGGCACAAGTCGTCGGCCGGCAGCGCGGCGCCGAGGTCGTGGCGCGCCAGCCGGCCATCGTCGCGGCGCTCGATGTGCAGCGTGTCGCACCAGTCGATCAGCGCAAACACCGACTGCAGCAGGTGGTAGCCGTCGGCGCGCCGGCCGACCACATGCAGAAACAGGTTGACCTTGGCAGGCGCCGGCAGGTCGTACAGCGTGCGCAGGCCCATGCGAAGCCGCGCTCAGTCGCCTTGCGCGGCGTCCAGCCGCACGCGCACGTTCAGCGCCGGCGACGGCGCGCGGCGCAGCGCGTCGACCACGCCCTCGCGCTGGCGCGACAGGTCGACCTGCCAGCTGAGTTGGTTGAAGCCGGCCACGCCGTCGTCGCGCGCGGCGCTGGCCGCGCCCGGCCACGGCCGGCCGCGCAGCCAGTCGAACAAGGCGGCCAGCGGCAAGTCTTCGCCGACCGCGGCCTGCACCAGCGCGTCCAGCGAGTCAAAGCGCTGCGTCGTGCCAGCGCTTTCCAGCTCGGCCTGGCCCTGCTGCCAGACCGCCTTGGCCGCGGTGGTGCCCAGCGGCGTGGTCAGCAGCAGCCAGCCGGCGTCGGCGCTGCCGGACAACTCAAAACCGGCGCTGCTGCTGCGCTCGGGGTGGCCGTCGACCTTGATCGCCAGCCGCCCGGCAAAGCGCTCGCCAGCCAGTGGCGGCGGCGGCGGCCGCAGCGCACACCCGGCCAGCAGCGCGCCGCACAGCAGCAGCGCGGCGGCGCGGCCGTGCGGCGCTGGCGAAGACCGTGCGGCGCTGGCCGCCAACCCAGGCCTCAACGCCGGCACCTCACAGCCTGACTTTCAGCCGCGCCAGCGTGTCGCGCAACAGCTCGTTGCCGGCGTCGCGGCCGATGGCCTCGCGCCAGATGCGGCGCGCCTCGTCGCGCTGGTTGTGCGCCCACAGCACTTCGCCCAGGTGGACGGCGATTTCCACGTCGGGCCGCGCGGCGTAGGCCTGGCGCAGCAGGCGCAGCGCTTCGTCGCGGTTGCCGAGGCGAAATTCCACCCAGCCCAGGCTGTCGATGATGAAGGGGTCACCCGGCGACAGCACCAGCGCGCGCTGGATCAGCGCCTGCGCCTCGGGCAGCCGCAGGCCGCGGTCGGCCAGCGAATAGCCCAGCGCATTGTGGGCGTGGGCATGGTCGGGCTTGAGCGCGATGACGCGGCGCAGCAGCGCTTCCATCGCGTCCCAGCGCCCGAGCTTTTCCTCGACCATCGCCTGCTCATAAAGCAGCTCGCTGTCGTCGGCAAAGCGCTGGTTGGCGGCGGCCAGCACCTCACCGGCCTCGCGCCACAGCTTGCCCTCGCGCAGCACCTGGGCCTCGACCAGCAGCTTGGCGCGCGCGTCGTCGCCGGTGCGCTCGGGCGTGGCCTGCACCAGCGCGCGCGCCGCCGCCACCTTGCCCTGGCGCAGCAGCAGCGCCGCGCGCCGGGCCTGCACTTCCAGCAGCCGTTGCGGGCTGTCGACCTTGGCCAGCCACTGCTCGGCGGCCTTGATGTCGCCGCGCTGCTCGGCGGCCTGCGCCAGCAGCAGCCAGGCCTGGCTGCGGCCGTCGCCGGCCGCGCCGGCGTTGTCCGACGAGGCCTCGGCGGCATCGTCGTCGTTGTCGGCCGGCGGCTCGGCGTCTGGCGTGGTGGCGTCGCTCGGCCGTGCGCCCTTGCCGTCGACCAGCGCCAGGTAGCGCTGCAAGGCGTTTTCGGCCGGCTTGGGCTGGTGCAACTCCAGCAGCAGGCCGCCGAGCGCCAGCCAGGTCTCGGGCTGCTGCGGGCGCTCGCGGGCGACTTGTTCCAACTGCCGCACCGCGGCGCCATGGCGCTGGGTTTGCGCCAGCGCGCGGGCGTAGGCCATGCGGATCGCCGGCTCGGCCGCCGGCTGCGCCAGGTAGGCGTCGACCAGGGCTTGCGCCTCGGGCACGCTGGGCAGCAATTCCAGCGCCAGCAAGGCCACCGTCGGCGCCGCCGGGTCGTCGGCCTGCGCGCTGCGCGCCAGCGCCAGCGCGGCCTGCGAATGGCCCGCGGCCTGCTGCAGCCGCGCCAGCGTCAGCCGGCTGGCGGTGCGGGTGCCGGGCGCGTCACGGTAAGGCGCCAGCATGCGCTCGCCGGCGGCCAGCGCGTCCTGGCGGTCGGGCAGGCGCTGCAGCAGGCGCGGCAGGCCGGCGATCAGCCCCGGCCGGTCCATGGTCGGCGCCAGCGCCAGCCAGGCGGAAAGCGGCTCGATGGCGTCGGCGCTGCGGTTCATCGCCGTCAGCACCTGGGTTTGCAGCCGCAGCGGCGCCACCGACTGCGGCTTGGCGCGCCGCCACTCGGCCACCGCGCGCAGCGCCTGCTCGGCCGAGCGCGCCTGCAAGGCCATGTCGACCGCGCGCTGGAACAAGGCCTCGTCGCCCTGGCGCATCGCGGCGTCGAGCATGACGTCGGCGGCCACCGCCGGGCGGCCCGAGCGCAGCTCGATCTCGGCGATCAGCAATTGGTGAAACAGCGGCGTGTCGAGCGCCGAGTTCTGCACCGTGGCCGATGCGGCATCGTCGGCCGGCGCCGCCGCCACCCGCGGCGGCGGCGTGCGCACCTGCGCCTGCACGCTGCCAAGCAGCAGTCCGGCCGCCAAGGCCGCCGCGCGAACACAAAAAAGCCGCAGGCGCTGGGCGTTGCCGGACATGAACGGACTCCAAAAGGGCCGGCGGATTCTAGGAGGCCGCGCCGTCACGCCAGCGGCAAGGTGTTCCCTTGGTTCAGCGTGCAGGCCGGCAGGCTGGCTGCAATACGATCAGCTTGGCTGCCGGTGCCCGGAATTGGAAATCGGGGAGATGCCACGCCAGTGGGTTCGCTTATGTGGGTTCGACTCCCACCCGGCAACCACCGACCCGCTTCAGCGCGCGTCAAAGGTGTTGCACTGGTTGACGTTGCCGCTTTCCAGCCCGCGCTTGAACCAGGTGACGCGCTGCGCGCTGCTGCCGTGGGTAAAGCTTTCGGGCACCACCATGCCTTGCGAGCGGCGCTGCAGCGTGTCGTCGCCGATTTGCGCCGCGGCGTTCAGCGCCGACTCGATGTCGGCGCTGTCCAGCCAGCCCTTGCCCTGCTGCGACTTGTTGGCCCAGACGCCGGCAAAGCAGTCGGCCTGCAGCTCGACGCGCACCGACAACTGGTTCATCTGCACCTCCGAGATGCGGCCGCGCTGGGCGTCGACCTTGTTGGTGATGCCGAGCAGGTTTTGCACATGGTGGCCGACCTCGTGCGCAATGACGTAGGCGCGGGCGAATTCGCCCGGCGCGCCCAGCCGGCGCGACATCAGGTCAAAGAACGACAGGTCGATGTACAGCTTGCGGTCGCCGGGGCAGTAAAACGGGCCGGAGGCCGTGTCGCCGGTGCCGCAGGCGGTGGGCGTCTGGCCGCGAAACAGCACCAGCTTGGGCATTTGGTACTGCGCGCCCGAGGCACGAAAAATCTGTGCCCAGACGTCTTCGGTGTCGGCCAGCACGGTGGAGACAAAGGCCGCGCCGGGGTCGTTGGCCGGCGGCCTGGCGGCCGGGCCGGCGGGCTGCTGCACCACGGTGGGCGATTCGCCGCCGCCCAGCAGGCCGAGCACGGTCAGCGGGTTGATGCCGAAGATCCAGCTTGCCAGCAGCGCAATCACCACCGAGCCCAGGCCCAGCCCGCCGCCCAGCCGCACGCCGCCGCCGCCGAAGCCGCCGCCACCGCCGCCGCGGCGGTCCTCGACGTTGTCGCTTTGCCGGTTGCCTTCCCATTTCATCGCGTACTCCTTGTGGCTGGCCGATGCTGATGATGAACGATGAATGATGAACGCCGCGCCGGGGGCGCGGCATGAACGATGAAAGCTTTTGGCCGCGGCGGCTGGCCGGCGGTCAACTGCTCAGAGGCTGAGAGTTTTTCAAGCGTGCCCGAGCAACGCCCCAAAACGTGCCCGATCTAGGCGCAAAGCACAGCCATGGCTCGGGCCATGGCGAGCATTTGCAACGACGAGCGGGTGCGTTTTG
>WBZS01002180.1_pt1 | contig 12793 bp, 6 predicted proteins | sample 5204201 | NCBI WGS metagenome assembly WBZS01 (sample SAMN12344357, study PRJNA552823) | activated sludge metagenome | biome: Activated sludge suspended growth; feature: Nitrification reactor; material: Wastewater; isolation source: activated sludge from nitrification reactor of wastewater treatment...
GCGACGTTGACGGCGGCGATCACACCAGCACAAGCAAGCAAGCCAAAGGTCGACCGGGTCATGGGGTCCCCGATCTTCTACCATTCGTGCGCATCGAGGACCGTCCGAGACCTACCGGGGACAGGAAAAACAGCCTACCTGTCCTTACGCCGGCCTCGATCCCATCCTTCCCCGGGCTCAGTTCACCGGCTCGGGGCTCTCGGCGGTCAGGTCTTTGACGTCCTCGGCCAGCTCATGTTTGGAGATCAGCCGCTCTGGAAGTTGCTCTTGGACGCGGTGCGCTATGGCGACGATCCCGAGACCAAGGCAAAGCTCTTTGCCAGAGTCGAAGGAGCCCTTGACACAGAGTCGCTCCGAAAGTTGCTAGAGACGCGGGCACTGACCGATGAAGCGATGGACGCCTCAACCGTTCGCCGAGTGCGCGAAGAAATGGATCGCGCAGAGGCACGACGGCTCCAACCCCACTTTATCGAGTCCTTCTTCCTTCGTGCTTTCCAGGTTCTGGGCGGCAACATGAAGGAACGAGAGAACCGTCGCTACGAGATCTCTCACATCCCGGTGGCCGTCCGTCGACGCGACAGAGAAATCGGGACGGGCAATGCTGTCCAACCGAAATACGAGCGAGTGACGTTCGAGCGGGACTTGGTAAATGTCCAGGGTAAACCGATCGCGGCGTTTCTCTGCCCTGGGCACCCCTTACTCGACTCCGTGATCAGCCTCATCGTCGAACGGTACCGCGACGTGCTCAGGCAAGGCGCAATCCTTGTCGACGAGACGGATCAGTACGAAGTGCCACGTGCCCTTATTGCGATCGAGCATGAGATTACCGATGGACGCCAGGACCCGAAGGGTGAGCGAAGAGTGGTTTCCAAGCGTTTCGGATTCGTCGAACTTGCCGAGGATGGACTGCCACGTCATGCCGGATCAGCTCCCTATCTCGACTATCGGCCAGTGGCCGACGATGAACTGGCTCTGCTGGATGACATCACCAAAGGCGGATGGTTGGGCAACAGTCTAGAGGAGACCGCCGTCTCGTACGCTGCCCAACACCTAGTGCCCGAACACTTCAGCGAGGTGAAAGCTCGACGAGAATTGTGGGTGGACAAGACCCTGCAAGCAGTCCACGAGCGACTCACGAGCGCGATCAACTATTGGGACAATCGTGCCGAAGAACTGAGACACAAAGAAGACGCGGGCAAGCAACCAAAACTCAATTCCGAACGAGCGCGACAGCGACGCGACGATCTTCGAGAGCGATTGGAACGGCGGACAGCCGAACTCAAGCAAGAACGGCAACTGCAGCGCGGAGTGCCCCGAGTCGCTGCCGGAGCATTGGTGGTTCCGATTGGCCTACTTCGCCGACTTCAAAGCGGAAAGAGTGCTCCGAATTCTCAAGCGAAAGAGACCACTCGGGTCGAGATGCTCGCGATGCGCGCAGTCATGGATGCCGAGATCGCCCGAGGGTTTCTGCCACTAGACGTGAGCGCCGAGAAGCGCGGATACGACATCGAATCCCTGTGCCCCGACGGTTCGCTCCGGTTCATCGAAGTCAAGGGAAGAGTCCAAGGTGCGGACACTGTGACCGTCACCAAGAACGAGGTCTTGACGGCGCTCAACAAGCCAGACGATTACTTCCTGGCATTGGTGATCGTGGATGGAGACACGGTTTCGCCGCCTGTTTACGTGCCTCGACCATTCAGCAAGGAACCCGAGTTCTTCATGACGACGATCAACTGCAAGATCGCCGATTTCGTTACAGGTGGGAGAAGCCGATGAGTGAATACACGGACTTGACGGCCGCGATTGCGGAGCAAATCAAAGACTATCGGTTGGGCGAAATCGAGCCGAGGACTCCTGATGTTGTGGATCGCTGGGCGAGACAGTTTGACTCCAATGTTCGGATGCCGCTTCTTAAGGAAGTCAACCATGTCTTTGACAGCACCTATTGGTCACGCGAAGACTTCGAGGGGTTTCTTGGAAGCCTGATTTCCGCTCAGAAACTGGTCGGCGAGTCAAAAGAAGAGTTTTGGCGTGCAGCAAACTTCTTGGCTATCCAGCAACACGGAAATAGCCAAGCTGAAATGCTGGAGATCTTTAATGAGAAGTTGCAGAGTGAATGCCATTTCGGCATAGACGAGTGCGGGCAATCCACAGACACATTCATCTACCTTGATGATGCGATCTTCTCGGGGAACAGAGTTCGCCAGGATGTGCAATCGTGGTTGAAAGAGTCTGCTCCAGTCAAAGCGACTCTGCACGTCATCGCGATTGCTCTCCACTCTTCAGCAGACTGGTACATCAAAAAGGAACTTCAGAAGGTAGCTGCTGACAACGCCAAGGAAGTGGAGATTCAATTCTGGCGTGCTTTAACAATCGAAAATAGGAAGTCCTTTAGCTCATCTTCTCAGGTTCTCTGGCCAGCTTCCCTGTTCGATAACGATGCTGTAGTCTTGCTCAATGATGCTCAGAGATTCCCACTTGAACCAAGGAAGCCCGGAGCGAAGATCAAGGACGACATCTTCTCCTCGGAGGACGCGCGAACTCTCTTAGAGCGCGAGATGCTTATGGCCGGAATGAGGATAAGGTCGTTCTCAGCCAATCCCAGTGCATCGCTTATGCCACTTGGATTCGGTGGCTTTGGCCTTGGATTTGGCGCGACGATCATCTCCTTCAGAAACTGCCCAAACAACTGTCCGCTCGCACTATGGTGGGGAGACCCGGACTATCCACAACGCGACCACCCGTTCACGAAGTGGTTCCCACTCTTGCCGAGGAAGACCTGAAGATGGCAAAGGGCAAGATCACCTATGAGCGGGCCAAGTCGGCTGTGTTTAGCAAGACCAAGGAAGGCTTCGGTGGACTTTCGAACATGGCTGCGGGCTTCCCGATTTGCGTGAACGGGGTCCAGATCAGGAACTCGGAAGCCCTGTATCAAGCCTGCCGATTCCCCCACTTGCCCGAAATCCAAAAGAAGATCATTGCGGAGGCGAGCCCGATGAAGGCCAAGATGGTTGGGAAGCCTTTCCGGTCACAGACCAGATCGGACTGGGAGAAGGTCCGACTCAAGGTGATGCGATGGTGTCTCAAGGTCAAGCTTACGCAAAACTGGGAGAGTTTCTCTGAACTGATCCTCTCAACGGGAGACATGCCGATTGTGGAGGAGTCTCGTAAGGACGACTATTGGGGAGCCAAGGCGGTCGGCACAGATAGTCTCGTGGGCTACAACGTGCTGGGAAGGCTCCTGGAAGAACTCCGCGAGGAGATTCAAAGTCAGGGCCGCAACGGCTTCATCAGTGTCGAGCCACTCGAACTGATTGATTTCAAGCTCTACGGCGAGCCCATTAGGGCTGTCTCGAAGGATGGCGCACCGGGCCAAATGGCGTTGACCGTCCCTAGCACACTAAAGACGCAGATCTCCCACTCCCAGCACATCACAATTGAACCTGAACCAGGTTCGGACGAAGACACGAGCATGACCTACCGAAAGAAACTCATCGAAGTGGCGCTGCCGCTGGAAGAAATCAACATCGCCTCCGCGCGCGAGAAGTCGATTCGGCATGGTCATCCCAGCACCTTGCACCTGTGGTGGGCTCGGAGACCGCTGGCGACATGTCGGGCGGTCCTTTTCAGTTCAATCATCGACGATCCCGGCGAGGAAGGCGTGCCGCAGGCGTTGCTCGACCAGATCGATGCCCTTCCCTTGCACCACAAATATCGGCATCTGGCCGACGAAGAACCGCTGGCACCGGATGGCAACGCGCTGGAGCCGGTGGCCGCCCAGCGCGAGAAGCTCGCCAAGCGAAGGCGTTACCAACTCTTCACCTTCATCGAGAGGCTGGTCACGTGGGAGAACTCGAACGATCCCGATACGCGTGAAATCGCTCGCGATCTGATCCATGCCGCAACGGGAGGTAACCCTCCGCCCGTCCTGGACCCTTTCTGCGGAGGCGGATCGATCCCGCTCGAAGCGCAGCGGCTAGGTCTAGAAGCGCACGGCAGCGATCTCAATCCTGTGGCGGTGCTCATCACCAAGGCGATGATCGAGATCCCACCCAAGTTTGGCGATCAGCCACCCATCAACCCTGAGTGGCAGGCAATGTCACCGGAGGCCAAGGAACTCCAGAGTTGGACTGGGGCGAAGGGCTTAGCGGAAGACGTTCGCTACTACGGCCAATGGATGCGCGATGAGGCTGAGAGGCGAATAGGGCGTCTCTATCCCAAAGTGAGAATCACGCCTGAAATGGCGAAGGATCGGACTGACCTCAAGCCGCTCATAGGGCAGGAGTTGACCGTCATTGCCTGGCTGTGGGCGCGAACGGTCCCGAGTCCCGATCCGGCCGCGCGCGGAGCACATATTCCTCTTGTGCGGTCGTTTGTTCTTAGTAGCAAGAAAGGGAAAGAAGCTTGGGTTGAGCCCGTTTCGGACCCTTCAACCATGACCTATCGGTTCGACGTGAAAACAAGCGGAAGCAGACCAACTGAGGGGACGATTGGCCGACAGGGCGGGCGATGCCTTTTGACGAGTAGCCCCATGCCGTTTGAGCATGTCCGCGCTGAAGCCAAATTCGGCAGGATGAGCCAGCGGCTTATGGCGATCGTGGCAGAAGGGGCACGTGGGCGCGTCTACTTGGCTCCGAACTCGATTCATGAGGACCAAGCCACAGATTTGCCTGATTTCGAAGCGCCGACGAGTAGGCTTCCAGATCAGGCTCTCGGTTTTCGGGTGCAGGCGTACGGCATGACACGCCATCGTGACCTTTTCACCGACCGGCAGTTGGTGGCGCTGACGACGTTCAGCGATCTGGTGGGAGAGGCGCGGGAGAAGGTGCGGGCGGACGCCACCGCCGCTGGCCTCGACACCTCCAGAGCCACGGCCTACGCCGATGCAATCGCGACCTATCTGGCATTCGTGGTTGACAAAGGCGCAAATCTTTGGTCTTCGATCACCAGTTGGATGAATGATCGGGGAGCACTTCGCGAGACATTTGCCCGCCAAGCGATTCCGATGGTATGGGACTTTGCGGAAGCCAATCCGTTCTCAGGCTCTGGCGGCGGTGTCGATCTGTTCCTCAAGCGAGGAGCAGACGCACTTGACTATGCAAGCTTTGTATGCGCCGGGGTTGTAGATCAGGCCGATGCGACCAAACAGACCAAGCAGCCCTACCTCTTCAGCACCGATCCCCCCTATTTCGACAACATCGGCTATGCGGACCTGAGCGACTTCTTCTACGTTTGGCTTCGCCGTTCGTTGGGAGACGTTTATCCAGATCTGTTCTCGACGTTGGTTACTCCCAAGGCAGACGAACTTATCGCCACTCCCTACCGGCACGACGGCAGCAAAGCGAAGGCGACCGAGTTTTTCGAGACTGGACTCCGTGAAGTCTTTCGCAGGATGCGAAATCAAGGCATCCCCGAGTATCCGACGACGGTCTTTTACGCGTTCAAGCAGTCTGAGACCGAGGGAGACGAAGAAGAAGGCGGAACCGAAACCGCGTCCACCGGATGGGAAGCGATGCTGCAGGGATTGGTGGACACAGGCTTCGCTGTAAATGGCACTTGGCCAACGCGTGAAAGCGCGGGAAGGCTCATCGCGAAAGACACAAATGCTCTTGGATCCTGCATCGTTCTTGTGTGCCGTCCTAGACTGGGCTCAGCCGAGTCTATCAACCGACGCCAGTTCGTCAGCACCCTGAGTCAAGAACTCAAGCCTGCGTTAGTCAATCTCACGCAGGGCAACCTGGCCCCTGTCGACCTTGCCCAAGCCGCCATCGGTCCGGGAATGGCGGTGTTCAGCCGTTATGCGGCGGTGCTGGAAGCGGACGGCAAGCCGATGCGTGTGCGGACTGCGCTCGGGCTCATCAATCAGGCCCTTGAAGAAGCCCTCTCCGAACAGGAAGGCTGGTACGACTCTCAAACTCGCTGGGCGGTTACCTGGTTCAAACAGCGCGGATTCCAAGAGGGGCCCTATGGCGAAGCGGAAACTTTGGCGACGGCGAAAGACGCCCCCGTCAACACCTTGGCCGAGGCAGGCATCATCCGCAGTGGCGGCGGCAAGGTCAAACTGCTCTCCCGCGACGAATTGAACCCCGGATACGACCCAGCCAGCGACAAGCGAACGACAATCTGGGAAGCAACCCAATACGTAGCTCGCGCCCTAGACCAGCACGGCGAACTCGGGGCTGCGCGAATGATGCGGCGCTTCCGCGAGATGAAGCCCGACCTCGACGTAGATCGTGCCCGAGAGTTGGCGTATCGTCTTTACGCGATCTGCGACCAGAAGCGCTGGACCCAAGAGGCGCGTGTCTACAACGCGCTGGTCCTTAGTTGGAGCGACATCGAGGCTGTCTCGCAGACAGAGGAAGCGAACTGGAGCACCGTGCCCGAGGCACCCAACCTATTTACAGAGTAGCGAGAGGAACGAACTGAATGGCGATTAGCAACAAGGAACGAGTGGGCCGATCTCTGGATGCGCTGCAACCAGAGCTTCGGAAGTACGTCGAGCAAGAACTCAGAGACGTTTATGCCGACGACTGGGGCAAGCATGTCACGCCTGGCGATGGTGAACTCGATGTGCAGCGGCTCTGCAATACAATGCTCAACAACTGGGATGAGGTCTTTGAACCGCTTCTGGACAAGTTGGCAAAAGAGACCAAGAACCTTGTCCACGAAGTTCGGAAGTGGCGCAATAAGCACGCTCACGAAATCGAGTCTTCATTCAAGTTCGACGAGACGATCAATGCGTTGATCGATCTACAGCGATTCCTTGAGATCATCGGCTCTCCCGTCGCGGAGGAGATCGAGTCATCGAAGCTAGAGGTCATGCGTGCCCAATTCGACAGCGGCGCGAAGAAGGAGCAGAAGAAGGCAGCGCAGTCCACGCTTGGATTGGACATCCCTGGCCTGAAGGCTTGGCGTGATGTTGTTGTGCCCCACGAGGACGTCGCGAAGGGACTTTTCCAGCAAGCCGAGTTTGCCGCCGACCTCTGGCAAGTCCACCTTGGTGGCGGTACCGACGAGTATCGTGACCCAAGGGCATTCTTTGGTCGCACCTACTTAACCGAGGGCCTTCGAGAGCTTCTCGTAAGTGCGATGAAGCGCCTTCGCGGAGAAGGTGCCGACCCGGTTGTCGAACTTAAGATCAACTTTGGCGGCGGCAAGACGCACTCGATGCTCGCTCTCTATCACCTGTTCGGTGGGCAGGCGAAGGCTTCGGAACTCACCGGCATGGAAGAGGTGCTCGGTATGGTGGGCACCAAGGAAGCTCCAACCGTCAAGCGCGCTGTCCTCGTGGGAACGGCAGTCAGGCCAGGAAGCCCGATCGTGCACGACGACGGCATCACGACCCGAACGCTTTGGGGCGAGATCGCTTGGCAACTCGCGGGTCGAGAGGGCTATGAGATAGTCAAAGCGGTCGACGAGAACGCGACCAATCCAGGCGACCTGATGGACAAGGTATTCGCGCTTGCCGGACCATCACTGATCCTGATCGACGAATGGGTGGCCTATGCGCGCCAACTCTTCGATCGACAGAACATGCTTCCTGCAGGCGACTTCGACACCCAGTTCACCTTCGCCCAGACCCTCTGCGAAGCGGCCAGGCGCGCTAAGAATGTCTTGGTCTGCATCAGCATTCCCGCATCGGAGCGCGACGGCATCGTAAACGCCTCGCAAGCAGGAGACCATGCAGGAAAAGTCGCCTTGGAGCGACTGCAAGATGCGGTTGGCCGATCCAACATGGTTTGGCGACCAGCAGTTGGCGACGAGACGTTCGAGATCGTCCGCCGAAGGCTGTTCCAACCGATTGCTGGAGACCTGATTGCCTCCAGAGACGCCACGATTAAAGAGTTCTTGAGCTTCTATCGGGCAAATCCGAACGACTTCCCGTCCGAATGCCGAGAGGCAGGATATGAACGCCGGATGCAGGCGGCGTACCCGATCCATCCTGAGCTTTTCGATCGCCTTTACTCGGATTGGTCGACCCTTGAGAAGTTTCAACGGACTCGTGGCGTGCTCCGACTTATGGCGAGCGTCATCCATTCGCTTTGGGTGAACCACGACGGCAGTGCGCTAATCTTGCCCGCTTCGATTCCGCTGGCTGACCCCAACGTTCAGTCTGAGGTCACCCGATACCTGCCGGAGAGTTGGTCGGCAGTTCTCGATCGCGACGTCGATGGGGCAAGTTCCGTCCCGATGCAACTGGATGCGGAGTTTGCATCGACCTACGGGCGCTATTCGGCTTGCCGACGCGTGGCGCGAACAGTATTCATGGGCAGCGCGCCCACCAAAGATGCCGCCAATCGAGGAATCGACGAGTTGCGAATCAAGCTGGGCAGCGTCCAGCCCAAGGAGACGATCGCAACATTTGCGGACGGCTTAAACAAGCTTCGCCAGAAGACGACATATCTGTACGGCGACCAGAATCGATATTGGTATCACACTCAAGCATCGGTCAATCGGGAAGCTCAGGATCGCGCAGATCGCCTGAAGGCTGAGCAGGTCCACCAGGAGATCGTTCAACGACTTCGCGACCTCCTGAAGGGGACGAGGCGTGGCGAGTTCGGAGGAGTTCATGTCGACGTGCCTTCCTCGGACATCCCCGATGATCGCGAACTGCGTCTCGTCGTGGTCGGACCGGCGAGCCTCCATAAGCATGGGAAGGCAGATTCCGAAGCGATCGTCAAGGGCAAGGAAATCCTTGAATACCGGGGCTCAGCGCCCAGGTCAAATCGGAACCGATTGGTGTTTGTTGCGATGGATGCAGGTCGCTTCTCTGAGCTTGAGACAGCGGTTAAGCTTTATCTCGCTTGGGCATCGATCGTTGAAGACGCGATCGAGAAGAAGCTCGATCTTGACAACTCTAACAAGGCACAAGCGGAAGCCAGCAAGAACAAGTCGAGCGCTGATGTCCTCGTCAAGCTGGGCGAAGTCGTCAGCTATGCGGTCGTGCCCTATCAAGCCGATCCTAAGGGCGCAATGCAATGGGAGTCGATCAAGGTCGCGGGAGACATCAATCAGCTTGCCATTCGGATTGTGAAAAAGCTGGAAACCGACCAGCACCTGACTCGAACGCTCGGTGGAAATGTTCTACGGAAGGATATCGATCGTGTCCCCCTCTGGCGAGATGATGCCCACGTGAGCGTCGCGCAGTTGCAGGACGACTTCGCGAAATATGTGTACCTCCCGCGTTTGATCGACGAGGACGTGCTATTCGGAGCGATTCGTGACGGCATGAATCCCCTCAATCCGGATGACGGGTTCGCCTATGCCGACTCGTTCGACGCGGAGCAAGGCACTTACGAGCGTCCGAGATTCGGTGCACTCTTTGAGGGCCAGAAGCGCCCCTCAGGATGGTTGATCAAGCCAGGGGTTGCGCAGAAGCTCATTGACGCTGAACTGGCAAAGCCGATCGATGAGGGATCTGCACCTGGGACGGGAAGTTCGCAGAATGGCGGACAGTCAGGCATGGACAACTTCTGGGGCAGCGGCGGAACGAAGCCTGGGGCTGGCGGATCGGTGGCAAAGGAAGGAAAGCGTCGATTTCATGGGACGATCCGGCTCGGTCATGCGGACTTCCGCGAGCGAGCAGGGGATCTCTCTCGCGAGGTTGCGGCTCAGTTGGCCAAGGTTGTGGGGAGCAAGGTCGAAATCATCGTTGAGGTTGTTGCCGAGGCTGATGCGGGCTTCTCTGATGACGTGCTGAGGGCCGTGAGCGAAAATTGCCGGACGCTGAAGTTCGAGAGCTTCGAGTTCGAGGACGAGTGACCTGACCCAAAAACCGGCACTTCTCTGGGCTTTTTGGGTAAAGTGACGTTCAATGCGAACCAAGTATAAGCATGAACACGCGAACTTCTGACAAAATGGGAGGAACTTTCAACAAGTTATGCACGTCATAACCATTGGAAGGTTGCGTGAGTTCTGGGAAGCTGGACACAGCGACGCAGAGCAACCATTGAAAGCCTGGCACAAGGAAGCCGAAAAGGCCGATTGGACCTGCTGGGCTGACATCAAGGCGAGCTACGCCTCGGCGGATGCTCCGGGCAATGGACGGGTGGTCTTCAACATTGGAGGCAACAAATACAGATTGATCGTGAAGGTGGATTACGAGTGGAAGAAGGTGTTCATCCGCCGAGTCTGCACACATGCCGAGTACAGCAAGATTAAAGACGTGACGATTCTATGAGGAGCTTGTCGTGAATACAAAAATTCGACCCATACAGAGCCGGGAGGACTACGAGGCAATGGTTGCCCTCGTGGATGCGCTCGTCGATGCCGAGCCAGGGTCGGAGGATTTTGACAACCTTCAGATCGCGAGCGACCTGGTTTGGGGATGGGAGCAAAAAAACGTTGAGATTGCGCCGCCCGATCCAATTGAAGCCATCAAGTTCAGGTTGGATGCACTTGATCTGTCCCTTCGCGACTTGAGGCCCTATATTGGCTCAGATGCAAGAGTAAGCGAGGTCATGACCGGAAAGCGCGAGTTGACATTGAAAATGGTCCGCGCACTCCACACGCATCTCGGTATTCCGCTGGAATCACTGGTTCAGGAGCGAACAATCGATCTGGATGAAGATCCGGAGGTTGGAAAGTATCCGATCCCCGAGATGATGAAGCTCGGTTGGCTAGGGAAATACACCGACCCCAAAGCTGGTTACGAGGAAGAGGCGTGGCACTGGCTTCGAGAAGCGTCGAAAGCCGACGACTTCCAATATGCGGCGTTATGCCGCCAGAACAGTCAATCATATGCAAACGCCAAGACGGACACGTTTGCTCTTTATGCTTGGTGTTTGAGAGTCCGTGCCGTAGCCTTGTCGGAAAAGCTTCCTCACCAATACCATAGCAGCCTTGTGGACTCTGAATTCCTGACGGCTTTGGCTCGGTTCAGCAGATTCAACGATGGCCCAGCACTAGCCAAGGAGAAGCTAGCCAGCATTGGTGTCCACCTCGTGATTGCAAAGCATCTTAGAGGCACCTACCTTGACGGAGCCGCGATGCTACTTCAGGACGGCACGCCGGTCATCGGAATGACCCTGCGTCACGATCGACTTGACAATTTCTGGCACTGCCTGCTACACGAGTGCATACATGTGTGGCTTCACCTTGGCAAGCGCGACTCGCCAAGCTTCTTTCACGACGACTTCGATGTTCGTGGCGAGCTAAATGCTGCCGAGGAAGAGGCTGACAAGCTAGCCTGTGAAGCACTGATCCCAGATTCAGCAATCGCCAAACTTGGCAACCTCGCGTACGTCTCAACTGGAGACATCCGAAGCCTCGCCGAGACGCACCAGGTGAGTGAAGCCGTCGTAGCCGGAAGGATCCGCCACATGACGGGAACATTTTCAAAATTCGCAAAGCTGCTTGGCTATGGCGAACCAACACGAGTTTTGGGGGCTGCGGGATGAACGTTCCACGCCGCTAAATGAACGAGGGGCCCCTCTCGGAGCCCCTGCTTTTCTTTTCATTCTGCTCCGGTTGCACCCGAAGCACAGACCCGTTTCGCCACGAAGGACAAAACTATCCACGGCCATTATACAGACGTCTGAGACGTCGCCGTAGCCGTTGGATTCGATTGCCCTCTCGTGGTGCGTTTATCCGGCTGCATTGCAGCGAGGAGCGATCGAACACAAATGAGCAAATCAGACGGCAAGAAACTTAACGATATCCCTGCGTACCGACGGACCCCGGATTTCCTGAGAACCACGAACTCCCCATCAATAGGAGCGGGAGGCGGTGGCGGAGACGAAGGAGGACGCAAAGAACGAGAAGTCGTTGTAGACCTCATCAACCTCGACCTGACAGGGCTTGGGCTGATCTCGCCCGGCGACTATCTGGTCACCGATCTGACGATCACCCCAATGGCCGTAACTACTCGGTCTGGAAACCCCGTCGGTAACGTCGCGAGCCGGGATTCATTGCGAGTCAAAGCTCAGGGTAATCAGAACCCGAGGGTTCTCAAGGTCGACGTAAGGGCCAGGCAGTGCCAGGTGGCCTTCTGATGGAACAGGTCCAATACGTGTTGACGGAAGCTGAAACCTGCTCGTCATCAATCCCTTTCGGGCTTCAAGCGCAAATGGGCATCGGGCCAAAGCGAGTGTGCGACGGGAATCCGAGTAGGTGTGATCGCGCCGTCCCTTTTCAAGCGGAACTTCTGCGGTGGCTTGGGGGCTGGGAGTTGCCCAGTCTGCCTCAAAGTCCTCCTATTCCCGAACTTCCACCCATCGTTGTCTCGATTAAGGGAGATGAGCGGTGCCAATTTGAGCAAGGTGTGCTTGGCACGGCTGTTGCCGCCCGAATTGACGAAGTTGTTGGGTCAGGTTCAAAGCAGGTTTCAAGTCTAGCAGCCTGGAGAGAGAGGAGAGGGATAAGCCGAGAAGCGCTCCTTATACTGCATCAAGAGTCGCGTGATGATCGCCAAGTGGCGGTCATCATGAATGTCCTCCTCAATCGCTCAAGATCCAGGAGCCTGCTGGATTTGGGGAACTTGGTGGTCATTGCTCCGATGCCCAGCATATACACGACCGGCAATCAATGTCGTCAAAGGCAGTTAACAAATCTGCGAGTTGGCCCCCAGATCTACAGCATCTTGGCTCAACTCGGAATTCCGGTCATCCTTTCTGTTGGCTGGGCAACCAGAATCGACCTCTCACGGATAGCTTCAATGCTCCGCGAAGCCGGAGACGGAGTAACTCACCTTGCAGTCAATGTGCAGTCAACGGGGCGAACCGACCGGGCCAATCTGAGAGAAATGGCTGAACTTGAGAAGGCAGTCGGCAGGAGCTACCACTGGGTCCTCATC
>WBZS01002053.1_pt1 | contig 12789 bp, 12 predicted proteins | sample 5204201 | NCBI WGS metagenome assembly WBZS01 (sample SAMN12344357, study PRJNA552823) | activated sludge metagenome | biome: Activated sludge suspended growth; feature: Nitrification reactor; material: Wastewater; isolation source: activated sludge from nitrification reactor of wastewater...
GGGGTGGGCGTGTAGTGTCTCAGCGATGTCGGTCAGCGTCGCGCCCATCTCCAGCGCCAGCGTCATCTCGCCGATGAGGTCGCCCGCCTGCGCGCCGACCAGGGTTGCCCCGAGCAGCACGCCACTATCCTTCTCGGCCACGACCAGCGCCACGCCGTCCGGCGCGTTGAGGGTCAGGGCGCGGCCACTGGCCGCCAGGGGGAAGCGTCCGGCGCTGATGGTGTAGCCCGCCGCCTCGGCCTCCGCGCTCGTAAGGCCGACGCTGGCCACGGGCGGGTCGGTCCAGGCGACGCGGGGGATAGCCTGCGGCGCGTAAGCGACCGGTAGCCCCGCCAGGTCTTCGGCGGCTATCTTGGCCTGCTTGATGGCTGCCGTCGCCAGAGTCGCCAGTCCGTTGACGTCACCGACGGCGTAGACCCGCTCATTGCTGGTGCGCATGCGGGGGTCGACGCGGATGAAGCCGAGCTCGTCGGTGTCGATTCGGGGCAGGTTCAGGCGTAGGTCGGCGGTGCGCGGGGCCAACCCCACGGCCACCACCACCTGTGCGGCGTCGCCCACGGCGGCAGCCGGATCGGCGACCTCCCTTTCGACTTTCACTCCCATTTTCTTCAATTGCGTTGCCACCACGCGCCCGGCCAGTGGGTCGAACTCGCCGAGCAGCCGCGTTCCCGCCGGCAGCAGGAGGCGTACCGGCACGCCCAGCCGTGCGAACACGGTCGCCACCTCAGCCGCCACGTAGCTCGATCCTACTACGGCGAGGCTCGGCGGCAACTCCCGCCGCCGCAGGGCTTCGCCCGCCGAGAGAACCCGCTCGTGATCGAAGGGCAGGCCGGCCAGGGGCATCGGCTCCGCGCCTACGGCGAGGATGCAGCGCTCGAAGGTGTAGCGCAGGCTGTGCTCGGCAGTCTCGACGCGCAACTCCCGTTCGGCCAGGAACCAGCCTCGCCCCTCGACGATCTCGACCTTGTGGCCATCCAGGAGTTGACGCACGCCCTTCGCCAGGCGATCGACGATAGCCTCTTTCCACGCCAGCATCTGCCCCCAATCGACGCAGCTGCCGTTAATCTGGATGCCCATCTCGGCCAGGCGCGGCAACCGCGCCGCCTGCTCGGTGGCCGAGAGCAGAGCCTTGGTGGGGATGCAGGTGTAGTGGAGGCACGCGCCGCCGGGCGGGCCGGGGTCGATCAGGACGACCTGCATTCCCAACTGTGCAGCGCGAATGGCCGCGACATAGCCGCCGGGGCCGCCGCCTACGACGACGACATCGGCTTCGGTGGGGACATCGCCAACTACCACGGGGGAGTCCTCTCTTGGCGGGCGAAGGGCGGACGACGTAGGACCCATCGGGCTTCTACATCGGTCGTTCGCCCTTCGTGCCCGGTCGGTTCAGGCCAGATCAAGCAGCAAGGCGGTCGGGTTTGCCACCAGCGCCTTGAGGCGCAACAGGAAGCGCGCGGCCGCCGCCCCGTCCAGGAGGCGGTGGTCATAGCTCAGCGCCAGGGGCAGGGTGGGCCGCGCCTCGATGCGCCCGTCGATGACGACGGCGCGGTTCTCGATGCGCCCCAGGCCCAGGATGGCGACCTCTGGCGGGTTGATGATGGGCGTGCCTTGCTGCCCGCCGAAGCTGCCGAAATTGGTGATGGTGAAGGTGCTGCCCGATAACTCCTCACGAGTCAACGACCGCTGCCGCGCGCCTTCGGCCAGCCGCCCTAACTCCATCGCCACCTGGAACAGGGACAGTCGGTCGGCCTGGCGCACGACTGGAACGACCAGCCCCTCGTCGATGGCCGTGGCGACGCCGATGTGGTAGCTGCGCCGCAGCACAATCTCGCCCGCCGCCATGTCGAGGCTGGCGTTGAAGGTTGGGTACTCCCTCAGCGCCTGGACGGTCATCTTGATGAGCAGCGGCAGGTAGGTCAGGTGGACGCCGCGCCGCTCGGCCTCCGGCTGCAACGTCGCTCGCAGCGTCACCAGGGCGGAGGCGTCGGCCTCCTCGAAGCTCGTGACGTGGGGGATGCGCCACGCCTCTTCCATGCGCTCGGCGATGCGACGGCGCAGGCCGTGGAGGGGGACGCGCTCGTCGGGGGGAGATTGGAGCGTGGAGATTGGAGATTGGGCGGCGTGGGGCGCGGCGGGTGGAGCGTAGAGCGGCGCGGAGGCGGCCTCCTCCGGTCCTTCGACCTTCACGCCGTCACTCTCAACCGTTGCGGTGGTCGGTGGTCGGTGGTCGGTGGTCGGCCCCGTCGCGAACGCCCGTACATCCTCTGGCAGGACGCGGCCGACTGGGCCGCTGCCCTGCACCTCGGTCAGGTCGACGCCGAGCTGCAACGCCAGCTTGCGCACGGCGGGCGCAGCGAGGACGCGACGGGGAGGAGATTGGAGATTGGGGATCGGAGACTGGGGAGTGGCGATGGGAGATTGCTTCGCATCGTCAGGATATGCCGCTGATGGCTTCCCGCTCTCAACGTGCAACCCGTCACCTGCTGCCCTCTTCCCGCCTTCAACCCCACTCGCTGTCGGTGGTCGGTGGTCGGTGGTCTCTTCAATGACGACAAGTACATCGCCCACCCGCGCCAGTTGACCCACCGGCGCGTGGATGGCGGCAATGCGACCGGCGCGGGGCGACGGCAGGTCGGTCACGGCCTTGTCGGTCTGGACCTCGACGATGGGCTGATCCTGGCCGACCGCGTCGCCCTCCTTGACCAGCCAGCGCACCACCTCCGCCTCGTGGAGGCCCTCGCCGACGTCGGGTAACTTGAACTCAAACACGGTGGCCTCCCTACGGCTCCAGCGTGCGGCGGATGGCGGCTGCGACGCGGGCTGAGTTGGGGATGAAGACATCCTCGACGGTGGGGATGGGGAAGGGCATGTCAGGTGTTGTGACCCGCTCGACGGGCTTGAGCAGCGAGTACAGGCAGCGCTCGTTGATGACGGCGATGACTTCCGCGCCCACGCCGCCTGCCCGCGCCGCCTCGTGAACGACCACGGCGCGGCCCGTCTTGCTCACCGAGGCCTCAATGGCCGCCTCGTCCAGCGGGGCAATCGTCCGTAGATCGATGACCTCTACCGACGCGCCGTCACCCTTCTCGATCTCGGCCGCCGCTGCCAGGGCCACGCCGACCATCGCGCCGTAGGCAATGACCGTCACGTCTGTGCCCTCGCGGACGACGTTGGCCTGGCCAAGGGGAATGACATAACGCTCCTCGGGTACATCCTGGCGGAAGGAGCGGTAGAGCTTCATGTGCTCAAGGAACAGCACTGGGTCGGGGTCGTCGACGGCGGCATGGAGCAGCCCTTTGGCGTCGTAAGGCGTCGCGGGGATGACGACCTTGATGCCTTGCAGGTGCATGTAGTAGGCCTCGACGCTGTCGGAATGCATCTCTGGCGTGCGCACGCCCCCGCCAAAGGGGGCACGGATGACCAGGGGGACGGTGTACACGCCGCCGGAACGGTAGCGCAGCCGCGCCGCCTGGGACGCGATCTGATTGAAGGCTACGAAGCTGAAGCCCGCGAACTGAATCTCGGCGACCGGGCGCAGGCCATAGGCGGCCATGCCGACCGCCGTACCCACGATACCGGACTCGGCGAGGGGCGTATCGAAGACACGCTCCTCGCCGAAGCGGGCTTGCAGGCCGTCGGTCACGCGGAACACGCCGCCGTTCTTGCCAACATCCTCACCGAAGATGAGGACGCGGGGATCGCGGGCCAGTTCCTGGCTTAGGGCGTTGTGGATGGCTTCGACCATCGTCCAGCGTGGCATGGCTACTCCCTTCCCAGGTCGCGACGCAGGGCGTCGCGCTGGCTTGCCAGGGCGGGCGGCATGGTCTCGAATACGTTGTCGAACAAGACGAGGGGGTCTTGCGGTGGCAGGGCTTCCAGGGTATCGACCATGGTCTGAATCTCGGCGCGCACCCCGTCGTGGAGGTGGGTATCCTCGGCCTGGTTCAGGAGACTCTGGCCTATCAGGTAGGCGCGCAGGCGGGGGATAGGATCGCGCGCCACCCACTCGGCCAGTTCCTCTTCGGGGCGGTACTTCTTGGGGTCGTCGGCGGTGGTATGCGCCCCCAGGCGGTAGGTCTGCGCCTCGACGAGGGTTGGCCCCTCGCCTGCCCTGGCCCTTGCCACGGCCTCCGCGACGACTTTGTAGACGGCCAGCACGTCGTTGCCGTCAACGACTACACCCGGCATACCGAACCCCGCTGCGCGGTCGGCGATGGCGTGGGCCGCTGTTTGCCGGCTACGCGGCATGGAGATGGCCCAGCCGTTGTTTTGAACGACGAAGACGACCGGGGCCTTGAAGACACCGGCGAAATTGAGGGCCTCGTTGAAGTCACCCTCGCTGGTCGCGCCGTCGCCGCACACGCCGAGGACGACGTTCGGCTTGCGCTCGTATTTGATACCCATGGCAACGCCGACGGCATGCAACATTTGCGTGCCGAGGACGATCTGGTAGGGGAGGCAGTTGGCCTGCCGAGGGTATATGCCGACCTCACCGCGATGAACCTGGGCGATGGTAAGCGGTAGAACGCCGCGCATCATGTAGGCGAGAACCTCGCGGTAGGAGGCGACAATCCAGTCGTCGGGGGCGAGGGGCAGGGCCAGGCCGACGGCGGTGGCCTCCTGGCCGTTGAGAGGGGCGAACGTTCCCATGCGACCCTGGCGTTGCAGGGCAATCATGCGGTCGGAGAACTGGCGGCCAAAGACCATCCAGCGATAGGCGGCAAGCAGGCGATCGGGAGCGAGGTCAGGCGGCGTATCGACAAGCTTACCGTCGGGTGCAAGAACCTGATACACTCGGTCAACCGCGATGGACAACATAAGTTGACCCTCTCCTTCAAAGGTCGTACATCCTTGTACGTGCTCGATATTGTAGTCAGCGGGGCGGTCGGGTGTCGGAGCGTGGTCCGTGTCAACGCAAAGTCATGAAATTATAGCGTGAATCGCAGCAATCGACAAAGGGGTTACAAGGAGGGCGCCTGGCCGTAGTGTATGGGGGGGCTACGCCGCTCGGACCGCTACCAGCGTCAGGTCGTCAGCCTGGGGGGTGTCGCTCCGGTAACGGTCCAGGGCGGCGACGATGCTATCGCACACCGCCTGGGCCGACAATCCTGCCAGGCTGCTGATGAGCGCCTGGAGTCTGTCGTTGCCGTAGCGCGCCTGATGGTCGTCGAGGGTGTCGGGCGCGCCATCGCTGTGGAGGAGGAGCAGGCCGCCCGGTGGAAGGGTGAGGGATTGCTCGACCAGGGCCGGCGTGTCCAGAACACCCAGCGGCTGACCAAGGGCCATCGCCTGGGGCTGGAACACGCCACCCGTGTCGTACAGGAGGGGCATCTCGTGCCCGGCGCGCACATAGGTGAAGCGCCGCGTTGCCGGGTCGAGGATGCCGTACAGGAGGGTGACGAACAGGCCAGATTGGTTCGTTTCCTGAAGATAGCGGTTGATGGCGCGCGTCGTCTGGAGGGGTGAGCGGCCGTGCCCGGCCTCTGGCCGCAGCAGGCTGCGGGTCAGTCCCATGACCAGGGCGGCGGGCACGCCCTTGCCCGCCACGTCGCCGACGACAATGCCCAGCTTCCCCCGCGCCAGGGGGATGAAGTCGTAGAAGTCCCCGCCGACGGCGCGGGCCGGCTCTATGCGCAATCCGAAGTCGAAGCCGGGCACGCGGGGCAGGTGGCGGGGCAGGATGGCGCGCTGGATGTCCCTGGCGACGGCCAACTCGTGCTCGATGACCTGCTTCTCGACGATCTCGGCCTGGGCAGCCTTCAACTCTTCCAGGGTGCGGGCCAGGGCCTGATTCTTGGCCCGCAGGTCGCGGATGGTGGCATTGTCCGAGTCGCGCAGGCGGCGGCTGAGCTCGCGCGCCATCTCGTAGAACAGGACCGGGTTGCGTCGCATCAGGTGGTCGAAGTCGATGGGGCCAAGCTCCATGACGGTCGTCGGCACGCGGGCGCGGATACTGGCCGAGCGCGGCTGGCCGGGGTTGAGCAGGCTCATCTCGCCGACGATCTCGCCCGCCCCGGCTACCGCCAGCAGCCGCTCCTCGCTGGTGCCCAGGGCCTTGAGGATGTCCAGCTCGCCCTCAACAATCAGGAAGGCGACATCGCCCGGCTGCCCCTCCACGAGCAACACCGCTCCGGCCAGCAGCGGCCGCCGGGGCAGCGTTTGCCGCAAGCGGTCCATCTCCGTCGTGGGTAGCACGTCGGTCAGGGAGCGGGGAGAGACGCGAGCGTCGCTCATAGCTCGACCACTGTTCCCAGGCCGCGTTCGGTGGCGCGTTGAACGGCCAGCGCGGCCACGGCGATGTCCTGCACAGCGTTGCCTACGGATTTGAAGAGCGTGATCTCCTCGCGCGACTGGCGACCGGGCGCGCGGCCGGCGGCGATGAGGCCGATCTCGGTCCATGCTGCCGGGCCGGGCGACTCGCCCGCCCGCCAGGGGATGACTAGATCGCCCGCCTCGGCCTCGGCGGCGGCGCGCTGGTCAACCACGATGCGGGCGCGGGCGACGACCTCGCCGGGTATCTCGCGCGTGATGGGGGTGAACGCGCCGATGGCATTGATGTGGACGCCGTCGGGCAGCGCCTTGGCGGGAAAGACGGGCGTCGGCGATGTGGTGGCGGTGCAGAGGATGTCGGCGTCGGCGACGGCCAGGGCAGGGTTGTCCATAATATCGATGGCGAGCGGGACGGTTGGCTGCTCTGCCAGCCGCTCGGCCAGGGCCTGGGCGGAGCCGGGCAGGGTCGAGATGATGGTCACCCGCTCGATAGGCCGCACGGCGCACACGGCCAGAACCTGCGTCTCGGCCTGCGCGCCTGCACCGAACACGGTCAACCGCCGCGCGTCGGGCCATGCCAGCAGGTCGGTCGCCACGCCTGACGCCGCGCCGGTGCGCAGGGCGGTCAATCCGCCGCCTTCGAGGGCCGCCATAGGGACGCCGGTCGTCGCGTCGAGAACGATGACCAGGGCGTGGATAAGGGGCAGACCGCGCGCGACGTTGCCGGGGTAGACATTGACTACCTTCAGCCCCAGGCCGCTACTACCGCCCAGGTAGGCAGGCATAACAAGGGACGTGGCGTCGGGCGGCACAGGGATGGCGGTACGTAGCGGGACGTGGGCCTGGCCCGTCGATAATTCCACGAAGGCGCGGCGCACGGTGGCGATGGCCGTCGGCATATCCACGGCGGCCCGCACGTCGGCGCGGGACAGGATACGGAAGGGCGGCATGTCACCCCCCTCCCCGATCGCGCACGTAGGTCAATGTCTGCTCCAGCGGGACAAAGCCCAGGCCGCGATACAACCCTTCGGCGGCGCTGGCTGTGGCCGCGTGCAGGTAGACCAGCCCCCCACCGCGCGCCACGGCGCGGGTGATGACGTGGCTGACCAGGGCGGAGGCGACGCCGCGCCCGCGCTCACTGGGAATGGTAGAGACGTTGGCAATCTGGGTCACGCCGTCGAAGGTGAGGCCGGCGATGGTGCCGATGGCCCGCTTGTCGCGGGTGGCGCACCAGAATTCCCAGCCCGCCGCGAGGTCGTCGGCGAACAGGGCGCGTACCGCCATCAGGTTTGTGTCCGCGCCCACGGCGAAGCCTTGCCGCCACGCGCTCACAAAGAGGTCCAGGCCCGGTTCGCCGACGGGCGCCAGATGGATGCCGGGCGGTAGGGTCGGTGCGTGGCCCAGGGAGCCGACTAGAGGCCGGGTGAGGAGCGTCTCGTCGCGGTCGAGGACGAAACCGGCCGCCGCCAGCCGCGCGGGCAGCAGGCGGGGCGCGCGCGCGGCGCTGACCTCCCAGGCGGGCCGGCCACCGCACGTGTCATAGTAGCGCACGACGCGGCGGATGAGGCCGTCTACCTGGCTGTCGGCAATGGCCGCCACCTGGCGCGCACAATTGAAGAAGGACCAGCCATAGCGGGGATTTGTGAACAGGCGCAACGGGCCAACGTCCTCCACCTGCCCACCCAGGCGGCTGTGGGCGCGGACGATGTGGGCGTCGATGGTGGCGAGACGATGGCTGTCAGAGATTGATGGAACAAAGGCGATCTGGCTCATGGACAGGCGGCACCGGTGGTGGGTAAGACCAATGCCCTCCAATTGTCTCTCATTTGGCCGTACCATGTCAAGGTGGGGTAAGGCCGGCTGGCGCGTCGCCTATCGGGCAGGCGCAGCGTGGGGCGGTCCCTGTGGCCGCCCTCGTCATCTGAGTCAGCGCGTGGCGGCAAGCCAGAAGGCGGCGATCATGGCGATGCCGGTCAGGAACTTGAGGCCGTTGGAGGCGACCCAGCCCACCAGGTACGCGCCGGCCGCCTTGCCCGCCCGCCGCGCGTCGCGCTCGCGCAAATACTCGATGACGAGAACGACGCCGATGGGCAGCAGAATGGCCCCGATGAGGGGCAGGACGAAGAAGCCGACGATGCCCGCGATGCCGGCCAACAGGGTTGTCGAGCATGACGCGCCACCCTGTCTGGCGGCGGTCGGGGCAATGACATAATCTAGTACAAGGCCGGCGACGAAGAGCAAGGTGATGACGACGGTGGCGAAGATGGTCCACGGTGTCCAGCCGGTGACGAGCCAGAAGTACGCGACAGCGGTCGCCAGGATGACGGGCAGGCCGGGGATGAGGGGGAGCATCGTCCCGGCCAGGCCGACTACCATGACCAGCAGGGCGAGGGATAGCGGGCTGAACAGGTTCATATGAACGGCGCTTTACCTTTCTTGGGCAACCTCGTACAATTATCTTTAGCGCTCAGGCCGGAATCTGCTAACCCCAGGCAGCATAAGCGCATCAAACCCTAGAGGGATGCTCTGCCTGTCGTCTGGAACGACGGCGAAGGACCTCCGGCGACAACCAGGGAATGGCCTCATTCCCGCGCTCCGCGGCGAGGTCCTGCAGGCGTGGAGCGACTGAAGGACGATAGACCCCCATAGGATAGCGCCCATGATTCAATATGACACGGTAATTGACGTCACTGAAGCGACCTTCGCCCGCGACGTGTTGGAACGCTCCAAGGAGGTTCCCGTCGTGGTTGATTTCTGGGCGGCGTGGTGCGGCCCGTGCCGCATGCTTGGCCCCATCCTGGAGCGGCTGGCCGCCGAAGCCAACGGCGAGTGGATTCTCGCCAAGCTGGATGTGGACCAGGCCCCGCAGCTCAGTGCGCAGTATGGCATCCAGGGCATCCCGGCTGTCAAGGCTTTCCGGGATGGGCGGGTCGTTGCTCAGTTCGTCGGCGCACAACCGGAGCCGAACGTGCGCCACTGGCTCACCAGCATTGCCCCCACTCCCACCGATGAACTCCTCGACCAGGCCGCCGACCGGGAAGAGGCGGGCGACTGGCGGACAGCGGCGGCAATCTATCGTCAGGCGCTGGCCCTCAGCCCCCAGGATGCGACGGCTACGCTGGGGCTGGGTCGCGCGCTGCTCCTCCTCGGGCAAACGGATGAGGCGACGGTTCTGTTGCAGGGCATCGCGGACGACATCGACTTGGGCGGCGAGGCGCGTGCGTTGCTGACCCAGGCCCAACTGGCTCACGAGGCGATGGCTGTGGGCGGCGAGGCCGGGGCGCGGGCCAGGCTGGCTGCCAATCCCAACGATCCCGAGGCGCTGTACGGCCTGGCGGCGGCTCTGGCGGGCGAAGAGGACTATCGCGGCGCGCTAGATACGCTGTTAATCCTGGTGCGCCGCAACCGTCGCTGGCATGACGATGCCGCCCGCAAGACCATCCTTGGCCTGTTCGAGTTCCTCGGCGATGGTGATCCCCTCACCCAGGAATACCGCAGCAAGCTGTCGCAGGCGCTATTCTAGAGGACCACGGACGAAGGACCGACGACCAAAGGCCAGGACGGCGCGTCTTTGGTCCCTGGTCGTTCGCCTCTGGTCACGCTAGGCGCCAATTGCGAACATGCGCTCCAGGTCGTAGCTGGAGTAGACCTTGAAGGCCATCAGGGTCTGGGTGCGCGTGATGCCCTCGATTTCCAGAATCTGTCGCGTGACCAGGTCGGCCACGCCCTCGTTGGTGGGCGTGCGAATGACGGCGACCAGATCGTGGGGACCGGCCACCGAGTAGACCTCGGTGATGCCGTCGAGGGCAACCATCTGCTGCGCGATGCGGTCGAAGTGGCCGTGCTCGACGTTGATGAGCACGATGGCGGTCACCATGCGATAGCCTCCTTGGCGAGGGGCCTCCACCAGGGAGGCCCCTACTGGTGTTGTGGCGTTTGGGCCGCCGTGCGGACGGCGCGCTCAATGATGGCAAAGTCGGCGGCGCTTACCTCGCGCAGGTTGCCCTGGAAAGCGAGGGTCCAGTTAGCTTCCGGCCACTTGTGGACGTGGGTCAACTGGAGGGCAATCGGCTCGGCGGGCAGCCACTCGCTGTCGGGCAGCGCCACGTCGGGCTGAAGGCGGACGCGCCAGACATAATCCTCGTTCGGCTTGTCGGTTACCCAGATGGGGGTGTGGTCCTCGAAGCCAGTCGAGGCCACCGTTGCCACGGCGGCGAAGGCCTTCGCCCCTGTCACGTACCATGCCAGGCGGTCGCCGGGGGCCATGCGCTCCATGACGTTCTTGCGTTGGCGCGACTTGAAGCCCTGCACCGTCCAGCCGTGCGCGGCGGTGTGACTAATGTTGGTCGGTGAGGTGGTGATAATCCAGTGACGCGGCTCTGCCATGCAGCCTCCCATCGGTGAACGTCGTGGCTGCTGCTATGATAGCCGGCCGCGTGATGGGTGGCAAACCGGCGTGGCGACCACCGACAACTGACCACCGACCACCCGATGATGTGGTGGTCGGTCGTCGGTAGTCGCGTCATTGCGCAACGAGATAGCGCGCAATCGCGGGCAGCACGTCGGTGACGTCGAAGCTCGCCCACTGGTCGCCTGGTGGGTTGCCCGCCGTGAAGACGGTGAACCCCAGGACGTAGGGGTCCTGGCGCGTCTCCTGATCGTACCAGGCCAGCTGGTCCAGGTAAGCGCGCAGGCTGTCCCCACCCAGCCCCTGACTCTCCCAGTAGCTACCGAAATCCTGCCAGCCGCGCGCCTCGGGCGGCCCCGGTCGATTGGTGATGCCGCCATCGATGCCCGCCTCAGTGATGACGAGGGGAATCGTCAGGCCGCGCGGCTTGAGGAAATCTTCGTACCAGTAGCGATAGCGCAGGTTCAGGGTGCCCCGATTGGGGACGGCCGACCGACCCGGTAGCGCTGCGCCGACGCCGAACTGCATTGTCGGTGCGCTGTATTCGTGCAGGGCCAGTACGCCGCCGTGCTGCTTGGCGGCCTGGATCGCCGGCAGAAACGCTTCCATCAGATCCCATTCCGGCACGCCCGTTGGATAGGTTCCCACCGCTGCCTTCAGTCCCATCTCGGCCAGGGCGCGCACGCGCTCGGCCTCGAAAGCGGCGTACCAGGCCATCTCCTCGCGGGTCTTGGGGGCTGGCTCGTTCCACCCCTCCCAGTAGTCGACACCGTCGCGATAGGCGTTATACTTCGGCGTCTGTTCGGCGACGAAGGCACGCGCCCTGGCCGCCGGGTCGCCCTCCATCCGCTGGTCGTTGGCGGTGATACGGCCAATGGTGACCGTTTGCGGCGAGGCCTGCTTGGCCTCCTGCAGCCAGTGCAGGTCGTCAACAGCCTTCAGGAGGCGCGGCTTCGTCACCCGTACAAACTCCATGATGTCGTGGGAGTTGTTGTTGATGACGTGCAGCCCGAGCTTGCTTGGTCCCGGCTCAGCGATGGGAGGCGGGAACTTGGGGGTCGGAGTAGGGCGGGGCGTGCGGGTCGGGCCGGGTGTGCGGGTCGGGCCGGGCGTCGGTGTCGCCGTGGGCGCGCCAGGTGCAGGAGGGGCCGGTGTTGGCGGCGCCAGGGCTACCGCAGGCGGGCGTGGCGTGCGAGCTGCCTGGCCTTGCGTGACCTGGGGCAGGAACAGCTGAGATGTGGCGCGGGCGGCGGGTTGGGCGGTGGAATGGCCGGGGCCGGTCGCGGCCGGGGTGCCAGCCGGGGGGGCCGGGGTGGTTGCGACGGCTTCGGGGCCAGGCTGTGGGGGGGGGCGGGTATCACAGGCGACTAGCGCCAGGCCCGCCAGGGCCACGACCAGGCCCATCGCCGCAAGGCGAACGCGTGAACTCCAAGCCATCAAACTCTCCTCTGGGGTCGTCCGCTGGAAACCAGACGGACGGCAGCCAGAGAATTATAGCTACCCCTGCCAGTATCCGCCAAAGTCTGAGCCAGTCGTGCTATTTCCCTTTCCTCGTCAGTCGGCGGCGGCGTCGGCGAGGGTGATGGGTTCGGGAATCCAGCGGCCTTCGAGAACCTTGCGCAGGAATGCGCCGGTGTAGGAAACGGGCGAGGCCGCGACGTCCTCCGGGGTGCCCTCGGCAATGATGCGCCCGCCGCCGGAGCCACCCTCTGGACCCAAGTCGATGATCCAGTCCGCGCTCTTGATGACGTCCAGGTTGTGCTCGATGACGAGCACGGTGTTGCCCGCGTCCACCAGGCGCTGCAGCACGCCTAGCAGCTTGCGCACGTCCTCGAAGTGCAGGCCCGTTGTCGGCTCGTCGAGGATGTACAGGGTGCTGCCCGTGGCGACGCGCGATAGCTCCTTGGCGAGCTTGATGCGCTGCGCCTCGCCGCCGGACAGGGTGGTGGCGGGCTGGCCGAGGCGGATGTAGCCCAGGCCCACGTCGGTCAGGGTCTGGAGCTTGCGCTTGATGGCCGGAAAGGCGTCGAAGAATTCCAGCGCTTCGTGGACCGTCAGATTCAGCACGTCGGCGATGCTCTTGCCCTTGTAGGTCACCTGCAACGTCTCGC
>WBZS01002181.1_pt1 | contig 12788 bp, 12 predicted proteins | sample 5204201 | NCBI WGS metagenome assembly WBZS01 (sample SAMN12344357, study PRJNA552823) | activated sludge metagenome | biome: Activated sludge suspended growth; feature: Nitrification reactor; material: Wastewater; isolation source: activated sludge from nitrification reactor of wastewater...
ACCATCGTCGATTCGTGCGTTCGCAAGGGTGGCTCTATTGGCGAGTCGGTGGGCAAGTTCTTCGGGTCTGCAAGCACGGGGCGTTCCGTTGGAGAGTCCGTAGGGCGTGCTGTTGGGAGCGTGCTGAAATTTTTGGGATGGTAAGAAAATGGTTTATCCAAGGCGTAACAGACGGCCATCTACGATGCCCCCCCCGCACCTACGCTGACTTGTGAAAGGTGATGCCACGATGTCTTTTTCAATTGGCCAAGTAGTTCAACTCCGTTCTGGCGGACCGAAAATGACAGTCTACAAAATTAGCGAACACACTAATTCGACTTACGTAAACTGCAATTGGTTTGATCGGCTCGGCCATCTGAAGGAAGGCTGTTTTCTGGCTCCGCAGCTTGTGGTTGTTAGGTCTTAATCAAATATTCATAGAAATGCTATGTTGGTTTCAAAGGAGTCATGGCGAAAATGATTTTTTGTCCGGGCCAAGTGGTCCAGCTCCGTTCCGGAGGCCCAAAGATGACCGTGTATTGGACGAACACCATTGGTGACTTTCAGGGTAAGGTTTATTGCGGGTGGTTTGACCGGCTCTGCGTGCTTCATTTGGATCACTTCCCACCCGAAGTATTGATGCTCGCGCCTACGCAGGACAAGCAGTAGTGATACTCGGACCGTGAACGTCAGCATTTATCTTTTATGGTGCAAGGTGCGAAACTACCTACTCACTGGTCGTACTGGGGTCGGCAAGTCAAGCTTCGTTAATTACCTTCGTGGTTCTGATACGGCCGCAGTAGACCCGTATCGGCCTTGCACGACCGGGATCGAATCGTACACTGCCCCAGGCGTTAGGCTCTTCGACTCGCCCGGCCTCGCCGAGGCAGGGGGCAAGAATGACGATGCGTATGTCGAGATGATGGTGGACTTGGTGTACGACGAGCCCATGACGAGCTTCGTGTACATCACACCCGTAAGTGAGACTCGGTTCCGCGAGGAAGAGCAGGATGTGCTTCGGAGGCTCACCGACCGTCTCGCGTACGAGGGCATCTGGACCACTGCCTGGCTAGTCCTGACGTTTGCGGCGGACGTGCCTCACAACCGCCGCCGCGAGGCGACGGTCAACAGGGCAACGGCAATTCATGACTTCATCAAGGGACTCCACCACGAGGTCTTCGACTTCCGCGCGATCCTGGCTGTGGACAATTGCGTAACCGGATGGACCGCGACCGGTGTGTCGCTGCTCTCTTTCTTCGCGGATGAGCCGCCTATGCACAACTACAAACACCCAATCTGTGAAAATCACAGCATTGGAACTCCGGTCTGGAGCGACATCGACGATGAACTTGACCTGATCGAGTACATGCGTTGGCCCCAGGATGGCGACGAGTGATCAACACAAATCCCGGAGGAGATGGCTAGATGGAAAATTCTCGAAGGGACTACCTGCTTACCGGCCGCACGGGCGTCGGCAAGTCGAGCTTCATCAACTACCTGCTTAGGGAAGATGCGGCCGAGGTCCACGCCTACCGGCCGTGTACCAGCCGGCTTGAACACTACGACTTACCGTGCGTTCGCCTTCACGATTCGCCGGGGCTTGCCGAGGCGGGGGGCCGAAATGACGACGCCTACCTGGAGATGGTGGAAAGCCATATTCGGAACATTCGGCTCTACGGCCTCGTATACATCACGCCACTCAGCGAGCCACGCTTTCGGGAAGAAGAGCAGAAAGCACTGCTCAAAATGACCACTCGGCTCGGCGCGAAAGTGTGGAAGTCGGCTTGGCTCGTCCTCACGTTCGCTGCCGACGTGCCCGCCGAGCGAAAAATCGAAGCGGCTCGACGCCGCCTTGGGGATTTGACCGCGTTTCTTGAAGATCTCACGGCAAAGCCAGGGTTCGGCCCCCGGTTCGATGGGTTCCGAGCCGTCTTGCTCGTCGATAACGTGGTCGAGAATTGGACAAGCGCCGGGCGACCGTTGTTGGAGTTCTTTGCGCCGCCCCGATTTAGTCAAGCAAAGGCCGACGGCAACGCCCCACTGGAATCGTTCCGTGAACTTGCTGCGTACCAGGAGCAACACGGGCCGATGGCGGAAAGCTACTACCCCTTCGTCCGCTACTGGGAGAACGCGACAGGAGAAGGCAAAGAAAAGTGCCGGGCCGGCGCGTAGGACCGTAGGCCGCTCGCTCCGAGGTAATTATGATCGGGATAGACTTGGGTACCGCGTATGCGAAGGCGGCGCGGTTCAACCTCCAGACGAAAGTTGCTGAGGTTGTGCCGAACCCGGATGGGGAACTGCGTATCCCAGCGGTGGCCTACTTCGGGCCTTCGGAGGTGGTGGTCGGAACGTCGGCTCTCCGGTTGGCTGCCGCGGAGGATGGGCGGGCGCGGGTCGTTTTCGGGCCGAAGCGGCTCTTCGGCCAATTGACCCCGGTGCCACTGGTGGACCGGAAGGTCGATCCGGCCGGGGCCGCCGCAGAGATACTCCGCCACCTTGTTGCCAACGCCGCTGAGGCGATTCAAGTGCCGATCCGGCGGGCGGTTGTCACGCACCCGGCCGACTTCACCCCCGCCGAGTTGGCGACACTCAACGACGCGGCGCAGCGGGCCGGGCTTGAAGAAACGGCCCTTTTGGCCGAGACTGCGGCGGCCGTCGTCGGTTACGAGCAGACCGGCCGAAAGGCCGGTGACAGCGTTCTCGTCTGCGACCTCGGCGCCGGGCGGTTCACCGCTGGCGTGCTCATCCGTACCGAGGACGGAAGCTTTCGCCCGGTCGGCCCACCGCGGACCCGTCGGGTCGGCGGCGACGACTTCGACCGCTTCTTGTCCGGCCTTTACGAGAGGCAGACGCGGGAGCGGCATGAGCAGCCACCCGGTCCGGCAATGGACGAGGCATTCTTGGTGTACCGAGGGTGCAAGGAGGAACTCTCCCGCCGAGACGAAACCGAGATTGTCGGCCGCCTCGCCGACGGAGCGGAGTTCCGCTGGCGGGTGTCTCGGCCTATGTTCGAGGAGTTGATCCGGGCTGAAATCGAAGAGATGGCGAGGCTCGCCCGCGCGGCCTACGACGAAGCCGCGGGGCGACACCCACCCGCGGAGACGGTCCTGTTGGTCGGCGGATCGTCCCGCGTCCCGTTGGTCCGCAGCCTGCTCTCCGCTGCCCTGCCGGTGGCTCCGGCGCGGTGGCCGCAACAGGACTTGGCCGTGGCGTTGGGTGCCGGGCGGACGGCATTCGCGCTCTGGGGCGATGGCGGCCCGGTGACGCGGGTCCGGGTCGAGCAAACAACTACCCTGGCCGAGTTGATCCACCGCGTGTCCGAGCACGAGGCGGAGGAGGAGACGCAAATGAGCGAACAGAACGAACGGCGGCGGGATAGTTTGAGGAAGAAAGTGCTGGACACGTTCGTCGTCAAGGCGACGGCGATGGACCAGGAGTATATCCGGCTGCGTGGCGTGCTCGCCGACCGGCTGGCCCAGCGCGACTACCCCCAAGCCCAGGATGCGGTGTGCGCTCTGCGCAAACTCCGGGAGGAAGACCCTGAAGTCACCAAGACTCAGACCTTTCTCGACACCCGCTGCAATCAAATTGGCGAAGTCCGCAACATCGCTATCGGGGCGTACGTCTACTCTGTTGCCGTTGCCGCTGACGGCAAATTTGCGTGGATCGGGCGATACGATTCCCATGTGAGTCAGTGCGATCTTACCGCTGGAACTGTAATAAAGAACCTTAGCGGACACCAAAACTATGTCTACGCAGTAACTCTCGATCGCTCGCAACAAAAACTAGCATCTGGAGGGTACGACCAAACTGTTCGAATATGGAACCTCGCTGAATTCAAGCAGATTACCTCATGGGGTCACGGAGGTGTAGTCAAATCGGTAGTGTGTATGCCTGACGGCAAACATCTCGCATCGGCTGGAGACGATAGCAAGATTCGTCTGTGGAATGCGGACGACGCTACGACCCCAGTGGTAACCTTCGAGGGACACACTGCGCCGGCGGTATCCCTTCACGCTGCACCAGATGGTAACTTCCTTGTATCCGCTTCGACAGATGGGTCAGTTCGGGTGTGGGAGATCGGACGTGGGCGAGAATCTCGCAAGATGCTACGCCACCGTGGCGAAGTCTATTGCGTACGGTTCTTCCCTGGCGGTCGGCTAGTTATATCCGGTGGGCAGGACACTACTCTCCGCGTTTGGGACGCGGAATCTGGTCGCGAGATGGCCCGTTGGGAGGGGCACGAAGGCTCCGTTCGGTGCGTGGACATCACCCCGGACGGACGATACGCGGTGTCAGCGGGCGACGATAAAACGGTCCGCGTTTGGGACATCGCGAGTGGCTGGGAATTGCGCAGATTCACTGGTCACAGTAACGTGATCAATTGCATTGCAGTCACTCCAGATGGGAAACACGCAGTAACTGGAAGTACCGATAGCACCCTCCGCCTCTGGGCGATTGGGGCCTGCGAGTAATGCTCAATCGAGGGACATCATGATCGATGACATTGACGACAGCGGTGACGGCGACCCCACCATGCGAGAGCGTTTCGATTCGCCCGATCACGAAGCGGATCAACACGCCCGGAAGCCGGACGACTCCGCCGACGAGCGAGGCAAACACTCCAAGGACGATCCGACCGACGACGAAGATGAGGAGAACGTCGGCCGCTCGAACGTCGCCGCCGAACACGACGGCGAGGCGTTTGAGGAAGGCGATGAGGAACGCCACGATCCGGCCGAGCACGAACGGGATCACGCCCACGGCATCCCGGCCTCCCAACGGTTCGCCCATTTCGACGCCCGCGCCGATAGCGACAACGTCGCCGGGACGCCGGCCGACGACATGGCCCACTGGCACCACCAGAGCTACCTAGACAGCTGCGCCGTTGCCTGCGCCGAGTTCGTCCTGGACGGGATGAAGGACCGTGACTTCCAGGAGAAAGATCTGGTTCGGGAGGCGATCGCCCACGGTTGGTACAAGCCCGGCGGCGGCACCCCCCAACTGCATGTCGGCTCGATCCTGGAGGAGCACGGGGTTCCGGTCCGTCACGATTACGGCAGCACGCTAACGGACATTGTTGCGCGGCTGGACGCCGGCGAGAAGGTGATCGTCGGCATTCAGCCCCAGGCTATGGACGGCGGGGCGGCGGATGAGACGGCGCTCGCCGAATACGGCGGGATGCCATCTCAGTTTGCCAAGCACTCCGTGCAGGTTATCGGCGTAAAGGAGGCGGGCGGCGACAACCCGCTGGTGATTGTCAACGACCCCGGACGGCCGGACGGGGCCGGACTAATGATCCCGGCCGAGGTGTTCGAGCGGGGTTGGGCACCGAGCGGCCATTTCATGGTGTCCACGGCGGTCCACGATACACACGGGGCGAAGGACGCGGAGCCGTCGCAGTTGGGCGGTACATTCGACGAGAACGGTACCTACCACCGGACTCGCGCCTGAGCCGCATCGAACCCGCCTCTCGTTCGGTTGTTTCTGCCCGAGTTCCGAAAAAAAATCCGTTCGGCCGCGTACTCAGGTACAGATTTCAGTCGGACAGGAGTAAACGCCGTGGATGCCATCGAGTTTGAAAGCCTAATCCTGTCGGAGGCGATTGAGTGCCTGGCAGAACATGCAATTGAGTACGCAATCGATCAGTTTGCCGCCGCGTTCGACGACCGTGGCGACGAGTACGGAGAGTCGGTCCGGGCCGCCGACGCCGGACCGGCTGCTGGATTCAAGACTTGGGAAGAGTTGATCGGATACGATGCACATGACGAACTGGTGTCGAGCGAATCGTGGCCGCACGGCGGAGCAGCAAAATCGGGAGATGTGTTATGACCGAACCGACCGAGGAGTCGCAAAGCCGCACTGAGCAGTTCCTTAAAGCATTATCTCGGATGCCGCTGTACCGCCAAGTGATCCCCCAGGAGGCCGGGATCGGCTGGCCGTTACCACGCCGGAAGAAGGACGACGGCCGGGTGTACGCGACCGTCCCATTGTTCGGGATGCGGCCGCTCACTAGCGGCGGGGCCGAACTTTACCCCATCTTCGCCACCGTCACCGCGGACTGGGCCACGAAGACAGTCGTCGAGTACGTCGATCTACGGTACGCTGGCCTCTGCCCCAAATCCGATGTTCCACAGCCGGTCGGCCGTTTCCCGCACGACGAGGTCGCCGACATGACGGTGGCGGAGTATCGGGCCGCAAAGGGGGCGCTCCTCACCCTCTACGACACGCTGTTCGACACGCTTGCGGCCAACAGGGAGTTTGACGCCGAATTCTCGGCTGAGTTCGCAGCACTGTTCGGCCGACTGCTCGAACCGGGCCTTGATTCGCAATACAGGGCGTTAGCTGAAAAATTCGTCGCCCGGTTCAAGCCCGAAACTCGCCACCAGTGACCTCGTTGAGAGACTCCGCACCATGAACCTGCATTCCCGACTGAAGCGTAAAGCTGACGACCTGTTCCGCTCAGCCGAAGAAGCCGCCAGCGAGCCGGGTCAGGAGACGATCCGGGAGCGGCTGCGGGAGGCCCGCGGCAGGCTTGACGGCGAGCGGCTTTGCGTGGTGGTGTGCGGCGAGTGGCGGCGCGGCAAGTCGAGCCTCATTAACATGCTCCTGGAGGAGGAAGAATTGTGTCCTACGGGCGGCGACGTGACCACGGCCGTGGTCACGATGATCCAGTACGCGGAACAGCCTCGGTATACCGCGCTAGTCGGCGAGCCCGGCAAGGAAACCGCCGTCGATCTCAAGGTCCGCGACCAAATCAAGCTGTACGCCTCCGAGAAGTTCAACCCAGGCAACGCCAAACAGGCCCGTCTCCTGCTGATCGAACTCCCAAACCTTCGGCTCCGGGAGGGTCTGATAATCGTGGACACGCCGGGCGTGGGCGGCGCGCTCGCCCGCCACACCGACATCACCTACGCCTTCCTCCCCAAGGCGGACGCGGTACTGTTCGTCACCGACCCATCGGCGCTCACCGTACCCGAACTGGACTTCGTGAAACTGATCGACCGGCACTGTAAGCACGTCTTGTTCGCGGTCACCAAGATGGACGGCGACGCCGGGCGGAAGGCCGCCCCGGTGATCGCCGGTAACCGCGCCAAACTGGGCGAGGCGCTGAACCGCCCGGCGTCGGCCGTCAATCTCCTACCGGTGTCCAGTTCGACCAAGCAGGACTTCCTCGCTTCCCGTGACGAGCGTGACCTGGCCGATAGCGGGTTCCCAGTCCTGGAGCGTGAGTTGTGGGGGCTGCTCGGGGCCAACCGCGGCCGGATCATGCTGGCCAGCGCTCTGGTAAAGCTCGACCGCGCGGTCGAAGACCTCCGCACCCCGATGGCCGCCGAACTGGTCGCCGCGACGGAACAGGACCAGCAAAAGTTACAGGCGATGAAGGCCGAGTACGAGCAGGCGTCTCGGCGGCTCGGCGAGCTACAGGAGAGCGGTGCCGGGTGGCGCGGGCTGATGGCCGACGGACTGACGGCGGTTCGCCGCGAGGCCGACCAGGAACTCGCCGCCGGCTTCCGCGAGATCCGCCGGCGGTCGGACCGTTACCTCAAGGACGACGCCTTTCTCCGGGCACCCGAGCAGATCCCCAGCATGATCGAGACGGATGTGGACGCGCTGCTCGCGGACCTCCAGGCGGTCATGGAGGGTGGGGCGGGTGAATTGCACGCGCGGCTGGAGAAGGTGGCCGGATTGGGGCTGAGCCGGGCAGTAGTGGGGGAACTAGCCATTGACGCCCCAGGATTCTCGTTCAACCCCGCCTCGGTTGAGCGGCTCGACACCATGAGCCGATCGCTGACTGTCGGCCGCGAGATGATGTTCAACGCCGGCGGTGGAGCCGCATTCTTCGGCCTGCTGGGCGCTGTGGTCGGCGGCATCAGCGGGGCTTTGGCCGGGCTGCTCGGCGGGCCGGCTGGCGTCGTGGCGGGTGCTATAGCGGGAGCGAAACTCGGCGGCGGGCTGGGCGGAGTGGGCGGGTTTGTAGCGGGCAAGGCGCACGGGCTGAAGTCATCATTCCGCAAGATCCGTGAAGCCGACCGGGCCGCAGTCAGCCAGAAGCTGGCCCCGGAGGTGCGCCACTTCGTGGAGGACTGCGAGGCCGCCGCGAGGAATGTGTTGGGGGTCGTCCAGGCGGGACTGGCCGAGGCGATGAAAAATGAGTTTAACAAACGGATTCGCGAGGAGCGAAGCCGAGTCGAGGAGGTGATCGCCCGGATCAAGCAGGCGAAGTCGCGATCGGCGGCCGACAACGCATCGCGCGTCCGGGCCCTCAAAACGGGAGTCGCCCGTCTGGACGGCATTCGCGCCGAAACCGCGAAGACAGCAGAAGAGGTTCTTCGGGTCGGGGGGGTGGAGCCAGTCGCACCCGCGCAACCGCCCGCCGACCAACGTATCGAGGGCCGGCCTGCCGACACCGGAGATTGGGCCGATGAGTGACGTCGGACTGGACCACCGAGTCAATGGGCTGCTTTCATCGGCACTGGCCACCGTCTTCGACTGGCCCGAGTCCTCCCCCCTGCGTCGGGCCGTGATGGAGGGGCGCGACCGCCTCGGGCGGCCAATGCGCGTCGCCTTAGCCGGGCTCGTTAAGGCGGGGAAGTCCACGCTGGTCAACGCCCTGCTCGGCCAGCGTCTCGTCGCCACCGGTGCCGAAGAGACGACGTTTAACGTGAACTGGCTGTCTTACGGCGAGGTACTCTCGTTGGAGGTCGATTTCAAGGACGAGGCGGGGCGGCCGCCCGAGATCCGCCGGTTCGCCCACGTTGGCGAGTTGACAGAGGCGATGGACGATCTGACTCGCCGCAGCGAGGGGGACGCCAACCGCCTGTCGTCGATCCGCCACATCCGCGCCCGCTTCCCACAGCCCCTCCTACGCACATTCGAGGTCGTCGATACGCCGGGCTTGGAGTCGGTGTTCGGGACGGACGCCGCGAACGCCCGCGCCTTCCTGGCGATGCGGGAGCGAGACCGGACCTCCGTCACCCGCGCAGAGTCCTCGGCGGCGGACGCCGTACTGTACCTGTTCAAGGGCAACCTCGGGGCGGCAGACCTGCTGTCCCTGGGGGAGTTGCAGGACCCCGCCCTGGCCGGGGCCACCCCCCTGAACACTCTCGGCGCGCTGACGATGGCCGACACGTTCTGGCCAGCCGAGGGCGACCCGCTTGAGCACGCGCGGGCCATCATCCGCAGCCGCCACGCCAACCTGCTGCAACTCGGCCGCACCTTCTACACGGTTCTCCCGGTCGCGGGGGAGTGCGCCCTCGGGGCCGCCACGCTGACGGACGCAGAGTTCGACACCGTCCGCTCGCTTGCCGCGGTTCCGGCGGACCGTCTCCACTATTACCTCCGTAGCCAATCAAGGTTCTGCGATTGGGAGGACGCTGGCCTACCTGCCCTGCCCGCCCGGCGCGCGGTTTGGGACCGGCTCAGCCGGTGGGGCGTCTGGGTGGCGTCCGGGTTCGTCCGCGACGGAGTGGACGACCGGGCGTCCCTGTCCGACCGTTTGGAGGAAGCGAGCGGAGTAAGGGCGTTGCGCCAACTGCTGGTGAACCACTTCGGCCGCCGTTCCCACCTGCTCCAAGTCTACCGCGTGTGCAACCACGTTGTCCACGCCTGCGGCCAGGAACAGGCGGGGGCAGACCGGCGCAGGCAGGTCGTGGCGGCTGGCCTGGCGGCGAGCTTCGAGCGGCTCGCACTCCAGGAGCCGTCGTTCGATGAACTCCGCCTTTTGGGCGGGGTCTACTCGGGACGGTTGGCTTTGACGGAATCGGAGCGGGCCGACGCATTGGCGGTGACCGGGGAACTGGGCGGGGATGCGGCAACCCGTCTGGGTCTGACCGAGCCGGTGAGGCAGGAAGATCTGTTGGAGTTGGCCGCACGGAAGCAGCGGTACTGGCACCTTCGCTCCGGAGATGTGCTAGGCGACCCGAGATACAAGGACGCGGCGCGGGTCATGGCCGCGGCCTACGGGCGTCTCTTGGGCCGCCTGGAGGTCGTGGAAGAATGAAACGGTGCCAGGGTGTCGTCCGCCCTGGCACCAGTTACTCACCTACGAGCACTTCTGTTTTCGCGGCTCCAACCTTTGATCAGCCCGACCAGTCGGTTGTGGACCTGACGGATCTGGAACTTCGCCGCCCCTACCTCCCCTTGGAGAGCCTGACGGACCACTGCGAGGACATCGTTCCGCAGGCGGCTCCGCTCCGACTGGGTGATCGGCAGCGAGTCGATGGAGGCAAGCAGCGCTCCGCAGTTGTGGTCCGGCCAGGTGTGTGACTCACACGTCGAGCCGGCCAGAGATAGCAGGACGCGTTCGGCCTTTTCGGCAGCCTCCGCGATCCGGTCGGTTGGCGAGCCCGCTTCAGTCCTCACTGGCAGGCGACCGAGACCTTCGGTGCCTTCAAAGATTGTCATGTTCATTCCTCGCATTTGGTGTAGTAGAAGGCCGCTTGATCAATCTTGCGGCTCATTCCAAGCACCGAATTACGAGGCCGACATCGATTTTTTTATTGTGCTCCACGATGGCCATTGACAACCAATGGCGGCAACAATGACTGAACCAAACCGATCTAGATGAACAGGAATCTCTGGTTCAAGCTCAAGTCCAAACCTGTCGTCGTCGGTTCATTAGAAATCGGCGAACAGCCAGCAAACAACCGGAGCATTTCAGGCATTGCGGCGCATTACGGATAGTCTTCAGCCATTCGGTCTACACCATTTTCGTTTCGTGACGGCAGCCACTTGCAGCAGAATTGCAGCAGTTTCCCTGGAAACAGGTGCCAAATGCTGCAATCGGTGTAAAATATGGAATGTCGTAAGAGCCGAATTGTTCGCGATTTCCGCGATTTTCGCAATATAGTCCGAGTGCTTCGGGACCAAGAGGTCGCTGGTTCGAATCCAGCCAGCTCGATTGTCCTAAATTCAATTCCCCGAAGTGTTTACACTTTGCGTCTAATGGTCAAGCGAGTAGCTAGAACCTCTGAATTCTGTGGAGTTCTTTCACGAAATGCACAGAATGGGTTCCAGCATGGCTCGCAACGCTAACCTCGTCCCCTCTTAACTCGAGCACCAATCGAGCGGAAAAGCCTGCGTTCGCGGCATGGGTGCCGACGGGGCCCGCCAGGAAATCATTCTTCCTGGAAAGTGCGGCTCCCAGCAATCCAAAGAAGAATACCTACGAATCCTCACTCTTCTTCAGGGCAATGGCGGCATGTTTCCCGACCTCTCACCAACACCGGCGACATGACGATCGCCGAAGTCTGCGCCCGATCCCAGCGTGAAAAGGTCGAAATCGATTACGTCAAGCCCAACGGCGTGCCGACGAGTAGACAGGTTTCTATTCGTCAGACCTTGAGGCCGATGATTCGGTTGTACGCTCGACTCTCGCTTGGGAATTTGACGATGCAAACCTGGAATGCGTTCAAGCCGCCATGGTGAGCGGTTGATCGCTCACACCAGAAGAGAAGGAAGCCTACGTAAAGGCGAGCCGACCTCAGATGGTGTCGGACCAATATCAACAAAAACATCAGCCGAATTCCCTCCACGTTCAATTGGCTGGTCCGGAAGTAACTTGTCCCAGTTCACGCTCTCACCGATGTCAATGTCAGATATCTCAACATCGCCGGCACTTTCTACTTTCTCTGCTCCATCCTTGATGGCTTCAACCGATCTATCGTCCACTGGGAAATCCGCGAAAAAATGGAGGAAATCGACGTGGAAACCATCTTGCCGCGTGCGCGCGAGTGTCATCCCAATGTCACTCGTCGCGTCATCACCGACAATGGACCGCAGTTCATCGCCAAGGATTTCAAAGAGTTCATTCGCGTTGCTGGCATGACCCACGTGCGGACCTCTCCTTACTATCCTCAGTCCAACGGCAAGATCGAACGTTGGCACAAAACGTTGAAGTGCGAATGCATCCGCGTCAAGACGCCCCTGTCCCTGGAGGATGCTCGACGAATCGTCACCGACTATGTCTCGCATTACAACGACGTGCGACTCAACAGTGCTGTCGGATATGTCACCCCACGCGATCGACTGTTGGGAAACGACCATGCCATCCACGCCGAACGCGACCGCAAACTGGTCCAGGCCCGGGAACGCCGCAAGCAGATCCGACAAAGACAGCATGAGCAGCAACGAAGAACTGACAGTCGAAACAATGAGGCAGACATGTCAGTTCGAGCATCGATTTTGCCGCGGTTCGGGCCGCCATCACCATCGTGCAGGTGCTGACCCTTTTGGGCTTCGAACCATGCTCCGACCGTGCTGGTCGGCAGCGGGGCCCATGCCCACTGCATGGTTCGGGGCACCGAATCGGCTCCACGAAATCTCCCGAAAGGTGCTTTAGCGTGAATACTCAGACAAACACCTTCCATTGTTTCAAGTGCGGACGATCTGGCAATGCTTTAGACTTATGGGCCGCGTCGCAGGGCCTATCGATTTACGATGCCGCCATCGACCTCTGCCGACTCAATACCCTGCTGCCGACCCTGGCCAGACAGGAGACCCCTGCAAACAGGGAAGAGGCACCCGTAGACCCAAACGCCTTACCCCGTACGATCCCCTGATCGCTCCAAAAACCTCTTTTTTGTACGCTATCCCAACACCCCCAGCGCCCATTTCCGGCTGAACTAACGCAGGGTCAAGCTTCTTGCAGCCGCCAATTGAAAGCGTTTTGGAGTGAAGTCTCAGCGTCGATGATGGACTGGGTTTCGAGGGCGTGTTTCCCCTTGTCACTCTCGTCCGCGTCACTCTCGAACGGCGTTGATTTCAAATTTGCCGCCAACTCTTCAGCATCTCGCCAGTTCCTTCCA
>WBZS01002185.1_pt1 | contig 12766 bp, 10 predicted proteins | sample 5204201 | NCBI WGS metagenome assembly WBZS01 (sample SAMN12344357, study PRJNA552823) | activated sludge metagenome | biome: Activated sludge suspended growth; feature: Nitrification reactor; material: Wastewater; isolation source: activated sludge from nitrification reactor of wastewater...
CTCGCCCGCGCAGACGATGCCGATCGGCGCGATGCGCATGGCGGCGCCGTCGTCGTTGTTCATCACGTTGTCGCGGCCGGAGTAGGGCGGGAGGATGCCGCGCTGCAGGTTGGCGACCGCCCCGTAGAGCGGCTTGCCGCCGCGCTCGAAGACACCGCCCTGATCGAGGATCCGGCGACGCCATGAGTCGAGCAGAGCGTCTGTCGTCAGCACGCCCTGGCAGTCGACGAGCGTGCGTGCGGTCAGGAGCGCGAACTCGGTGTCGTCGGTGCTGCGCGCGTCGCCGTTGAGCGATACCGCCAGGCCGTGGCGGCGGCGGTGCTCATCGTTGCGTCCGAGGTCGCCGAGGGCATCTCCGGCCGCAAGGCCTGCGAGCGCGCCTCTGGCTTTGGCGCGGCGCAGTGCACGGTCCTGGATGAGCGTCTGTCGCGTGATCATGCCTGATGAACTCCGTTGGGCGTGTCCTGTGGAAGCGCGGGAACGTTCCCACATCATGTCCCAAAAAACGATCCGCCGGCTGAACGCGCGTCCAGTGGATCGTGAGCTGTCTAGTCTTTGGGTGGCGCCGTCGTGCCGCGGACCATCAGCTGGCACGGCAGCGCGCGCACGCGGCCGGGTTGCGACGCCTCGCCGTTGAGGCGCTCCAGCATGTACTGAGCGGCCCAGCGCCCCGTTTCGTACTTCGCTTTGACCATCGTCGTCAGCGGCGGGGTCGTGATCGCCGCCGGGTAGATGTCATCCATGCCGATGATCGAGAGCTCACCGGGTATGTCGAGGCCGGCTTCGCGCGCGGCTTCGAGGGCCCCGATCGCGAGGATGTCGTTCGATGCGAACACGGCCGTCGGTCGCTCCGGCAAGGCGAGCAGCTGGCGCATGGCCCAGTGGCCGCCAGGGCGATCGAACGGGGCTTCTACGACCAGGCGCTCGTCGGCGGGCAGGGCGTGCTGTTGCAGGAATTCCAGGTAGCCGCTCCGCCGTGACTGTGCCCAGCCGACGCGGTGTTGGCCCCAGATGAAGCCGATCCGCCGATGCCCTAATACATAGAGATAATTGAAGGCCTCGAGCGTGCCGTGGTAACTGTCCGAGCCGACCACGTCGAAATTCGGATACTGGTTATCCACGCCCAGGATCACGGTCGGCGTATGGAGCGCCAGCAGGTCCTGGTTGGTGACCGAGGTCGGGTTGATGATCAGCCCGTCAAAGCGGTTGCGGCGCAGGGTCTGCAGAAACTGTCGCTCGCGCTCGATGTCCCAGTCGCTGTTGGCCAGCACGACCGAGTAATGCGCCTTCTCAACTGTGTCCTGCAAACCGCGCGCGACCTCGGGCCAGAAAGGGTTGGTGATATCCGGCGTCACCAGCATCAGCATGTACGTGCGCTCGGTGCGCAGGCTGCTGGCGATCGCGTTGCGCTCGTAGCCCAGATCACGGATCGCCTTCAGCACCAGCTCCTGCGTCTCCGAGCTCACGCGCTGCCCGGCGCCTTGCAGCACGCGCGAGACCGTGGACTTGGAGACCCCGGCGCGCTCGGCGACGTCGATGATGGTGGGTCGGCTTGCCATGGTTTGTCAGGTGGGAACGTTCCCGCAAACAGGGTATGCGAAGTTGCTGTGGGCTGTCAAGCGGCAAAAAGAGAAGCGGGGAATTCTGAAGCCCGTCGTTAACGCGAACGGACGGGCGCAGGGGCCCGTCCGTTCGCGTTCCGGGGAGTGGAGATGGCGGGAGTCGAACCCGCGTCCGAAAAGAGTCAACCACCAACCTCTACGAGCGTAGCCCGGCTATTTTGGCGTCACCGGCGGGTCCCCGTCGGGCAGGGTACGACCGCCGACCAACTGCTTTCGACATTGCTGTCGACTTGGGGGATGGCCGCAGTGTCCATCCTTGCGATCTGGCTTAAGATGACGCTGACCTGTGTGTCGCCAGATAGGCTGACGGCCAGCGGCCTGCCGCTAGGGCAAGCGGGGCTCAGAGCTAACGGGGTTAGGCCGCCAGCGGGAGAGCCGCGTAAGTGCGATTGGCACTTGAAGGTTGCGCTGAGTTTGCGGGTTCGGCGCCTCCCGGCTCGCCATTGGTGACCAGCTCAATCCGTCGAAACCGGTCATCCCCTGGACCCCTAAATTATACGGCGATGTGGGGCTGTTGGCAACACATTAATGCGCATAGCCATTACCCGAAAAGCTACATTTCACCCAGGCTAAACAGAAAGCCGGTGGCAGGACGATCCCATGATCATCCTGCCACCGGCTTTTCACTCCCTGCAACTCAGCTACTCGCAGACGGCGGCGTTGGCGCAGCAGCGGGGGGCTCGGTCTTCTGCATACTACGCCGGATCTCTTCACGCAAGGCTTCGGCTTCAGTCGATCGTGCCGTGTTCGACTGACCCTGGACGCTGACGCCGAGTTTGTCCGACAGCAACAGCGTGAGCAGGCCTTCCATGACGCTGCCGGTGCCGCCGCCACCCTGACCGCCGCCGACGACGACACGAGGTACGACGTCGACGCGCGACTGTTGGATCGCGTCAGCGAAGCGGTTCATGACGGTTTGGGTCACCTGGAACTGCGGGCCGCCATAGGCGCGCACCTGCTCCTCGGTCGCAAGCGCCTGCGCGATACCGACGCGCGCAACCTTCTCGGCCTCGGCCTCCGCCAGCGCGCGGATCTGAGCCGCTTGCTGCAGGGCCCGCTGGTATTCGGCCTTGCCTTGATTGCTTTGGACCGTGATGCTCAGTTCGGACTCGGTGATGTTGCGTTGCTGCTGAGCACGCGCTTCGGCTTCGCGCAGCTCGCGTTCCTTGGTGGCAGCCGTCTCTTGACGGGTGTAGGTCTCGATCTGTTCAACCGCGATCTGACGCTGGCGCAGCTGTGCAAGGATGGTCTCGATCGCCTTGTCGCCCTGGGCTGAAGCCGGCGTGCCGATCAAGACTTCCTCGAGCTGCAGGTTGTAATGCAGGAACTTTTCGCGCATCTCCTGACCCGCCTGGGCCTGGATCTGGCTGCGCTCCTGCAGCAACTGGATAAGCGTCCGCGTCTGACCGACGTTCTTGAAGTAGGCCGAGACCATCGGGTCCAGAGTCTGCTCCACAAGGCGCTTGACATCGCCGAAGCGCTGGATCACCAGCGGCGCCTTCTGGTAGTCGATGTGGATCACGACCGACAACGGCAACGAGGGCTCGAACGCGTCTTTGGTGATCAGCGAGACCTCGCTCAGGTTCTCGTCGAGCCGGTGCGCGCCCATGTCGCTGCGGATCCACTTCAGGATGATGTTGGTCGTCGGCACCGGTAGCACCTTGCCGGCATAGGTATTGAACGCGTACTTGCCCGGCAGCAGCGGCTCGCTCCAGACGCCGCGGCGGCCGCGCTCGACCAGTTCGCCGTGCCGATACTCGGCGCCCGACTGATCGGCGCCCGTGTTGCCGGTGTACGACACCACCACCCCGACCATGCCCACGTCGATCGTGGTCTTGGGGATCATCTCGACGGTCGCAAACAACCGGTTGATGTAGTAAGTGCCCTCGACCAGCACCTGCAGCTGGCGGCCGCGATGTCCGCCGGCGGCCAGGAAGTGATCGGGGTTCTGGAAGTTGTTGTGGAAGGTCCCGGTGGAAGCCGGGTCTTCACCGACGATGGCGGCGATGATCTCGCCTTGCGGCAGCGAGGGCCCGTCGTGGACGGTGACGATGCCGACCAGGTCGTCGGTGTCCTTGATGACCACAGGCCGGAACCCCTTGCGCTCACCGATGACCTCGGCCATCCGTTGGACGGTCTGAGCCTCCTCGCGACTGAGTGGCGCACTGAACACGCGCTCCTCGGTGATCACCACGAACTGCATCAGGTTGATGGCGTAGGTGCCTTCGCGCAAGACCCGACGCTGCGGGCCACGCTGCCCGCCGTTCTTGATGAACGCCACCACATCCTGGAAGTCGCTGACCGCGACGTTCGACGCCAGGGTTTGATCCGGCTCGAGCGGCACACCGTCGCGCGCAAAGATGTAACCGATCTTGCCCTGGGTGATCGTAACCAGCGACGCGATGTGCACGGTGTGCTGGATCGGCATCAGATAGTGCAGACCGCCGCGGAGCACCTGCGGTTGAAAGCCGGCTTCGCCCGCCATCGCCATGAACCCGCTGCGCACCGAGCCCTTCAAGCTGAAATTGCGCTCGACGATGCCGATGCGGTTGTTCGGGATAAAACGGATGCCCGAGAGCAAGACCAGAACGACGATCACCAACACGATCGCTAACAGGATCAAGAGTATTTCCATACCCGCGTTCACTCCTCTCCAAAGTAAGGCGCCCGTGGCACGGGCTTGGAATACAAAGTTGCGGTCACGAGGGCTCTGTGACCAGCCCTACTATAGTACGAACCCGGTGCGGCCGCGGTGTCGAACTCCAGCCAAACGCGTCCTCAGGGCAGCCATTCCAGGGTTCCGCTGCCGCCCAGTTCCGCTAATTGGGTCAGCTGGGATCCGTCCGAGCGCATGACGAACAGGCCGCGATCGCTCATAAAGGCCAGCCAGGCGCCGTCCGCCGAGAAATCCCCGACGAGCCCGGTGTGCCCGATTTGGGTCAATTGGACAACGGTAGCGAGGTCTGGCAGGTCGATACGCCACCAATCCGACGGAACGGTGTGCGCCTCGGCCGCCGGGATCCACCAGGAGCCCGCAAAGGGGTGGGGCGCTCGGCGGGCCGGTGGATCCGACGGCGCGCTGAAGATCAGGCTCTGATCATCGGGCGCCAGGAGCGCGGCATCGACGGCGACGAAACGATCGGCGGCTGCCAGGCGCTGTGGGTCTTCTCCGTCAGGTCCGGCGAGAAACAGCCCGCTGTCTGTGGCTTCCTGAAACGAGAAGGACACGTACGCCAGTCGTGCGCCGCTCCTTGACAGGCGCGGCCAGTAAGCATTCGCCACGACGGTCTCGGGGTTGCCGCCGGCCTGGCCGATGCGTTCGACCTGGTATTGATACACGACCTCGGTCAGGCCGTTCACCGCGGTCTCGAGCCGGGTGAGATGCGCGAAGTAGATGCTCGAGCCATCCGCCGACCACGACGGCGTGAAGAACGACTCGCGCGAGTCGGTGCGGCGAGTGAGCGGCCGCGGTTGAAGTGTCCCGGAAAGATCGGTCAACCAGAGTTCGGTGTAGCCGAACTGGACCTCGCCGGCCTGTGGCGGCGGCGCATACGCAAGGACGACGTCACGCCCGTTCGGGGAAGCCGAGGCCGCGTTCACCCAGGCCTGGCTGAGGTCCGGCGGCCGATACACATCGGTGACGCCGCCGGTCGCGAGGTCAAGGGTCCACACACCGGAATTGATCTGCGCCACAAGAAGCCGGCCGGTCAGCCCCAGGCCGGCCCAGGTCACGGGCAGCCGACGGGACTCGGTTGAAGAGGTCGTCGGCATGGCCGTGGGAGCCACCCCAGCCGATGAGCCTCGACAGGCTGTCAGACCAAGAGCAAAGGCGATCCCAAGACACAGATGGGCCGGGCGCATCCGCTCAGTATAATCTTGGCATGCGACCCATACCGTTTGGTTCACCAAATCCGCCCAGGCGCTCGTCTCGCATTGGCCGGGGCGCCTGGCTCGGCTTCCTTGCCTGCCTCATGGCCTGTCTGGCATCGGCCAAGGGTGCGGCGGCGCAAGACATCACGCTCGGCGGTGTGCCCGTGCTCGCGCAATGGCGGGTCACGCCGGCGATGGTCAATCAGGTCAACGCGATCGTGATCACGCTCGACGTCGGGGCGAATGGACAGGCGCCGGATCTGGCGGCGCTGTCGGCGTCGGTCGTTCATGGCGGGATCGAAACGGCCGTCGAGCTGGCGCCGACCCGCGCCGGCGAGTGGGAGGCTGAGTTCACGCCGCCCCAGGCGGGCGCTTACGCCCTCCATCTCACCGGTGTCCTCTCCGGCGAGACCATCGATCTCACGGCGGCCTTGAGCGACGTCAAGTCAACGACTCTCAGTCTGCCCGCGATCCAGTCCGACGCCCCGCACGTTCCTGGCGAGGCTGCCCCGCAGACCAACTGGCTCATGATCGGAGGCTTCGCGGCAGCCGCCTTGATGCTCGTGGCCGCGGTCCTGATCGGCCGGCCGAAGCGCTGAAAGGCATGGCCGCTGTGGATCGCGCCCTTCGGTCGCACTGGGTCTGGCTGGCCTGCGCGCTCATCGTGAGTGTGGGCTTCGGTCTCGGCCCGTTGGCGCCCATCGCGCAGGCGCACGCGCTCCTTATCGGGGCCACGCCGGCTGCCGGCGCCCGGTTGGCACGCGGACCGGCGCAGATTGAGCTCTTCTTCAGCGAGACGCTCGAACCCGCGCTCAGCACGATCGACGTGGTCGACGCGACCGGCCGATCGGTCACGCTCGACACCGCGCGAGTGGATGCCTCCGATGCCGGTCGCCTGACCGTGTCCGTGCGGGCGCTCACCGACGGCGCGTACACCGTGCGCTGGCGCGTCGTCTCGGTGACGGACGGCCACGCCAGCGACGGCGCCTATGCCTTCTCGGTCGGCCTGGTCGATGCACCCGCGGCGCCGGCGACCACGACGCGCGTCAGCGTGCTCGAGGTGGCGGCGCGCGGGCTGCGTCTCCTGGCGGTGATGGCGTTGCTGGGTGGATCCGTCGGGATCTGGTGGCTGGTCGGTCCCAGTCAACGGTCGCTGCGACGCGCGCAACTTCAATGGGGGCTCGTGCTGTTCTGGCCCGCGCACTTGCTCTTCTGGCTGGTGGCGGCTGCAGCAGCGGGCGGGCAGGGCGCTGTCCTGGTCGCGCCCTGGGACGTGAGCGCGCGGCAGTGGTTGATCGACACCCACACCGGGACGCTCTGGCTTGGCGAATCGATCCTGGCGTTGCTTTGTGGTCCTGCCCTGCGTTTGAGTCTACGTGGGCGTGGGAGCTGGCTCACGATGGCGCTGGCGGCAGGGCTCTCTGCGGCGCTCTCAAGCTCCGGCCACGGCGCTTCCAATGAGGATGGCATCGGCCTGCCTGGTGCGGTTCTGCATGGCTGGGCTGCGGCGATCTGGGTCGGCGGGCTCATGATCCTGGCCATCGAGGCCCTCACCGTTGCGTCGGCGCGGCGATCGCCGCAGCGTCAGGCGGACGATCGCCGCACACAACTGCGGGGGATGCTGAAGACCTTCACGCCACTGGGCCTGGGCGCCCTGGCAGTGTTGGCGTTGACGGGCACGCTGGCGAGCCTGCGGACCGTCGCATCCTGGGCGGCACTGTTTGGCACCCTGTATGGCGCGGTGGTGCTGGGCAAGGTCGTGCTGGCGGGCGCGATGGCGCTACTGGGCCTCTGGCATGCGCGGATGGCCCGGGGGCGCGGCGGCGACGCGGCGCGGGGCACCCTATGGGTCGAATGGGCGCTCGGCCTTGTCGCGTTTGGAGGCGCGGGGCTTCTGGCCGCGCTGCCACCCGCCTATACGCAACCTCTGGGTTGGATCCAGAATGCGCAATCCGGATCGCTCTCCATCCATCTTGAAGTGGTGCCGGCGCGGATCGGCGCGAACGCCTTCGCCGTCAGTGTGCGCGAGAATGGCGGGCTGGTGCAGGACAGCTCGGACGTGACGCTGGCATTCTCGTCGGACTCCGCTCCGACCACCGAGCTTCAGCTGGCCGCGATCCGCCCGGGAGAATACCGGGGCCAGGGCGGCGCACTCAACGCAACCGGCGCCTGGACGATCACGGTCACCGTCCGACGCGCCGATGCTGACGAGACCACGGTGACGTTTCCGGTCGTCCTCGAGGCTCCGCGCGCCGCTGCCACCCGCAACGTCGACGTCAACTTCGGCCTGTTGTTGATCCTCAGCGTTGCCCTTGGAGTCGCGAGTTGGGCGGCTTGGCCCGCGCACAAACCAGAACATGCGTTCGTTTCCGTCGTGCGACCCGGGCTGGCGCTCCTCGTGGCTGCGGGACTTTCCTGGTTGGTTCTGAGCTGGATGGCAGAGCCGCGTGCTGCGGTCGCCAGCGAGCCCGAGAACCCACGGCCGGCCACGGCCGAGTCTATTGCTCTGGGCAGGACCGCGTTCGAGGCCCAGTGCCAACCGTGCCATGGGGCGTCGGGCGCCGGTGACGGCCCGGTGGGTCTGACGCTGCGCCCGGCGCCGGCCGATCTGCGCGCTCACGCGGTGGTGGGGGTGCATACCGATGGGGCCCTGTACCTGTGGATCACGCAGGGCATTCCCGGTTCGCAAATGCCCGCGTTCGCGAGCGTGCTGAGTGACGATGCGCGCTGGCATCTGGTCAACTACATCCGCACCCTGGCGACAGTCGTCAATTAATATCGACGGGGCGCTGAAAGGCCCTCGCGGACCTCCGACCTATTACATTATCTAATATCTAGTTAGATAATGTGAAACCCGGACGAACCCGGAAGGCCTCTGCCCTGATGGTTTCGGGCATTGTCGGGCCTCGCAGGCGTTGATGTGGCGCAGGGCAGGCGCGGAGCTGAGTTGGCACGGGCACTATCGACCATGGGCAAGGTCGATACCGGCGGGTTCGCTGCGCGTGCTGTCACCCTGCCCTCTCAAGGCCGACCGTGGCCCAGACCGCTCGTCACTGGCGGGCACGCCGGGTCCGTGGGTCCTGGGCGGATCGAGGCGGGTTGAGTGTGACCGTCACGGGATTGTGATCGCTGAGGGCATTCCAATCCTCCCCGGCGATGACCTGGCAATCATCCAGATAGCGGTACCAGGTCGCGGGCACAAACACACCGTCACAATGGTAAGGCGCCGCAGGATTGCCCGACCAGCGCAGGGTCTGAGCCAGGTCGCGGTTCGGGTGGACGGTCTGCCAGCACGTCAGTAAGTTGAACTCCCGGCGCAGCCGCTCGATCATCCAGGGCGGATCGGTTGGCAGGGGCTCCGAAGCATGGCGCACACCTGTGGCCAGATTGAAGTCCCCGCCCAGGATGAGGTCATGGGTGTCGTCGAGCGTGGCCAGGTAATTGAGAAAGGCGTGCATCGGGCGCTTGTACGGTGCCGGCACGTGCAGACTGAACACACGTAACGGTCGGCCGGTCTGCTCGGACCAGGCCGTACCGCTGATTTCGGCGCCGACGATCTGACCTTCGAACCCGGGCACGTCGAGGGCCTTGACCGCGCCCGATGTCGCCATGATCGCACTGCCCCACGCTCTGCCGGGCACCGGTTGCCACACGATCCGCTCGTCGTGCTGGGCCAGGACCTCGGCTTCGAGATAATCCGCCGGCGCGCGGGTCTCCTGGATCAAGAACAGATCGGGCCGGAAGGCATCGAGCACGCGGCGCCATTGTGTGCGCCGCCCCGCCCTACCGCCCGCTCGAAGATTGTATGTGGCGATGACCACGCAGTCTCCTTGATCCGTATCCGTTGCAAGCAGCCATTGTACCGACGCGGCGATGTTTCGTCGCCGTCTATAATCGAACGCAGGCTGAGATTCAGCGCACGTCAGGAGCCGGCACTCATGAAACAGGCACTTTTTGTCATCGGCGGTTGGGAGGGCCATGAGCCCAGGGCCTGCGCCGAGTTATTCGCGCCTCGTTTGAGAGAACACGGGTATGGGGTCACCGTCGTGGACACCCTTGACGTCTACCTCGACCCGGCGCGTTTGCAGGCGCTGGACCTGATCGTCCAGACCTGGACCATGGGCACGATCACCGAAGAGCAGGAGCAAGGCCTGCTCAGCGCCGTCGAATCGGGCGTTGGGTTCGCGGGCTGGCATGGCGGGATGTCCGACGCCTTCCGCAACAACCCAACCTACCAGTTCATGGTAGGCGGCCAGTGGGTGGCGCATCCGGGCAACGTCATCGATTACGAAGTCAACGTCCTCGACCACGATGACCCGATCACGGCCGGCCTGGCAGATTTTCGCATGCGCTCCGAGCAATACTACATGCACGTCGACCCAAGCAACCAGACCCTGGCAACGACCACGTTTTCGGGCGAGCATACTGCATGGATCGCGGGGACGACGATGCCCGTGGTCTGGAAGCGGCGTTGGGGAAGCGTCAAGATCTTCCACGCTACTTTGGGTCATGTGGCCCGCGACTTCGACGTGCTCGAGGCCCGGACGATTGTGGAGCGTGGCCTCGAGTGGGCCACACGTTGACACGGCGACTCATTTGTGTAGCAGCGCCCCACCCTGCAGGGATGTCGTGGGCGCGTTGATAATCACAGTTGGTGCTTGGAGAGCAAGAAGTTGAGGTGGGTATTGACTCAAGAGATGGCATTCGAGTTGGGTTGAATGGTGTGGGATTGTCATTCACCTTGATGGCTATACGCATTAACTTCTGCGGGTCTCCGCTCCAGCCTCCGGCAGCCACGGTGTCAATGTGCACGCGCTCGGTTTAGCGCCCGCGAAGCCGTGATCGATCAGGGCGCGACAGCCTTCCACCGCACGGCCTCAGCTGGGCTCGAGTGAACTCAACGTTCCTCCACAAGAGACATCCGCCCCTGCTCCGGCTCGAGCTGCACGTACACGGCGCCGGGCTGCCATGTGGACGTGGCGAACAGTCGTTCCCCGGTTGGCCCGAACACGTAGCCGCCACCCGGAAAGTCCTCGTCGACCGTTCGCCCGGCCTGGGTCGCAACACAGATCCACAGCCCATGTCTTGCCGCATAGCCGCCCAGGCACGTCCGACACTCGCCCTCCCACCAGGCGTATCCGCTCGCCCAGTTCCGCTGCGACTGTTCGCCGTAAAGTCCAGGCGCCGCAAGCTCCAGGACGACGTCGGCCCCCTGCCGACGACACTCGGCGAAGACTTCCTCGTTGCTGATGTCCGCGCAGATCGCGAGGCCAACCATGTGCGACCCGCAGGCCGCAACCAAAACGTCGCCCGGACCCGGCGAGAACCACTCGGCCTCTTCGTCTTTGATCGTGATCTTGCGATACACGCCCAACAGATTCCCGCGCTGAGCCAGAATCTGGGTGATGAAAGGCTTGCCGCTCGGGTTGCGCTCGACAATGCCCGCATAGACCAGAGCCGCGTGACTCTCCGTGAGCGCCAGAAAGGCCCGAACCTCGGGTCCATCGAGATCCACGACCGCCTCAGGGTGTTTCGCCGGGACCACGTAGCCCGTGATGGACATCTCCGGGAACCCCACCACATCCATGGCCCGGGCCGACGCCTCGGCGAGATGGGCGCCGATCGTCTGCAGGTTTTGCTCGATCGCCGCCTTTTCGCAGCACATCTGGATCAATCCGATTCGCAACATTCACATCTCCAGGTGATAGGACCCGTTCACCACCCCGCGCAATTCGAGGGCGCGACCGAGCCGTGACGAAGACCGCCCTGCCATCACCCGACAAGAAACCACCACTACTGGCTATGCGCATCAAGCGGGACAGCGAAGTCGGCCGGCATCTCGCGCCTCAGCACGACCTCCAGTCGGTCGAGCAGAACCGACAGACGATCGACAATCCCGGACCGATCGCCCGCCATCAGGAGGGCGTCGACATCGGAAGCGAAACCTTCGGGGAGCACCGGACAGTCACGCAGCGCGTGAGCGACCAGACGCTTCTCACCCGGATGAAGCCGGCGGTTGACGGCGAAGAGGATGTCGAAGTAGCTGGCCAGCAACGCCGCCACCCGATGGTTGACGCTGACCAGATCTCGCCGCCGCACTGCCTTCTCGATCTGGTGCGCATAAGCCGGGATGATCCCGCGCAACAGCGGATGATTCAGTTTCACGATGTTTCGGCGCAGCGGGTCGGGATAGTCGACGGCGCACCGCTCGCGCAGCCTGGCCAACCAGCCGCCGTGATCGGCCAGGGGTTGACATTGCCGCAGCGTATGCCAGAAGCACGTGGTATAGCCCTGGCTGGCCTCGTGCCGGTCGACGACCCGCGCGATCTGATCCTCCATCCACGCCGAGTCGAAGTACACGATGTCGACCTCGATCCCCGAAGGCGCGTGCAGCCATTCGTCGCCGGGGCCCCAGTAGTTCAGGCCGAGATCCGCTCGCGACGCGCCACCCGTCGCGGTCACGATCGCCGCGCGCTCGTCCAGCGGCACAGTACCCCGAGTGAATACGTACAGGTCGATGTCGGACGCCTCATCCATCGGGCCGGTGCCGCGCGAGCCGCCGAGAGCGACCGCCTCCACAGCCGTCAAGGCCGAGAAACGCGCCGCCAGATCGAGCGTGAGTTCATGAGCCGTCGAAATCATGGGCCAACTTTAGCACCGGACCGTAGCGCCTGCTCGCGGAGTGGGTAGTTTATTTCCACAATCCGCGATAAGAAACGGCGCGACGAAATACGAAGCGCTCGCCCTGACCGGCGACTCGACAAGGGGCCAACCGCTTCGATTGACTGGTACGATAAGCAGCAACGACAGACAGGAGGCTATGTGAACTCAATTGTGCGGGTCATCGCAGTGGCGGGCGTGATCGCGATGGCGCTGGCGATCGGCTACGCCCTGGTCGCCGGCGACTTCGGTCGTGAAGGCGCGGTGCTGACCGGGATGCCCTGGGGCATCGTCAGCCTGGTCGATCTCTACGTGGGCTTTGCGCTCTTCGCGATCTGGGTCGTGTACCGGGAGACGTCGCGGCCGGTAGCGATCGTGTGGGTGATCCTGATCCTGGTCCTCGGGAACCTCGTGACTGCAGCGTACGTGGTCTGGACCCTGCATCGCAGCGGCGGCGATGCGCGTCGCTTTTTCCTCGGCGCACGGGCCTAACAATGAGGACACAGATCCCGGCATACCAGCGGTTATGTGGGGTGGGCTTTGTGATACTGAGAAATTCGACCGATACCCCGGGTATTGTGTCCTGAACGTGACCCGGGCCTACCAGTCCCGCT
>WBZS01002186.1_pt1 | contig 12759 bp, 9 predicted proteins | sample 5204201 | NCBI WGS metagenome assembly WBZS01 (sample SAMN12344357, study PRJNA552823) | activated sludge metagenome | biome: Activated sludge suspended growth; feature: Nitrification reactor; material: Wastewater; isolation source: activated sludge from nitrification reactor of wastewater treatment...
CACGCGGCGCGCTGTTCGCCATCTTCTCTAACATGGGCCAGACGTGCATCGCCGGGTCGCGGCTGTTTGTGCAGGCGGCGGTGGCCGACGAGTTTACCGACCGGCTGGCCGAGCGGGCGAGCGCGCTACGGCTGGGCCACGGCCTGCACCCCAAGACCCACCTCGGCCCCCTCATTTCTGAGGAGCAGCTCGACCGTGTGACGGGTTACATCGAGAGCGGCCAGCAGGAAGGCGCGACGCTGCGCCTGGGCGGGTTGCGCCCGGCCGACGTCGGGAATGGCTACTTCCTGCAGCCGACCATCTTTACCGATGTGCGCGACGACATGCGCATCGTGCGCGAGGAGATCTTCGGCCCTGTCGTGGCCGTGACTCGCTTCGATGAGGCCGATGAGGTTGTGAGCCGGGCCAACGATACCCACTACGGGCTGGCGGCGGGTATCTGGACGCGCGATGTCGCCAAGGCGCACCGGGTCGCGGCCGGCCTGAAGGCGGGGGTAGTGTGGGTCAACTGCTACGACCAGTTCGATCCGGCTGCCCCCTTCGGCGGCTATAAACAGAGCGGCTGGGGCCGCGAGATGGGCCGTTCGGCCCTGGACCTGTACCTGGAAAGCAAGACGGTGTGGGTGGCGACCCACTAGGGAGACCGACATGATCGTGACAGACCTGGACAACCTGCCACGGCAGGTAGCCATGACCGACGGCATGGCGAAGGCCATCGCCTTTCTGCGCGCGGCGCAGGGCAGGACGCTGGACGATGGCCGTATGGACCTGGACGGCGAGCGGGTCTTCGCCCTGGTCCAGTCCTACACGACTCTCGACCCGGCGCAGACGCCCCTCTTCGAGGCGCACCGCAAGTATCTGGACGTGCAGTACATCATGACCGGCGAGGAGGTCATTGGCTGGGCGCCCCTCGACCGCGTGTCGGTCACGCAGCCCTACACCGAGGTGGGCGACGCGCTGCTGGGAACAGTGGCCGAGGCGGATCTGACCCGCGTCCTCGTCCCGGCCGGCTACCTGGCCGTGCTGTGGCCGCCGGACGCCCACGCGCCGAAGCTCAGCGCGGCCACACCGTCGGCGGTGAAGAAGATTGTCGTCAAGGTCGCCGTCGACGCCTGACAGGGCGCGCTGGTCCCGACTCAGCCTGTTGCTGGCCGTTGTGGTGGGGTTTGGCCTGCGGGTCTACACGTTGGACGGCCAGAGCCTGTGGGGCGACGAAGCCTTCACGACCTTCGTCATCGGCCAGCCCTGGCTGCGCGTCCTCGCGCCGGGCCTGGACACCCATCCCCCGTTCTACTACGCCTTACTGAAAGCGTGGGCGGTTCTCGTCGCGCCGCCGAGCGGCGAGATGCACAGCGTGTTCGCCCTGCGCTTCCTGTCGGTCGCGGCCTCGCTGCCTATGATTCCCCTGGCCTATCTCGCGGCGACGTGGCTGTTCGGGCGCGGCGCGGGCACGCTCGCGGCGTGGCTGATGGCGACCGCGCCGGTCCAGGTCTACTACGCCCAGGAACTACGCATGTACGCCCTGGCCGCGATGCTGTCTGTGGCGTCGATCGCGCTGCTCATCGCCCTGCTCCAGGGCCGGGCCTCGCGCGGCTGGGTCGTCGGCTATGCACTGGTGACTCTGGCCGGGCTGTACACCCACTACGGCGTGTTCTTCGTGCTGCCCGCCCAGTTCCTGGCTGCCCTGACTCTCGCGTTGGCACGCCGTCGGCGGGGCGCGCGGGACTGGTCGCCGCTGACGCCGTGGCTATGGACGATGGCCTTGGTGGCGCTGGCCTACGCGCCGTGGGTCATCGGGCAGGCCAGCAGCCTGGCGGGGCACGCCCGCGCGGCGGATCGCTCCCTCGGCCTGACAGCCCTCGCCGACATCACCTGGCGCGGCCTGGTGTCGTACACGGCAGGCCTGACACTACCTGGCCTCGCGCCGCTGGCAGTAGTCGTCGGCGCGGCCCTGGCCGGGGTGGGGGTAGTGACCCTGGCGCGGCAGCGGGCGGCGTGGGAAGCGGTGTTGCTGGGCGCGGCCATTGTCTCACCCCTGCTGTTAGGCTGGCTCGCCAACGCCCTCATGCCCTTCTTCCACGAGCGCTTCGTCCTCATGGGGGCGGCTCCCCTTGTCGTGGCGGCGGGCATCGGCGTGGCGGGGCTGTTACAGCGGCAGCGCACCCTGGCCGGGTTGGGGCTGGGCGTGCTGTTGGCGCTAAACGTCGTATCGCTACGGCACTGGTACAGTGACCCTCAGTTTGTCAAGAGCGACTACGGGCCGGTCATCCAGGGCTTGATGGCCCAGGTGGGGGCGCACGAGGTGGTGCTGCTAAACAACAGCGAGCAGCAGGCCCTGTTTGACTTCTACGTTCCGCGCCGCGCGCCTGGTTCCGTCGTCACGCTGAGCAACGACGACGTGCTAACGGGGGCGACAGCCGAGCGCGCGCTGGCGCAGGCTACCCTGGGCCGCGACCGCGCCTGGCTGGTCAGCTTCGGTGACCCGGCCGTCTACGACCCGGAGCGCGACGCCGAGGCGTGGCTGGCGGGCCACGGCTTCCGCTCTGCGTTCCAATCCCACCGTGGCTTCGAGGTCGCCCGCTACGAGCTGACCGCCGCGCTGCCCACCACGCCCAGCCAGCCGGCCGACGTGGCCTTTGCCGACGGTATTCGGCTAGGCGGCGTCGATGTGCGGCCCGATCCGGCCCAGCCGGGCGGCGCGCTCCTGGTCAGCCTGTTCTGGCGGCCGGAGACGACGCCGGCGGCGCGCTACACCGTGTTCAGCCATCTCATCGACGCGGACGGCAAGCTCGTCGCGCAGTTCGACGGCGAGCCGGCGGGTGGAATCGCGCCCACCACAACCTGGCAGCCCGGCGCGACGGTCGTCGATCGCCGCGCCATTCCATTGCCGGCCGATCTGCCGCCGGGCCGCTACACGCTGCGAGTGGGGATGTACAGCCAGCCGGGCCTGCAACGCCTGGCGGTGGCCGCCGCACCTGGGCCGGTCGTGGATAATGCCGCCCAGGTGGCGGAGGTGACAGTCTCTCCGTAGGTAAGGTCGCCCTGCCCCTACACCCTTGACGACCCCCGCCTGCACCTTCGGCTAGTCCCCCGAATTGTCACACCTCGCTTAACCTCCACTCGTACGCCACACCAATGGCCGTGGCGCGGCGCGTCATGTCGGTGTATCATCAGCATGGCATCGAGTCGGTAGCGGGGCAGGAGGCGAGCATGGCGCGACAGCGGCCCATTATCCTGGGCATCGTCGGGGACAGCGCGGCGGGAAAATCAACTCTCTCGACAGGCTTGGCGAAAATCCTGGGCGAGGACCGGGTGACGCGCATCTGCACCGACGACTATCACAGGTTCGACCGCCGCGAGCGCGCCGCGCTGGGCGTCTCCGCCCTGCACCCTGACGGCAACTTCCTGGACATCATGGAGCTGCACCTGGAGCGGCTCCACTACGGGCAGCCGATTCTCAAGCCGGTGTACGACCATTCCAACGGGACGCTGGTGCGCCCCGACTATGTGCAGCCTAAAGAGTTCGTCATTGTCGACGGCCTGCTCAGCTTCTCGACGCCCACCTTACGTAACTTTTACGACGTGAAAGTCTTCCTCGCGCCGCCGGAGGACCTGCGGCGCGTGTGGAAGATCAAGCGCGACACGACCAAACGCGGCTACAGCGTCGAGCAGGTGCGGGACGCGCTGCGTAAGCGCGAGCCAGACTCCGAGGCGTTCATCCGCCCCCAACGTCAGCACGCCGACGTGGTGGTGACCTTCTACCCGCCGCGCGGCGTGCAGCCCGCAGACGCCGGTCCCAACCTGAATGTGCGGTTAGCGCTGCGGCCCACCATCCCTCACCCCGACTTGAGCTACCTGCTCGATGCGGCGGCGCATCCCGATAGCGGCGTGCGCCTGGTACTGGGCCGCGATGAGGGCCGTCCCGTGGACTTCCTCGAGATCGACGGCAACGTGACAGCGCGCCAGGCCGCCGACCTGGAGGATGCCATCTGGCAGCATCTGCCCGGCTTCCGCCACCTGCACAGCGACGAGTTCGGCGACTACCAGGATCGCACCGAGGTGCGCCACAGCCACCCCCTGGCTTTGACGCAACTGCTGCTTGCCTATCACCTTCTTCGGCAATACAATGACGTCGTGACGCTTCCCTACGCGCCGCCCGTGGCGGCCTTGAGCCGCCTGCGAACTTCGCCGGTCGGTATTCCCGATCCCACGTAAAATAGGAAACAGAGCCATGACGCCCGAAATTGCCCCGTCCGTGGCAGCCGCTGTCCCGCCCCATGATTTGGTCGCGAATACCATTCGTACCCTGGCCATCGATGGCGTCCAGAAGGCCAACTCCGGTCACCCTGGTATGCCGATGGGCATGGCCGACGCCGCCGTGGTATTGTGGACGAAGTATCTGAAGTTCAACCCTGCCGACCCGGCCTGGCCCGACCGGGATCGTTTCGTCCTGTCGGCGGGCCACGGCAGCATGTTGCTCTACTCGCTGTTGTATCTTACCGGCTACGACCCGCCCCTGGAGCAGTTGAAGAGCTTCCGCCAGTGGGGGAGTCACACGCCGGGGCACCCAGAGCGCGGTGAGGCGCCGGGCGTGGAGACGACGACGGGGCCGCTCGGCCAGGGAATCAGCAACGCGGTGGGCATGGCCCTGGCTGAACGCTGGCTGGCCGCTCACTTCAACCGGCCCGGCTTCGAGGTCGTCGATCATTCGACGTATGTCATCGCCAGTGACGGCGACCTGATGGAGGGTGTGTCCCACGAGACCTGTTCCCTGGCCGGCCACCTGGGCCTGGGCAAGTTGATTGTCTTGTACGATGACAACCACATCAGTATCGACGGCCCGACGACCCTCTCCTTCGACGAGGACGTGCTTCTGCGCTTCGACGCCTATGGCTGGCACACCCAGCGCGTGGACGGCCACGACCCCGCCGCCGTCGGGACGGCTCTCGATGCGGCTCGCGCCGAGACCGGCCGACCCTCGATCATCGCGTGCCGCACGACCATCGGCTTTGGCAGCCCGAACCGGGCCGGGACAGCCAAGGCCCACGGCGAGCCGCTGGGGGTCGACGAGGTGCGCTTGACGAAGGAGCGGCTCGGCTGGCCGCCGGATGCTCAGTTCTACGTCCCCGACGAGGTGTTGGCCTATATGCGCGCGACGGGCGCGCATGGCGGCGAGACTGAGGGCGAGTGGCGCGCGCTCATGGGACGCTACGCGGTGGCGCACCCAGAGCTTGCCGCCGAATTCCAGCGCAGCATGGCGAACGAGTTGCCCGACGGCTGGGACAGGGACCTGCCCACCTTCGGCACGGAGAAGGCTATCGCCACGCGCCAGGCGTCGGGGACGGTTCTCAACGCCCTGTCGAAGCGTATTCCCAACCTCATCGGCGGCTCGGCGGACCTGACGCCGTCCAACAACACGCTGCCTGAGGGTGAGAAGTCCGTCACTCGCGACGACTTCAGCGGCCGCTACATCCGCTTCGGCGTGCGCGAGCATGGCATGGGGTCGATTCTGAACGGGCTGGCGGCCCACGGTGGGCTGCGACCCTATGGGGGCACGTTCCTCATCTTCTCCGACTACATGCGCCCGGTGATTCGCCTGGCGTCGATGATGGGGCTGCCCGTGGTGTACGTGTTCACCCACGATAGCATCGGCCTGGGGGAGGATGGCCCCACCCACCAGCCCATCGAGCAACTGGCGTCGCTGCGCGCTATCCCCAACCTGGTGGTGTTTCGCCCTGCCGACGCCAACGAGACGCGCCTCGGCTGGCAGGTGGCGCTCAAGCGAGCCAACCACCCCACCGCGCTCATTCTCACCCGCCAGGCGCTGCCCGTGCTGGACCGCGCGCAGGTCGCGCCGGCCGAGAACGCCGAGCGGGGCGGCTACGTGCTGCTGGATGCCGACAACCCCCAGGTCATTCTCATCGGCGCTGGCTCCGAGGTGGAGATTGCCCTGGGCGCGCACAAGCTACTGGCCGAGCAGGGCATTCGCGCCCGCGTCGTGTCCATGCCGTCGACGGAGTTGTTCGACATGCAGCCGCAGGCGTATCGCGACAGTGTGCTGCCACCGTCGGTGCGGGCGCGCGTGGCGGTCGAGGCGGCCGTGCCCATGAGTTGGTGGCCGTACGTGGGTCTGGACGGGGCGGTGGTGGGCCTGAACCACTTCGGCGCATCGGCCCCCTACAAGACCATCTACAAGGAGTTCGGCCTGACGCCGGAGAAGGTGGCCGAAGCGGCGCGGGGTGTTCTCAAGGGTTGAGGGTTTGAAGGCCAAAGCCCTGATCTTCGATGTGGATGGCACGCTGGCCGACACCGAGCGCGACGGCCACCTGCCCGCTTGCAACGCCGCCTTTGCCGCCCTCGGCTATCCAGTGCGCTGGACATGGGACGACTTCCGCGCCATGCTCCACGTTCCCGGCAACGCCGAGCGGATGCGGCGCGCCCTGGCGACCCTCGATGCGTCGCTGCCGCCCGCCGAGCTGGACGCCGCTGTCGCTGAGCTGATAGCGCTCAAGAAGCGGCTATACATCGAGGAATACGCGCCGCGCCTGCCGCTTCGCCCTGGTGTGGCGGCGCTTGTCGCGGAGGCGCTGGCGCGGCGCGTGCGGCTGGCGATTGTGACCACGTCCTACGAGGAGCAGGTGGTGGCCCTGCTACGCCACCACCTGCCAGGCGCGGCCGACCAGTTTCGCCCCTTGCTAGGGCGAGGGGCGGGCGTGAAGACCGCTCCCGACTCGCCCCTGTACCGCCGCGCCCTCGTCGAGCTAGGGGTAGCCGCCCACGAGGCCATCGCCATCGAGGATTCGGACGTCGGACTGCGCGCGGCTCTGGCGGCGGGCATCCCGACGGCCGTTTTCTACAATGACGCCACGTTGGGGCAGGACTTCCGCGGCGCCGCCCTGGTGGCGCGCAGCGCGGACTATTTTAGCCTGGACGTGCTTGCCGCGCTCTGTTACAGCGATTTGCCCCAAATTGGGTCTTGACGCGGTGCGTAATCTAGCGTATAATGGGGTCGCGTTTGGTAATACCAGTACGACCAGATAGCGAGCGGTTGTGCGGCGTAGCACGGCTGCATTGAGTTGAGGAATGACGCGAGCCTAACCCATCATGCTCGATCCTCGCGATCACGCCTTCCACAAACCAGTACCTATCGCGTGGGCCGCCGCGCTCCCCTTTATGGTGAGCGCGCCATGCGTAACCTGTACCCAACATAACATTGGCCACGAAGCACCATCGGCGTCGTGGGGCCTGCGCCCCCCCGCCGGTGTTTTTGTTATTGTCCCCGGGTAGGGAGGGAGACACCATGCCGGACGCGCAGACCTATACGCTGATAGTCAACGGCCAGACGCACCAGGTAGTCGCCGAGCCAAAGGCGTTCCTGATGGATGTCCTGCGCGACCAGTTACACTTGACGGGGGTCAAGGACGGTTGCGCCACCGGCCACTGTGGCAGCTGCATGGTCATCCAGGATGGCGAGGCTGTCCGCTCGTGTCTGGTCCAGATGCGGCGGGCCGACGGCTCGCACATCACCACCATCGAGGGCCTGGCCGGTCCCGATGGCGCCCTCGACCCGGTGCAACAGGCTTACATCGACCAGGGCGCGACGCAGTGCGGCTTCTGCACCCCCGGCTTCATCGTCTCCACCAAGGCCCTGCTGGACAAGAATCCCAACCCAAGCCTGCAAGACATCTACGACGGCCACCAGTGGAACATCTGCCGCTGCACCGGCCACAACGCCATCCTGCGCGCCATTCAACAGGCCGCCGGGCAGCCCGTGCCGCCGACGCCCGCCGTGAAAGCGCCGCTGACGGCCATCAGCCGCCCGCTGCCGCGCCCCGATGCGGTGGACAAGGTTACGGGCAGGGGCATCTACGCCGACGACCTGTATGTGGAAGGGATGCTGCATGCGAAGACGTTGCGCAGCAAGTACCCCCATGCGCGGCTGTTGGGCGTCGATACCAGTCGTGCCCGCGCGTTGCCGGGCGTGGTGACCGTTCTGACCGCCGCCGACATCCCCGGCCGCAAGGATTGTGGTGTCCACGAGATTGACTGGCCGGTGCTGTGCTACGATAAGGTGCGCTACGTGGGCGACGCCGTGGCGCTGGTCGTCGCCGAGAGCGAGGCCGCCGCTGAGGCGGCCCTCAAGCTCATCGACGTTAGCTACGAGCCATTGCCAGCCGTGCCGGGGCCGAAGGAAGCCGCGCTGCCTGACGCACCCCTCATCCACGAGGGCGGCGAGCACGCCGCGGGGGGCGGGGTGCGCAACTGCCTGGCCCACTTCCACCTGGACAATGGCGACGTGGACGCCGCTTTCGCCGAGGCCGACGTCATCGTCGAGCGTGAGTATCGTACCCAGACGGTGGAGCACGCCTTCATCGAGCCGGAGGCGGGCCTGGCCGTGCCCGAGGCCAATGGGCGCATCACGGTCTACTGCGGCGGCCAGATTCCCTTCGGCGATCGCTCGCAGATTGCGGCCAGCCTCAACCTGCCGGAGGATCGAGTCCGTGTGGTCAACTGCCTGATCGGTGGTGGCTTCGGCGGCAAGGAAGATGTCTCGGTCCAGATTCTCGTCGCCCTGGCGGCATGGGCCACCCGGCGGCCGGTGAAGATGGTCTTCAGCCGCAAGGAGTCGCTGATGGTGCATCCCAAGCGCCACGCGACCATCATTCGGCTCAAGACCGGCGCACGGCGCGACGGGTCGCTGGTGGCTCACGAGGCCGAGATCTGGGGCGACGGCGGCGCGTACGCCAGCCTGAGTAACCACGTCATGCTGCGGGCGACCACCCACGCCGCCGGGCCCTATGAGGTGAAGAACGCGCGGGTCAACACCTACGCCATGTACACCACCAATGTGCCGTCGGGGGCGTTTCGAGGCTTCGGCGTGACCCAGAGCGGCTTCGCCATGGAGTGCCAGATGGATGTGCTGGCCCAGGAGCTGGGCCTGTCACCGCTGGCGATTCGGCGCAAGAACGTGCTGACCTACGGCAAGCAGACCCTGGCCGGGCAGGTGATGACCGAGAGCTGCGGCCTCGTGGAGTGCCTGGAACTGGTGGCCGCCGAGATGGAGAAGGAGCCGGTCGTTGCTGTCGAGGGCGACAAGCGGCGCGCCTGGGGCCTGGCGTGCGCCTACAAGAATACCGGCTTCGGCAGCGGCGCATACGACGCGGCGGGGGCGGAGGTGGAGGTGTTCCCCGATGGGCGGGCCAGCGTGCGGGCCGGCGCCGCCGAGATTGGACAGGGGCTGGTAGGTGTGCTGGCCCAGATCGTCACCGAGGAGCTGGGCGTGCCCTACGAGAAGGTGGACGTTCTGGTCGCCGACACCGATCTGACACTGGATTGCGCGGCGACGACCGCCTCGCGTCAGACCTACGTGACCGGCAACGCGGCGCGCTACGCCAGTAAGGAAGTGCGCGCCCTGCTCAGTCAGACCGCGTCGGAGATGCTCGACGCCGCGCCGGACAGTCTGATGTTTGCCGACGGCTACGTGAGCAGCAACGGCCACAAGATTCCACTGGCCGAGGTGGTCACCGAGGCGCGGCGCGAGGGGCGCGTGCCGAAGATCAGCTACCAGTACGTCGCGCCCAACACCAAGCAGTACCACCATTTCGCCTTCGGCTTTGGGGCGCAGGCGGTATTGGTGGAGGTGGATGTGCCGACGGGCGAGACGAAGGTGCTGAAGGTCGTCGCGGCCTGCGATGTAGGGCGCGTGATGAATCCGCTGGCGCTGCAAGGCCAGATCGAGGGCAGCATCTCGATGGGCCTGGGCATGGCGATTCAGGAGAACTTCGTCATGCGCGATAGCCAGCTGATCACCGATTCCCTGTTCAAGTACGACCTGCCCAAGATCGACCAGACGCCCGACATCGTTACGCTCTTCGTTGAGCATGAAACCCAGGATGGACCCTACGGGGCGAAGGGGGTGGGTGAGTTGGCGTCCATCCCGACAACCCCGGCCATTATCAATGCCCTGACCACCGCGACCGGCGTGCGCTGCTACAGTTTGCCTGCCGATAAGAAGTGGCTCAAGGCGGCGCTGCAAGAGGCCCTGTCGCCTCCCAAGCCCTAGACGCCCTGGGGGCGTGGCTTTCACGCTCACCCCAAGCAAGCAGGTCCGGTATGAAAAATCTCTTACTGGGTCGTTACAACTACATCGTCGTTCCGTTGCTCTCGGCGATCCTGGGCCTGGCGGTAGGCGCTGTGATTCTGCTGATGCTAGGCGCAAATCCCATCGAGGCCTACGCGGCTATGCTGAAAGGAGCGTGGGGTAGCCCCAATGCCATCGCGGACTCGCTGGTAAAGGCGACCCCGCTCTTGTTCGTGGGTGTGGGTATCTGTATCGCCTATCGCGGCGGCATGATCAACATCGGCGGTGAGGGACAGTTCATCCTGGGGGCGTTGGCGGCCACAGCTGTGGCGCTCGCTTTCCCGACCTGGCCGACCTGGCTGCTGCTGCCGACGGCGTTGCTCGGCGGTTTCATCCTGGGTGGCCTGTGGGGCGGCCTGGCGGGCGTCCTCAAGGCCCGCTTCAAGGTCAATGAGGTGCTGAGCACGGTGATGCTCAACGCCATTGCCGTGCAGATCATGACCTATTTGCTGCACGGCGCTCTGATGGACCCTACCGAGCTGACGAATCTGATCCGCATTCCGCAGACGCAGCGCCTCAGCCTGGCTGCCGACCTGCCGCGCCTGGTTCCGACGCGGCTGCACCTGGGCGTTGCCCTGGGCGTGGTGGCCGCCATCCTGGTCTACATTCTTTTGTGGCGGACGACGGTTGGCTACCGTATTCGCGCGGTGGGGTTCAACCCCTTCGCGGCGCGCTACGCGGGCATCAAAGTCAGCCGCTACCAGGTGCTGGCGATCACGTTGAGCGGCGCGCTGGCGGGCCTGGGCGGCGCGGTCGAAATCCTGGGTGTCAACCATCGCCTGTTCACCGATGGGTCCGCAACCGGCTTCACCAGCAGCGCAGGCTTCAATGGTATCGTCGCCGCCTTGTTCGGCAACCTGCATCCCCTGGGCGTCATCCCGTCCTCATTCCTGCTCGGCTCGCTGCTTGTCGGCGGTAATAGCCTGCAACGCGCGGTCCAGGTCCCGTCGGCCTTCGTGGCGACCCTTAACGGCGTGATCGTCATCTTCGTTGTCGCGACCCAGGCGTGGAGCCGTCGCCAGACGGCGCGCCGTGTCGTCCCACCGTCCACTGCCGAGGCTACCCCGCAGGTGGAGAAGTCCGCGGCGTCCTGACAGCGTTCGCTGTCCAACGCCCACTGGAAGGGCCAAGTGCTAACCGATCTACTCGCGCCCCAAGTCATCATCGGCATCCTCGCGTCGGGCATCATGCTGGCCACGCCGTATCTCTACGCGGCCATCGGCGAGATGTTCGGCCAGCTAAGCGGCGTGCTCAACCTGGGCCTGGAAGGCATCCTGCTGGTCTCGGCCTTCGCCGCCTACTTTGTGGTCTTCAGCGGCGGGAATCTAGTAGTCGGCCTGGTCGTCGCCATGATCGTCGGTGCGCTGATGGGCCTGCTAACGGCCTTCATCAACGTGACCCTCAAGGCCGACCAGGGCATCAGCGGCATTGGCATCTACTTGTTTGGTCTGGGCCTGAGCGACTTGCTGTTCCGCGTGACGGTCGGCACACCGACGACGGTTACCGGCTTCCCCACCCTGAACATCCCCTTCCTGAGCAGCCTGCCCGTTCTCGGCCCTATTTTGTTCAGCCAGAATGTCCTCGTCTACGGCGCGTTTGCCCTCGTGCCTATCTCGTGGTGGATTCTGAATCGCACCACGTTGGGGCTGAAGATTCGCGCTGTCGGCCAGACCCCTGCCGCCGCCGATAGCCTGGGCATCAGCGTCGTGCGCACGCGCTACCTGACCGAGCTTGTCGGCGGGACGCTGGCCGGCGTGGCGGGCGCGTCGCTGTCCATCGCCCTGCTTAACGTCTTCCAGGCCAACTTGACCAGTGGCCTGGGCTTCATCGCCGTGGCCCTGGTCTACTTTGGAGCGTGGCAGCCGGTGCGTATCATGCTCGGCGCGCTGCTGTTCAGCATGGTGAACGCTCTTCAATTGTGGATGCAGACTCTGGGCGTGGCGGTGTCGCCGGAACTGGCTGGCATGTTGCCCTACATCCTGACTATTGTCGCTCTGATCTTCGCCGCCCGCTCGCTCATCACGCAGCCGACGGCCCTGACCAAGCCGTTCGAGCGCGGCGAGTAGCGAAGGGAGTCTCACATGAACGACACCGATCTGGCGTTGCTTCGCCGTGCGGTTGATATCGCCTACCGCGCCAGAAGCCACGGCAACCATCCCTTCGGCGCGCTGCTGGCCGATCGTGACGGCAACGTCCTCCTGGAGGCTGAGAACACCGTCGTGACCGAGCATGACTGCACCGGTCACGCCGAGACCAATCTGATGCGGCTGGCGTCGCGGCAGTACGAGCCGGCTTTCCTGGCTGAGTGTACGTTGTACACCAGCACCGAACCGTGCGCCATGTGCGCCGGGGCGATCTATTGGGCCAACGTTGGACGGGTCGTCTTCGCTATGAGCGAGACGGACCTGCTGGCGTTGACCGGCTCTAATCCTGAGAACCAGACCTTCACCCTGCCTTGCCGCGAGGTTTTCGCGCGCGGGCAGCGGCAGGTCACCGTGGAAGGCCCGGCCCTGGAGGACGAAGCCCGCCAGGCGCACGCGGGGTTCTGGTCATCGAACCCGGATTGAGACAACCTGCTTTACTATGACAAGGAGGAGAGAGATGAAAATGCGGTATAT
>WBZS01002187.1_pt1 | contig 12757 bp, 11 predicted proteins | sample 5204201 | NCBI WGS metagenome assembly WBZS01 (sample SAMN12344357, study PRJNA552823) | activated sludge metagenome | biome: Activated sludge suspended growth; feature: Nitrification reactor; material: Wastewater; isolation source: activated sludge from nitrification reactor of wastewater...
GTCATTGAGTGATATACAACGAGTAGCGTTTTCATCTCGGATGCCCGCTTCAAGCGGGGATCATACGTCTCGCGATCCCCACGAAGAAAAACAGCTCGTCAGTAGTGCCTAACCGGGTTCTTGTGTCAGGATAGGCCATTCAAGTGCGAAATGAACGGTATCTCCGATGGCAACTTATATGGGAAAGCACCTCGGGCAGCGCTTGTATGCCAGATTTCCTTGGAATTTGGCGGAGAGGGTGGGATTCGAACCCACGGTACCTTGCAGTACGCCTGATTTCGAGTCAGGTACATTCGACCACTCTGCCACCTCTCCGTCCGGGGCCGAATCTTAGCACAACTCGACAGCCCATGCGCCTGATCCTCCTCGCTCTTGTCGTAATTATCGCCGGCTGTAGCGAGCAGGTTCAGTTGCCACTGGCAAAAACCCGGGAACTCGTGATTCTGACCCGGGTTGGCTCGACGAGCTACTCGGTTAACGAAACGAATGGCGCTTCGGGCTTCGACTATGACCTGGTCCGGCTGTTTGCCAAGGATCTGGGTCTGAAGGCCCGTATCGTCGTTGCCGCCAGCGATAACGATATTCTGCAACGGGTGAAAAGCGGCGAAGCCCATCTGGCCGCCGCTTGGCAGTCACCAGTTGCGGATCCGGCTATTCACTACAGCACGCCCTACTTCCAGGACCACGACATTCTGGTCACCCACGAAGCCGCGCTGCCGCTGACCAGCATCGAACAACTGGCCAACAAGACCGTCCACGTCGTTGCCGGTTCACGACAGGAGACGGCGCTACGCGAGTCAGGCAAGTCCGTTCCGGGATTGCTCATCGTCGGCAGCCACAAACACAGCGAACTTGATTTGCTGGAAGGCGTCGCCAATCAACGGTTCGAGGCAACCCTGGTCAATGGCGCGGCATACGACATTGGCAAGAACTATTATCCCGAATTGCAGTACTCGCTCGAACTGGGGGAAGCCCGGCCGATTGTCTGGCTTTTCTCGCCCGGTGTGGACCCGGAGTTGATTGCCAAAGCCAATGCGTTTCTTGAACGACTTCATAAGAGCGGTGAGATGGACCGCCTGAAAGACCGCTATTTCGGACATGTCGAACGACTCACCCAGGCCGACAGCATGCATTTCATCGAGCGTATGCATTCTGTTCTGGACACTTATCGGCCGCTGTTTCAGGCGGCTCAGACCCGAACGGGAATCGACTGGCGACTGCTGGCGGCCGTTGCCTATCAGGAATCCCAATGGGATCCGTGGGCAACCAGCCCGACCGGGGTGCGCGGAATGATGATGCTCACCGAAGATACTGCCGACCTGCTTGGCGTTGGCAACCGGCTTGATGCGGCGCAAAGCATCAACGCCGGAGCGCAGTACATCAGCGACCTGCGCGATGCGCTCCCGAACAGCATCGCTGAACCCGATCGCCTATGGTTGACGCTTGCCGCCTACAACCTTGGCATGGGCCACCTCAATGCCGCGCGCTATCTGGCCAAGACGCTGCAGGCCAACCCGGACTCCTGGTACGCAATGAAGAAGATACTGCCTTTGCTCGGTCTTCCCCAGTACTACAGCCGGTTAAAATCCGGCAAGGGGCGCGGCGGCGAAGCCGTCATCATGGTTGAGAATATCCGCCTCTACAAAGACATTCTCGATCGTTACGAACGACCTTACGACCCCTTGGAAAAAGATTCGGTCAAGAGTAGAGGACGGCAAGAAGCGTATTCGAAACAGGACGCCAGACCAAAAAGCCGACAACGGTTTACTTTCGCGTCGTGATTTTTTCCAGGCCGCCCAGATACGGACGCAACAGGGCAGGCACGGTAATGCTGCCGTCGGCGTTCTGATAATTCTCCATGATGGCCACCAGCGTGCGGCCGACGGCAAGACCCGAGCCGTTGAGCGTATGCACCAGTTCGGTCTTGTTTTTTTCATTGCGGCAGCGTGCCTGCATGCGCCGGGCCTGGAAAGACTCGAAATTCGAGCACGACGAAATCTCGCGATAGGTGTTTTGCGCCGGCAGCCAGACTTCCAGGTCGTAGGTCTTGGCCGACGAAAAACCCATATCCCCGGTGCATAGGGCGACCCGGCGGTACGGCAGCTCCAGTTTCTCCAGAATGATTTCGGCGTGGCGCGTCAATTCTTCATGCGCGTCATTGGATTTTTCAGCCGAAACTATCTGCACCAGTTCAACCTTGTCAAACTGATGCTGCCGTATCATGCCGCGCGTATCCTTGCCGTAGGAACCCGCCTCCGAGCGAAAACACGGCGTGTGGCAGACCAGCTTGAGCGGCAAGGTATCCCAGGCCAGAATGTCGCCACGCACAATGTTGGTGACCGGCACTTCGGCCGTCGGAATCAGGTACAGCGGTTCGGCATCCGGACGCAGAATCTTGAACAGGTCTTCTTCGAACTTCGGCAACTGACCCGTGCCGAACAAGCTGGCGGCATTGACCAGATAGGGGGCATAGACCTCGGTGTAGCCGTGCTCTTCGCTATGCACGTCGAGCATGAACTGGGCGATCGATCGGTGCAGCCGGGCGAGCGGCCCTTGCATCAGCGAGAACCGTGCGCCAGCAATTTTGGCCGCCGTCGCGAAATCGAGTTGCCCGAGCGCTTCACCGAGATCGACATGATCCCTGACGGTGAAATCGTAAGAACGCGGGGTGCCCCAGCGCATGGTTTCGACGTTGTCGACTTCGGACTTGCCGAGCGGAACACTCTCCTGCGGCAGATTGGGGATGATCGCCACAAAGGCATCGAAATCCTTGAGCAGCACGTCGAGTCGTATTTCATTGGCATCCAACTCTTCCTTCAGCGCGGCGACTTCGGCCAGCACCGCCGAAGCGTCCTCGCCCTTGCCCTTGAGCATGCCGATCTGTTTGGACAGACTGTTGCGTCTGGCCTGCAGATCCTGGGTCCGTGTCTGCAGCGTCTTGCGTGCGGCTTCGAGCTGCTGGAACGCAGCAATGTCCAGAGCATATCCCCGTGTTGCCAGCCGTTCGGAAACAGCGTCTATGTCATTGCGCAGCAGTTGGATATCGAGCATTTTCAGTCCTCTGAGTCTTTGGGGGTTCTTGTGAATTTTGGCGCATTGCGGTCCAGATCGCGCAGATGTGCAAGCTTTTCGCCTAACCTGATTTCCAGCCCGCGCTCTACCGGTCGGTACCACTCGACGGGCGGCATGCCATCCGGAAAATAATCTTCGCCTGCGGCGTAGCCCTCGGCTTCGTCGTGCGCGTAACGGTAGTCCTTGCCGTAGTCGAGTTCTTTCATCAGCCGGGTCGGCGCATTGCGCAAGTGGAGCGGCACCGGCCGCGAGCCGTCTTTGGCGATAAATTTGCGCGTCGCATTATACGCGACGTAAGCCGCATTCGATTTGGCCGCCAGCGCCAGATAGATTACGGCTTCGGCCAGCGCCAACTCTCCCTCTGGCGAACCGAGACGTTCATAGGTTTCGGCGGCGGCGGCGGCGATCTGCGCGGCGCGCGGGTCGGCGAGTCCGATATCTTCCCAGGCCATGCGCACAATGCGCCGGGCCAGATAGCGCGGGTCGGCGCCGCCGTCGAGCATGCGGCAAAACCAGTAGAGTGCGGCATCGGGGTTGGAGCCTCGCACCGCTTTGTGCAAGGCGGATATCTGATCGTAAAAAGCTTCACCGCCTTTATCGAAGCGGCGCAGATTCTGCGCCAGCGTGTTCTCGATCAACGCACCGTCGATGCACGACAGATGCGCTGTCGATGCCGCCGTACGCATCTGCTCCAGCAGATTGATCAGCCGGCGGGCATCGCCGTCGGCCGCTCCGATCAAGCGCGAACGAGCGTCGTCGTCAAAGCTCAATCCCTGTAGTGCTTGCCCGCAGGCGCGCTCAAGCAACAAACCCAGCTCGTCTTCGGACAAGGGGTTCAATACGTAAACCGAGGCACGCGACAGAAGCGCCGAGTTCACTTCAAACGAGGGATTTTCGGTCGTTGCGCCGACCAGCGTCAGCAACCCGCTTTCAACGTAGGGAAGAAAGGCATCCTGTTGTGCCTTGTTGAAACGGTGGACTTCATCGACAAAGAGAATCGTCGGTCGGCCATTCTGTGCCCACACGGCCTCGGCGCGTGCCACCGCCTCACGTATGTCCCTGACCCCGGAAAACACTGCCGACAGGGCGATGAATTCGGCATCGAAGGCATCGGCCATCAGGCGCGCCAGCGTCGTTTTGCCGACGCCTGGCGGCCCCCAGAGGATCAGCGAATGCAGCTTGCGCGCTTCAAAGGCCAGTCTCAGCGGCTTACCGGCGCCAAGAAGATGCTGTTGGCCTATCACCTCGTCCAGCGTCGCCGGTCGCAGCGCTTCCGCCAGGGGCACCGGATGGGCTTGTGCGAAAAGATCACTCACCTAGGACATCGACACCGGGAGGGGGGGTAAATCGGAAAAGCGCGGACGCGAGCGGCGGATTTCGTTCGAGATGCGAAAAGTATAATGTCGTGAGCTGGCCGAAACTGTCGAACAATTCCATCGACTTCAGATCGTTTCCAGAAAACCCCAGTCGCAGTTTCTCAAAGCCGCTGTCCGGCGATTTAGGAACCGCCTCCAGCCATTCGAGCCCTTCCCGCTCGCCGGCTTCGCGCAAACTGAAATTCCTCTCCAGCGCACCTTTGCCGCTGTTATTGCCATCGCTTTCACCGACCAGCAACGCCACCGGCGAGCTGCCCAGCGCGGCGCCCATCTTTTTAACCGTCACCTGGCGCAGATCGGGGTCGTAGATCCAGACTTTTTCACCGTCACCGACCAGCAATTGACTATAAGGTCTCTCGATCTGCCAGCGAAATTTCCCAGGCCGCGAGAACATCATCACGCCAGTCGACTGCTGCGGTCGCTTACCGTTCTTGGCGGTGACGATCTGCGCAAAATCGGCGCGCATCGTCTTCGTCGTTTCGAAAAAGCGATGCAACTTGTCAACCGCGCCAGCGTGGGCCTGACCCGCGATCAGGCAGGCTAAAAGAGCCATCGACACGGCATGGCGAGAGAATGCAAAGGGCATCAAGTGCGGGATGGCCCAGCGCATCGAAATCGAAGTTTTGGACCTCATTCGGGTTTGCGCGCTATCACTTCGCGGCCACCACGCCCATCCATGGCCGATACCAGCCCAGACTTCTCCATGGCTTCAATCAGTCGCGCCGATCGGTTGTAGCCGATGCGCAGATGGCGCTGAACCAGCGAAATCGACGCACGACGGTTCTTGAGCACGATCTGCACGGCCTGGTCGTACAAGGGATCGGATTCGCCATCGACGGCAGCGCCATTGCCCTCGCCGTTGTCGCCTCCCTCTTCGCCGTCATCGTCAAGGCCAGCCCCCGTCAGCACGCCTTCGACATAATTCGGCGCGCCGGCACGCTTCAGGTAATCGACGACGTGATGCACTTCATCGTCGGCGACAAAGGCGCCATGCACGCGCGTTGGGTACCCGGTTCCCGGAGCGAGGAACAACATATCGCCCTGACCCAGAAGCGCTTCGGCACCCATCTGGTCGATGATGGTGCGCGAATCGATCTTCGACGACACCTGGAATGACATACGCGTTGGAATATTGGCTTTGATCAGCCCGGTGATCACATCGACCGATGGACGCTGCGTGGCCAGTATCAGGTGGATACCCGATGCACGTGCCTTCTGGGCGAGCCGGGCAATCAACTGTTCGACTTTCTTGCCGGCGACCATCATCAGGTCAGCGAGTTCGTCGATGACCAAGACGATGTTCGGCATGGAAACCAGGGGTTCGGGCGCCTCCGGCGTCAGCGAAAAAGGATTCGTCAGCTTGTTTCCAGCCTTCTCCGCATCCTTGATGCGATGGTTGAGTCCGGCGATATTGCGCACGCCCATGGCCGACATCAGCTTGTAACGCCTTTCCATCTCGGCAACACACCAGTTGAGTGCGTTGGCCGCCTGCTTCATATCCACCACCACCGGTGCCAACAGATGCGGAATGCCTTCATAGATCGAGAGTTCGAGCATTTTGGGGTCGACCAGAATCAGGCGCACCTTGTCCGGTTCGGACTTGTAGAGCAATGACAGAATCATGGCGTTGATCCCGACCGATTTGCCCGACCCGGTCGTTCCGGCAACCAGCAAGTGTGGCATCTTGGCCAGATCGACGACCACCGGATGACCGCCGATGTCCTTGCCGAGCGTCATCGCCAGCGGAGATGACATATCGTGATATGCGCTGCTCGAAATGATTTCGGACAGTCGGACGATCTGACGCTTGGCGTTCGGAAGTTCGAGCGCCATGCACGATTTTCCAGGGACCGTCTCGACGACGCGGATCGACACCATCGACAAGGCGCGCGCCATGTCTTTGGCCAGGTTGACGATCTGCGCGCCCTTGACCCCGACGGCAGGTTCGATTTCGAAGCGGGTGATCACCGGACCCGGATAAGCGGCCAACACCCGGGCCTGAACGCCAAAATCGGCCAGCTTGCGTTCGATCAGGCGCGAGGTGTACTCCAGGCTTTCGGCGCTGACACGGTCGGTCTGCAACTCCGCGGGTTCGAGCAGGTGCAAGGGGGGTAGCAAACCGCCGACAACTGCCTCGGGAAAAAGCGGGACCTGACGCTCGCGTTCGATTCGCTTTTCGACCTTGGCCGAGACCGGTATCGCCGGCTCCGGCACTTCGATGATGATCGGTGCCTGGGTTTCAAAACGACGTTTTTCATCGTCGACGACGGCCTCGCGTTCACGGGCGACCTCACGTCCGATGCGTCTGTCCTGCCAGCGCTCGAACAGTCCACGCACGGCCCCACACGCGGCTTCAAGCAAGGCGCCGAAACGTTCCGCCGCTGAAAGCCACGACATCCCTGAAAAAATGCTCCAGCCCAGCCCCAAGGCCGCCAGCAAGGTCAACGTGGCCCCGGTGTAACCAAGGTAACGCACCGCCAGATGACCAATTTCAAAACCCAGCACGCCTCCGGCACCATGATCAAGCGGCAATTGGGCCTTGAGCGAGTAAAAACGCAAGTTCTCCAGTCCGGTGCTGGATGCCAGCAGCACAATGAAACCCGACAAGGCGATGAAGAAAGGCCGCCGGTCTGCGCTGCGCAGGCCACCGAGCCGACGATAACCCCACACACGACGGCGATCAGGAAGACAATCCACCACCAGGCAGAGACACCGAAAACGTAAAGCAGCAGATCGGCCAGCCAGGCACCGCCACGGCCGGTGGGATTGTGCAAGGTCGTTGCATGCACCGCATGTGACCAGCCGGGATCATCCCGATGGTAGCCCCACAAAGACAAGCCCAAGAATGCGGCCAGGACAACCAGCGCCAGCCACCGTGATTCCTGCAGAATGGCAGCTATCTTTTCCGGCAACGGACTGGGCGCCTTGGAAGCACTATCCACCCTGTTTTTTAACAGCGAAGCCATCAATATCGATAAGAATTGGACAATCGGGGATTATAGCCGGCGGCAGGCCACAACCGGAAAGTCGCGCGTCAACCCAGGAATCAATCTTCGTTGAGGACGATACGACCCGCTTCGACGCGGATATAGCCGCTGCGTTCCAGATCCTTCATCACGCGGCTGACCATTTCTCTTGAGGCCCCCACCATCTTGGCCATATCCTGTTTGGTCACCTTGCGCCGTATAACGCGAATACCGTGCTCTTTTTCGGAAAAATCGAGCAGCAGTTTGGCCACGCGCCCATAGACATCCATCAGCGCCAGACTTTCGATCTTGCGATTCGCCTCGCGCAAGCGCAGCACCAGGCTCTTCATGATATTCAGGCAAAGATCGAAGTTGTCGGCCAGCGCTTTCATTAGATCGACTTTGGCAATGACCAGCAGTTCGCAGGGTTCATTGGTGACGACGTCGGCCGAGCGCGGCGATCCGTCGATCAGCCCCATTTCGCCGAAACATTCGCCTTCGCCAAGAAGACAAAGGATCACTTCGTTCCCTTCGGCGTCGCGATTCAGCACCTTCGCACTGCCGCTGACGAGGACAAAGAGCGAGTCGGTACTGTCACCGACATAGACGATGGTTGTATTGCGCGCCACTTTGCGACTCACCGCCATTCTCGCAATCTGTTCGAGTTGCGCGTCGGGCAGCCCGGCAAACATGGGGATATTCTGCAACAAGGTCAGCCCTGACTTGACACCGCTCTTGTGCTGTTTTGCCTGCATGATTTCCCCTTTCGTTTGGGCAATTTTTTCAACAGGTTGCGCGGGAATTATAAGACACTTTATGGCTTCGACTGCAATGCCGCCAGAGTGGTTCAGGCATTGCCGGTTATAATTTCCCTCTCGCCAAGCTTTGAAGGGAAGAAAAATGACCGCGACGCCACGGCACTGCCGACTTCTTATACTCGGTTCCGGCCCGGCTGGCTACACGGCCGCCGTCTATGCCGCCCGCGCCAACCTCAAGCCGGTGCTGATCACCGGAATGGCCCAGGGTGGCCAGTTGATGACCACGACCGATGTGGATAACTGGCCCGCCGACGCTCAGGGCGTGCAGGGGCCGGAATTGATGCAGCGCTTCGAAGAGCATGCAAAACGCTTTGATACCGAAATCATTTTCGACCATATCCATACGGCCCGATTGACCGAAAAACCCTTCCTGCTGATTGGCGACGCCGGAAGCTATACCTGCGATGCGCTGATCCTGTGCACCGGCGCATCGGCGCAATACCTCGGCCTGCCGTCTGAAGAAGCGTTTTCGGGCCGTGGGGTTTCCGCCTGCGCCACCTGCGATGGCTTTTTTTACCGCAACCAGCCGGTGGCTGTCATTGGTGGAGGGAATACTGCGGTCGAAGAAGCCCTCTATCTGGCCAATATCGCCAGCCACGTCAGCGTCGTTCACCGCCGCGACAAATTCCGTGGCGAGAAGATCCTGCAGGACAAGCTCTTCGAGAAGGAAAAATCCGGCAAGGTCACAATCAAGTGGAATTCAACGCTGGACGAAGTGCTCGGCGACAAATCCGGGGTTACCGGAATCCGCATCAAGAGCACGCTGAACGGCGCCAGCGAGAACATCCCGCTGATGGGCGTATTCATTGCCATCGGCCATAAACCGAATACGGATCTTTTTGTCGGGCAACTGAAGATGGAAGGCGGCTACATCGTTACTGAAGGTGGCAGCAAGGGCAATGCCACGGCCACTTCGATCCCCGGCGTTTTCGCCGCCGGCGACGTGCAGGACCACATTTACCGCCAAGCCTGCACCTCCGCCGGCTCCGGGTGCATGGCCGCGCTCGATGCCGAGCGCTACCTCGACAATCTCGACAATTGATAGCGCAGCCCCGGGCGCATAAAGTACAGCAGCAAGCGCTGCTTTATGCGCTCCGTGTTCTCGTCGATCGATACGATAGCCCATGGTTTTCAGCGATGAGTCAGCACCATCGACCCACCCCGGAAGAGCTGGCGGCATTTCACGCTGCGGTCGCCGGCACCATCCCTTTGCGCGCGCCCGAACGCGTCGCCTTTGAACCACCCAAGCCCAGTCCGCGCCCCCGCCAGCGTGAACTCGACGAAGCCGCGGCCATCAGCGAATCGCTGTGCGGCCCTCTTGAAATCGACGATCTGCTGGCCCTCGCCGACGCCGATTCCTATCTGCGCACAGGGTTGCCACGCAAGGTATTGCGCGACCTGCGTCGAGGCCGCTGGTCGATACAGAACCATATCGATCTGCACGGCCTGAACCGCCACGAGGCGCACGAAGCCGTTTCGCGTTTCCTCGCCGAATCGCAGAACGCCGGGAAGCGCTGTCTGCGCATCGTGCATGGTCGGGGTCACGGCTCCCCCGGTCGTGAGGGTGTCCTGCGGCAACTGGTCAAATCCTGGCTGGCGCGTCGCCGGGACGTCCTGGCCTTCTGTCATGCGCCGGCCAACGACGGTGGCGAAGGCGCGCTGTGGGTGTTGCTCAAGGCATGACGATTTTCAAAACGCCAGGCGTGTGAAAAATCGTCACACAATATTGAAGATGTCCGTATCTATTGTCTTTCAGGCCAGTTGATACGACCGATGACCAAAACAAAAACGGCTCGCGAACTGGCGAGCCGTTCTTCTTGAGCGGGGCGAAATCAGACCGCCGATTCGCCTGTTTCGCCTGTCCGAATGCGCACGACCTGTTCGACGGAAGACACGAAGATCTTGCCGTCGCCGATCTTGCCGGTGCGCGCGGCCTTGATGATCGAATCGATCGCGCCCTCGACTGCGTCATCGGCAACGACGATTTCGATCTTGACCTTGGGCAGGAAATCAACGACGTATTCGGCACCACGATACAACTCGGTATGCCCCTTCTGGCGACCGAAACCTTTTACTTCGGTTACCGTCAGGCCGGAAACGCCGATTTCCGACAGCGCTTCGCGCACTTCGTCCAGTTTGAAGGGTTTGATCACAGCTTCAATTTTTTTCATGGCGGTCTACTCCGGAAGATGCATGACAAATCGTACCAGAAATCGGCTTTCAGTACGGATCGCGATAACGATTGGTGATCGGGTAACGCCAATCCTTGCCGAAACCGCGCGGCGTGACACGTATGCCTACCGGTGACTGGCGTCGTTTGTATTCGCTGATCTTGAGCAGACGAACGACGCGACGCACGTCGGTTTCAGCCAGGCCTCGGGCGATGATTTCGCGCGGGCTGAGTTCCTCCTCCATGTAGGCTCCGATAATCGCGTCCAGCACCTCGTAAGGCGGCAAATTGTCCTGGTCGGTCTGCCCCGGTTTCAGTTCGGCCGAAGGCGCCCGCGTGATGATGCGCTCGGGAATCACGGCGGATACTGTATTCCGCCAGCGTGACAAACGATAAACCAGCGTCTTGGCAATGTCCTTGATCACCGCGAAACCGCCGGCCATGTCGCCGTAGAGCGTGCAATAGCCGACCGCCATTTCGGACTTGTTGCCGGTCGTCAGCACCAGTGACCCGGTCTTGTTCGACAGCGCCATGAGGATCATGCCGCGAATCCGTGCCTGCAGGTTTTCTTCCGTCGTGTCGGCGGGCAGACCGGCAAATTCCTGCTCCAGCATAGTGCTGAAAGTCTGCATCGCCGATTCGATGGGAATTTCGTCATACCGCACGCCAAGCCGGCGGATCATTTCCCGTGAATCGGCAAGGCTGATCTCGGCGGTATAGGGCGAAGGCATCATCACGGCACGCACCTTGTCCGCCCCCAGCGCATCGACGGCAATGCACAGCGTCAGCGCCGAGTCGATGCCTCCCGAAAGGCCGATGATCGCGCCGGGAAAACCGTTCTTTCCGAGGTAATCGCGCACGCCCAGAACCAGGGCCTGATAGACCTCGATCTCGACCGCACGATCCGCAACGATCACGCCGGGCTGCGGCTCACCTCGGGCAAATTCGACGACGTCCAGCGCCTCGACGAACTTGGGCAACTGGCAGCACAGCACGCCGTGCGAATCCATGGCGAACGAGCCTCCGTCAAAAACCAGCTCGTCCTGCCCGCCGACCAGGTTGGCATAGACCACCGGCAAACCGGTGGAAGCGATGCGTGCACGCAAAACTTCGGCGCGACGCTCCTGTTTACCGATATGGTAGGGCGACGCGTTGAGCACCAGCAGAACTTCGGCACCGAATTCCATGGCCTGGTCCGCCGCTCCCGCCTCCCAGACGTCGGCACAAATATTGATGCCGCAGCGCACTCCGTTGATGTTGACTACGCAAGGCGCATCGCCGGATTCGAAATAGCGTTCCTCGTCGAACACCTCATAGTTGGGCAAGCGCTGCTTGCAATAGGTGGCCGCGGCAACGCCATCGATCAATAGGGTCGCCGCGTTGTAGCGGCAACCGTTGCGCGACAACGGGTGGCCGACCAGCACGGCAATGCCCCGCACCGCGACGGCCAGCGCATCGAGTTCATACGCGCAGGCGGCATAAAAGTCTTCCCGCAACAACAGATCTTCCGGCGGATAACCGCACAGCGCCAGTTCGGGCGTCAGCAGGAGATCGGCGCCCCGTGCCTTGGCACGCTCGGCAAAATCGAGAATTCGCGCGGCATTGCCGGCCACATCGCCAACCGTGGCGTTGATTTGGGCAATGGCAATCTTCAGGGACATAGGCATCACTATAAACGATAGCCGGGCCTAACAGAGCGCGGACAATTGCCTTTGATTTGCCAACTATGCTTATTGCATTCATTGCCCGGTAATGGATTTCCTTCATTGGCGGGGTCGCCAGATTGGGGATCATGTTGGACATGGGGCGACACCGGAAAAAAAAACGGAAGCATGCGCCTTGGATGAAGCGGATGTTATGCCCCACTTCGGCCGGCTGCTCTGGCCAGGTTGGTCAAGCCTGGCGCGCCGTGAATCCGTCTCGGGTCAGCTCACATCGCCAAGGTGCGCGTCACGCCGTTTTCATCGATGCCAAGCAAACGGAAGCCCGGATGGGGGTGAAAAATCTGGCCGGTCACCGGATCCAACAGACTTTCGGACATCGCCAGCAGGGTCAGCGCAGCCATGTGGATGTGGCCCAGGTAGTTGATGTTATGAATGCTGCAAACGTCGCCGGTATGCATGGCCAGTTCAACAGTAGGCAAAACGGTTTCGATGGAGTCGTTGGTGTTCAGGGTCAAGTTCAACATGGCACTTCCCAGTAGCTTATTAGGGTGCTGGACCTCGTTAGGTTAGGGTCGGAGACAAGTCGGTCTACGGCCTTGGGCACCACAACTTTAGCAATCGCTCCAGGCCGCCAGAAATTCGTGCCAGTGCGGCTTATCGAGCCTCGCCAGTTCGCTACGGACGAAACGGG
>WBZS01002188.1_pt1 | contig 12754 bp, 11 predicted proteins | sample 5204201 | NCBI WGS metagenome assembly WBZS01 (sample SAMN12344357, study PRJNA552823) | activated sludge metagenome | biome: Activated sludge suspended growth; feature: Nitrification reactor; material: Wastewater; isolation source: activated sludge from nitrification reactor of wastewater...
GAAGGCCAAATGCCTACCGGCGAGCCGACCCACCGCTTCAAATGGTTGCTGAATCGGCACGGCATGGCATGTTCGGCGAATCACAACGACTTGCAGTGCACGAACTTCTGGGCGGAATTCCGGTTTATTTTTGGCTCCTGCCGAACGTTTTTTGGCCAAGGATGCGTGCCCACGGAACCCCACCACCATAAGTACTATCCAACGCGGCCTTAAAGCACCCAGTTTTCCCATTCTGCGCCAGCACGAGTCGGGAGGGCATGGTGCGTCTGAGTGCAGAAATGGGCCAATTCGTTTTTCGAAAAGCCGGCGCAAGTTCCTTGAGTGGGTTCGTTCCTCCAATGTAAGGAACGAATCATCAAAACAACAGAACTTAAAACCACTCAAGGAGTTCAGTCATGTTTCGCACCGCACTCGCCACCGTCGTCGTCCTTGGTTCAATGATCGCAACCCAAGAAACTGCCCGTGCGGACTTCCGCATCGGGATTCATACGCCCAACGTCGATGTTCGATTCGGAACGGGGTACGGCCGACCTGGCCCTTATCGCCCTTACCCGCACTACCGCACGACTCCGTATTACGTGCCAAGTTATTACACGCCGGCACCGGTGGTAGTCCCGGAGGTGATCATGCCCATCGCTCGGACGTTCACGGTTGAGTATCGCGCTCCTGGCCATCTCCATTGGCACTACTATGCGACCACGACCTCGCACGGTGAAGCCCATCACCTGGAACGCCATCTCGAACGTTCCGGCTACATCGCTCGAGTTCGCCACTAACGAGCTGAAAGTTGACAGGGGGGAATTCCCCCGCAAAACGTGCGTAAGAGAAAAAACAAAATCACCAAGCCCCGAGATTAAACACCTCGGGGCTCATGCTTTTGATACGTGTATCGTCGACCAGGAGGGCGAGGCGGCGATTCAATCCGTGGTGAGCGGATAGCCCTTGTCTTTCCATCCCCGCCAACCGCCATCCATCGAAATAACGTTGGTGTAGCCCATTTTTTGTAGGTTGTCGGCCGAGAGCGCCGAGCGGTAACCTCCGCCACAGTAGAGCACGAGGGGGGTATTCACGTCAGGCACCTTCGCTTCGATGTCGCGTTCGATCACCCCTTTTCCGATGTGGACCGCGCCCGGCAGGTGATCGCGTGCATATTCACTTTCTTCACGTACATCGACGAGGAGAAAACGGTCGCCTCGATCGAGGCGAGCTTTCACGTCATCGACGGTACATTCGCGGATGTTTTTTCGGGACTGATTGACGATTTGTAAAAATCTGGGGGCGTGTTGAGCCATTTTTCGTTTCCTCAAGAGGTTCACGCGAAGACGCACGGGCGATTTTATCATTCTGCCTGGAGATCGGTTCCGGACAAGACCGTGAAGGCATTGCGGAAATATTCGCGTCAACGTGGACGAAGCGTGAAAAGCGTGATTTCCGGTCGGCACCAGAAGCGTAAAGGCATGCTGACCATGCCGATGCCTCGGTTGGTGTACAGCGTGAGGTTATTGAGTTGGTACAGGCCGCTTGGATATCTTCTCCCCCATGGAGGCAGGTGCAGCGGGATCCCCTTGGTCCACGGGAAACAGACTTGCCCGCCGTGGGAATGTCCGGAAAGTTGTAACATCACTCGACCATCCGCGGCGACTTGATCGGCGAAATCGGGTTCGTGGGCCAAGAGAATAATGGGAGCACGCACCGGTGCCGGTCGCAAGGCTCGATGCAGATCCTGTCGCCCTACCCATACATCGTCCACGCCGGCCATGTAAAGCCGCTGACCGTTCTGTTCCCACGCGATGAGGCTGTTGGTCAGTAATGTTCCACCCGTGCGGTGAAAAAGATCCTGAATCAGTGGTCCGTTTTCCCACCAGTCGTGATTGCCCAGAACTCCGTAAACCCCGAGGCGTGCCCGGAGTGGACTTAGGAGGGCGACCGCTTGGTCGACGTCGGTTTGCACCATGTGCGTGAAAAAGTCACCGGTAATGACGATGGTCGACGGTTGAAGGGAATTGACGAGTCGAACGGTTTCTTCGACCAACGAATTCGGGGTGAGGTATCCGAGGTGGAGATCACTGAGGTGCGCGATGGTGAACCCAGCAAACTCGCTCGGCAGCCGCGGCAGGATCAACTCTTTTTCGACGATTTCGATCCAGGACGCTTCGACCTGATTGGCGTAGACCCCCGCGCCAACACTGGCGGCCAAGCCGACGGTTCCTACCCGCCAACCCCACCGAAGTAGGTCGCGACGATTCATCTTCGTCCCCGTTTTCTTGACCTCAGGGAACATGGATACCCTCTTCACCGCCAGAAAAAATTTCGGAACAGCGTCACACCAAGAATCAACAGAAGCCAAAAAATCCAGCGAAACCAGGAAGGCTGTGGTGCTTGAGGCAAGATGGGGCGATCGTTAGGCCGAAGGATGTCAAAGATGTCGATCCATTCCTGTTCGCCATGATCGAATTGGATGAGATAATCGTCTCCGTCTTTATCGCGAACGGTGCCCAGCTGATGCCCTGGCCGAAAGCGCGAGCGAGCCGCCACACGATCTCCTGATCGGAGGTGAAGCGGTCGAAGTTGCGTGGAATCAATCCAGAGAAGATCGCCGGTCCCTAAGCGAACTTCCGCCTTATTTTCCTGTAATGACTTGATCGTGACCGGAAGCAAGTACTGCTTCCCCACTGGGGCCCATGCCGGATCGTCGATCTGCCACGGCGAGGGCTGACTGGCCAATTTTGGCTCGTTTGTCGCGGCGTCCGCGTCGAGCGGCGGTGGAACCGGCCGCCCGTTGGCGTTGTTCCGCCGATTCGGATCAGGATCCATCGACCACCTCTATACCGAAGGAGTGTCTTTTTCTCGTCGGCGAGAAGGACCGTTGCACGGCGTCCTTACCGCAAAATGCTGCGTCGTTCATGCCTGGGGTTTTTCCGTGATTTGGAAACTTTTTTTTGAACTTCACTATTGCATGAAGAGATTTTTCACTATACTATATCAGACTTGAGGGTCTAAGACAGGCTGGTCATGGTCGCGATTTCCTTTCGGTATCCTTCCATTCGTCTCTCCCGTTTCTAAACCCGACAACGCGTAACGTTTCTCTTGGTGCTCATGCGACGTCATTAGCCCGTGTTGGGTCTAGTTCGTCTTGAGTGATTCTGTGAAGGAGGCCCCTTGTGGCTACAAAGTTGTATGTAGGCAATTTGCCTTATTCAACGTCGGATGGTGATTTGCAAAGTTTGTTCTCGCAGTTCGGTTCAGTTCAGTCGGCGCAGGTGATTCTCGACCGCGATACCGGCCGTTCGAAAGGTTTCGGCTTCGTCGAAATGGGCAGCGGCAATGAAGCCCAGGCTGCCATCAATGGCCTGAATGGCAAAGAATTCGACGGACGCCAACTCACGGTCAACGAAGCCCGTCCCCGCGAAGACCGCGGTGGTGGTGGCGGCGGTGGCGGTGGTGGCGGCCGCGGTGGTCGTGGCGGTGGTGGTGGCGGCGGCTACGGCAAACGCTACTAAAATCCCCATTCTCCCGTAAAACTTCTAGGACGTAAGACGCTCCATGCGACTTACGTCCTTTTTTCTTGCGCGCACCGGTCGCACGCTTGGCCGGATCGTTGCTTGTTCTGAACCACCTGGCCTTTCAGCCAAGGGCTTTTTGGGGTTTCCACCGATGGATGCGGCTACGAAGTATCAGGATGTCACGCGACGCTTCAAGGAATATTCGCTGATCCAATCCATCAATGGGTTGGTCGGATGGGACCAACACACCTACATGCCTCCCAAGGGTGGAACCTTTCGAGCGGAGCAGATTGGCTACTTGGCGAAAATCGCGCATCAAACGCTGGTCGATCCCAGCCTTCGCCAACAACTGATTGACATCGAATCGGCGTTTTCCGCGGAGTCGATCGAAGCCGCCAATGTGCGGGAGATTCGCCGAATCGTCGATCGCGCCGTGAAGATGCCCGCCGCGCTCGTGGAGGAGATCGCGAAAACCACATCCCAAGCCCAGAATGTTTGGGCCGAGGCACGGAAGAACAACGATTTCCCTTCCTTCGCACCTTGGCTTGCAAAGATCGTTGGTTTGAAACGCGAAGAAGCGCAAGCCGTGGGATTCACACAGTCGGCATATGACGCACTTTTGGACGAATATGAACCCGGCGCGACCACGGCCGAAGTCACGGCGGTGTTCGCGGAACTTCGCCAGGGTTTGGTGCCGTTGGTGCAAGCGATCACGGCATCGGGGCGTCGACCTCGCGCGGATCTTTTGACACGCGAATTCCCGGTGGATCGCCAGCATATGTTTGGCCAGGCTGCGGCGGCGGCAATCGGCTTCGATTTTCAGGCTGGCCGACTCGATACCACGGTTCACCCGTTTTGCTCGGGAATCGGGCCGGGCGATTGCCGACTGACCACGCGTTACCACGCACGTGAATTCAACCAGGGGTTTTTCGGAATCCTGCACGAAGCTGGCCATGGGATTTATGAGCAAGGCCTGGATCCCGCTCACTTCGGCACGCCGCTTGGAAGTGCGGTATCGCTCGGAATTCACGAGTCTCAATCGCGCCTCTGGGAGAACCAAGTTGGTCGAAGCCGGGCGTTTTGGGAGCACTTCTACCCACGTGCCCAACAGACCTTTCCCGGCACCCTCGACGAAGTACCGCTCGAGGATTTCCACTTTGCAATCAACGAGGTCGAAAAATCGTTCATTCGCGTGGAAGCCGACGAAGCGACCTACAACTTGCACATCATCTTGCGTTTCGAACTCGAACAAGCGTTGATCGGTGGACAACTCGAAGCGAGAGAAGTGCAATCTGCCTGGAACGAAAAGTTCAACGCGATCTTCGACCTGACGCCTCCGAACGACGCCCAAGGGTGTTTGCAGGACATTCACTGGAGCATGGGAGGCTTGGGATATTTTCCAACCTACACGCTTGGAAATCTTTTCGCAGCCCAATTCATGGAAGCGGCGAGAAGGGATTTAGGCGACCTGGACGCTGATTTCCGCCGAGGCGAGTTTCGGCGGTTGAAGGGTTGGCTGAACGAATCCATCCATCGGCCTGGGCAACGATATCGCCCACGCCAGCTGGCGGAAAACGTGACAGGCCAACCACTCAGCCCGCAGCCATTGTTGAAGTATTTGCGTGAAAAGTTCGGAGCCTTGTACGGCCTTTAAAAGCAAATCCAAAGTAAACAAACCACGGCAAGCCCGATCGCGGAGCTTCCGAAGCAAGTTTTGTTGACCTTGGTGCAAGCACTGAAGAGGCTTGCGCGTCTTGGCTCGTCGTGGTTGGCGTTGTTCGATTCCCCTCGCTAACGAGGTGGAAAATCGAGGCGTTTCACGAATTTGGCGGCTTCGTCGGCGGCGTATTCGCGATCCATACCGGCGTCGCTGATCTCTACCGCGAGCGCTCCCTCATAGTGGATTGCGTTCAACCCCCGGATTAAACCTTCCCAATCGATACCGCCATGACCTGGACAACGGAAATGCCAACCCCGGCGTGAATCGCCTGGTCCTTGGTACCCATTCAAAACTCCCGTGCGGCCGTTCAGGGTCAGAGCGATGTCTTTGATATGCACGTGAAAAATTCGATCGGGAAACCGTCGCAAGAATTCGACCGGGTCAATGCCTTGCCAATGCAGATGACTCGGATCGAAAAGAAACCCGAAATCCTCACGTCCTTCGAGCGCGTCGAGCACCATCTCCGCACTCACCAAATCAAACGCAACCTGACCCGGATGGACTTCCAGGGCGAAACGGATCCCGGCTTCATGGCAAGCGTCGAGGATCGGCGTCCACAACTCGGCGAACGTTCTCAATCCTTCGACGACTTCTTCGTGCGTCAACGTGGGATACCCGGTCACGCCCGCCCAAAACGGAGAACCCGTGAATCCCGTGATCAGGCCAATCCCCAGTTTTTGCGCCAAACGTATCGACGCCATCATGTCTTCCACGGCTCGTTCGCGAACTCCAACGGGGTCGCCGTCGCCCCAGATATGGTCGGGGAGGATTCGGCGATGACGTGGTTCGATCGGATCGCAAATGGCCTGACCAACGCGATGTTGGCTTAAAACGAGTGGCTGTACGTCATGCTTGGCGAAAAGGTCGAGACGGTGTTGGCAGTAGTCGTCTTCCCGAACTCCGCGAGGGATTTCGAAATGGTCGCCCCAGCAGCATAACTCCACGCCTTGATAACCCCATTCCGCCACCTTGGTGACGAGATCCTCCAGAGGGAGGTCGGCCCACTGACCGGAAAAAAGGAGAACGGGCCTTGACATAACTCCTCCATGAGTCTTTGGAACGTCTGACAAAAAGGGTGAGGCGCCTGTTGTGCGAAGGCCCCGAAGGCCAATCTTCCAACGGTTCCTAACCCGTTTTTTCAGGATCTTTCAGAAATGCCAGCGAGAACGAACTCCCACCGCATTGACGCGGTGGGAGTTTTCCGCCCCGTGCCACGCGCTCCAGGCGCTGGGCACGGAGCCCATTTATTTCGACGGTTCGGTCGAAGCTGGTTTCTCGGTTCCCTCGGACGTTGTTGGAGCGGCTGGGGCGGGCGTCGGCGCAGGCACAATGGGAGGGGCCGTGGTCGCAACTGGAGGCGAGGTGGCCGGCGCCGTGGGTGCGGGCGTCGGTGCTTCGACCGTTTGCAGGCTCACGGTATTCGCCTTGGGGGCCGCAGGCGCCGGTGCTTGTGGCGGTGGCGGCGCGGTAAAGGGATTCGCCATGTCTTCTTCCATGTGGACTTCGTCCAGGTCGGTTTCATCGACTTGCTTCCGCATCAGCGTGTAGATGATGGTGCAAACCGACCAGAAGTAGCTGTAACCGAAACCCACAATGAGAAGGAAGAACACATACAACCAAATCGACACCAGGAAGCTGCCGATCGAGTTGCTCCAGCTTACGCGGGCCAGGAATTCTGGGCTGAGCGTGTAGGTGGCGATCGCAGTTCCCGAAGGGTCGGCATCGAATGCTACCTTGGCGCTGGGGCTACCGGAAATCAACAGGTCACGCCATTGGAAAGACGTGGGGGCGTTCAGGAACAAGTAGGTCGGATCGCGGTTCCAATCCAGGTTCGTGCTATAGATCCAAGGCAACAGACCGATCGACCATTTCGCCAGGAACACGACCAGGGAGGCCATGAAACCGACGAAAAACACCAGCACCGCTCCGTAGCACATGGCCACGAAGCAATACCACAAGTAATGCCAAGGAGCCTGGTAGACGTAGCTGTAGGATCGGCTGATGGCGTCGAACGCGTCGCTGCCTTCGGTGGCGACGGTCGCGTTCATAAGGGGCCAGCCGACCAAGCCGACCAACACGACTCCCATCACGAGACCCAATACCAAGGCGACCGGAAAGCCAAGTCCGTAAAAAACGATGTCCCCGACGAACCACGTGACGGCCGCCGCAGTTCCAAAAAGCATCAAGACAAATGCCAAGATGCCCAGCACACCCAACGGAACCACGGGCGCGAGGAATAAAGACAAGAACTTGTCTCGCGCGAAAACCAACGCCTCGGCAAGCGGAATCTTTTCCCCTCGGCACGCTTGCACCGCCGCGATGCGACAAATGGCGCCTCCGAAGAAGCCCCATGTCGTCACCGTCCAGAGAAGGACCAACACCAAGTACAGCGAATTGTAAATGTCGGCTCGAGGGTCAAAGAGGTAAGCCACGGGTTTCAGGAACTTCACCACCGGTTCAAGCAACACGGGGGCTTGGTGGCCAAAGAACCAAATGAGGTATCGGCTCTTGCCGGTGCTATCGCTGCCAAACTGTTTGATTTGCGTGGTAAGGAACAGGAATGGGTTGGGGCCACGATTTTCGAACCACGGGAGCGTGGAAAGCACGCCGGCGGGCTTGGCAACGGGACGGTTGAGGTGTTGCAAAAACAACGCGATTCGGTCTTTGGTCATGCCCGTCGCGTTCGCCAATTTTTCACGAATGGCGTCTTCCGTCCCCGCTTCTTCGCGGAACTTCTTCAGATCCGGAAAACCCTGTTCCACTTTCAGCGTCGCGCCGTGAACGGTCACAAGTCGGCTCTCAGCTTGAGCGGGATCGCCCGGAAGAACGGTCAGGTCTCGAACGCGGAGTCTGCCCGCGTTTTCGAGCTTTGCTTTTTCGGCTACGGTGACGAACTTAAAGTTCTTTCCTGTTTCTTCGATGGTGAGCGTGCCGCCATCACCACTCAGGGCGATGCGGATCGGTCCGCTCAATTTTTTGGAAGCTTGTTCGACTTCATCCAGGATCTTGTATTCGGCAAGGTTTTGCGCCAAGTCAGCCGCGTCGACGAAGCCCGGATCGCGATCGCGAGTCGGAAGCGCGCCGGCCATTTCATGCAGCATGTTCCAACTATGGCGAGCGCGTTTGAAGCGTTCCCACGCGAGTTCTGGTTCTTTTTCGTTTTCGAAACTGGACCAGCGGGGCATGCTGGCGAAGGGGCCGTTGTAAAAGGCGACGGCGAGGACCCACCATCCAAGTGCCGTCACCAACAATCCGCCGGCGGCGAGTAGGAGATTCTTGATATCCAGGGCGATTTTAAACGCGGAAAAAATCCTCAACCACGGGGCTCGAGATTCTAGGCGCTGTCCCATATGCTCGTCGGCCATGCAAAGCTCCTTCAATGGAATAAATTCCCAAGCGCCGATTCGGCGAACGGCTTTGGAGGCCAATTATACGCCTAGGGAAGGTAGGAGCAATCAATTCCGTGGGAAAACAGCGAAGAAGGGAAAAGCAACCAAGATTTGCCGATTTTAACGAAAAAAGCCCAGGGACGGCTGTCCCTGGGGTGATCGGGGCTGCATGAAGAAAACCCAGGGACTTTCGTCCCTGGGCTTGATGGTTCTTGGAGAGTGAACAGCTCAGTTTAGAAGACGAACGTTACGCCGAAGTTCAGGCCATGAATAATACGGGTCGTACCGCTGCTGAAGCCAGGCTGAATGGTTCCCATGTTGAAGTCGATCGGTCGGGGTGAACTGATGGTGTTGAAGTAACCCGCCACGCTGTAACCCATGCGGATCTGAATCGCTTCCCACGGATACCACATGATGTAACCATCGACTTCCGCCGACGGCACGAGCGAGGTCATGTTCACGCTTCGGCGAGCATACGTCGAGCGATTGCCAAGTTGGTATTTCACTCGGCCTTTGGCGATGTCGGCGTAGAGCGCGGCTTTCACGTCGACCACGGCCGAGAACGAGCCAATCACCGGGTCGTTCGCGAAGTTCCAATCGTGACCCGAGCCGAAGTGAGCCCCATAGAGGCGGTTGGAAACCGAGTTTTCATAAAGGCCGGTGGTCAAAGGCGTCGCCGAACCTTGCACATCGGTGTCGACGGTACGCCATCGGAACCGTTCCCAGAATCCAACGAAGCGAGGACCGAACAAGCCGTAGTGGCGATAGTTGTCGGTTTGCCAGAACGGCATTCGGCTGTTGAGTTCGACGCGGTCGAACCGTTGGCGAAATTCGATTCGCATGGAGGAGGCGGCGTTCCAGATGCCGAACGTGGCGCCCGGGTTGCCCACCGTCAGGTTGCGGTCGTTGCCCGCGAAATCGACGGGATGGTTGGAAACCGGGCTGAAGAGAAACGTGTTCTCCAGGGCGTTCCCGACGAGGAAATTCGGTCCGATCACGCCCGCGGAGGCGGAATAAACCGCGTCCTTGAGGTGGGTCCAGTTTAATTCGACCGCGATTCCGGATTCGAAGCGGTACCCCAACGTGACGGTCGCCCCAGGCTGGAAGTCGCCAGGCGAACCACCAACTTGGCTGACGTCCAGACGCGGCAAGCCGCTGCCGACGAAGGTTCCCGGCACCCCAGCGACGTTAATCGTGCCGTCGACATCGAGTAACCCTTCGACCGCGACCGTTTGTTGGCGGATTGGTCGGCTTTGACGCAACAGGTCGAAGCGGATCGCGCTAAAAATCCCGCCCGATTCATAACGCGGATGGCTGAGGGGCCCGGTGAAAATAACCGGAGGCACCTCGTAATACTGGGCCCGGCCGCCGCTGGGGAGTCCCAGAACCAATAACCCCGCCATCAGCAACCAGCCGATTCGCTTACGCATGATCCGCTTCTCCTTCATGAGCGAAGGCGCAACCCCATCCCCAGAATGCTGGCACTTGGGCGTGGCGAATGCTCCCCCGAGTCTTCGCCGGTGCCGTTCGTTCTCCTCAAACTTGCTTGGGCCATCCTCAGGACCGTCGTCGATCCACGGCCGAACGCAGGCGAGAGAAACCCGATGATTGTATCGGTTGTAACGTTTGGAAAGCTGGAGTCGATCTTGCGGAATCTGCCGAAGAATTTCGCTAGTTTTTTCCCGATTTTCGAAAATCGTGCAAAATGGATTAAACAACGAGACGTGGAAAGCCGGAAAGGTGGGTCTATTTCCGCGAATGAGGGAATTAAGGCATGCCCACCGCGGGTATTTCAGGAAAAGCGCGAAAGAAGGGTGAACCCGGTTCGCTCGAATCTGGGTTCACCCGGTGTTTTCACATCGGCATTTAATTTCGGCTGACTTCGAACGGAGCCAACACGGGACCTTCATCGTCGGGCGGCATGGGGACCAAGCGCACGGTCTTTTTGCAGCCAGGGCAGGGGCGTGTGTGGTTGAGCATCGCTCGAGGCGTCTTGATGCGTGCCCCGCATGCAAAGCATTTGGACCGAAAGGCGCTCAACACTTCGCGGACCGCATTCGCTTTTTCCTCGGTGTCGAGTTCGAGCGTTTTGGTCACTCCTTGAAGGAGCCGGTCGAACGTGAAAGGCTTCTGAATGTAATCTGCGACGCCGATCTGTTGCGCGTACGCTCGGTGTTTCGTGCCTTCGGTCGCGGTGATCATGATAAATGCGGGCGCGTCGGTTCGTCCTTGGAAGTGTTCCAGGACCGCAAACCCACCCCAACGTGGCATCATCATGTCTAAGATAACAAGATCGGGTCGTTCTTGATCGATCATTTGGCGAGCTTCATGCCCATCGTCCGCTTGCAGGGTCGAAAAGCCTCGGCGTTCCAGGAGCGCGGAAACGCCGGATCGCAACTCTGGGTCGTCATCGACCACCAGGATTTTTTTGGTAGCGGTCATGGAAAATGCCTTTCAAAACAGCCAACGATCAACGCGGCCTGGTGCTTCAAAAATGGAAGCGACGAGACACGCACCGGCGGGGAAAGCCTACGTCAAGAATCGCCGGGATCTGGGATTCTTGCGGAAAATTTTGGAGCGAATCGGTTTCGTGGGAGGAAGTCCGCCTCGGTGGGAACGAAACCTTAGTTTTCGATCCTTTTATCCAATTTCAAATATAGTGCATGATCGCGGATCGGTCAATCCACTTTTCAATGAGATCTTGATGAAGGGTGTAGCCCGATTCTCCGGGGCGAGCAGCCGAAGTAAACCGTTCAGTCCATTTTCCATTTTGCCCCACCGTGCCATTTTCGGGATTTTCACCGCTAGGTGGAGATGTCAGGACCGGCCGGTTCATCCTGGCCACCTGCCAAGGATGGGGCGCAACCATTTTTTCTGGGTTTCGGCGTGAACGCGACCGCGAACGCCAACGCAGCGGGCGGCCCAATGGCGACCGGCCGGTGTTAATCGGCCGTGGGAACCCTCGGAAATCTAGGGTTTCCGACCATTTACGCCGCAAGCGGCTGATTTGGTTCTTTCGCGGGTTCCACGGCCGGTTTACACCGGCCGCTCGCCTGGTCCCAAGAGTATTTGGCTGCACCCCATGGATGGAGGGAAAGGCGAAAGGCTCGGCTTTGGGGCGTGAAAGACCTATAAATTCCTGCAACGGAGTCGCGATCCCCCCTCCCGCGAGGTTGAAAATGTCAAACGAAAACGCACCTCGGCCGTACCGATTAGGTTTTCCGTTTTGGGTTTGGGCCGTCGTGTTGGCGGCGATCGTGATTGGCGTCCTTCAGGGAACTGATTGGGTTCCAGAAGGTGCCTTCGCGAATATCTTTTCCATGCTGACGGGTGCGTTTGTCGCCGTGGTGTTGTTTTTCAACTTCCTTTTTTTCAGTGGCTTTTCTTGGCGAACGCGAATGGCCGGGCTAATGATCGTGCTCGGATTGGTCGGAACCGCCGTCGCTGTCGTGCGTCCTGAAGGCTTTACGGGCAACATGCTGCCGAAATGGTCGTATCGGTTCCTGCCGAGCGCGGAAGACCGCTTGTCGGCTTTGCCCAAAGAAAATCAGCTTGCGAACCTGAGCAAAACCACGCCGAACGACTTTCCCGGCTTCCTGGGACCAAATCGAAACGGGATGATTGAAAAGGTTCGTCTCGCGCGGGATTGGTCCACGCCCCCCAAAGAACTTTGGAAACAACCGATTGGGCCGGGTTGGTCTGGCTTCGCCGTGGTGAATGGGTTTGGCGTCACCATGGAGCAACGTGGTTCACAAGAGTTGGTGACGTGTTACGATGTTGAAACGGGAAAGCTCCTTTGGTCGCACGGGGTCGAAGCTCGGCATGAACAGATACCAGGCGGTTTGGGGCCACGCAGCACACCGATCATTCACGAGGGCCTGGTGTATGCCATGGGTGCAACCGGCATCTTCCGCTGTTTGAACGGCAATACTGGCGAAATCGTTTGGCAGAAAGATTTCGCGAAGGAGTATGGGCTCACCCCGAAAGACGAAGCCGACATGTTGGCCTGGGGACGCTCAGGGTCGCCTTTGATCGTGGCCGAGAAAGTAATCGTGCCCGTGGGAGGCCCAACGCCGAAGCAAGCCGTCACCATGGTCGCGTATCACAAAAAAACGGGTGAAAAAATCTGGGAAGCTGGCAAT
>WBZS01002189.1_pt1 | contig 12753 bp, 2 predicted proteins | sample 5204201 | NCBI WGS metagenome assembly WBZS01 (sample SAMN12344357, study PRJNA552823) | activated sludge metagenome | biome: Activated sludge suspended growth; feature: Nitrification reactor; material: Wastewater; isolation source: activated sludge from nitrification reactor of wastewater treatment...
GCCGCGAGGGCCGCTGAAGAGATAGGCATGGCCGACCCGGCCGGTGCGCAGCGCCTGCATGAGCGGCTCGGTCACGTGCTCCTGCCCGATGACGTCGGCGAACGTCTCGGGCCGGTAGCGGCGGTAAAGGGCGGTGCTCACGGTCCGACCCTACTTGGCCCGGGTGACAGCCGGGTCGGTCCGGCGGACGGCCGAGCGCCCCACCCGCCCCATCTGGCGCATCTCACTCCAGACGGCGCTCCAGCACCAGATCAGCACGGCGAGCAGGCCGAGGTTGCGCGCGACGATCACGGCGGCGGTCTGGTCGAAGGCACCAGCGGACGGGAAGCTGAGGAAGCCGAAGAGGTACGGATAATCCACCTGTGTCAGCGCCACCACGCCGAGCGCTGCCCAGACTGCACGCCCCGGCCGCCGGGCCGCCACGACCGCGAGGAACGCCAGCGGCCACAGCAGGAACTCGGGCTTGAGCAGGTGACCGGTGGCCAGCACCCCGAGCAGCCCAGCCGCTGCCGCAAGCGCGGCCACCAGCCCCTCGTCCGCCCTCAAGCCCGGCTTCTCGTCGCGGCGCCGCATGGCCCGGTATGCCGCCCGCCCACCGTCCGCGCCGCCCGTCACGGTCTCTGTGGCCGAGCCTGGCGTGGTGCCGGGCAGCAGGTCGACCGACCCGTCCAGCGCAGCAACCCGGCGGCGCAGCGCCAGCGCCCGCCCACCGAGCACAACGGCGATCACCCCCGCGACAACGACGAGCACCGTCGACGTGGTGAGCGACGCCGCCACCCAGGCGCCTCGAACCTCAAACTCGCCAGCGATGACCGACGCAGCGTGCCGCCCGGGTGACGTGGCAAGGTCGACCAGCGTCGGCACAGCAGGGAGCGACTCGATGTGCAACCCCCGAGCCCACAGCTTCGCAAGCGATGAGACCGCGCGGTCCCACCCGCCGCCCCACGAGCTGACACCGACGATCGCAAGGAGGGGGACGGCATACCCGATGAGCGCCCGCACCCGCCGACCGGCGGGGGCGAGTGACACCAGCGGCAGCAAAACCAGGGCCGGCCACCAGGCCAAAGCCGTGCCGAGAGCAAGGACCACCGCAGCCCACACGGGGCGTCGCGGTGCGAGGTTCCAGGCGAGGACGACGCAGGCGACGACGAGCAGATCCAACCGCGCGTAGGCCACCGGACCGAGCAGGGCGACTCCGATCGCCCAGTATGCCGCCGCCACCGGCCCCGCCGATCGTGACCGCCAGAGCATGGCCAGGACGGCCAGGTCCGCCAGCAGCGCCAGGCCGAGGACCGCGAGGAGGAACCAGCCGCGGTCGCCGGCGGTGACGGCATACAGGGCTTGCAGGAGGCGCGCGGCTGGGGCGGGGACGTCGGTCATCACCCGCTCGAACGGGAGCCGGGCGAGCTGGGTCAGCGCGGCGAATTGGGCGACCGGCTCGCCGACGATGAGGGTGTTCCAGCGGTCAGGGTTGGTGCCGAACCGGGTCAGGAACAGGGTGGCGGCGGCCAGGTGACCGCCGAGCCACAGGAGTGCGATGCCGAGCGGACCGCGCAAGGTGGCGAGCCCGATGGTGCGGCGCGACCCCGCCGACCCGGGACGGCGCGTCGACTCACGCCGCTGCTGGAGCTCCCGCTCCTCGCGCAGTTGCCTGCGAGTGAGGTGGATGACCTCGTCGTCCATGAGTCACTTTCAGAAAATTCCGGCCGCCCCCGCGGCTCCCGCCATCGTCCCCCGACCCGCAGAGTATGCCGGATCAGGGCAGACAGGTTGGGGCGCCGCGAGTGAACTCGCGGCGCCCCGATCACCTGACCCCTGGTGGGACAGAGTCAGATGCTGTAGCCGACGATGAGAATCCGGCTCATGTTGATGGCCGCGAACGCGTCCTTCGCCAATCCTTGGGTGGTCTTGACCTGGGCGTACCAGATCGAGCCGCCAACGTTGGACTGCGAGGAGGCGTAGCTGAGCATCTGCATGAGCGTCATCGTGGTGGCTCCACCGAACGCACCACTCCACGGGCTGATGTCGAAGGTCATCGTCGACAGCGAGCCCAGCGGCGCATCCCGACGAGGTTCGAGCGTCGTGTAGTAGTAGTTGAGCGCCGCTGCGAGCGTCTGGCCCTTGAGCATGGCGTTCATGGTTGCCCCGGAGGCGTTGGCTGCCTTGAGCACGGTGGACACGTATGCCGCCACCTGAGTGCACGTCGCCGTGGCCGACAGGTCCTGGAATGGCGCGAACTGCCGCAGCCAACCGGTCACGTTGCAGATGTTGACGTACTTCGTGCCGACCAGGGTCTTGGTGTAGGCCCCACCGGTGATGATCGCCTGGCCGTTCTTGTTCTGCCAGAAGCCGATCGTTCCGTCACCGATCCACGGCGGCCCGCAGACCTTGACCACCGCGGTGGCGGTCTGCCCGGTCTCCGTGATCGTCGCGGTGTTGGTGTAAGACGTGCACCCGTTCTTGGGCACGCTGTAGGTGTTCGTGTAGGCGAACACCGTCGGCGTCCCGTCCGCGTTCCAGGTTGCCGTGCCGAGCGTCTTGGCGCTCGCCACGGTGGTGGTGCCGGTGACGACGGCCTGGTCGGTCACGGTGACGGTCTTGTTGACCTCCTTCGTCATGGCGAAGTTCACCGGCGCCTGACCTGTGGCCGAGCCGCTTGTCGTGTGCGCCGCGCCCGCGTCCCACGTCGCCGTCGCCGTGTTGGTCCCGGTGTAGGAGCTTGGCTTGGTCGGGTAGGAGCACGAGTAATTGAGCGTCAGCGAACCGCCGCCCTTGGCGAGCACGGCGTTCTGCGCGGTGAGACCCGTGACTGTGCACGTGCCACCCAGCGACGCGTCGATCGCATCGGTCACGGAAGTCACCGTCACCGTTTCCCAGTCGTTCGGGTTGGTCACTGTGATTGTGCCCGAGGTGGTCCACGCCGAGTCGACGAAGCCGTTGGGCGTGACCGTCACGGTGTAGGGGACCCCGAGCGTGCTATTGAGCGTCGCCGCAGGCGCCGGGTTCGGCGTCGTCTTGGCGATGGTCCACAGGTAGGTCCGGGTGTAGGTCGCGGTGGCCGTCTTGGTCACCGTGAGGTCGGCTCCCACACATGCCTTGACCGTGGCGGAGGCCGTGGGGTCAGGGGTGAGCGAGCGATCGATCCACGCCGTGTTCGTGTATGCCGTGCACGTCCCGACAGCCGTCGGGTGTTGCGTCACGGAGTACGTGAACGTGGTCGGGGTCTTCGTGTCGTTCCAGGTCGCCGTGCCCAGCAGGGTCGAGCCACCCGACACGGTCTTGTCGTCGTAGACGTTCACGGTCTTGTCAACCGACGTCCCTTCGGTGAAGGTGATCGATGCCGGAGCGCTCGTCACGCTCGCCGTCGGGGTGACCCCGGAGGTGACCGTGGCGGTGGCCGTGTTGGTCCCACTCGTATAGGTCGGCTGGCTCGCCGCCGTGCACGAGTAGTTCAACGTCTTTGAGTCACCCTCCTCGCCCTTGGGTGCGAGCGCCACGCCTGTGCCTCCGGCAACCGTGCAGGTCGCTCCGCCGCCGACGTTCGGCACATCGGTGACGTTCACCGTGATCGACTGGAAGTCGTTGGGGTTGGTCACCGTGATCGTCCCAGCCATCGTCCATGCCGAATCGGTGTAGCCCGCAGGAGTCGCCGTCACCGTGTAGTCGAAGACTGCGTCCCCGTTGGGGGCGACGTTGACCTGAGTGGCCTTGGCAACCTTGGCGATGGTCCACGAGTAGGTCCGGGTGTAACTACCCGCCCCGCTCTTGCTCACCGTCACATCCGCGCCCACGCACACGGTCGCCCGCGCGTCGTCGGTCTGGTTGGTCTGGGTGATGCTCGCCGTGTTGTCGTAGTCCGTGCACGTCCCGGCCACACCGGCATACGGCTTGGTGTAGCCGAAGGTCCACGGGTCGACCTTGGCGACTCCGGCCACCGGGGAGATCCCGGTGAACCAGTCCGCCGTGCCCAGTGTGACCGTGGAGCCGCCCTGGGGCGTGTCGGTCACCGTGACCGACTGGTTCACCGAGGTCTGAGCCATGGTGAAGCCAGCCGACCCATTGGCCGTCCCGGTCGGCGTGTTCGCTGCCGCAGCGTCCCAGTTCGCCGTCGCGGTGTTTGTGCCCGCATAGTCTCCCGCGTAGTCACCCGTGCACGAGTAGTGCAGGGTCACCGACCCGGACTGCGGCACACTCACCGGCAACGCTTCGGTGATCGTGCAGGTCACCCCAGCGATATCGACCACATCGGTCACCCTCGCCGAGATGTCCTGCCAGTCGTTCGGGTTCGACACCGTGATCGTGCCACCCAACGCCTGCGCCGAATCGGCGTAACCATCCGGCGACACTCTCACCCGGTAGTCCATCGACGCGTTGGTCCCAGCCGGGACCGTGATCGAGTCATCGACCACCGACTTGTCGATCGACCACAGGTAGGTACGAGTGAACCCACCCGCAGCCGTCTTCTCGACGGTCAGATCCAAACCAACACACACCGTCACCGTCGCCGAGGCGGTCTGGCTGGTCTCGGTGATCTCGGCGGTGTTGTCGTAGTCGGTGCACGTTCCGGCCACGCCGGCGAACTGAGCCGAGTAGGTGTAGTCGGTCGAGTCGGGCGCGGTGAGGTAGTTGAGCGTGCCGAGGGTCACCGTGTCGCCACCCGCGGGGGTGTCGGTCACCGTGATCGTCCGGTGGGTCTCGGTCGCCGGGTCGCCGTAGCTCACGCCTGCCGTGCCGTCGTCAGAGCTCGACGCCGTGTGGGCCTGAGCGCCGTTCCAGGTGGCCGTGGCCGTGTTGGTGCCCGTGTATGCCGGCTGGCCGGTGAAGGTGCACGAGTAGTCCACGGTCACCGAATCGCTCCTCGGGACGCTCACCGCGGCACCGCCCACCACCGTGCAGACCGCGCCACCGCCGATGTCCACCGAGTCGGTGATGTCGACGATGACGTCCTGCCAGGTGTTCGGGTTGGCGACAGTGATGGTCCCGGTCAATGTCCACGCCGAGTCGGTCCAGCCATCCTTGCTCACGGTCACGGTGTAGGCGGCTGTGGCCGGAGCACCGGCAGGCGTCTCCAGGGTGTCGTTAGCGAGCTTCTTGGCGATCTTCCACTGGTAGTCACGGGCGTACGACGTCGTCGCAGTCTTGGTGACGCTCAGGTCGGCGCCGACACAGACCTTGACCTGCTCGGTGTCCTTGGAGTCGTTGTATGCCGTCTTGACCCACGCCTCGTTGTCGTAGGTCGAGCAGCTGCCCGGCGCGGTGGCCGAGCCGGCCTTGTCGATCGAGTACGTGAACTTCACCGGCGTGCTGCCGTCGCCCCAGGCCGCGGTGCCCAAGGAGATCGCCGTGGCGCCGGTCTTGTTGTCCCAGACCTCGATGGAGTCGTCGACAGAGACGGTCTCCGTGTAGGCGATCCCGGTCGCGATAGCCGACGTCGTGCCCTCAAGGTCACCGTTGTCGGTGGTCGCCGTCCAGGTCACCGTGGCCGTGTTGGTGTCCAGCTTGCTGTCCACCGGGCAGGTGTAGGCGACGTCCAGTGATCCACCGTCGGCGACGGTGACGGTCGGTCCGTTGGGGTAACTGCACCCTTGGAGCCCGTCGGCCACCGTCGCCGAGATCGGGAAGGCGTTCGGGTTGGTCACCGTGACCGTGCCAGCCAGGACATGCGCCGAGTCCACCGGCGTGCCCTGGTGTGCGGTGACGGTGTAGTTGAACGTGGCCGTCCCATCCGGCTTGACCTCGATCACGGTGTCCTCGACGTCCTTGGTTACCGTCCACGGGTAGGTCCGGGTGAAGGTCCCGGCCCCGCTCTTGGATGCGGTCACGCCCTTGACGATGCACAACTGCACCGACGCGTCGTCGCTCTGAGCGGTCTGGGTGATCGTCGCGGTGTTGTCGATCGTCTCGCATGCACCCGGCGTGCCAGTCAGTGCCTTGGTGTAAGTGAAGGCGCCATCAGCAGTGCCGATCCCGGCCTCGGGGTGCAGGGTGCCGTCGGCGTCGACGGTGCCGAGGGTGACGGTGTCCCCACCGAGGGTGTCGGTCACCGTCACCCATGCGTTGGTCGCGCCGGTCTGGCTGCCCGTCACCGGGGCGGTGCCGGTCGCGCTGCCGGTTGCCGTGCTGGCGTCATCGGCCGACCAGGTCGCGGTCGCGGTGTTCGTGCCGTCCCAGGTGCCGGGGTTGGTGCCCGGTGCGAGCGAGCACGTGTAGGTCACCTGGGCCGTTCCCGGCTGCCCGCCGGTGGCCCGGGGCACGCTGACCGTCGAGGCCCCGTCGATCGTGCAGGTGACCCCGTCGATGTTGACCGTGTCGGTCACGGTCGCGTTGATGGCCTCCCAGTCGTTCGGGTTGCTCACCGTGATCGTGCCGGTCAGCGTCCATGAGCTCGGGTATGCCGCGCCCGCGGTCGCCTTGACGGTGTAGGTCACCGACGTGTCGCCGCCCTCGCCGACGAGGATCTCAGTCCGGCTGGCGTCCTTGGTGATCGTCCATGGATAGGTCACCCCGTAGCCCGGGGTCGCGGTCTTGGTGACCGTCAGTCCCAGACCGCCACAGACCGTGGCCTGGGCGTCGTCGGAAACCTTCGTCTCGGTGATCGTCGCCGTGTTGTTCACGGTCAGGCACGACCCCTGGGGGGCAATGACCTTGCGTGACACCGGGAATGCCTTGGACAGGGTGTCGCTGATGCTGACCGTGCCGAGTTCCTCCGCGGCGCCACCGTTGAAAGTGTCGGTCATGTGCACCGTGTCGTTCACCGGGGTGACCGAGTTCGCCAGGTCGTATGCCGCGTCGCCGGAGTCCGAACCGTTTGCGGTGTGCGCCGCCTGCTGGCTCCACGTCGCGGTCGCCGTGTTCGTCCCCGTGTATGCCGCGGGCTGCGCGGCATACGTGCACGTGTAGGTGAAGTCTGCCCGCCCAAGTGGGGCGATGGTCGCGGTCTGGTCACCGGTGACAGTGCAGGTGGCGTTGGAGTCCGACAGCGCGTCGGAGACGCCGGTCAGGGTGACCGGCTGCCGGGCGTTCGGGTTGGTCACGGTAATTGTCCCGGCGACCTGCCATGCCGAGTCGGTGTGACCAGCCCCGTTCACCGACACGGTGTACGGGATCGACACCTCGGTGCCGGCCGGGACGTTGCCGTCGAAGGCACCGACGGTCTTGTCGATGGACCAGGCGTAGGTCCGGGTTAGCGAGCCTGCGGCCGTCTTGGTGACGACCAGGTCCGCGCCACGGCAGATCTCGACCTGGGCCGAGTCACCGGTGCCCGGGGTGAGGGTCGCCGTGTTGTCGAACGTCTGGCAGGTGCCAGCATTGTCGACGGTCCAGGTGTGGCTGTACGTCAGCGTCGTCGGCTTGCTGGTGTCGCTCACGGTCTTGCTGTTGTCCGGCCACCCGGACACCGGGTCGGACACCGTGGTCGAGGTGTTGACCTCGGTGATCGCGGCCTGGCCGAAATCGACCGTCGCGGTCGGGGTCAGGTGACCCGCTGGGACGTATTCCGTTGCCGCCCAGCTGATATCGGCAGTGTTGGTCACCGTGCCAGTCGGCACCGAGTCGAGCGCGCAGCGGTAGCCGACGGTGAGGACACCGGGCCCCGCGTCAGTCGCGGCCGGGATGGTCCGATCGAGCGTCGTCAGCGTGCAGGTCGCGCCCGCCATCGTGTCGCCGACGGTCGCGGTGAGGGCCACCCGGTTGGGGTTGGTCACCGTGATCGTCCCCGTAACGACGGCTGCCGAGTCGGTCTTGGACGGCGTGACGACAACCTGGTAGTCCACCGACGCCTGGCCCGAGGTGGGTTCGGCGTAGATCGGCAGCGGGGTCGTCACCGTCTTGTCAGCGGTCCAGCTCCAGGTGCGGGTGAAGGCACCGGCGCCGGTCTTGGTCGCCGTCACCTCGGCCGCCTGGCAGACCGTCACCGTCGCGTCGTCGGACTGCGTGGTCTGGTCGATGGTCGCGGTGTTCGGGTAATCGACGCAGGTGCCCGGGGTTACGGACCACTCGACGTTGTAGGTCGAGGACTTGGCGCCCGCCTCGGCATCGAAGCCGCCAAGCGTGCCGCCCGGCGCCTCCGGGTCGGAGACGGTGATCGTCTGGCCGGTCACGTGCGCGGTGAAGTCACTGGCCTTGATCGTCGCGGTCGGGCTCACGGAGCCGGCGGCGATGTAATCGGTGGCGATCCAACTGATCGTTGCCGTGTTGGTCACGTCGGCGGTCGGCACCGCGCCGAGCTCGCAGCGGTAGGTCACCGTCAGCGTGCCGTTCGCGGGGACGGTCGAGTCACCAGTGAGCGTGCAGGTGACGCTGTCGACGCTGTCGACGATGGTCACCGGCAGCGCAACGTCGTTCGGGTTGGTCACCGTGATCGTCCCAGTGACGACCGCACCGCCCTCGGTCTTGGTCGGTGTGACGGTCACCGTGTAGGTGGCTTTGGCGGTGCCGGTGGCCGGGTCGACCACCAGCGTGGTGTCGGCGGCGTCCTTGACGATCGTCCAGTTCCAGTCACGGTCGTAGTCGAGCTGCCCGGTCTTGGTCGCGGTGACCGGGGCCTCGCGGCATACCGTCACCGTGGCGTCGTCCGACAGCCCGGTGGACAGGGTGGCCGTGTTGATCTTGTCGACACACGTTCCGGCCGTGCCCTGCCAGGTGTGGGTGTAGGTGACCTTCTGTGCGCCGCCCTTGGCGTAGAACGGGCCATACGTGCCGGCCGGCGAGTTTGGGTCGCTGACGGTGACCCCGTCACCGGTGACCGCCGGGTTGACCGTCGCGAAGTCGACGGTGGCGCTCGGGTCGGCCGAGCCGGCCGGGATGTAGTCGGTCGTCGGCCAGGTGATGTGAGCGGTGTTGGTCACCACACCGGTCGGCACCGAGTTCAGCGTGCAGCTGTAGTCGACGGTGAGTGAGCCCTTGGCCGGCACAGTCGAGCCGCCGGTGACCGTGCAGGTCACGTCACCGATCGTGTCGGTGATGGTGACCGGCAGCGCGATGTCGTTGGGGTTGCTCACCGTGATCGTGCCGGTGACGACCGCGCCGGAGTCGGTCTTGGTCGGGGTGACGGTGACGGTGTATTCGGCCACGGCGTAGCCGGTGGTCGGGTTGGCCACGATCCGGGTCTCGGTGGCGTCCTTGGCGATGTCCCAGGCCCACGCGCGGGCGAACGCGCCGTCGGCGGACTTGCGGCTGGTGATCGCGGCATACCCGCAAATCCGCTTCGTCGTGTCGGCGGTGCCGCCGGTCTCGACGAGCTTGGCCTCGTTGGTCACCACGACGCACGAGCCGGTCGGAGCGGTGACCGTGCGGGTGTCGGTGAAGGTCTTGGGCGAGTCGGCCAGCGTGACCGTGCCCAGGGTGCCGGTCGCGCCGGCGACGCCGTCGAGGCTCATCGTGTCGGTGACGGTGACCGTGTCACGCATCGGGGTGACCGAGTCGTCCAGCGAGTAGCCGTCGGAACCGTTGGCCGAGCCGATCGCCGTGTGCGCGGCGGCTTGGCTCCAGGTCGCGGTCGCCGTGTTCGTGCCGCTGTATGCCGGGCTGGCACCTGCGGGGTAGACGCATTCGTAGGTGTAGGGCTCCGAGCCGCCGTTCGCGGCGAGCGTCGCGTACACGTCACCGGTGAGGATGGTGCAGGTCGTGCCGTCGCTGAGGACGTCGCTGACCCCGGTGAGGGTGACCGGCTGCCACGTGTTCGGGTTGGTCACGGTGATCGAGCCGGTTACCTTGAAGGCCGAGTCGCTGTGCCCGGTGTTGGTGACGACGACCGAGTAGGGCAATGAGACCGTGAAACCGGCCGGGACGTCGGCGTCGATCTCGCCGAGGCTCTTGTTGATCGACCACAAGTAGGTGCGGGTCAGCGAGCCGGTTGCCGTCTTGCTGACGGAAAGGTCGGCGGCGCGGCATACCTCGACGGATGCCTGCGCGTCAGGAAGCCCGGGAGCGGTGACGGTGTTAGTGAAGGTCTGACAGGTGCCGGCCGTGCCGACGTTCCAGGTGTGGCTGTATGAGTTGGTGAGGACGCCGGGTGCATCGGCGGTGATCGAGCCGCCGAGCCAGTCGGACTCGACGTCGGTCAGGGTGAGGCTCGTGTCGGTCTCGGAAGCGGGAGCCAGGTTGTCGAAGGTCGTCGCCGCGGTGGCCGACTGGCTGCCCGACGGGACGTGGCCGCTGGTCGCCCATGTCACGTTCACTGTATTGATCAGCGTGCCGGTCGGCGGCGCTTGCGAATAGGTGCAGGTGTAGGCGAGCCCGACCGAGGTATTGGCCGCGATCGACGTGGGGGCGGCAGCGTCGAGGGCACAGCTCGGCGAGCCAGTCATCGAGTCGGAGATGGTGAGCCCGGTGACGGCGACGCCGTTGGGGTTGACGACGGTGATCGTGCCCTTGACGGCCCAGCCGGAATCGGTCTTGGTCGGCGTCGCGGTCACGGTGTAGTTCGCGGTCGCGTCCCCGGTGGTCGGGTCAGCGATGATGCGCTCGTCGCTGGTGAGGGTCTTGGTGACCACCCAGTCCCAGTCGCGGTTGAAGGATGCTGCGGCCGTCTTGCTCACCGTCAGCCCTTGCGAGCCACAGAGGGTGACCGTCACCGAGTCCGAGCCACCGGTGCTCACCGAGGCCGTGTTGGTGTAGTCGATGCACGAGCCGGTCGGAGCGGTTTTGGTGATCGAGTAGGTGTAGGAGTGGGTCGACGGGTCCAGCGCGTCGGCCGTGCCAAGGATCACGGGGTTCGCCGGGTCGGTCTTGTCGTCCGTAACGACCGTGGTCTGGCCGCCGGTGATGTTCACTGTCGCGGCCGCGAAGTCAGCCGGCGCGGTGCCGGTGGTGCCGTAGGGCTGACCCGCGGTCCAGGTGGCCGTGGCGGTGTTCGTCTGAGCGCCGATCGGCTTGGTGGCAAAGGTGCACGTGTAGTCGAAGGTGGCTGTCGCACCGGCCGCGACGGTGAAGCCTGCTGTCGCGCCCGTGATCGAGCACGTGCCACCGGTCATCGAGTCGACCAGCGAGACACCCGGAACCGGGACTGTGTTGGGGTTGTGGACGCTGATCGTGCCGGTCACCCGATAGTTGCTGTCCTGCGGGGTCGGCGTCGCCTTGACGGTGTAGTTGAAGGTCGCCGAGCCACCGGAGGTCGTGTTGATCGTGGTCTGGTCGACGCCCTTGTCAATGGTCCACGTGTAGTTACGGTCGTATGTCGGCGTCGCCGTCTTGGTCACCTGAAGGTTGGCGTACCCGAAGTTGTTGGTGAAGGTGCACGTGATGGTTTGACCGGAGACGACGGTGAGCGTCGCCGTCGACCCGTTGACGGTGTAAGTGCCGCCGGTGCACGTCAGGTTGGTCAGCGACCAGGGGCTGGGGATCGAGTTCTCGGTGATTGTCCACGTGCCGGGGGCGACGTCGAAGTTCCGGGTGCGTGGCAGTGTGCCGTCGGAGTCATCGTCAAGCTGGAATGCCGTGGTCGCGCCTGTTGTCGTGCGGACGAGGCTGAAGAAGAAGTCCTGGCCTGAGTCCGGGATCGCGTCCTTGGTCACAACGAGGTGCCCGATGGGCTGAAGCGCGGATGTCGCCATCTGGTTGTCCGCTTGGCCCAGAGTGGTCCGCACCCCTCCAGTGATGAATGCATTCAGGTACATGTGGAAGTCGGCGCCGGTGTCGCTTGCGGCCCCACGGCCGACACCCCAGTCGGTGCCCGAAGCGATGTGGGTGCCCCAGAAGAGGACCGAGGTGCTCGCTGCGGCAGTAAAAGTGACGGAGATGGTGTTGGCCGCGCCGTTGACCCATACGCCACCGGCTCCCGCGGTTGCGCCGACGAACGCAGACCCGGTCAAGGTACCCCCTGAGAGGGTCCACAATTGCCCGCCATCGAAGGGTACATTCGGGTCATTGGGAATGGGATAGGTAGATCCAGGCAGGGAGCAGCCGACGATCCCGTCACAGGGGTTGGTGATCCAGTCCTCGGAGTAGTCATACGTTGCGAGGTAGTCGTACGTGTGGACGTTCTTGTAGACGGAGTACGCCATCTCGATCGTGTAGGACGTCCCCGGGACGAGGCCGGTCAACTCTAGGCGTTGAGGGACCGCGTCGCCCTCCGCGTACGCCGAGTTGGTTCCTTGGACGTTGCCGTTGGCCCAGTTGCACAAATGTGAGGGGCCGCCGACGCCATCAGCGTTCTTGCACTGGCGGAATGAACCTACGGCCGAGTCGGTAAAGGTCGTTGAGACGGTGCCGCTGGGGCCGGTGGCGGTGGCGGTGTAGCTCGCCACGAACCACGAGGGCAGGGTGAAGGAGTAGGTGAACTCTCCGCCCAGGTTCGCCACCGGATCGACAGGGGCACCGTTGACACCACTGGACAGCGACCACGTCTGGCCCGCGTCATCGTTGACGGTGATGTGGACCTGTTCGCCGCTGGCCCAGCCCGTGCCGCTCAGCACGACCGCTCCGCCCGGTGGGTAGTCCGCCTTGTCGGACGTCAACGTCGGCGTGCCTGCGCCGTGCGCGACACTCACCAATCCGAGCGTGGCCACGACGACGAGCACGGCCAGACCGGCGATCCGACGCCACCAGGCATGGTGCGCGAGCGCGCCGGCCCGGTCGGCAGCAGAGGTCAACGAATCGAGAGAGAACGACATGGGTGCCCCTTGGATTAGCCTCCCTCTTTCATGGGGGTCGTGATCGGGCCGTGTGAGGGCGTGGTCGGGCCGTGTTGGGGTTGAACGAGATTCGGGGTGTGCGGGATGGCCGCGTGGCGCTGCGGTGCGGGTCTCCGAGGTT
>WBZS01002190.1_pt1 | contig 12752 bp, 11 predicted proteins | sample 5204201 | NCBI WGS metagenome assembly WBZS01 (sample SAMN12344357, study PRJNA552823) | activated sludge metagenome | biome: Activated sludge suspended growth; feature: Nitrification reactor; material: Wastewater; isolation source: activated sludge from nitrification reactor of wastewater...
CGAGCCTTACGTCAAGGCCGGTTACGACTTGGAGGCGGCGGCCATCCTGCTCTGCGAAGCCGACGGCACACCGGAGGAAGTGGCCGAGGAAATCGCCCGCGTCACCGAGGTGCTGACCGCCGCCGGGGCTCGCGACATTCGCGTCTCGCAGTCCGAAGCCGAGCGCCTGCGCTTCTGGGCCGGGCGCAAGGCGGCCTTCCCGGCGGTCGGCCGCATCACGCCGGATTATTACTGCATGGACGGCACGATTCCGCGCAAGCGCCTGGCCGAAATGCTGTCCGCCATCGCCGAAATGGAAAAGAAATACGGTCTGCGTTGCGCCAACGTCTTCCATGCCGGCGACGGCAACCTGCATCCGCTGATCATGTACGACGCCGCCAAACCCGGCGAATGGGAACGCGCCGAGGCCTTCGGCGCCGAGATCCTCGAACTTTCGGTAGCGCTCGGCGGCTCGATCACCGGCGAGCACGGCGTCGGCATCGAGAAGATCAACCAGATGTGCGTGCAGTACAAGACGCCGGAACTCGAAGCCTTCCGTCGCATCAAGGCGGCTTTCGACGAATCAGGCCTGCTCAACCCCGGCAAGGCGGTGCCCAGCCTCCACCGCTGCGCCGAATACGGGCGCATGCACGTGCATCATGGCGACGTGAAATTCCCAGACCTGGAGCGCTTCTGATGACGCTCGATCAACTCGTAGCGGCCATTCGCAGCGCCCACGACAGCCATACGCCGCTGCGCATTCGCGGTGCCGGCAGCAAGGATTTCTACGGCGGCATGCTGGCCGGCGAAGTGCTCGATGTGTCGGGTTACCAGGGCATCGTCGCCTACGAACCGACCGAGCTTTTCCTCACCGCCAAAGGCGGCACGCCGCTCGCCGAGATCGAAGCGGTGCTGGCCGACAAGGGTCAGATGCTGGCCTTCGAGCCGCCGCGCTTTGCCGGCGCGACAGTTGGCGGCTGCGTCGCAGCGGGCTTGTCCGGCCCGCGCCGGCAGCAGGCGGGCGCCGTGCGCGACTTCGTGCTGGGCGTCAAATTGATCGACGGCAGCGGCCAGATGCTCGATTTCGGCGGTCAGGTGATGAAGAACGTCGCCGGCTACGATGTTTCGCGCCTGCTCGCCGGTTGCATGGGCACGCTGGGTGTGCTGGCAGAAATTACGTTGAAGGTGCTTCCGAAACCGGTGGCGGAGCAGACGCTGGTCTTTGAACTCGACGAACGCACGGCGCTTGCCCGGCTCAACCAGTGGGGCGGCCTGCCGCTGCCGATTTCCGCATCGTTCTGGCACGCCGGGCGGCTCTGGCTGCGTCTGTCGGGGGCGCGGGCGGCCGTTGCCGCAGCGTGCGGCAAGTTAGGCGGGGTGGTTGCGGTCGACGCCGAAAAACACTGGATTTCCGTACGCGAACAGACGCATCCAGCGTTCTCCGCGGCCGTGCTGTGGCGGCTGGCCTTGCCACCAACGGCACCTTCGCCCGGGTTGGACGATTTGCGCGCCATCGAGTGGGGAGGCGCCCTGCGCTGGTATGCCGGCGAAGCCGGCGAGCGCCACGACGCCGTGCGCGGCGCGGCGGCCAAGCTCGGCGGCCACGCCGTGCTGTACCGGGCGCCCGAGTCGTTGCGTTGCCTGGAAGGCGCTTTCGCGCCGCTGTCGCCGGCTCTGCTCGCCCTGCATCGCCGCTTGAAGAAGAGCTTCGACCCGCGCGGCATCCTCAACCCCGGTCGCCTCTACGCGGAGTTCTGAGCCAATGGATACCAAGCTCGCTGACTTCATCCGCGACACCCCGGCCGGCCAGGAGGCTGAGGCGATCCTGCGCACCTGCGTCCATTGCGGTTTCTGCACTGCCACATGCCCGACCTATCAGTTGCTCGGCGACGAACTCGATGGCCCGCGCGGGCGTATCTACCTGATCAAGCAAGTGCTGGAAGGCAAACCGGTCACCGAGAAAACACGCTTGCATCTCGACCGATGCCTGACCTGCCGATCCTGCGAAACCACCTGCCCGTCAGGCGTCAAATACAGTCATCTGCTCGACATCGGCCGCCAGGTCGTCGAGGAAAAACTGCCGCGCCAGGGCGGCGATGCGCTGACACGTTGGGCCTTGCGCGAAACCTTGACGCGCCCGGGGATTTTCGGCCCGGCCACCAAGCTCGGCCAGTTGCTGCGCCCCTTGCTGCCCTCGGGCCTGGCCGACAAGCTGCCGCCGGAAGCGGCCGGTGCCGTGCGACCGTGGCCGGTCAAGGCCGCGCATTCCCGCCGCATGCTGGCGCTCGCCGGTTGCGTGCAGCCGGCGCTGGCGCCCAATATCAATGCCGCCACAGCGCGCGTGCTGGACAAACTGGGTATCGAACTGTTCGAGGAAAGCAAGGCCGGCTGCTGCGGTGCCGTGCGTTTTCACCTCAACGATCAGGAAGCCGCGCGCAACGATATGCGGCGCAATATCGACGCCTGGTGGCCGCATGTCGAGGCGGGTGTCGAGGCCATCGTAGTCACCGCTTCCGGCTGCGGCGTGCAGGTCCGGGATTACGGGCATGCGCTGGCGTCGGATGCGGTCTACGCCGGAAAAGCGGCCAAAATCAGCGCCCTGTGCCGCGATCCGTCGGAGATTCTGGCTTCCGAGGGTGAGCGCTTGCAGGCGCTGCTCGCGGCGCAACCGGTGGCACGCGGCAAGCTTGCCTTTCATTCACCCTGTACGCTCCAGCATGGATTGAAGATTCGCGGCGTGATCGAGGAATTGCTGGCCGCCGCCGGGTATTCGCTGGTGCCGGTAGCCGACGGACATCTGTGTTGCGGTTCTGCGGGTACCTATTCGCTGCTTCAGCCCGAATTGTCGTTGCAGTTGCGCGACAACAAGTTGACGGCATTGACGGCGGGTTCGCCACAGGCCATCGCCACCGCCAATATCGGCTGCCTGACGCACCTGCAGGCCGGCAGCGCGTTGCCGGTGCGTCATTGGGTGGAACTCCTCGACGAGGCGCTGGGCTGATTTCTCAGCGCTGCAGGGCCAGTGGCAAGATGTCGCAGGTGCTGTGGGGTCTATTCCTTTCGTGCTAATCTTGCGCCCGACAAGGAGAACCAATGCCCATAACAGTCGATGCGTGCGCCGCACAGCACCAGGGGGATCGCAAGGAACAGCAGGATCGCGTCGCCATCCTGGCACATGGGCGGCAACGTGGCGTCGCGCTGGCGGTCGTTGCCGATGGCATGGGCGGCCACGCCGGAGGCGCGCTGGCCGCCGAACAGGTGGTCCATACGGCGAGAAACTCGCTGGAACACTTTTCGTCAGCGACCGAGTCGCCGCGCGAGATGCTCGAGAACAGCATGCTTGAAGCGCATACCATGATCAAGGCATCGCGCTTCATCAACGAAAAGGACCCGCACAGCACTGTGGTCATGCTGCTGCTGCAACCGGGCAAGGTGAGTTGGGCGCATTGCGGGGACAGCCGCCTGTACCGCTTCCGCGGCACCGACACCCTGTTCCGCAGTGTCGATCATTCCTACGTCGAGCACCTGGTTTCCATCGGCCGCATCACGCCGGAAGAGGCGCTGGTGCACCCGAACCGCAACGTCCTGATCACCTCGCTGGGCGGCAAGGATGCTCCGAAATTCAGCTTTGGCGAGGCCGACGACCTGACCGACGGCGACATTTTCATGCTGTGTTCCGACGGTTTGTGGCCTTATTTCGAGGAGCCAGAGATGGCGCGCATCATGGCCGACAACTCGGCCCGCGCGGCCTCCGAAATCCTGATCGACCTGGCCCGCACTCGTGCAGCCGGATCGGGCGACAACGTCTCCGTGGTCATCATCAAGTTCAAGGACGCCAAGCCAGCGTCAACCGCAGTTCCGCCCCGGTAGTTCTAGCGCTTGCCTAGGCCGCCGAGCAGCGCCGCGACGACGCGTTTCGGCTTGTGTGGGTCGGCCTTGGCGGGGGCCTGCGGTGAATCCGGCACGTCGCCGCGCGGCGAGGTTTCCTCGTAGGGCTTGCTGAAATCGAAGCCGTCGGCGGCAATCATCGGGTTGCGCCGCGGCGTGCGGCGTTCGGAACGTTCGCCGCGCTCCGGGCGTTCGCTACGTTCCGGCCGCTGGGCGACAGGTGCCTTGATAGCGTTCGGCGCACCGCGTTTTTTCTTGTTTCCCGGCGGGTATTCGTATTCCGGCTCCGGCTCGAAACCGGCGACGGCGACCTGTTCGATCGGTCGCTTGATCAGCTTCTCGATATCGACCAGGTAGCCGACTTCGTGCGCGCTGACCAGCGAAATGGCGTTGCCCATCTTGCCGGCGCGGCCGGTGCGGCCGATGCGGTGTACGTAGTCCTCCGGCGTGTGCGGCAACTCGTAGTTGATGACGTAGGGCAGATCGTCGACATCGAGGCCGCGCGCGGCGACGTCGGTGGCGATCAGCGCGTGCGTCGTGCCGTCCTTGAAGGCGTCGAGCGCCTTGATGCGGTCGAGCTGGCTCTTGTCGCCGTGAATGGCATCGGCGTGGATGCCGGCGCGCTGCAGTTCGCGGGTCAGGCGCGAGCAGCCCTGCTTGGTGCGCATGAAGACGATGCACTGGCGGATTTCGCCGGACTTCAGCAGCTTGGTTAGCAGGCCGCGCTTGCCCCATTCGGAAACCGGGTGGACGCGGTGGGTGATGGTCTCGGAGACCTGATTGCGACGGGCGACTTCGACGAGCACCGGCTGCTTGAGCATGGTGTCGGCCAGTTTCTTGATTTCTTCCGAGAAGGTGGCGGAGAACAGCAGGCTCTGGCGTTGCTGCGGCAGCATGTTGAGGATGCGAGTGACGTCGGGAATGAAGCCCATGTCGAGCATGCGGTCGGCTTCGTCGAGGACCAGTGCCTGCACCGAGTTGAAGCTGACGCTCTTCGATTCGACATGGTCGAGCAGGCGGCCAGGCGTGGCGACGAGGATTTCGACGCCTTTCTTCAGTTCGGCGATCTGCGGTTTGATGTCAACGCCGCCAAAGGCGCACATGGCGCGGATCGGCGTGTGCTTGCTGTAGGACTTGACCGATTCGAATACCTGCATCGCCAGTTCGCGGGTCGGCGCGAGGATAAGCGCGCGTACCGGGTGCTTGGCCGGCGAAGGGCTGGAGGAGGCGAAGGGCAGGATGCGCTGCAGGATCGGCAAGGTGAATGCGGCTGTCTTGCCGGTGCCGGTCTGGGCACCGCCCATGATGTCCTTGCCGCTGATGACCAGCGGGATGGCCTGAGCCTGGATTGGCGTCGGCTTGGTGTAACCTTCGTCGGTAACGGCGCGCAACAATTCCGGCGCGAGACCCAGATCGGCGAATGTTATTTCGGGGGCCGCATCGGCGGCCGGTGCGCTGGCAGCGTCGCCAGCTAACATATTGATTTCAGACATGGGGCAGCATTATACGCTACCGTGATCCGATCGCTTGAATATGACCGCCGAAAGCCTGACTGGCGAGCGGTGTGGGGTGACGGCTCGGTAAACAATCCCTGCGCCCGTGCTCGCTTCACCGTCATGAAGCGGAGAGTATAATTTCCCACCTTTTTACGTCTTCCGGGAGTATTCATGTCGCATTCTCTTCGTCCACTGGCGATTGCTATTGGTCTTACCCTGGCTGTTCCAGCCCTCGCGGCCAAACCGGTCAAGCCGACGCCTGCCCAGGAGGCGGCGCCAGCTTCGGCCACGGCCGCTTCCGCCGACTTCGAGTTGGCGCACAATCTGAGCCCGGAAGGCGAAAAGGCGCTGCAGGCCATCGTTGATCGCTTCAACAAGGAAAATAACGGCAACCTGAAGGTTTCGCGTCTGGAAAAAGGCGAAAAGCCTGCCGGCCTCAATCTCGTGCGCCGCTACGACATGAGCGAAGTGTTGAGTCAGGCGAAAAATTTCATCCCGCTACACGAGATGATGGCCAAGTCCGGCGTCAAGCTGGATGCGGACGGGCTGTCCAGCGACCTCAAGGCCAACGTCGTCGATGGCAAGGGCCGTCTGGTCGCCCTGCCGGTTCTCTATTCAACGCCGGTTCTGTTCTACAACAAGAATGCCTTCCGCAAGGCCAAACTGGATCCGGATCAGCCGCCGAAAACCTGGTTCGAGATGCAGGGCATGCTCGACAAACTGCAGGAAGCCGGCTACGCCTGCCCCTACACGACGGCCTGGCCGGTGTGGGTGCATGTCGATAACGTCAGCACCATTTCCGGCCTGCCGGCGACGACGGACAAGGGGCAACTGGTGTTCAACGGCCTCCCGCAGGTCAAGCACGTGGCGATGATGGCCACCTGGACCAAGGCCAATTATTTCAAACTGTTCGGCCGCGGTGACGAAGCCAGCAAGAAATTCCATGCCGGCGAATGCGCCATGATCACCGCCGATTCACGTGAACACATCGATTTCCGTGATGCCAGGGGTGTCGAGCTGGGTGTCGCGCCGATGCCTTTCCATGACGACGTGTACGGTGGCCGCCGGCCATCGCTGGCTGACGGCGCGTCGCTGTGGGTCGGTGCCGGCCGTTCACAAGCCGAATACAAGCAGGCGGCCAAGTTCGTTTCCTTCCTGATGTCGCCTGATATCCAAATCGAACTGGTACGCGCCTACGGCGGCCTGCCGCTTACTGCGGCTGCCAGGTCGGCGGCGCGTAGCAAGCTTTTGCAGGATGGCGACCAAGCTCTGCAGGCTGCCTATGTCTCGTTGAAGGGTACCAGTGACAAGCCGGTGGTCCACGTTTCCGATATCGATGCCGTGCGCATCATCGCCAACGAGGAACTGGAGCTTGCCTGGTCCGACAAGGAACCGTCGAAGGCAGCGCTGGACAAGGCCGTCACCCGCGGCAATGCGGTGCTCAACGCCAAGCCGGCGTTGAAAAAGGCGCAGCCCTTCTGATGCTGTTCACGCTGCCGCGTTGGTTTGCCCATCGCGGTGGCGGCAGCCTCGCCCCGGAAAACACCCTGGCCGGCATTCGCCTGGCGGCCAGGCTCGGTTACCGGGCAGTCGAATTCGACGTGATGCTCTCGGCAAGCGGCACGCCGGTGCTGATACACGACGAAACGCTGGAACGTACGACCAGTGGCGTCGGCAAGGTTTGCGATACTCCTGACGCCATTCTCTTCGCGCTCGATGCCGGTGACGGCGAGCGTATTCCCCGCTTTGCCGAGGCCGCCACGCTGTGCCGCGAACTCGGTCTGTTGGCCAATATCGAGATCAAGCCGGCGACCGGTCATGAAGTTTTGACGGCCGAGGTCGTCGCGCGCCTGACTGCCGACCTGTGGCGTGGGGCCGAAGTTCAGCCGCTGATTTCCTCCTTCTCTCTGGCCGCGCTCGAAGTCGCCCGCGATCTGGCGCCGGAAGTGCGCCGCGGGGTGCTGTTCGAGGCACCGCCGGCCGACTGGCTTGCTGAATTGCGGCGCTTGCAGGCAGTCTCGCTGCATTGCGACGCCGATCTGCTCGACGACGAGGTGTTGGCCACAGCGCGGGCGCATGACATTCCCGTGCTGTGCTACACGGTCAACACCGATAAACAGGCAAAAATGCTTTTTGCGCGCGGCGTCAGCGCGCTGTTTACCGATCGTCTCGATCTATTCGGCGGCGAAACAAATCCTTACGATTGCTTGCATCTGGTCGGCTGATTTTCGTCCGGCTTTGTCTTCTAATTCGTTCCGGGGATTTCACCCGGCGAACAGGAGATAAATATGAAAAGCATCAGGGTCGTTGCTGTTCTTGGCTTGTGTCTGCCCGTGTTGGCCATGGCGCAGGCCAACACACCGCGCGTCGATCAGCGGCAGGTCAATCAGGAGGCACGCATCCAGCAGGGTGTCGCATCGGGCAGTCTGACTCCGAATGAAACGATGCGCCTCGAAAATGGCCAGACGCACATCCAGAATCTGGAGACGAAGGCCAAGTCGGATGGCGTCGTCACCCAGCAGGAGCGCCACCGGTTGCACCATGCCCAGGAAGCACAGAGTGACCGCATTTACCGCCAGAAGCACGATCTCCAGCACGACTACAACCACAATGGCCGTAACGATCATCGCCCGCGCCGGGGATGACGATCGCGTTGCCTGACGAAACCCGCCCTCTGGCGGGTTTTTCTTTTAAAATCGGTGGTTTCGAATTCATTGCCGCAAGGGCCGCCAGCTTATGAAAAGCGCCGAAATCCGCCAGCAGTTCCTCGACTTCTTCGCCTCCAAGGGGCACCAGATCGTCTCGTCCAGTTCGCTGGTGCCGCATGAGGACCCGACCCTGTTGTTCACCAACGCCGGGATGAACCAGTTCAAGGACGTTTTCCTCGGTTTCGACAAGCGCCCTTACAGCCGCGCCACCACCTCGCAGAAATGCGTGCGCGCCGGCGGCAAGCACAACGACCTCGAAAATGTCGGTTACACCGCGCGCCATCACACCTTCTTCGAGATGCTCGGCAATTTCAGCTTCGGCGACTATTTCAAACGCGATGCGATCAAGTACGCCTGGGAACTGTTGACCGAGGTCTACAAGCTGCCCAAGGACAAGCTGACGGTCACCGTCTACGCTGAGGACGACGAGGCTTACGACATCTGGACCAAGGAAATTGGCGTGCCGGTCGAGCGCGTGATCCGCATCGGTGACAACAAGGGCAGCCGTTACGCTTCCGACAATTTCTGGATGATGGGCGACACCGGCCCCTGCGGCCCGTGCACCGAAATTTTTTACGACCACGGCGAGCAGCACTGGGGCGGGCCCCCTGGGTCGCCGGAAGAAGACGGCGACCGTTTCATCGAAATCTGGAACAACGTCTTCATGCAGTTCAACCGCGATGAAGCCGGCGTCATGCACCCGTTGCCCAAGCCGTCGGTCGACACCGGCATGGGGCTGGAACGCATTTCGGCCGTGCTGCAGGGCGTCCATGCCAACTACGAGATCGACCTGTTCCAGGCGCTGCTCAAGGCTGCTGCCCGTGAAACCAGCGACGCCGACATGAACAGCCCGTCGCTCAAGGTGCTGGCCGATCACATCCGCGCCTGTTCCTTCCTGATCGCCGATGGCGTCATTCCAGGCAACGAAGGCCGGGGCTACGTCCTGCGCCGCATCATCCGCCGCGCCATCCGCCACGGCTACAAGCTCGGCGCCCGCGCGGCCTTCTTCCACAAGATGGTGCCGGATCTCGTCGTCGAGATGGGCATGGCTTACCCGGAACTGGCGCAGAACCAGCACAAGATCGTCGCCACCTTGAAGCAGGAAGAAGACCGCTTCTTCGAGACCATCGAACACGGCATGGCCATCCTGGAGGGCGAGTTGAAAGGATTGGGCGAGGGCGGTGTCTTCAATGGCGAAACCGCCTTCAAACTGCACGACACCTATGGCTTCCCGCTTGACCTGACGCAGGACATCTGCCGCGAACACAAGATCACCGTGGACGCCGCTGCTTTTGACGCGGCGATGGCGCGCCAGAAGGAACAGGCGCGCGCCGCCGGCAAGTTCAAGATGGCGACCAACCTGGAATACGCCGGCCCGGCGACGGTTTTCCACGGCTACGACGCACTGGAAACCAAGGCCAACGTGCTCGCCCTGTACAAGGACGGTGTTGCGGTCAACCAGCTGAATGAGGGCGAAATGGGCGTCGTTGTCCTCGACGACACTCCGTTCTATGCCGAATCCGGCGGCCAGGTCGGCGACCGTGGCGTTTTGCAGTCGGTCCATGGCATCTTTGCCGTCGAAGATTCGCAAAAGATTCAGGCCACCGTCTTCGGCCACCACGGCGTGGTCAAGACCGGCACCATTTCAGTCGGCAACGGCGTTGCCGCCAAGGTCGATGTGCTGGCCCGTCAGCGCACGGCACGAAATCACTCGGCCACCCACCTGCTGCACAAGGCGCTGCGCGAAGTGCTCGGCGAGCACGTCCAGCAGAAGGGCTCGCAGGTCGATCCGGACAAGACGCGCTTCGACTTCGTGCACAACCAGCCGATGAGCAATGAGGAAATCCGCCGCGTCGAAAATATCGTCAATGCCGAAATCCTGGCCAATACCGCCAACGAAACCCGCGTGCTGCCCATTGCCGAGGCGCAGAAACTGGGCGCCATGATGCTGTTCGGCGAAAAATACGGGGACAGTGTGCGCGTGCTCGACATCGGCAGCTCGCGCGAACTGTGCGGCGGCACCCACGTCGCGCGCACTGGTGACATCGGCCTCTTCAGCATCACTGCCGAAGGCGGTGTCGCGGCGGGCGTTCGGCGCGTCGAGGCGGTGACCGGCGACAACGCATTGACCTACATGCAAGGCATGGAATCGGCGCTGGGTGGCGTCGCCGGCACACTCAAAGTGTTGCCGAAAGACGTGCCGGCCCGCGTCAATGCCGTGCTCGAACAGGTAAAGAAACTGGAACGCGAACTGGCCGCGCTCAAGGGCAAGCTGGCTTCGGCGCAGGGCGACGACATGCTCGCCCAGGCGCTCGACATCAAGGGCGCCAAGGTGCTGGCGGCCAAGCTCGAAGGCGCCGACATCAATACGCTGCGCGAAACCATGGACAAGTTGAAGGACAAGCTGAAGTCCGCTGCCGTCGTGCTGGCGTCGGTGGCCGATGGCAAGGTGACACTGATCGCTGGCGTTACCGCCGACCTGACCGCCAAGGTCAAGGCCGGCGAACTGGTCAATATGGTCGCCCAGCAGGTCGGCGGCAAGGGCGGTGGCCGTCCCGACATGGCGCAGGCGGGCGGCACGCAGCCGGAAAACCTGGCGGCGGCCCTGGCTTCGGTGCCGGCCTGGGTCGAGGGCAAGCTGTGAGAACCGCTGTCGGTGTGTTGATGCTCGGTTTGCTGGCAGGCAATGCGTTCGCCGCCGATCTGGACCGTACGCCGGTCGAGGCGGTTACGGTCAACGGCGAAAAAGTGCGACTTTTCCCCAATGGCCGCTGGGAGTACGTGGATGCCGCCAAGGCGCTCGCCGCAGCGCAGAAGGCAGCGGCTTACCCGGAAAACCAGACGCGCCCGGAAGGTGCTCAGGGTGGCCTTTTCGGCATCGGCCGCACGGTGATGCCGGGCGACAAGGATTACAACCGGGGTTCGCTGAACCCCAAGATGCGCTAAGGCGCGGTGAGCGACGGCTGGCGCTTCTGCCCGCAATGCGGGGGCGAACTGGTCGCCCGCGAGGCGGGCGGGCTGGCGCGCCCGACCTGTCCGGACGAAGCTTGCGGCTTCGTGCTGTGGGACAACCCGGTGCCGGTGGTTGCGGCGCTGGTCGAGTACGAAGGACGCATCGTCCTGGCGCGCAATGTGGCCTGGCCGGAGAATGCCTTCGGGCTGGTGACCGGCTTTCTGGAGCGCGACGAAGCGCCGGAGGCTGCGGTGGCGCGTGAAGTGACCGAGGAACTCGGGCTTGCCGCGACGGCCGTCAGCCTGATCGGCCTTTATCCGTTCACGCAGAAAAATCAGCTATTGATCGCCTTCCACGTGGTGGCAGAAGGGCGAATCGTCCTCAACGAAGAGTTGGCCGAGGTGCGGCTGATCGAGCCGGGACGCCTCAAGGCGTGGGATTTCGGTACCGGTCTTGCCGTGGCGGACTGGCTGCTCGCCCGCGTCGCGGCTTAAATGCAGGTCAGTTCAGCAGGCGGCCGCCAGGGGCGCCTTGTTCTGGCTCGCGAACTGCCTCGCCTTCGATGATGCGTCCGTCGAACGCAGGCGCGTCCGGCTGAAACGCTTGTTGTTGAGCCAATTGTTCCTCGATCTGGCGGCGGACGGCGCGCGTCTTCCACCATAGCCAGGCACCGACGACGACCACAGCGACCGCGACGACGGCAAGGGCGGCCAGCGAGAACATGAAACCGACGACCATCAGGATCATGCCGACCACGAAGGTCGCAATCTTGGCGAGCGGGCCTTGCGGCTGGCGGCCAAAACTGGCGTGAAACTGCTGGAATTTCAATTGCTCTTCGGTCGTGCTCATCATCTTTCCTGTACGGCGTGCGAATTCACGCCCATCCATTCTAACGACCGTCGCGCCCCGGGTTTGTAGCGCGACTGTCGTGTTTTTGTAACGCGGCCGGCGTCAGAACGGCAACTGGATGCCTGGCCAGACCGCCGTCAGCGCCGTCCGGAAACCAGCCTGAATGCGTTCCAGCGCGGCGGCGTTGTCGGCCTCGAAGCGCAATACAACTACCGGCGTCGTGTTCGACGGGCGGGCGAGACCGAAACCGTCGGCGAACTCGACGCGGACGCCGTCGATGGTGATGATTTCGGTGGCACCCTCGAACTTGCCGGCGGCCTTGAGCTTGTCGATCAGCGTGAACGGCTCGCCCTCGGCCATCTTGATGTTGAGTTCCGGGGTCGACGGCGAATTGGGCAGGGCTTTCAGCGGGGCATTGACATCGGCCGAACGCGCCAGGATTTCCAGCAGGCGGGCGCCGGTGTACAGGCCGTCGTCGAAGCCGTACCAGCGCTCCTTGAAGAAGGTGTGGCCGGACATCTCGCCGGCCAGTGGGGCACCGGTTTCCTTGAGCTTGGCCTTGACCAGCGCATGGCCGGTGTTCCACATCAGCGGCACGCCGCCGTGCTGCTTGATCCACGGCGCCAGCAGGCGGGTACATTTGACGTCGTAGATGATCTGGCCGCCCGGCACGCGGGAGAGCACATCGGCGGCAAAGAGCATCAGCTGGCGGTCGGGGTAGATGATCTCGCCATCCTTGGTGACGACACCCAAGCGGTCGCCGTCGCCGTCGAAGGCGATGCCGATCTCGGCGTCGGTTTCCTTGAGGGTACGGATCACGTCTTCAAGGTTTTCCGGCTTGGACGGGTCGGGGTGGTGGTTCGGGAAATTGCCGTCGAC
>WBZS01002191.1_pt1 | contig 12749 bp, 11 predicted proteins | sample 5204201 | NCBI WGS metagenome assembly WBZS01 (sample SAMN12344357, study PRJNA552823) | activated sludge metagenome | biome: Activated sludge suspended growth; feature: Nitrification reactor; material: Wastewater; isolation source: activated sludge from nitrification reactor of wastewater...
CCTGGCGCTGATGGAAACCCTGGCTGATTACGGCACAGTCGCCTACTTCGCCGTCAGTACTTTCACCACCGGCATCTATCGCGCCTGGTTCTCGCTCGGTGACCGCGTGGCAGCTGCCCAGCTAGCTGCCATGCTGCTTTCCTTCGTACTTTTCCTGCTGATGGTCGAGCGTGTATCGCGCGGTCGGGCGCGCTACCACAACACGACCGGGCGTAACCGCCCCATGCCCGGTGCAAAGCTTGGTGGAGCTACGGCCCTGCTGGCGGTGCTTGCCTGTGCCACGCCGCTACTGCTGGGTTTTGTGCTACCGGCCGCATTGCTCCTCAGGATGGCGTTGACCGAGGGCGACGCCCAGTTCGGTGAACGTTTTCTGATGCTGTCGCGCAACAGTTTCGTACTGGCTGGCATTACGGCATCCATCGGCGTCTTCCTGGCGCTGTTGATGGCCTATGGTGCGCGACTGTCGAAAAGCGCGTTCGCGCGTGGGCTCAACCGTTTGGTCGGACTGGGCTATGCGGTTCCTGGGGCGGTCATCGCCGTCGGCGTGCTGATTCCTGTAACGCGCCTCGACAACTGGCTGGCCGGGCAGTGGGAGCACTGGTTCGGCACCAATCCAGGCTTGTTGCTGACTGGCGGCATCGCCGCGCTGATCTACGCCTATCTGGTGCGCTTTCTGGCGGTGGCATTGCATACTGTCGAATCGAGCCTGGCCAAGATCACGCCCAACATGGACGATGCGGCGCGCTGCCTGGGGCTGGGGCAGGGTGAAACGTTGCGCCGAGTGCATGCGCCAATGTTGCGTGGCAGCCTGTTCACCGCCGGGCTGCTGGTTTTCGTTGATGTGATGAAGGAATTGCCGGCGACGCTGGTAATGCGTCCCTTCAATTTCGACACGCTGGCGACGCAGGTCTATACGCTGGCTTCCGATGAACGACTGGCCGAGGCGTCGACCGCGTCGCTGGCTATTGTCGCCGTCGGGTTGCTGCCGCTGATAGCGCTGTCGCGACAGATTTCCCAGGCGCGCAAATGAAAACACCCCGCCGGAGCGGGGTGCGGGAATCGTCACGGCCAGCCAGCTTTATTTGAAGCCGACGCGGTCGAAAATCATCTGCGCCTTGATCTGGTACATCGCCAGGTTTTTGACCGGCAGGCTGTCGGCTTTGAACTTGCCCAGCACTTCGAGCGCAGGATTGTTCACTTTGATGCCGTCGACAACCGGCCATTCGTTGTTGCCATCGGCAAAATAGCGCTGGGCGTCGTCGGAGGCGAGGTATTCGAGGAACTTGACGGCCGCTTCCTTGTGCGGCGCTGTCTTCAGCATGCCGCCGCCGGAAACGTTGATGTGGGTGCCGGTGGTGGCTTGATTGGGCCAGATGAAACCGACCTTCTCCATCATTTTTTGCTCCTCCGGCTTCGTTGACCGCAGCAGGCGGGCGACGTAATAGGTGTTGGTCAGCGCAACGCCACATTCACCTGCCGCGACGGCCTTGATCTGGTCTGTGTCACCGCCTTTGGGCGCGCGGGCAAAATTGGCGACCATGCCTTTAGCCCAGGCTTCTGCGTTGGCTTCGCCCTCATGGGCGATGATGGAAGCCATCAGCGACAGATTGTAGGGATGGGAACCGGAGCGCGAGCACACCTTGCCTTTGAGGCGCGGATTGGCGAGATCGTTGTAGGTCTGAACTTCATCCGCCTTGATGGTGGCCTTGTTGAAAACGATGATCCGTGCGCGCTTCGAGAAGGCGAACCAGTCGTCGGTGCGCAGGTTGGCAGGAATCCTGGAATCGAGCACCTTCGAGTTGACCGGTGCGAATACGCCCAATTCGTGCGCTTTCGCCAGCCGGGCAGCGTCGACCGTCAGGAAAACGTCGGCCGGGCTGTTGCTGCCTTCGTTCTTGATGCGCTCGAGCAACTCGTCTTCCTTGCCCTCGATGCGGTTGATCTTGATGCCGGTCTGCTGTGTGAAGTTGGCGTAAAGCGCTTCGTCGGTCTGATAGTGGCGGGCTGAATAAAGGTTGAGCACCTTATCGTCGGCGTGAACCGAAAACGCCAGGGGGGCCAGCGCGGCAAGGATCAGGCGGGGTAACAGTTTCATGCGGCAAGACTCCGGTTGCGGATGATCGATGCCTCGATTCTAAATGCCGAATTCCATTATGTAAATGAGAATTGTTATTGTATTTATACAAAAAATATGCGGCGCACGCCGCATCGTTTGCTTAGTTGCCTTCGATGATCCGTCGAGCACCGTTATAGCGTTTGACCCAGTAGCTGTCTTCCATGCTTTCGACACGGACTTCAGCGCCGGTACGCGGGGCATGAAGGAAGTGATTGTCGCCGAGATAGATGCCAACGTGCGAGAAGGTGCGGCGCATGGTGTTGAAGAACACCAAGTCACCCGGTTTCAGCTGGGAAGTGTCGATGCGCTGACCGAGTTGGCTCATTTCGGCAGCAGTGCGCGGCAATTGCGCGCCCAGGCTGTCCTTGAAAACCAGGCGGACGAAGCCGCTGCAGTCAAGGCCACTGGATTCGTCGTTGCCGCCAAAGCGGTAACGGACGCCGACCAGCTTCAAGCCCTGAAGGATCACGTCCTGGGCCGCATTGGTGTAGCGCTCGAAGAAGGAAGGTTGCTCTTCGCCTTTGCGTACCTGTTCGGAGGCGGATGCCGAAACGCTGGCGAAGGCACAGGTTATGGCGAGCAGGGTGGTGGACATAACTTTACGCATAGATTCGAAATGTATTTGAAAAGTTGCCGGCTGTAAAGAGAATGAAAAGTTACCTGACTATGTTCATCGCCTGTAATTATGAATACAATTTCCTTTCCACGGAGTGAGGATAACAATGGATTCCTTCAAGGCACTGCTTATCGAGGAACGTGACGGCAAGGTAGTCAGCGGTTTTTCGATGCTGGACGAGACCCGTCTGGATCCCGGTTCGGTGACCATTCGTGTCGCATACTCCAGCGTCAATTACAAGGATGCCCTGGCAGCGACCGGAGCAGGAAAAATCATTCGTCGCTTTCCGTGCGTCGGGGGCATCGACCTGTCGGGCACCGTCATCGCCAGCGATGATCCACGTTTCAAGGCCGGTGATCCGGTCATTGCGACCAGTTTTGACATCGGTGTCGCGCATCATGGTGGGTATGCCGAGATTGCCCGCGTGCCAGGGGAATGGGTGGTGCCGTTGCCTGACGGGTTGTCACTCTATGACGCGATGGCGCTAGGAACCGCCGGTTTCACGGCTGCTCTTGCAGTTGTTCGCATGGAAGAGAATCGCCTGACGCCTGCTAGCGGACCGGTCATCGTTACCGGCGCTACGGGCGGTGTCGGCAGTTTGGCTGTCGATATTCTTGCCAAGCGCGGGTATCACGTGGTGGCACTGACCGGCAAGGAAAGTGAAGCGGATTATTTGCGCAGCCTGGGGGCATCAGAGGTGATGTTGCGCAGCACGCTCGACCTGTCGAAAATTCGTCCCTTGGACAAAGCGAAGTGGGCTGGCGCGGTCGACAATCTGGGGGGCGATGTTTTGGCCTGGATCGCCAGTACGATGGCGCAGGGCGGAACGATTGCCAGCATCGGCCTAGCGGCAAGCATGAGTCTCAATACGACGGTCGCGCCGTTCATTCTGCGTGGTGTTTCGCTACTGGGGGTCGACTCGGGTTATATTCGGGAGCCTTATCGCAGCGGCGTCTGGCAGCATCTGGCTACGGACATGCGGCCGCCGCATTTGGCCTCGATGTCGCGCAGGATCGGTTTTGACGAACTGCCGGCAACCTTTAATGAATATATCGCCGGGCGCGCCAAGGGGCGTGTTGTCGTGGCAATTGGTGGAAATTGAGATGGCTGATTTGCCGCGGATACTGGTGGTTGATGATTCACGCCTGGTGCGGATGGCGCTGGTCAGGAGTCTGAAAGACCATTACGAGATTCGCGAAGAAGGTGATGGTGAATCGGCATGGCAACAACTGATTCTCGATAATTCGATTCGGGCGGTCATTTCCGATCTGCAGATGCCGAAACTCGACGGTCTTGGCTTGTTGCAGCGAGTGCGATCGTCCAAGTTGCGGCGGCTTGTGGATATGCCGTTTATCGTGGTTTCGGGTGAAGAAACCGAAGAAGAGCGGGAACGCGCGCGTTCCTTGGGTGCTTCCGACTTTGTGACCAAGGGCGCAGGCAGTACCGAAGTCCTGACCCGCCTTACCAATCTCATGGCGCTTTCCGCAGCCCGGGAAAATCTCGAGGCCGGTCGCGAGAGCATGGTCCAGGACCCGACGAGTGGCCTGTTCTCCAGAAAATATCTTGAACTTCAGGCGGTGCAGGCACTCTCGCAAGCAACCCGTACCGGTGTCGAGCTTTGCATCATGGTGCTTGGCTTCGATTCTTTCGACTCGGTGCGCGAGCGACTGGGGCCGGAACTTGCAGAGCGTGTCGGTACGCGATTTGCGAAGATGCTGGCCGACAAGGTTCGCCAGGAAGATAGTCTCGGGCACTACGGACCCGGACAGTACGCAATCATCGCTCCGGGAACCTCGCCTACCCAATTCACCAAGTTTGCCGAGCGGGTTCGGGAAGCGGTTGAGGTGGCCAAGGTACCGGTTCAGGGACAGCCCGTCTCATTGACCGTGAGCGTTGGTGTGGCGTGCGTTCCGCCGGAATCCGAGCCCTCGGCCCTGGGATTGCTGGAGCTTGCTGTCGAGCGGATGAACGAGGCAATGCGGGCTGGCGGCAACAGGATTGTCGCCGGTGAGGGAAGTGCGGCGGCACCACGCCAGCTCAGGCTGCAAAGGGCGCTGGATCTCCTTGGTGCGCGCCGCAATGAAGTTGTACGCCCCTACCTTGGCCAGCTTGGGGTCGAGTTGTTGCCCCTGCTGCATTTGATGAATCAGGATTTGGGTTTGGATCTGCCGATGGCAGAGATCGAGCGCCGCTTAAATGACCGGATAGCAAACAAAAAATAATCCGGCAGTCTTCGTTGTGCAGGAAAACAAAATCAGAGGAGCCTTATGACGACGTACAAGGAGTTTCACCAGTATTCCATCGAGAAACCGAACGAGTTCTGGACGGAGCAGGCCAAGCTCATCGACTGGAAGGAACCATTCACCCAGGTTTGCGATTTTTCCCGCCCCCCGTTTGCCAAGTGGTTCGTTGGTGGGAAGACCAATCTTTGTTACAACGCGATTGACCGTCACGCCGCCAAGCGTCCGAACGACAACGCGCTGATCTATATCTCGACCGAGACCAACGAAGAGAAGGTTTACTCTTTCGCCGAACTGCAGCGTGAAGTCGAGCGCATGGCAGCGATTTATCAGAGCCTCGGCGTCAAGAAGGGCGACCGCGTGTTGATTTACATGCCGATGATTGCCCAGGCTGCCTTCGCGATCTTCGCGGCAACCCGTATTGGTGCCATCCACTCGGTGGTGTTCGGCGGTTTTGCTTCCGGTTCGCTGGCTACCCGCATCGACGACGCCAAGCCGACCTTGATTGTTTCCTCCGATGCCGGCATGCGTGGCGGCAAGGCAGTGCCTTACAAGCACCTGCTTGATGAAGCCATCGAACTGGCCGAACACAAGCCGGCCAAGGTGCTGATGATCGACCGTGGTCTGGACCCGGCCTACAACAAGGTCGCCGGCCGCGACGTCGACTACGCTACGCTGCGCGAGCAGTTCATGGATGCTCAGGTGCCTTGCGAATGGCTGGAATCCTCCGAGCCGTCCTACATCCTCTATACCTCCGGCACTACCGGCAAGCCGAAGGGTGTGCAGCGTGATACTGGCGGCTATGCGGTGGCCCTGGCTTCGTCGATGAAGCACATCTATTGCGGCGGCGAAGGCGAAACCTATTTCTCGACTTCGGACATCGGCTGGGTGGTCGGCCATTCCTACATCATCTACGGCCCGCTGATTGCCGGCATGGCCACGATCATGTACGAAGGCACGCCGCTCCGTCCGGATCCGGGTATCTGGTGGCAGATCGTCGAGAAGTACAAGGTCAACGTCATGTTCTCGGCGCCGACCGCAGCCCGCGTCCTGAAGAAGCAGGATCCGGCCTACATGCACAAGTACGATTTGTCGTCCCTTAAGCACATCTTCATGGCCGGCGAGCCGCTGGATCAGCCGACGCACGAGTGGTTCCAGAACGAACTGCAGAAGCCGGTGATCGACAACTACTGGCAGACCGAAACCGGCTGGCCGATGCTGGCTGCCCTGCATGGAGTCGAAAAGACCCCGATCAAGTTCGGTTCGCCGTCCTTCCCGGTCTACGGCTACAACCTGCAGATTTTCCGCGAGGACGGTTCGATTTGCGGGCCCAACGAGAAGGGTATCGCCGCAGTCGTGCCGCCGCTGCCGCCGGGCTGCTTGTCTACGGTCTGGGGGCAGGACGATCGCTTTGTCAGCACTTATTTCACGCTGTTCAAGGAACCGCTGGTTTACTCTTCGTACGACTGGGCGATCAAGGACGAGGACGGCTACTTCACCATTCTTGGCCGTACCGACGATGTCATCAACGTTGCTGGTCACCGCCTGGGCACCCGCGAAATCGAGGAAGCGATCCAGAACCATGCGGCCATTGCCGAGGTTGCCGTGGTTGGTGTCGAAGACAAGTTGAAGGGACAGATGCCGATGGCCTTCGCCGTCGTCAAGGATGCCTCGAAGGTCGCGACGCCGGAATTGGTCAAGGCGCTGGAGAAGGAAGTCTTTGCCACGGTCGACGGCATTCTCGGTGCCATTGCGCGTCCGGCCCGTGTCCACTTCGTCACCGGTCTGCCCAAGACCCGTTCCGGCAAGATGCTGCGCCGCTCTTTGCAGGCGCTGGCGGAAGGCCGCGATCCGGGCGATCTGACCACCATCGAGGATCCGTCCACGCTGGAGCAGATCAAGAACGCCCTGGCCAGCTAAGCAGACTGGAGCTTGCCTGAAAACCCGCCAGTGAATGCTGGCGGGTTTTTTTGCGCCTGTCTCTCCGGAGCGACGGCTGGGGCAGAGTGGTAGAATGCAGGCCGGTTCTACATTTACGGTTGTTTGAGGCTGATGATTTACGAAACCGTCGCCGCTGTCGATCTCGGCTCCAACAGTTTCCGTCTGCAGGTCGGGCGGGTGGTTGGTGATCAGATTTACACCCTGGACTCGATGAAGGAGCCGGTGCGCCTGGCGTCCGGACTCACGGCGGACAAACGCCTGGACGATGCAGCGCAGTTACGGGCACTGGATGCCCTGCGGCGATTCGGCGAACGTCTTCGCGGACTGGATCGTGGAGCCGTGCGCGTGGTTGCGACCAACACGCTGCGCGTCGCTAAGAATGCACCTGAATTCTTGCCGTTGGCGGAAGAGGCGTTGGGCTTTCCGATCGAAATCATTGCCGGCCGCGAAGAGGCGCGTCTGATCTATATCGGTGCTTCGCATTCGCTACCGCTGGCGACTCATAAACGTCTGGTGGTGGACATCGGCGGAGGCTCGACCGAATTCATCATCGGCAAGCGGCATGATCCGCAATTGATGGAATCGCTGTACATGGGTTGCGTCAGCTACACGCTACGCTTCTTCCCCGATCGCAAGATCGACAAGAAACGTTTGCGCGAGGCGCAAATCGCCGCAGCCAAGGAAATCGAGCTGATTGCCCATGATTACCAGCGACAGGGCTGGAAGGAGGCTGTTGGTTCGTCGGGGTCGGCGCGGGCCATCGCCGACGTGCTGGAATTGAACGGCCTGAACCCGAATGGCGAAAGCGGGATCACCCGTGTCGGGTTGGACAAGCTTTGTGCCCTGTTGATCAAGGCGGGTTCGGCGGAGGCCCTCGACCTGCCAGGGGTCAAGGGAGACCGCCTGCCGGTGTTGCCAGGTGGTATCGCCATCATGTCGGCGATTTTCGAGGAACTGGACATCGAGCGCATGACCTATGCCGACGGTGCATTGCGTCTTGGCGTGCTTTACGATCTGTTGGGGCGCTTCCATCATCATGACATGCGTGAATCGACGGTGGCGCAATTCCGCAAGCGCTATCAGGTCGAGGCCGATCAGGTCGAACGCGTCGAGGCGACGGCACTTTCGGCGCTTACGCAACTTGCCGAAGGTTCGCCGTCAGAAGCCGATGTGCAGTTTCTGTGCTGGGCCGCGCGTCTGCACGAGATAGGCATTACGATCGCGCACAACGCGTACCACAAGCATGGTGCCTATATTTTGACATTTGCCGACATGCCTGGTTTTTCCAAGAAAGATCAGGCGCGACTGGCGATGTTGGTGCTCGGGCATCGCGGAAAACTCGAGAAACTGGGGGCGCTTCCTGCGGTCGACAGCGCCTGGAAGCTGATTTTCTGCTTGCGCCTTGCCGTACTGTTGCACCGGACACGGGATGATCGGACGTTGCCGGCCTGGCGGGCAACTGCGGTTCCGAATGGTTTTCAACTGGAAGTGCCGGCCGATTGGCTCGCGGCCAATCCGTGGACGGCTGCGGCGCTGGGCGAGGAGGCCGCAACCTGGCGTCAGAGCGGACGTGAATACGTCGTCAAATCCAGGACGACGAGGAAGGTTGCGTGAATCCGCTTCCCCGCCTGCAGGTCGAGTCGGGGAAGGTCGTTCTGGCCGGTGAGTGGACGCTGGCTGCCTTGATTCCTGTTCTGCCGGAACTGGAGTCTGGTTTGGATACCGCAGGTCTGGCGGAACATTCGTGGGATCTTACGGGCGTTACCCGAATCGATAGCGCGGCAGCCGTGCTGCTCTGGCGCGCCTGGAAAGAGCGGTGGCCTGGCAAGCTGGAGATTTCCGCAGTGCATCGGCGGGTGCTTGAACGCGTCGCTGTCTCGCCGCTGGCTGCGACTGCGGATGTCGCGTCGTCGACGAATCTGGTTGAGCGGATCGGCTATCTGGTGTTGCTGTTGATTAGCAATATCAAGGGTCTTGTGGTCATTTACGGTCAAATGCTGATCGATCTGGCTTATCTGGCCCGCCATCCGTCGGAGATGCCGTGGCGGGAAATCGCCGCCAATATTTACAAGGCTGGCGCAATGGCCTTGCCGGTGACCGCACTGGTCGGTTTTCTGATCGGCGTGACCATCAGTTATCTTTCGGCGCTCCAGTTGCGCAGTTTTGGTGCTGATGTGTTCATCGTGAATATCCTCGGCGTTTCCATCATTCGCGAACTCGGCCCCGTGCTGGTGGCCGTGTTGGTGGCCGGCCGTTCCGGGTCGTCGATGACTGCTCAGATCGGCGTGATGCGGGTGACCGAGGAAATCGACGCCTTGTCGGCCATGGGTGTGTCGCGCAGCGTTCGCGTCGTTTTACCCAAATTATTGGCGTTGACCGTGACCATGCCGCTGCTGGTGCTCTGGGCTTCTGCCATGGCCTTGCTGGGTGGGATGGTCTCCGCTTTGCTGCAACTGGGGATTCCCTTCGCCTATTTCATCGAAAATCTTCAACGTGCGGTGCCGGTTGCCAATCTGGTCATCGGCCTGGGCAAGGGTTTGGTGTTCGGCTTTACGATCGCCTGGGTCGCTTGCCATTTCGGGTTGCGCGTCAAGCCCAATACCGAAAGCCTGTCAGCCTACACGACAACGTCGGTGGTGACGTCGATAACCCTGGTGATCCTGATCGACGCGGTCTTCGCAATCTTCACGCGCAGCATCGGTATTCCGCAGCTATGAACGCGCTTGCGCCAACGCCCGTCGTTGAAATGCGTGGCCTGAGCACGCTGATCGGCGATCAGTTCGTGCATCGCAATCTCGATTTGCGCGTGGAGCCCGGGCAGATCGTCGGGCTGGTCGGCGGGTCGGGCAGCGGGAAGACGACACTGTTGCGCCAGATCATCGGTCTGCTGCATCCGGCCGCCGGCAGAGTCAGTCTGTTCGGGCGCGATCTCGCAACCGCCGCCGCCCGCGAGCAGCGCGCCATGCTACGTCGCCTCGGCATGTTGTTCCAGGGCGGGGCGCTGTTCTCCGCATTGCCGGTGTTCGACAATATTGCCTTTCCCTTGCGCGAATTGCGCTGCCTGGACGAAGACTGGATTCGCCGATTGGTATACCTCAAGCTGGCGATGGTTGAACTCAAGCCCGAACATGGCAAACTGATGCCTGCGGAACTGTCGGGCGGCATGGTCAAGCGGGTGGCACTGGCGCGGGCCCTGGCGCTGGAGCCCGAGTTGCTGCTGCTGGATGAGCCGACAGCAGGGCTGGATCCGGATCGGAGCCGGACGTTTGCCGAGTTGATCCGGGAATTGAAAGGTGAACTGGGTTTGACGGTGATCATGGTGACGCATGATTTGGATACGCTGGCGAGGTTGGCTACTCACGTTGCCGTGCTGGCCGAGCAACGAATTGTCGAGTTCGGGCCGCAGGAGGAGATCATGGCCGGGGATCATCCCCTGGTCGCGGCCTTTCGGGGTGGCAAGTAAACGAGGGTGATTTAGGAATCATCAATGGAAAACAAGTCACATGCCTTGATTGCCGGTGTTTTCGCGCTGCTGCTGGGCGCGGCGGCATTGCTCGCACTGGTCTGGCTACGAGGCAGCGAAGACAATCTGCGCGAATATGTCGTCGTGACCAAGCAGAACATTGGTGGACTGAACCCGCAGGCCCAGGTTCGCTATCGCGGCATCCGGGTCGGCAAGGTCACGGACATTCGCCTGGACCCGGAGGATACAAGCAACATCCTGATCACGATTTCAGTGACCGATGACTTGCCACTCACCCGGGGAACAGTTGCCAAGCTGGCCTATCAGGGTGTTACCGGCATCGCGCACGTCCTGTTGATCGACACCGGCAAGAATCCCGAACCACTTGTTGCCGATCATGGCAAGCCGCCGCGTATTGCGATGATCCCCTCGTTGCTGGAGGAGATCGGCGATAGCGGCAGCGCCACGTTGCGCCAGGTGCAGGAAGTGATGGCATCGGCCAACGCACTGCTGAACGAGGAAAACCGTCGACGCTTTTCCGCAACCCTCGCCAATCTGGAATCTGCCTCCGGCAGCATGAAACCGGCCGTCGACAATCTGAACGCAACGCTGACACAGGTGCGCAAATTGCTGGACGACCGGAATGTGCAAAACCTGTCGAAGGCGTCCGCCGAGATCGGCCCGTTGCTGGCAGATACGCGCTTGCTGATCGGCAAGATGCAGTTGGCAACCGACAAACTTGACGTTGCCATTGGCGATGCGGCGGCCGGTGGCACATCGGCGCTGATGCCGCGCCTCAATGAGCTGGCGACCGACATTTCGACCACTTCGCGGCAGTTGAGCCGCGTCTTGAAGCTGCTCGAAGATTCCCCGCAAGGTCTTGTTTTCGGCGTTCCAGCAGCATCACCTGGCCCGGGCGAAGCGGGTTTCTCGAGTGGAGGGCGCTGAAATGCGGCGTTTGATTGCGATAGTCATGTGTCTTGGCCTCGTGTCCTGCTATGGAACAGGCAAGCACGGTGGGGATATGGCACTGGCGGTTTACGACTTCGGCCAGCCGGTAAGGGAATCGTCGTTGTCCGGTTGGCGCGGCAAGCTTGCGGTCGAGGTGCGCGCGCCGTTATGGATCGACTCGCCGAGTATCGGTTTCCGTTTGGACTATTCCGAACCGAAGCGCTTACGCGAATATACCCAGTCGCGCTGGGCCGGGCCGCCGGCTCAACTCGTTCAGCAGCGCCTGATCCGGCAACTGGGCCTGACGCCGGTCGGGCAGGGGGGGACGCGCTGCGTGTTGCGAATCGATATCGACGAGTTCAGCCAGGTCTTCGAAACGCCGGTCGTCAGTCGTGGCGTCATCCAGGCAAGAGTGCAATTGCTGGATCGGTCGCGCATCAGTCTAGCCGTTCGGGAAGTCAATATTGAAATTCCGGCACCGAGCGCCGATGCGCGAGGTGGTGTGGCAGCGCTGACAGCTGCGGTCGACCAGCTGATAGGCGATATTTTGGCGTGGGAACAGCAGTTGACGGGCAGCGGCAAGGCTGCCCCATGTCTTGGCTAGGCGGAGATGATGCGTTCGGCGATTCGTTTTTTCAAGTCGTCCGGATGGTCGTCGAAGTGGGCGTAATGCATCAACGAAAGTCCGAAGACGCAAGCGTAAAGAAGAAGGCTGCGGCTCTTGGCCTCGGCATCGGACATGCCGGCGGCGACGAACAGCTTGCGCGTGCAGTCGAGGCGATAGAGGTCGACCGCTTCGACGACTGCTGCCGCCTGCGGGTCGTGGCGCGCCCAGTCGCGTACCGCGAGTTCGATCGACATCCCCTTGCGATTGCGGCTGGCACCATACACCTCGATGGCGTAGTGAAGCTGCGAGCGCTCCATGCCCGGGGTGAACGAAGTCGTTTTTTCGATGTCGCGGATGCGCCCTTCTCGCCAATGTTCGAGAACGGCCGCCAGCAAATCCTGGCGATCCTTGAAGTGCCAGTAGAAACTGCCCTTGGTGACCCCGCAGCGCTTGGCCAGAACCTCGACGCGCAAACCGGCGATTCCTTCCCGTGCGAGAACGTCGATGGCACTTTCGATCCAGTTGCCACGGTCGAGTTGGCTGCGCGGCGCGGCTTTTTTTCGGACGGTGGGTCGGGCAGGGGGCTTGACAGAAATGTTTTCCATACGCTACCGTATGCACTCCATACGACACAGTATGGTCATTGTGCGCATTGGTTTGACATCTGTCAAACAGGGTGCAGGATATAGGCTTGAACGACCAAAAGGAGAGACTAGTGAAGATTCTCGTCCCAGTGAAACGGGTGATTGACTACAACGTGAAGGTACGTGTGAAGGCGGACGGATCGGGTGTTGATCTGGCGAACGTCAAGATGA
>WBZS01002192.1_pt1 | contig 12733 bp, 11 predicted proteins | sample 5204201 | NCBI WGS metagenome assembly WBZS01 (sample SAMN12344357, study PRJNA552823) | activated sludge metagenome | biome: Activated sludge suspended growth; feature: Nitrification reactor; material: Wastewater; isolation source: activated sludge from nitrification reactor of wastewater...
GCCCCCCCTCGGTTCGGTGGTCACGCCGATACGGGTATACTCTCCCAATGGGCGCGCCGCCTGTACAACCATCGCGGCATAGCCTCCATCGTCGGCGCGGAACAGGCCGCCGTTCTCCCGCACACCGTCCTTGCCTACCAGCCATAGCTGGTAGACCTTGTCATCAGGCAACGCAGGCAACTCAGAAGCGAGCAGCATAGCCTGGCGGCTATTAGGGGCCAAGTAGAACTGGCCGTGAGCGCCGGGCGCGGCATCACCCGCTTCCATGCGGACTGTACTGGGCATGGCGAGGAAGGATTGATACTCGTTAAGCGCGGCCTGCTGCTGCACGACCCGCCCTCCCAGGCCAATGGCAAGCACGAACATCGCCGCCGCGGCCAGCCAGGGAGCCAGGCGCGGCCAGGGCAGGACCTTCGGCGCGGGGGCTGGACGCGGGGCATCGGCGGCAGCCAGTATTCTGTCACGGAGCGTGGGCGGCGGCCGGCGCAACGACGGCGTTAGGGCCAGCGCCTCCACGGCCGCGTGGCCCGCCGCCGCCTCGGCCCTGACGGCCGGCAAAGCCAGTTGCGCCTCGAAGGCAGCAACCTCCTCGGAGGTCAGCGCGCCCAGGCTGTAGGCGGCAGCCTGCTCCTGAACATCTTCGGTTAGCGGCGGATACTGCTCAGACACAATCCCATTCCTCAGGCTCTCATCTATTCACTACGCAGCGCATCTGACTCTGGATGCATCACCGGCCGCGAGTCGCGCGCGCTGGCCGTTGCTCCCTCATCCAGGATCGCACGCAGGTGCTGTAGACCGAGACGCATGCGCGTCTTGATCGTGCCCAGAGGTGTCTGCAAGAACTCGGCGATTTCCTGCTGCGTCATGCCGTTGTAGTATGCCAATTCTAGCGCCTGGCGCTGGGCTTCGGGTAGCTCGGTCAGGGCGCGTCGCACCTGAAGGCGGTTGAGCGCGACATCCTCCAGGCCAGGCTGAAGCGCCACCTCGTCAGGTAACTCGACATGCGTCGATGTGACCCGCCGCCGCCGTAACTCATCCACGGCCCGATTACGGGCGATGGTCAGCAGCCACGGCAAGACCCGACCGCGCTGCGGTGAGTAGTCACCGCTCCGCCGCCAGACGGCCAGGAAGGCGTCCTGCGTGACCTCCTCGGCCGCCATGCCTTCGCCAAGGATGCGCACAACCAGCGAAAAGACCAGGACGCCGTAGCGGTCGTAGATCGCCCCCAGGGCCGCTCGATCGCCGGCCGCGCAACGCTGCACCAGTTCTTCGTCGGTCGCAGGGGAATCAACCATAAAATCAGATCCGCCGCTTGCCTTCGCTGGATTCACCGACCTGGCTGGGTCAGGCTACTCCAATTATATATCAGGACGGAAAAGTTGCCTCCCTCGGCCAGCCACGGCGACGGCCCACGGAGACTGATCCCCGTGGGCCGTCCAGGTTGTGATGGTGGCGGACCCAAGCATGCCCTATCCGACGGCGCGGCTATGGCTCCAGGGTTGGCGGCCCCGCTGCGCGCTCTAGCATCCGTCCCGTAGCGCTACTCGCCCCGTCGAGGCCGAGGCGGACAGCATCGCGATTCTCCTTGCCAGTGCCGCGCAGGAACGTCACCGAACGATAGTAGAACGACTCACCGTAGCCCTGACCAGGAACCTCCACCCACACGTTCCAGTTGTACGGAACGTTGTAGCTTAGCACGCCATCGACATCCATCACACCAACGTCGGTGTAGCTGAGCGGGACGCACGGCACGAGCGGTTCGCGGTTGGCATCCAGAAACATGACGCAGTAGCTATCCACGCGTGATGCACGCGGTGTCCAGCGGAAGCGGGCCGGGTTGACCACCCGCGCCGAGGGGGCAGGTTCCTGCAAAAAGACGTTGGCGATATCGAACCGTCCCGCCTGGACCGTGTCGCGGCCGTTATAGCCGACGACATTCGGCGCACGCCAGAAATTCAGGTAGTCGCGAATGTCTCGCGGATTGTCGAACACTACGTAGAGCGCGGTCCTGGCATCTGTCGCCGCGACCTGGGTGAAACTATAGCTGCCGTCATCGGCCGTCATCACCGTATCGAGCTTGGCCTTGGCGACGCAGCGATCCGCCTCCAGCGTACAGCGCCACAAGTCAATCATGGCGCCGGGGGCAGGCTGTCCATTATACGTCACCACGCCCCACAGCCCCGGGCGGGGCACAGGCACCGCTAACGTGGCGCTCACCACCGCCACCTGCGATGTCGTCGCCACCAGGGAGTAATAGTAGGTGCCCCGGATTCGCGCGCCAAAGATGACACCCGTCGGCGGCAGCGTCGCCCCCTGCCATACCTGGACTGCGCCCGTCATGGACGGGGACGTCGCCTCGAGCAGACGATAGTTCGTCGCACCAGCCACGGCGTTCCAGACGACAGCATAGCCACCCTTCGCCTCTTCGACCGCCAGGGTTGGGGTGACCGGAACCTCGACGGCGAGGGTATTGCTCGCTGTCGCGCCGAAGCGATTCATGGCCGTTGTTCGATAGTAGTAGACGCCCGGCCCGCGCGCAACAATCGCCACTTCCAAAGGTTGGCCGGGCGCGAGGCGCGCCACATCGCGGCTGTCCGACATATCATCGCTCCGCCACTCCTGAAGGGTGTAGGTCGCGGCGTCGGCCGCGGCTGTCCACCGCAGACGGAACCCGCTGCTCGCCTCCGGCCCAACCGACAATGAGAGCGGCCCCGGTACGCCGGGCGCTCGACTCTCGACCAGCGGCAGATACAAGAAGTTCTTTGCCACCCAATCCGGTGTTGCCCGTGGCACCGGGGTGAACGTGTTAGTCGGGACAGGGTAGGCGGTGGCCGTGGGTGAAGCGGATGTCACGGTATCGACATGCATGATACCCAGACCCAGCGCCGCCGCCAGAACAAACCAGATTACGAGCGATACCCAACGCACAAACGTCCTCCAGCCCAGCGCCGATGCGCAGCGATAGGTTGCGTTTCTCTACGGTGTACAACGTTACAGAGGGACCAGTCGTTACTATCAAGGACGCACAAAGTGCGTATAGGGTACGAGGCGGGGTACAAATTGCACCCCGCCTCGTACTCCACGAGCCATATCATGCCCCGCTACGCCGGTCGTAGCCGAAATGCCGGGCGAACTGCGCCTACCTCGGTTGCATGACGATTGCGCACCACGCCCTTGCGCCACCGCGCCGCCGCCTCGCTCTCACGCGGCTGGATGCCCAGTTGGGCCAGGACCTCCAGCACCAGAGGCGGCACGGCCCGCCCGCTCACGTCGCCATCGGCCACACGACACACAATACCCAGCGCCTCGCCGTCGCGCGTGACGCCAACACCGTGGTACCCCTCCGCGCCACCCTTGCACACCAGCCCAGGCGTGTTCGCCATCAGCCACGTGTCAAAGCGGTCGTCGCCGGCAACGAGTTCAGGGTAAGCCTGCATCGCTGCTGCCACGCGGCGCGCGGCAGCAGCGCGCTCCGGCCCCACGCCCTGGGGGTCCAGCAGTCGGGCAAAGGCCAGGGCCGCCGCGCGCAGAGGCAGGGCAAAGCTCGGCACACTACACCCATCGACGGCTACAGCGATACTGTCTGGGGCCACGTCAGCCATCTCCGCCAGCGCCGCCAGGTCGCGCTGCTGGACCGGATGATTCGTATCGCGGTAATCACGGTCCGCCGCGCCCAGGTACGCTGACAGGGCGAGCATCCCCGTATGCTTACCGGAGCAGTTGTTGTGGATGGGCGTCGCGGCGACCCCCGCCGCGCGCATCGCCTTCGTGGTCGGCGCGTGCATGGGGTAATGGGTCCCGCAGCGGAGATCGGCCACGCTCATCCCGATGCGGTCCAGCATGCTCTGCACCAGCTCGGTGTGAAATGGCTGGCCGGAATGCGATGCGCAGATAATCGCCAACTCCCGCACGCCGAAATCTTCCGCTTCGAGAACGCCGCTCTCCACAATGGGCAATGCCTGGAAAGGCTTGGCCGCGCTCCGCATGTAGGTGACCAGATTGGGGTCGCCCAGGGAGTACAGCAGCGCGCCATCTGAGCGCACCACCGCCACAGCGGCATGGTGCAGAGATTCGACGAGATCGCCGCGCGTGACTTCGACGGCCGGCTCAGTATAGAAGGCTTGCTGCATGGCTATCTCCTGGGCTGGGAACAGGGGAGGGCGGGACGGTCGAGCCGCCTCCGCCCTCCGGGGCTGATGGGGATGAGGCGGCTAGCGGCGCCGTGTCATGGCAAAGGCCAACACGCCGAGACCGGCGACCAGGACCGTCCCGCAGGCCAGCGCCAGGCCGGCAGCCGCCACTGCCAGGAGGATGCCGCGCGACGGGCCAACCGGCGCGGCGGACGGTTGCACATCCACCGGGGCTGGGCGAACCGGCACGGCCGTCGGCGCGACCGACTGGCCGGCCGAGGCGCGAGGCGTGGCAACGGGCGGCGCGCCCTGCCCGGACGATGGCGGCGCCGGCGTGGCCGCGGGGGCAGCGCTCTGCCCCGTCGCAGGGGCTGCCGGAGCCGGCGTCAATGCCGGCAGGTTCTGCGACGCGCGCCACAGGTTATTTAGCTCGTTCTGATCAAAGCCATACACCTGCTGGAGCGCCGGGTCGGTGCGGGTTCCGCTCGCGAGAAGCTGAATCAGCTTCAGCATATTGTCACGGCCGCCGTGCTCATCCAGCAGATAGCGGACAACACTGCGCGCCTGGCCGTACCAGATACCGACCTTGGTCGGAACACCGTTGGGCGCTGTCATCGAGCGCACCGTGAAGACATCATTCTTCCGAATCGCGTCATCGAGCGATCTCTGGTAGTTGTCGTTGGCGTTATCGCTCTCGTTGTACATCGCCAGGCCCTCGTCGAGCCAGGCAGGCAGGTTGCTCTCGTACGGTCCCTTGACCAGATCATGCAGGACCAAATGGGATAGTTCGTGCCAAAGGGTCGTGCGCGCATCGCCCTGGTTCAGCATCAGTAGCGTTCCGTAATTAGATCGCGCCTCGCCCAGCACCGTCGCGCCCTTATCGAAGGTGGCTCCACGCGGCGCGAGAGCCTTGGACATGTCATCCTTGCTCTGGTAGATGACGACATTGGCGGGGTAGCTCATCCGGATGCCGAACTTCTGCTCCAGGCGGTCGAGACCCTCGATCGTCCAGCCTAGCGCCTGCTTGCCAAAGCTGTCGCTCTCGCCATACCACTGCACGGTGGCGCGGTCGTTGCCGGTCTTCTGCCACTGGAAACGATCATCGGCGTACACCACCGTCTGCGGGTCTGTCTTGAGGGTGTTGCCCGCCGAGTCGGTGATGCGCCAGTAGTACCGGATGTCCAACTGCGGCGCGAATTCGCCCTGCTGGGCGCGCTTCGTAGCCGTCGCCGTCACCACCTTGCCGGGGGTGAACTCGGTGGGGACCCGGTTGCTCGCTTTGCCATCGCCAAAGGTATAGAACAGATCGACCTTCTCGATGGAACCCGCCGAGCTTTGGGCCTGTAGCGCAAACTTTAATTCCTCCGCGAACTTCGTTGTTGCTGTGCTGGAAGTCACCTTGATAGCGCCAGGGTTGCCCTGGGCCTTCGCGGCGGGCACGCCAAACACCAGCAGCGCCAAGAGCACAAGCCCCACAATTCCCAACCGTCGCTCCATGCTTGCCATAGTTTCTTCCTCGTCGCCTGAGAGTCTAAACAGTGTTGGCGTACATTATACACACATCGCACGTCCCTCACTAATTTGCGGAAGTGCGGGGTGTATGGTATACTTCCCGTTTGGGTTTCGAGACCCTATCACACACGCCCGACCCTTCGGCGCGGCGGTGTCGAGCGCTCCCACGGTTCCCTGCCACGGCCTTTCGCCCCGGCGAAGGCCGTTTCGCGGGCCAGCCCGTGGTATCGCTCGGTTCCGCGCCTATCAACGCGGGCGGAGGACACAACCAGTAGAAGGAGAACGTCGTCCCCATGTCTGTCGTCACCATGAAGGAGTTGCTCGAGGCGGGGGTCCACTTCGGCCATCACACGCGCCGCTGGAACCCCAAGATGCGCCCGTATATCTTCACCGAGCGCAATGGGATCCACATCATCGACTTGCAGCAGACCCTGGGCGCGCTGGACGAGGCATATGCCGCCGCCCGCGACGTCAGCAGCAAGGGCGGGAGCATCATGTTTGTCGGTACCAAGAAGCAGGCGGCCGACAACCTGGCACAAGAGGCCATGCGCGCCAATATGCCCTACGTCAACCAGCGTTGGCTGGGCGGCACGCTTACCAACTTCCGTACCATCCGCTCACGCGCTCGCTACCTTCAAGAGTTGGAGGCCCGAGACGCGCGTGGCGAGTTGAACCTGCTACCGAAGAAGGAAGCCCTGCTGCTGCACCGCGAGCTGGACAAGCTCAACAACCGCATTGGCGGTTTGAAGGAGATGGGCCGCCTGCCAGAGATGCTCTTCGTAGTGGACACGCGCCGCGAACATATTGCCGTCGACGAGGCTAAGAAGCTGGGCATTCCCATCATCGCCATGGTCGATACCAACTCTGACCCTGACCCCATCGCCTTCGTCATCCCCAGCAACGACGACGCCATCCGCGCCATCAAGCTGATGACGAGCAAGATCGCCGATGCCATCATCGAAGGCCGCCAGATGCACCAGCAGGCGTTGGTGGACGAGATGGCGGAAGAGGAACTCACCACGACCCAGCGCGTGTTCTCGCCGGACGAGGACCGCGTCGAGGAAGATTACGAAGTCGGTATCATCGAGACTGAGGAGTAAGAGCGCATGACCGAGATTACGACCGCCATGGTCAAGGAACTGCGGGAAGCCACGGGCGCGGGCATCCTGGAAAGCCGCAACGCACTGCGCGAGGCAGACGGCAATTTCGATCAGGCCGTCCAGTTACTGCGTGAACGGGGCCTATCCAAGGCCGCCAAGAAGGCCGACCGCACCGCCAATCAGGGCGTGATTATTTGCCGCATCGAGAATGAGGCTACCCTGGGCGCGATGGTCGAGCTGAATTGCGAGACCGACTTCGTCGCCCGCAACGAGCGCTTTCAGGAACTCGCTAATCTGGTCGCCGACCTCGTCGTCGCCACCGGCGTCGATACCGCCGACGAAGTGCTGGAGCTGAAGGCCGACGGCCGCGCCGTCAAAGACCTGATCACCGACGCCGTCGCCGTCATCGGCGAGAATATCCAGCTACGCCGCGTGTCCCGCTTCGAGGCGGCGCCCGGCGGCTTCATCACCAGCTACATCCACGCGGGACGCATCGGCGTCCTGGTCGAGATCACCGGCGCTGATGAGACCCTGGCCCACGACCTGGCTCTCCAGATCGCCGCCAGCAACCCGCGTTACCTGGTCACCGACGAAGTGCCGGAGGCTATGCTGGAAGCGGAGCGCCATATCTACTGGGCACAACTGGCCGACGACCCCAAGCCCGATACCGTCAAGGCCAGGATCGTCGACGGTCGCGTCGACAAGTACCTCGAAGAGATCGTCCTGCTCCGGCAGCCTTACATCAAGGACCTGGGCAAGTCGATTGAGCAGGTACTGAAGGAAGCCGGCGGTAACGTCGCCGTGCGGCGTTTCGCGCGCTTCGAACTGGGCGCGTAAGTCACTCACACACAATGGAGGATCGCGGCGCGGGGCCATAGCGAGGCTATGTCGCCGGCCCTGGTCCTCCATCTTCACTTCTGGGGGAACGATGCCTGAAGCCAAATACAGGCGAGTCCTACTCAAGCTCGGCGGCGAAGCCCTCGCCGGGCCTGGCAACTTCGGCATCGATGTCGCCGAAGCACAGACCATTGCCGCCCGGGTTGCGGCCGTCCACAAGATGGGCATCGACATCGGCATTGTCATCGGCGCGGGCAACCTGTGGCGTGGCAAGGACGGCATGACTCACGGCATGGACCGCACCACCGCTGATCATATCGGCATGCTCGCCATCGTGATGAATTGCCTCGCCCTGCGCGACGCCCTCGAGCGTGAGGGAGTCGAAACCCGCGTCCAGACAGCCATCGAGATGCGGCCCATTGCCGAACCCTACATTCGGCTACGCGCCATCCGCCACCTGGAGAAGCAGCGGGTGGTTATCTTCGGCGCCGGCACGGGCAACCCATACTTTACCACCGACACGGCGGGCATGCTGCGCGCCCTCGAAATCAATGCCGACGTGATGGTGAAGGCCACCAAGGTCGATGGGGTCTACACCGCCGACCCGCGCGAGTTCCCCGACGCACAACGGCTCCCCCACCTCACCTACATCGACGCCCTGAACATGGGGGTGCGGGTGATGGACAGCACCGCCCTGACCATGGGCATGGACAACAACCTACCCATCATTGTCCTCAACCTGTGGGAGCCGGGTCAGCTCGAGCGCGCCCTGCGGGGCGAGCCGGTCGGTACAACCATCAGCCATTCGGCGACTTTAGCTGAGGCTGCGACATGAACTTGACATTCGTTCGTAGACGGAACATAGTTAAGGCCATCCATCGATGAATGGCGCGGGCCAGGCCTGCGTTATCCCTACAGCCCACGAATCGATGCCCACGGGGAAGCGACTATGATTGATGACATTGTGCGCGACACGCGCCAGCATATGGACAAGAGCATCGAAGCCCTCCGTCACGACCTCAGCGCGATTCGCACCGGCCGGGCCAGCCCGGCCCTCCTGGATCGCATCGCCGTCGAATACTACGGCACGCCTACACCCATCAACCAGCTGGCCCTGGTGAGCGTGCCCGAGGCGCGTATTCTGGCTATCAAGCCCTACGACCGCACCGCCATGAACGCCATCGAGAAGGCCATCCTCAAGTCGGACCTGGGCCTGACGCCGACCAACGACGGCCAGATCATTCGCCTGGTTCTGCCCCAGCTGACAGAGCAACGCCGCCGCGAGTTGGTGAAGCAATCACAGCGTCGGGTCGAGGAGGCGAAGGTGTCCGTGCGCAACATTCGCCGCGATGCCATCAAGGATATGCAAGACGCCGAGAAGGAAGACCTGATTACCGAGGACGACCTGGAAGACGGCAAGGAACAGATCCAGAAGCTGATCGACAAGGTGACAGAGCAGATCGAGGCGATTGGGAAGGCCAAAGAAGCTGAGATAATGGAAGTCTAGGAGTTGTTTATGGACGGGCAACCAACGCTTCCGAAGGTGCCCCGCCATGTCGCCATCATCATGGATGGCAACGGGCGCTGGGCGCAGCGTCAGGGCTTGCCGCGACTGGCCGGCCATCGCGCCGGCGTCAACAATATTCGCCGCGTCCTGGAGGCGACGGTCGATTTTGGCGTGCCTGTATTGACGGTGTATGCCTTCTCGACGGAGAACTGGAAGCGTCCGAGCCTGGAAGTGCGTGGACTGATGCGCCTTTTCGAGGAAGGCTTTCATCGCTATGTGCCCGAGCTGAATGAGCGTGGCGTGCAGATCCGGCATATCGGCTCTAGCGAGGGGATATCGCCCCGCTTGCAGCGACTACTGGTGGACGCCTGCGAGATGACACGCCACAACTCGACCCTCGTCCTCAACATCGCCTTCAACTACGGCGGGCGCGCGGAGATAGTGGAGGCCGTACAGCGCATCATTGCCAGTGGAGTCCGCGCCGAGGATGTGACGGAGGACCTGATCAGCCAATACCTGGGCACGGCGGGCCTGCCCGACCCTGATCTGGTCATTCGCACCGGCGGTGACATGCGGCTATCCAACTTCCTTGTCTGGCAAGCCAACTATGCCGAGTATTACGTCACCTCGACGTACTGGCCCGACTTCGACCGCGCCGCCCTGTATCAGGCGCTGATGACCTACGCCCATCGCGACCGCCGCTTTGGTCGCGTCCACTACGCCACCGAAGCCGACGGATACACCGATATGCTCGGTATCGAGAACGGCGCGTAGCGCGCCGCCTTCGGAGGCCCCGTTGCTCAGCCAGCGCATTGCCAGCGCCGTCGTTCTCCTCGTTCTCCTCATCCCCGCGGGCTATGCGGGCGGCTGGTGGTACTTCGCTTTTCTCGTCGCTTTCGGCACCATTGCCCTGTGGGAGCTGCGCGGTCTCATCGCTCATGCTGGCATCCGCGCCTGGGAGCCCATCCTGTTTGGCGTCCCCTTCCTTCTGGCGCTGGGGGCCATGTTACCCCAGTGGGACCTGGCTCGCCCCACCGTCGCCGCCGCCGTGATTGGCGCGTCGGCCTGGCAACTTTCGCGGCGACCGGAAAGTCGCTCCCTCGCTGATTGGGCCATGACGATTGCTGCCGCCATGTACGTCGGCTGGCTGGGCGCCCAGGTGGTCTTCGTGCGCGTGGTCCCCGATGGACTGGCCTGGACCATCTTCCTGTACGCGGTGATTCTGCTGACCGATACGGCGGCCTATTTTGGCGGGCGCGCCTTTGGCCGTCACCAGTTCACGCCAACTATCAGCCCCAAGAAGACATGGGAAGGCGCGATTATCGGTTGGGCCTTTGGCGGCCTCTTCGCCGTCGGCCTGGCGCGCTTCCTGCAATTGCCCATGTCACCGGCGGCGGCTCTCGCCCTGGGCCTGGCAACCAGCCTGGTGTCCACAATTGGCGACCTCACCTTCTCCTTCTTCAAGCGACAGGCTCACGTCAAGGACTCCAGCCAGCTCATCCCCGGTCACGGCGGCTTCCTCGACCGCCTCGACAGCGTCCTGACCGGCGCGGCGGTGGTGGCTACCTACATCGTTTGGTTCGTCCGCTAAGCGCGGGCGCTGGCCGCTCTTGCTGCGGTAACGAGCGGCTCACGCTCGCCCTGGCCTGAGCGCGGTGAGACTATGCGCCTGCCACCTGGCATCACCCTGTTGGGCGTCCTCGCCCGCCTGAATCTGGTACTCTCCTCGGCAACCGTCATTGTCGCCGTCTCTCTCCTGGCATATCTGCTAACCCATAATTTCCGCAACAAGGTGGCGCGCGCCTTCTGCCTCCTGCTAGTCTTCGTCAGCATCGTCTACGCCGGCGATGTCTTCCTGGACGCGGTCGCGGATCCGGATAGCACTCGCTTCTGGCTGCGCTTCCAGTGGATTGGGATCGCTCTCGTTCCCGCGGCCTATCTCCATTTCTCGGATGTCCTGCTACGTACCACCAACTCCTTCTCCACCCTTCGTCGTTGGTTGACCATTGGCGCGTTTGTCGGTGGTGGCATCTCCCTGGCTCTCGTATTGTTTAGCCACGCCCTGGTCGATCAGGTCGACCTCAACCCCCTCAACCCCCTCGCCGCCCACTTCACGGCTGGCCCCTTGTTCGGCCTGTTCACGGCCTTCTTCTTTGCTACATCGGCCTACGCCGCCTACAACGTCGTGCGCGCCCGCAATCGCGCGCTGACACCCACCTCACGGCGGCGCATGAACTACCTGCTGGCCTCCATCGCCGCCCCGTTCAGCGTCTTTCCCTATCTCATGCTGACCTCACCCCTCATCAACCTGGGCGAGCGCCCGCTAATGTTTGGCTTCCTGGCCGCCGCCGCCAACATCGCCATCACCTGGATGACCGTCGTCATGGCCTACGGCGTCGCCTATCAAGGGGTACTCATCTCTGACCGCGCCGTGAAGCGCAATCTCATCAAGTTCCTGATCCAGGCCCCCATCCTCGGCTCCTTTGTTATCCTGGTTATGCTGCTCGTGCCCCCGGTCGAACGCATCCTGGGCCTGCCGCGCGACACCGTCCTCATCTTCATCGTCGTGTTCGGCATCGTCGCCTTCCAGCTCTTCGTCAGCGTCAGTCGCCCCCTCGTCGATCGCATCATCTTCTGGGGTGACTGGAGCGAGATCCACTGGCTGCGCCGCCTGGACGAACGCCTGCTTACCAGCAGTGACCTGCGTCAACTGCTAGAGAACATCGTAACCTCCGTGCGTGACGTTCTGCGCGTGGACGCGAGTTTCATCGCGGTCGCTGGCGACGGGCAACTGATGCTAGACACGACCAGCGGGCCGGAGGACAAGGCCCAGGCGTGCCTGACAGAGCTAGACTCCGCTACCCTGGACGCCATCGCCGATGGCGCGACAGCGCAACGCGCCGGCTTCTGGATCATTCCACTGCGCGGCACGGAGGCCGTGGACGGCGTGCGGGCCTTGTTGGGCGTTCTGGGTGTGTCTAAAGACCCGGCGCAGTTGACCGTACGAGAGCGCGCCGCCCTCGTCGATCTGATCGCCCAGGCCGAGCGGGCCATGGAAGATCGTCGCTTGCAGCAGAACATTTTTCGTGTGGTGCGTCAACTCGAGACCGAGATTGAGACCTTGCAGCGCGCTCGATCGCGGATGCTGTACGAAGGCTCCCTGCCCCTCGACGGCGGAGCTTCGCTGGTCGACTCCCCTGACTTCGTCGCCTGGGTGCGCGATGCCCTGAGCCACTACTGGGGCGGCCCAAAGCTGGCCAACAGTCCGCTGCTCCGCCTGCGCATCGTGCGCGCTACCCTCGACAGCGACCGGAACCCGGCCGGGGCGGTACGCACGATCCTGGACGAGGCCATCCAGAGTCTCAAGCCCGAGGGGCAGCGCAGTCTGCTCTCGGTCGATTGGACGCTGTACAACATCCTGGAAATGAAGTTCATCAAGGGACATCGGACACGGGATATTGCCTCGCGCCTGGCAATGAGCGAGTCGGACCTATACCGCAAGCAGCGTGTCGCCATCGAGCAGGTCGCGCAGCAAATCGCCAGTATGGAGGCGCAAGGCTACAACGGCGCCGAGCGACACTCGGAAGAGTCGCGGCGCGCCGAAGCCTGATCGCCCCCATAGAGGCGGGGGAGCAGTCCGTATGGCT
>WBZS01002193.1_pt1 | contig 12732 bp, 11 predicted proteins | sample 5204201 | NCBI WGS metagenome assembly WBZS01 (sample SAMN12344357, study PRJNA552823) | activated sludge metagenome | biome: Activated sludge suspended growth; feature: Nitrification reactor; material: Wastewater; isolation source: activated sludge from nitrification reactor of wastewater...
CGCATAGGCGCCACCGTGGATCCACACCATCACGGGGAGGGCTGCCTGTTGGTCCGTGGACCAGATGTTGACCGTCAGCCAGTCGTCCCCGGCGTCGTCCTGATCGTCCATCCCGAACGCACTGGACTGGGGTGGCGGCGGGCCGAACTGGCGGGCCGGTCGCACCCCGGACCACCCTGCGGCCGGTGCGGGTGCGCCGAACCGGATCGGGAGCGAGGCGAAGGGTATGCCGCGGAAGACGGCCACACCGTCCTCCCGGACGCCCGCCACCGCCCCAGTGGAGACGTACGCGATCGGGTCCATCGTTCAAGGATGACGGTCACCGGCGTGCCGCACCACCGGGTTTCGGTGGGGTCGGGGCAGGCGGTGGGTCGTGGCGTCAGTCGGTCGTGGGGGCCGGGGCATCGACGTCGTCCTTTACCTTGGCTCCGTCCGGGGGCTGCGGCTCCCGGGTGTAGCGCTCGACCACCTCGGTGCCCAGATGCGGGAAGGGGTCGTGGCCGCGCATGTAGAGGATGACGACCTTGGTCAGGGCGAGGACCGGCACCGCGATGAGGGCGCCCATGATGCCGAACAGGTAGGAGAACACCGTCACGCCCATGATGACGGCCCACGGGTGCAGGTCGACCGCCTTGGACATGAGCACCGGCTGCAGCACGTGGCTCTCGATCTGCTGCACCGCGATGACGATGGCCAGCATGATCAGCGCCGAGGTGACGCCGTTGGCCGCGAAGGCGATGAGCACCGCCACGCCACCGGCGACGATCGCGCCGACGACCGGAATGAAGGCCGTGAGGAAGACCAGGATCGTGATCGGGATGACGAGCGGCAGCCCGAGGATCAGGGCTCCGAGGCCGATGCCGACCGCGTCGACCGCCGCCACGATGATCTGTGTCTTGACGTAGGCGCGCACCGACACCCAGCCGCGACGGAATCCGTCGTGCAGGGGCTGTTGGGTGCGGCGCGGCAGGATCCGGATGATCCAGAGCCAGATGGTGTTGCCGTCGCCGAGGAAGAACAGGGTGCTGACCAGGGCCAGGACCATGACGAGGGTCCCCTCGGTGGCCAGCCGGCCGGCGTTGAGCGCTCCGAGCAGCAGCGAGCTCGAGTTCTTCGTGGCCCAGTCGCGGCCCTGCTGCACGTAGTTGGAGATCTGGTCACCATTGATGCCCAGGGGTCCGGTCTTGAGCCACGTCTGCAGGGTGTCGAGGGCGCCGGACACGCTCTTCACGAGCTCCTGGGCGCCCGAGGCCACCTGGGCACCGGTCAGCCAGAACATCCCGACGACCAGGACGATGAAGAGCAGCAGGGTGATCGCCGCCGCCGCGAACGGGCTCACCCCGACCCGGCGGTACATCTCCGCGACCGGGGTCAGCAGCGCCGTGAGCAGCAGCGCGACGGCGATCGAGATGAGCACCGGCACGAGGGGTTCGAGCGCGATCGCCGCGCCCCAGGTGGCCACCCCGATGAGGATCGCCAGTCCCGCGGTCGCGCCGGCGACCCAGAAACCGAAGGGGATGGCGTCGCCGACCCGCTGCCAGGTGGACGGCATCGGCGAGGAGGAGCGTGAGGGCGTGGCCATGGCGGTCAGTCTCGCATCCGCGACGGGTTGGCGGGCGGGCAGGCAACCGGTCGGCATACCGATCGGGTATGCCGACCGGCCCGGGACGCGCGACGACCCCCGCCTCGTCGATTCGAGCCGGGGGCCGCGCGTCCAGGGTCAGGCGGGAGCGGGCCTCAGTGGTTGAGCGCCTCGGCCACGCCGTGACCGGTCAGGGAGCGCACCTCCATCTCGGCGTACTTCTGGGCGTTGTGCTCCGTGGAGAGCTTGCTGCCCAACCAGCCGAGGAAGAAGGCGAGCGGGATGGAGACCAGACCCGGGTTGTCGAGCGGGAACCAGTGGAAGTCGACCGCCGGGTTGGTGAACATCGACGGGCTGAGCATCGCCGTCGTGCCGTCGGCGAGCTTCGTGGCCACCGCCTCCTTGCCCGAGACCACCGGGCTGAAGATGATCAGGCCGATCGAGGAGATCAGGCCGCCGTAGATCGACCAGAGGGCGCCCTTGGTGTTGAAGCCCTTCCAGAACAGGGAGTAGAGGATCGTCGGCAGGTTCGCCGAGGCCGCCACCGCGAACGCCAGGGCGACGAGGAAGGCGATGTTCTGGCTCTTGGCGAGCATGCCGCCGAGGATCGCGACGACGCCGATGGCGACCGCCGAGATGCGCGCGATCTTGACCTCCTGCTCCTGGGTGGACTGGCCCTTCTTGAAGACCTCCTTGTAGAGGTCGTGGGCGAAGGTCGCCGAGGCCGTGATCGTCAGACCGGCGACCACCGCGAGGATCGTCGCGAAGGCGATGCCCGAGACGATGCCGAGCATCCACGAACCGCCGAGCTCGAAGGCGAGCAGCGGGGCGGCGGCGTTCTGCTTGCCCGGGGCCGCGTTGATCTTGTCCGCACCGACGAGGGCGCCGGCGCCGAAGCCGATGACCAGGGTGAGCAGGTAGAAGCCGCCGATCAGCCAGATGGCCCATTCGACCGACTTGCGGGCCTGCTTGCTCGTCGGCACGGTGTAGAAGCGCTGGAGCACGTGCGGCAGGCCTGCGGTGCCCAGGACGAGAGCCATCGAGAGCGAGATGAAGTCGATCTTGGCCAGCGTCGTCTTGCCGTACTTCGTGCCGTAGTGCAGCAGCGAGTCCGCGACCGCCTGCGGGGTCGTCGTGACGCCCTTCTTGGCGGCGGCGGCGACGGCCTTCTTCGTCGTCTCGGAGTTCAGCGAGGTGTCGATCGCCTGGCCGAAGAGGGTCGACAGGCTCATCCCGAACTTCGCGAGCACCCAGACGGTCATGATCGCCGCGGCCGAGATGAGCAGGATCGCCTTGATGATCTGCACCCAGGTCGTGCCCTTCATGCCACCGATGAGGACGTAGGTGACCATGACGGCGCCGACGACGGCGATGACGAGGTTCTGCGCGGTCTCGCCCGAGACGCCGAGGAGCAGCGAGACCAGGCCACCGGCGCCGGCCATCTGGGCGAGCAGGTAGAAGAGCGAGACACACAGGACGGAGGCCGACACGGCGATCCGGATCGGGCGCTGCTTGAGCCGGTAGGCGAGCACGTCGGCCATCGTGAAGCGGCCGGTGTTGCGCATCAGCTCGGCGACCAGCAGCAGCGCCACGAGCCACGCGACGAGGAAGCCGATCGAGTAGAGGAAGCCGTCCATGCCCTGGAGGGCGATGGCCCCGGCGATGCCGAGGAAGCTCGCCGCCGAGAGGTAGTCACCGGCGATCGCGATGCCGTTCTGGCGCCCGGAGAAGGCGCCGCCGGCGGTGTAGTACTGCTCGGCGGTCTTCTTGCCGCCGGCGACCTTGATGACGATCGTCAGCGTGACGAGCACGAAGACGACGAAGATCGAGATGTTGAGCGTGGGGTTGCCGACCGTGGTCGCCGCGCCGAGCGCCGTCAGGGAGGTGAGGCTGGCCATGGCTCAGTGCTCCTTCGTGAGCGTCGCCGCCACGGACTCGGCCGCGGGATCGAGGTCCCGGTTGGCCCAGCGGGCGTAGATGAAGGTGATCGCGAAGGTCGTCACGAACTGCAGGATGCCGAAGATCAGGCCGACCGTGATCTTGCCGAACAGAATCGAGTTCATGAACCCCTGCGCGAAGATCGACAGGAACACGTAGAGGAAGTACCAGCCGAGGAAGAACGCGGTCATCGGGAAGACGAAGCCGCGGAACTTCTTGCGCAGGGCCTGGAACTCCGGGGTGGCTTGCACGGCGACGTATTGATCGCCGGCGCTGTGAGCGGTCTCGCTCATGAGGACACCTCCAGGGATGGGGACGGGCGGCGTTGCCCGCTCGTCGCCAAGGGTGGGGGAGCGGGTATGCCGTGCGCACCGGTTCCCGGGGGCGGTGTCGGTGGGCGGGGGCAGCGGGACGACATGTGGCGGGCAGTGACCTGGGTCACGTCGCTGAGCGGCGCGGGTCGCGCGCCGAGCGGTCAAGGCGATCGCGGGGCGCGGCCCGCCGGCATACGCAAGGATGGAAGCCGTGCGCGCACTGAGGAAGCTGACCGCCGGACCGGGGCTCGAACTTGTCGACATCCCCGAGCCCGAATGCGGCGACAAGGACGTCAAGATCCGGGTGCTCCGGGCCGGGCTGTGCGGCACCGACCTGCATCTCGAGGCGTATGACGAGTGGGCCGCGGGCGCGATGCAGGTGCCGCAGACGATCGGGCACGAGTTCTACGGGGAGGTCGTCGAGGTCGGCGCCGACGTCGAGCACGTGGCCGTCGGGGATCGGGTGTCGGGCGAGGGACACATCGTCTGTGGGGTGTGCCGGAACTGCCGCGCCGGCCGAAAGCACATGTGCATCAACACGATCGGGATCGGCGTCAACCGGGACGGCGCGTTCGCCGACTACGTCGTCATCCCGGCGAGCAACGCGTGGGTGCACGGCCCCGACATCGACCCCGACCTCGGCGCGATCTTCGACCCCCTGGGCAACGCCACCCACACCGCGCTGCAGTGGAACGTCGTCGGCGAGGACGTCGTCATCACCGGCGCCGGACCGATCGGCGTGCTCGCCACCGCCATCGTCCGGCACGCCGGGGCCCGGCGGATCGTCGTGTCGGATCTGTCCGACCTGCGGCTCTCGCTGGCGCGGGCCGCGGGGGCCGATGTCGTCGTCAACGTCGGCCGCGGCGACACCCTGGCCGGGGCGCAGGAGCGGTTGGGGATGAAGGAGGGCTTCGACATCGGTCTCGAGATGTCGGGAGCCCCGGCGGCGCTGGATCAGATGATCGCCAACCTCAACCACGGCGCCTCGGTTGCACTGCTCGGCCTGCCCAAGGGGCCGTTCCCGATCGATTGGGGCCGGGTGATCACCCGGATGATCACTCTCAAGGGGATCTACGGACGGGAGATGTTCGAGACCTGGTATCTCATGGGGGCGATGCTCGCCTCATCCCCCGAACTGCGGACCGCCGCGACCTCGGTCATCACCCACCGTTTCCCTGCGGCGGACTGGCAGAAGGCGTTCGCCGCGACCCGCTCCGGGGAGTGCGGCAAGGTCGTCCTCGACTGGAGCTGAACGGGACGTCCGCCCGGCCGCGACGGCGGGCGGACGGCATACGCTGGCGGTTGTCGTCCGGAGTGTGGGAGGTATGCCGTGTACGGAGCCGTGCGTGAGCAGTTGGCCGCGACCCTGCGGGAGATCGAGGAGGCCGGGCTCTACAAGCGGGAACGGCAGATCACGACGCCCCAGTCCGCGCACATCGGCACCACCGCCGGTGAGGCGCTGAACTTCTGCGCGAACAACTACCTGGGGTTCGCCGACCACCCGGAGGTGGTCGCCGCGAGCCGGGCAGCGTTGGACGAGTGGGGTTTCGGGATGGCGTCGGTGCGCTTCATCTGCGGCACCCAGACGCAGCACGATCGGCTGGAACGGGCGCTCTCGGAGTTCCTCGGGACCGAGGCGACGATCCTCTACTCGTCGTGCTTCGACGCCAACGGCGGGGTCTTCGAGGTGCTCTTCGGGGAGGAGGACGCGATCATCTCCGACGAGCTCAACCACGCGTCGATCATCGACGGGGTCCGGCTGTCGAAGGCGGCCCGGTACCGCTACAAGAACGCCGACATGGCCGACCTGCGGATGCAGCTCGAGGCGGCCCGGGCGGCCGGGGCCCGGCGAGTGGTCATCGTCACCGACGGGGTGTTCTCGATGGACGGGTCCTATGCGCCGCTCGAGAAGATCTGTGACCTGGCCGACGAGTTCGAGGCGATGGTGCTCGTGGACGACTCCCATGCCGTGGGGTTCGTCGGCGCCGGGGGGCGCGGCACGCCCGAGTTGTTCGGGGTGACGGACCGGGTGGACATCCTCACGGGCACGCTGGGCAAGGCGCTCGGGGGAGCCTCGGGCGGCTACGTGAGCGCGCACCGGGAGATCGTCGCCCTGCTGCGCCAGCGCTCACGTCCCTACCTGTTCTCCAACTCGGTCGCCCCGGCCGTGGTGGCCGGTTCACTCAAGGCGCTCGAGTTGGTGTCGTCCTCGTCGGAGGCGCGAGACACGTTGCAGCGCAACGCTTCTCTGTTCCGCGAGTTGATGGAGGCGGCGGGGTTCGAGGTGCTGCCGGGGTCGCACGCGATCGTGCCGGTCATGTTCCCCGGGGACGACGGGGCCCGCGTCGCGACGCAAGTGGCCGACCACATGCTGACCAACGGGGTCTATGTCATCGCCTTCTCGTTCCCCGTGGTCCCGCGGGGCAGGGCGCGCATCCGGGTGCAGCTGTCCGCCGCGCACACCGAGGCCGACGTTCGCCGCTGCGTCGACGCCTTCGTCACCGCCCGCTCGGCCTGCGCCTGAGCTCGCCCGCCCGCGCGGACGCGCAGCGAGGTCAGTCGTTCAGTCGGCCGCGCGGGAGCGGCGCAGGTCCACGCCCTCGGGGGTGTGCAGCCGCACCAGGAGGCGGGTGGTCCCGGCGGGGATGCCGCGCGGTGAGGCCAGTGAGGCCACGACCGTCACGAGGGTGGCCAGCGGCACGCACCACGCGGCCGGAGCCGACAGCAGGGCACCGGCCCATCCGCCGAAAGGACCGAAGACGATCGACGTCCCGACACTCATCACGGCGGAGACCGCCCCCACGACGAGCCCCGCGACGGCCCCCCGGCGGGACAGCCCGCGCCACCAGACGCCGAGGATGAGCAACGGGGCGAAGGTGGAGGCCGCGACCGTGAACGCCAACCCCACCGTCGTCGCGAGGCCGATCGGCTGCGCGAGGCGGCTCACGGCATACGGGAGGAGGACGGAGAGCACCGCGGCGATCCGGAAACCGAACGGCCCCGACGCGTCCCCGCCCGTCGAGCGCGCCAGCCACGGCCGCACCAGGGACTGGTCGAGCACCCCGGTGACCGACATGGCGACGCCGGATGCCGTCGACAGCAACGCGGCGAAGGCGCCACCGGCCAGGACGGCGGTGAGGAGTTCGCCGGAGAGCCCGCCGACGACGGCGTTCGGCAACCGAAGCATGATCGAATCCGGCCGCACTCCGGCCGGCAGCGTCGGCAGCCAGACGCGCCCGAGGACCCCGTAGATCGGGGGAATGAGGTAGAAGAGGCCGAGGAGGGCGAGCACGTTGACTGTCGTCCGCCGGGCCCCGATGCCGTCGGGGTTGGTGTAGTAGCGGACGAGGACGTGCGGCAGGCCCATCGTGCCCAAGCAGAGCGCGATCATCGTGGCGTAGACCCGGTACGTGGGGTGGTCGCCGGGGCCGCGGGCGGTGAGGGCGAGGTGCCACGACGGGTCGGCGACGCCGGGGCGCGGCGCGCCCGCCCGCATCCACAGGACGAGGAACACGAAGGCCGGCACGGCGATCGCGGTCAACTTGATCCAGTACTGCACCGCCTGGACGAAAGTGATCGACCGCATCCCGCCCGCGCCCACGGCGAGAGCGACGACCACGGCCACGATGCTGCCGCCGACCCAGCCCGGCACCCCGGCGACGATCTGCAGGACGAGCGAGGCGCCCTGGAACTGGGGCACCAGGTAGAGCCAGCCGATCGCGACGACGAGCACCGACGCCAGCGCGCGCACGCGCCCGGACTGCAGTCGCATCTCGGCGAAGTCGGGCAGCGTGTAGGCCCCCGAGCGCCGCATCGGGGCGGCCACCATGACGAGGAGGACGAGGTAGCCCAGGGTGTAACCCACCGGCAGCCAGAGCTGGTCCACGCCGATGTCGTAGATGAGGCCCGCAACCCCGAGGAACGAGGCGGCAGAAAGGTATTCGCCGCCGATGGCACTCGCGTTGAGCCGGGGCGACACGCTCCGGCCGGCCACGTAGAAGTCGCTCGTCGCCCGCGACAGGCGCAGGCCCAACCCCCCCACGACGATGGTCAGCAGGCAGACGAGGGTGACGGCGATGAGGGACAGGGTCGACGTCTGCCCGGTCACGAGGACCCCACGACGTCGGTGAAGTCGCTCTCGACCCGCTCGGCGGCGCGGACATACCAGCGGGCCAGCAGCCAGGCGACCGGGTAGACGAGGATGCCGAGCACGAGCCAAGGGAAGGGCAGTCCACCCACCGTCAGGCTGCGGGTGGCGGGAAAGGCCAACAGCAGCACCGGGAATCCGCCGACGCCGAGCACGGCCAGGCCCACGACGATCAGGGACAGTCGCAGCTGGGCCCGCATCAGTCCGTCGAGGTAGACGTCGCCCAGCCCGGTCTGCTCGTCGAGGTCTCGGGCCAGCGGGCGGGCCGCCACCCGTCCGGCCCCGCGCCGTGAACTGGTGACCCGGACCCGCGTGGGCCGTGGACCCGAGGTGGTCACGGCCGCCCGAGCGGTCGCCGGAGCAGCAGGTCGCGCAGTTGTTTCGTATGCCGTCGGCTCACCTGGAGGACGGTGCGGTCGATGACGACCGAGCACCGGCCATGGTCCATCCGCACCTCGGTCACGTGCGGGAGGGCCACGAGGGTGCTGCGGTGGATCCGGACGAAGCCGTGCTCACCCCACTGCTCCTCGAGCACCGACAGCGGGATGCGCACCAGGTGGCTGCCGGTCTCGGTGTGCAGCCGGGCGTAGTCGCCCTGGGCCTGGGCGAACCGGATCTGGCTGCGCGAGATGAAGCGGGTGACGCCACCGAGCTCGACCGGGATCGTCTCGTCCGCCACCTCGGCCGGGGCGGCACCCGGACCGCCGCCCGCTCCGCCACCTGCTCCGGTGCCCGCTCCGGCGCCCGCCGGGCCGCCCGAACCCTCCTCGCCGCGCACGAGCACTCGCCGGACCGCCTCGGCCAGTCGGTCCGCGCGCACCGGCTTCATGACGTAGTCGGTGGCGGCCAGGGCGAAGGCGTCGACCGCGTGCTGGTCGTGCGCGGTGACGAAGACGATCTGGGGCTGGGTGGAGAACTTGGTGATGACCCGAGCCAGCGACATCCCGTCCAGGCCCGGCATCGAGATGTCGCTGAACACGACGTCGACGTCCCGGCCGTCGAGCACCCCGAGGGCCTCGGTGCCGCTCGAGGCGGTGAGGACCTCCCCGATCCGGGGGTCCTGGCCGAGCAGATAGGACAGCTCCGACAGCGCCGGCAGCTCGTCGTCGACGACGAGCGCCGTGAGCCGTCCGTGGGTCATGGGTGGAGGATAGTCGCGGCTTCAATCGCTGTCGTGGACACCGGGCGCGAACTTCGGCACCCGGAAGGTGACCTTCGTCCCCGCGCCGGGAGCGGTCTCCACGATCAACCCGGCGTCGTCGCCATACACCTGCCGCAGCCGGGCGTCGACGTTGCCCAGCCCGATCGAGTCCGAGGCGATGGTGTCGTCGAGCACGCCCTGGATCCGCTCGGGATCGCTGCCGACGCCGTCGTCCTCGATGCTGATCTCGGCCTGACTGCCGCGGTCACTCGCCCGGATCGTCACGTGCCCGACCCCCTCCTTGCCCGCGAGCCCATGCCGAACCGCGTTCTCCACCAACGGTTGCACGGCGAGGTAGGGCACCTTGACCGGCAACACCTCGGGGGCGATGAGCAGGCTGACCTGGAGTCGCTCGCCGAAGCGCGCCTGCTCGAGCACGAGGTAGCGCTCGACGTTGCGCAACTCCTCCTGGAGGGTGGTGAACGGCCCGCCCCGACGCAACGCGTAGCGGGTGAAGTCGGCGAACTCGAGCAGCAGCTCCCGGGCCCGGTCGGGATCGGTGCGGACGAAGGAGGCGATCGCGGCCAACGAGTTGTAGATGAAGTGCGGGCTGATCTGGGCGCGAAGTGCCCGCAACTCGGCCTCCATGATCCGACTGCGATCTCGCCCCAGTTCGGCGAGTTCGACCTGGGCCGACACCCATTGCGCCACTTCCTCGGTCGCCCGGGCCAGGCCGGGCGAGGCGTGGTCGGTGTAGGCCGTGATCGTGCCGATCACCAGGTCGTCGGCAACGATCGGGGCCACGACGGCGCTGCGCAGGGGGCATTCGACGTCACCGCAGGCGACCTCCTCCTGCTCGGCCACGACGGTGCGGCCGGTCTCCAGGGTGCTCAGGGTCAACGGTCGAGTGAAGTCCCGGTGATGGCTGCTCATCCCGGTCCAGCCCAGGACGCCCTCGCGGTCGCTGATCGCCAGCGCCCGTGCCCCGAGCATCGAGAGCAGGTGCTTGCCGGCCCGATCGGCCGCCTCCGCGGTCAGGCCGTTGGACAGGTGGCGCGCGGCCGTCGTCGCCCGGTGCAGCGTCGTGTAGGTGGCCTGGTCGACCGCGGAGATGAAGCCCCGGCGCCGGAATCGCCGCTGCAGGACGACCGCGAGCAGCACCAGCAGCATCGTGCCCGCGACCACGATGGCGGTGGGGACGTCGAAACTGCGCACGGTCGCACTGTAGGGGCAGCCGCTCCGGCCCGGGCCGGACGGCATACCCGGAGGGCGCGGCCGGACGGGAAACCCGGCGGCATACCGGATGGCAAACCCGACGGCATACCGGATGGCGGGGCGAGCGGTCCCGCTGGCCTGCCTACGCTCTGTCCATGAGCGAGTTCGACGACGCCCTGGCCCTGGCCGCCATCGAGGGGACCGACGGCGAGATGGCCGCCGTCCTCGGCGAGGGCTGGCTGGTCGGTGCGGCGATCAACGGTGGCGTCCTGATGGCGCTGGGGGCGCGCGCGATGGGGGAGGCCGTTTCGGCGGCCGGTGGCGCGCGGGACGTGCTCGCCTTCAGCGCGTACTTCCTGTCCGCCGCCGGGCCGGGGCCGGTCGTGCTCGCCCCCGAGGTGCTGCGCGTGGGGCGCACCTTCTCCACCGCCCAGGTGTCGATCCGGCAGCCGGGGCCCGACGGCGAGCCGCTCGAGCGGGTGCGGATGCTCGGCACCGTCGCGGACGTCGGTGCCGTCTCCGACCCGGTGCACCGCCAGCCGGTCGCGCCGGAGATGCCGCCCCCGGAGGACTGCCTGCCGGCCACGCTGGCCCCCCGCGAGATCATCGACCCGATCCGGATCATGCGCCGCCTCGACCTGCGGATCGACCCGGCGACCGCGGGGTTCGGCGTCGGGGTGCCGACGGGTGTGGGGGAGCTGCGCGGCTGGATCCGGTTCGTCGACGGCCGTGACCCCGACCTGCTGTCCCTGCCCTTTTTCCTCGACGCGTTCCCGCCGGTCGCCTTCGACCTGGGCGCGATGGGATGGGCCCCGACGATCGAGTTCTCCGGTCACCTGCGGGCGGTGCCGGCCCCCGGCTGGCTGCGGGTGCGGCTGACGACGACCACTGTGAGCGGTGGCCTGCTCGAGGAGGACTGCGTCCTGTGGGATTCCACCGGGCGGGTGGTCGCCCAATCCCGTCAGCTCGCCGGAGTGCGTATGCCGGCCGCCCCCGGTGCCGCGTGAGCGACACCGTCGCGGCCGCGCTGGCCCTCGCCGAGCTGCCCGAGGTGGCGGAGGCGGTGGCGCAGGCCCGGGAGGCGTGTACGCGCCTGCGGTGGCACCAGGCGCTTCGGCGCCGGATCCCGGAGGCGGCCGCCGAGAGCCGGGTCCGCGGCGCGGCCGCCTCGGGGGAGTTGGAGGGTGCCCGGCTGCCCGTCGAGGTCGTGCGTGACCTGATGCGGGGCGCGTCGACGTGGCACACCCCGTTGGACCCGGTCGAGCAGGTCACGAAAGGGGTCGTCGCGGCCACCGCCGAGACCGAGCTGCTCCGCGGCGTGGTCGCCCGGGCGCCGGTGCAGGCCCTGGCCCGGCTGCACACGCTGGCCGCGGCGGAACTGGTGCCGGCCGAGCAGTTGGGGCGTCCCCGTGGGCCCGGAGAAGACTGCCGGGAGTTCGTCGAGCTGGGGGCCGCGCCGTCGCCGGCGGAGGCTGCCGTGCGGCTGCGGGGGGTGGTGGAGCTGCTGTCCGCGATGGACCGGGTGCCGGTGCCCGTGGTGGCGGCCCTGGCTCATGCGGAGCTGGTGCACGCCCGGCCGTTCGCCCGGTCCAACGGTGTGGTGGCGCGGGCCCTCGACCGGCTCGTCGTCCAGGCCGGAGGGCTGGATCCCACCGGGGTGGCGGTGCCCGAGGCCGGCCACGGCGCCGGGGGCGGCGCGGCGTATCTGGGGGCCCTGTCGGCCTACGGACGGGGGGATCGCGTCGGGGTCGCCCTGTGGCTGGTGCACGGCGCCCGGGCCCTCACCGCGGCCGCCGAGGAGGGGAGTCGGGTGGCGGATGCCGTGCTGGCCGGGCGACTCACGGCGGCCGACGGCTGACCCCCTCGGTGGGGGCGCCGGGGGCGGGCGCCGAGCGGTGTCATGCCCTTCGGAATCGGGGTTCTGTGAGCCCCCGGGCTGCGGATTTCGTTGATTCGTCCATTAAGTTGCGGTGAGGTCGCAGGGTGGTATTCACTACCCTCATCGCTCCCCTTCGGGGTCGCAGCGAAGGGCGATCCAACTCCTCCCCCCCGGAGTCTGGCTCGCTCGACGGCCCCGGTTGTCCCCCCGACCGGGGCCGTCCCCTTTCCATGCGTGTTTCCGGGCGCGCCTCGGACCGGCCCGTCGGGTGGGCCCGCCCCCGACCGGGGCCGTCCCCTTTCCATGCGTGTGTCCGGGCGCGCCTCGGACCGGCCCGTCGGGTGGGCCCGCCCCCGACCGGGGCCGTCCCCTTTCCAGACGTGTTTCCGGGCGCGCCTCGAACCGACCCCTTCGGGCCCTGTCCACAGGGCGTGCACGCGCGGTGTGTCGTCCACAGGTGCCCGGTCGTCTCGTGACGGGCGGCCTCGCGCGATCGAGGCTGGGGGCATGGTCACC
>WBZS01002196.1_pt1 | contig 12723 bp, 8 predicted proteins | sample 5204201 | NCBI WGS metagenome assembly WBZS01 (sample SAMN12344357, study PRJNA552823) | activated sludge metagenome | biome: Activated sludge suspended growth; feature: Nitrification reactor; material: Wastewater; isolation source: activated sludge from nitrification reactor of wastewater treatment...
CGTACCGCCGCGATACATGGCGGCGTGGGTCTTGCTCAGCAGGGATTGGTCGGGGGAGTGGTACGTATGGTCCGTCAGGAATGCCAGTTCGCGCTCCCACGTCTCGATCACCTCATCCGGCTGAACCGTCCGGTTCAGAATGGCCGCCAGTTCTTGGGGAGCCTGATCGCGCGCCAGAACCTCGTTGCGCAGGCGGCCCTGGAGCGACCACAGGATCACGATACTGAAGAGCGCCAGCAGCGCCAGGTGACGCGCCGCCGGACCGGGTCGCCCCTGGGTCCATTCCTGGTGCAGGGTTCCTCCGGAGAGGGTGAAGCCAGCGGTCAGATCGTGCCAGAGCTTCGCGACGAAGAAGGCCGCGATGGCGGCCGGGGCGAAGAGGTAGGCGATCCAGGGGACGCTCCAGAAGTAATAGCCCAGCCAGAGGACGGCAAAGATGAGCAGCAAGGCAGCTATGAAGCCGGACTGGTCGCGGCGCCGGGCCAGGAAGACTCCATAGAGGAGGGCCGGGAGGCCCCAGAGATACAGGAAGTGCCCCGATCCGGAGCCCATGAAGAATTGCAGGGATGCGGCCATCACCCGCGGGTTGAAGCCTGTCGTGCCGGTCGCTAACTGCTGCATCTTCCTGGAGTTGTCCCAGAAGATGTCAGGCCCGAAGTAGGCGTATTGCGCCCCCATCCAGGCCACGACACACGCGGCGGCAACGAGGACGGCTACGACCAGCCCGCGCCGATTGTGCTGGCGGTAGTAGAACCAGTCGAGGCCGCCCATCATGGCCAACGTCACGAAGCCAATGGCGATATAGGTGCTTTTCGTCACCATGGCCGCGCCGATGAGTAGCCCGGCTGCCACGGCGACAAGCAGTCGACCGCGCGCCTTCAGAGTGAACAGGCCTACCCCACCCAGAAAGAACATGAGGGCGGGCGCTTCGCCCAGCACCTGACGCCCGAAGTACAGGAGTCGCACATCCTGTACAGCCAGCAGCAGGAATATCGTCACGATGGCCGTCCGCAGCCCAAAGAGTCGCCAGGCGAGGAACGCCGCAACGGCGAGCAGCAGGCACAGGTAGGCCGCCGCTACCAGGCGGGCCTGCAACAGGCCGATGCCGAACAGCTTGAGAGCCAGCGCGACGGGCAGCAGAACCGTTGGCCCGACGCTCTGGATGGGGCCGAACGTCTGATAGCCGTCGGAGTTGCGCATCGCGTAGACCCCCTCCGTGGCGAGGGTCTTGGCGACGTTCAGGGCGGCGCCCTCATCGTGCCAGGTCCGTGGCCCGTAGGGCAGGTTGTAGAGCGTAACCACGGGCAGCAAGACCAGGAGCGCCAGCAGGGCCAGTCGCTCACCCAACGTCAGCTGCCTGTAGCGCGCCGGCAGGGACGCCCGTACGCGCTGCGGAACGCCCACCGTCCAGTCTGTCATATGAACCTCACCGCGCCCATCTCTGGTACGCTACGTAAGAAGCCGCGACCAGGCAGAGCATGACTGCCATCACGAACAGGCCGATTGGCGCCGGCCCACTGGTCTGGATTTCGCAGCGGATGCGCTGGTAGACCGGTCGCAGGAGTCGCTGGGCTTCGGCCTTCGCCGATCCTCTGGGCGTGCGCAACTCCGCGGGCGCGGCGATGGTGGTGCGCCCGTCGGTGTCGGTCGAGGCGATCTGATAGTAGTAGGTGGAGCTGGGGTCCAACCCATCGATGGCTATGGAGTGGGAGAGCGAGGGCGTCTCATGCGCGCCATCCCCGATGCTCGGCAGCTGCCCAAAGGCGAGGTTCGCGAGGCTCCAGTCGACTCGCCCCTTCTCCCGCCAGATCCAGGCCTGACCGCTGCTGGGAATGTCCGTCTCCCACTCTATGGTCGCTGCGTCGCCGACGATAGAGGTGCGGGCGGGCGATAGCGTCGGCCCACCCGGCGCGGGCATGGGGCGGGCGGCCGTGGAGGAACTGGCCTCTTCGCCCTGGGCGGTCATATCAAGGTCCATCGAGGCCAGGGCATCCCGGATAGCGCGGCCAACGCTGGCCGCTGTCCCCGTCGCTGAGGCGTCTTCGGTCAGGGCCGCCTCGCCACTCCTGGCGGGCGTGTCATCGAGCTGGATATGATGCGCCGGCATCGCCGGCCGGACTCCCATGTCAGCCAGGAGATTGACCGTGATCTGTTGCAGGCGGCCATCCGGCTCGACCAGCGCCAGCCCCCACGGCCACAGGTTGGTGCCCGCCGCAAAGACCGTGGCGCCGCTGGGGGCCACATAGCGGGTGACGTGGCTGGTGGTTGTACCCAACTCGTAGGCGCCGCCGTCATCGGTCAGCAGACTGCCAAAGACCGGTGTCTCGGCCAGGATATTAATGCCGCCGGGCGTGCGCCCCTTGTCGGTGATCGCGTCCCACTCCCAACCGATAATGTGTCGCCCGATGTCGGCATACGTGCCGGGGGGCATGGCCTGCAAGTCGGTATGCCGGTACAGGCGGTCGGCGGCATGCTCAGCCGTCACGCGGAGCGGGAAGAAGCGGATGTCATTGTCGCCCACATATTGGATGCCGACGAGCTCATTCTCCGGGTCGTTCGCCCCCGCTGGGTCGCGCCATGTTCCGGTCGGCACGCCACTGGGGTCGGGGTTGCCGCTCTCGGTCGTCTTATAGCCTACTATGACGCGGTCCGCCTCGCCGGTCCAGGGGTCTGGCTCAAATCGGATGCGCCAGTAACTGACGTTCGACGACAGGAAGGCGAGATTTACCCCCGCGTCACGCGCCGCCATCATCGCATCGCGCATCTCACCCGACCAGTATTCGTCATGGCCCGCGATGAGGATGATCTGATGCTGCAGGAGGGTGTTGGGCGCACCGGCTTTACCCGCCTGGTGGACGTCCAGGCTGGTCCCATAGCTCACGTCGTAGCCCTGACTCTCCAGCCAGTAGACCATCGGGAAGTCGGCCCACTCGTAGGTGTTGAAGTAGGGCACCGACAAAGCCAGCGGGCGGTCGAGGGACACCTTGACAGCGCGCGGGGCTTCGGCGACGGTGCGGCAGGCCCCACTGGAGACGCTGTAGAGGGACTTGCCGCCAAACCAGTTGTAGGCCTGGTACGTCGTGAGCGCCAACGGGTAGAAGATGGACGCCTGGCGCGAGTCGTCGCGCACGACGAACGTCACATGCGCCTGGCCGCCGGTATCGGGCCGCGTGAGCCGAGCAAGGTAGACGCCGCTCGCCCAGTCGCTGGGCACCGTCAAGGTGTGGGAGGGCGACCAGTTGGCGCAACTCGTGAGGCCCAGGCGTGGGTCGGTGCGGCAATCGGGCTGCACCTGGCCCGGTAGATCGGTGATGCTGTCGACCAGGCGCGCGCCGGCGCCTCCGTAGTAGCCCGTGCGATAGATGTCCAGGTTAAACGTCGGCGCATCGGTGTTGACACGAAACTGAAGCGTCGCACCGGGCGCGACACTGGTGGGTGAGGCGAAGCCCTCGATGTCGCCGAGCGGCCGCGTCACGGCCCAGTCGGCCGCACCAGGGCGACAATTCTCCGCCACGACAGGATTGGGCGGGTTATCGCATATGGATGGGCTGGCCGCCGACAGGGGGCCGCCCCGCGCCAGCAGCAGGGCGGCCAGGCCGACCGCCGCCGCGAGCCGAAGGGATGTGGGCACGATGTTGAGGCGCATGGCGATGGGGTTCCTCATCGAGGCGCACCTACCGCGTGACCGCGACGCTGTCCAGGGGCGCAACCGGCGTCGCCATGGCGACATCGTCGGCGACCGAGCGGCGCGCCAGGAGGCCGTTCAGCAGCAACGCGGCGGCGCTCTCAGCGTGGCGGGTAACGGATTCGCCGTTGGTGAGGGCCGGGTAGATCTGGGCGGTGGTGCACAGGGTCAGGCCAGCGATGGGCGTCTGGACGCCGGGAATGGCGTCCGTGCCGTTGAGCCGGTGGAGCGGCTCGACGTAGCGTTCGCGATGGACGAGGAAGTAGCGCACCTGGTCGCGGGCGAAACGCGGGAACATGCGCTCCAGGCTCGCCAGCCATAGTTCCTGAATCTCGGCGTCGGTCTTCTGCTGCCACGGGCTACCGGGGGCGGTGTACTTGGGCAGGTAGACCAGGTGGTGGCCGCCGACGTATTGGGGGTCGATGTAGGCGGTCGTCTCGATCACGCCGGTGAAGGGAACACTCTCATCGGTGATGTTGAGGGTCCAATAGCCCGTCAGAGGCCGGTCGAGGACGACGACGGGACACACAATGCCCAGGTACTCGGTCTGGCCCAGGAAGGCGCGATAGTCTTCGGCTGCGCCAGGGATCAGGCGCTGGAAGATGGGGGCCTGCATCGTGACGGCCACGGCGTCGAAGCGGCGCACGCCGTCGGCCAGTCGCACGCCCACCGCCCGCCCGTTCTCGATGACCACCTCGCGCACCGGCGTGCTGAGGTGCAGGCGGCCGCCCGCCGCCTGGATGCGCTCGACCAGGGCGTTGATGAGGGTGATGTAGCCGCCGATGAGGTGGCCCGCCATCTCCTTCTGGTTGGCGCCCTCACGGGTGGACTTCATGCGGACCAGCCGCGACCAGATGTAAGTCGCCGGGGTGTCCTCGAAGCCGCCGTCGAACTTCGCCATGAGCATGGGCCGCCATACGGTGTCGAAGGCGCGGCGGCCGCTGAGGCGCACGAGCCAGTCTTCGACGCTGACGCCCTCCAACTGATGCCAGTCGCGGACCAGCTGCGCGGCCAGGACGGTGAAGCCGAGGCGCATGCGGTCCAGCGGGTTGAGGAGCGGAAAGCGCAGGAACTCGGCAACATTGTTCATCGAGTAGATCGCGCCCTGGCGGTAGAAGCCCATGCGCGTCTCGCGAAAGCGCAACTGGTCGGCGATGCCAAGCTCGGCGCACAACCGGGTCAGGTGGCTGTCGCTGGACAGGATGGCGTGATAGAAGCGGTCAATGGCCGTCCCGTCGGGCAGGGTCATGGGACCGGCCAGGCCGCCCGCGACGGGCGATGCCTCGTAGATGTCGACGCTCACGCCGCGCTGCGCCAGGTAGTAGCCCAGCGTCACGCCCATGATGCCGCCGCCGATGATGGCTACTTCCATACGTCGCCTCGCACAAGGGGCAGCGTGCCGTGGCCGTTGGTCTCGATGGCGTCGGCGGTGACGCGATGGGAGGGCGTCCACGCGCTGAGCACAGCGGCGATGCGCGCCCCCGCCGTGCCGTCGCCGAAGATGGGCGGATACTCCGTTGGTGGGACAAACGATCGCCACGCGGCAAGAATCCCGTCGGGGTCGACACCGACCAGCCGGTTCCAACCGCTTGTGACAGTCTCGGTCCACTCTGTCTCGTCGCGGAGCGTCAGGCACGGCGTCGCGAGGAAGTAAGCCTCGCGCTGTACGCCGCCCGAGTCGGTGGCGATGAGCCGCGCGTGGGCTTCCAGCATCATCATGTCCAGGTAACCGACTGGCTCGATGAGCCGCACGTGAGGCCCGAAGCGGGCGGGGAGGCTGTCGAGGGCGTGGCGGGTGCGAGGATGGACAGGGAAGACCACCGTCTCGCCGCAGCTATTCAGGGCCTGCACGATCTGAGAAAGGCGATCGGGCGAGTCGGTGTTGGCGGCGCGGTGAATCGTCACCAGGCTGTATTCGCTGTCGAGGAGGCCCACGCGCGCCAGGATGGACGAACTGCGGCGCGCGATGGGCAGATAGCGCCGGCAGGCGTCCAGCATGACGTCCCCGACCCAGTGTACATCCGTCGCGCCACCAGCCACGAGCCGCCACGCCGCTGTCTGGCTGGCGCAAAAGAGCAGGCTGGACACAGAATCGGTGAGGAGGCGGTTGATTTCTTCGGGCATCGAGCGGTCGAAACTGCGTTCGCCCGCCTCGATATGGGCGGTGGGGATGCCGAGCTTGGCGGCGACCAGCGCGCCGGCCAGGGTCGAGTTGGTATCGCCGCGCACGATGACCAGATCGGGCTGCTCGTCGCGCACGATGGGTTCCAACCGCGTCATCATCTGCGCCGTCTGCCCGGCATGGGAGCCGGACCCCACTTCAAGGTTGTAGTCAGGCGCAGGAATGCCCAACTCATCGAAGAAGGTCTGCGACATCAGGTAGTCGTAGTGCTGGCCGGTGTGGACCAGAATCTCGCGGTGCTCACCGCGTAGAGCCAGACTCACCGGCGCCGCCTGGATAAACTCGGGCCGCGCCCCGACGATAGATAGAATCTTCATCTTTCCCCCGTCCCTCGTAGGTACAAGCTAGCTTCTGGCGATAAGGAGCACGCCCAGACCCACCACGAACGTCCCCATCAGGCGCATCGGGCTAATGTCTTCGTTGAAGATCTGCCAGCCCGCCGCCAGCATGACGATGTAGCTGAGACTGGCGAAGGGGTAGGCGTAGCTAAGGTCGACGCGGGACAGGGCGGAGAGCCAGAACAGGGTGCCGGTCACATACACCAGTAACCCGATGAAGACATAGGGGTTGGTGCCAATCCGCCAGATGGTGCCGGGTAGGTCGCCCACGGACAGCGTGACCGCGCCCAGACTGACCATCCCCTTCTTGAGCAGAATCTGACCGACCGCGCTCGCTACGACGGCGACCAGGATATACGCGATTGCAATCGACATACGGGACCTCCCGCGCGTCAGCGCGTTGTCAACTACGCCCATTTCTCACCTCCAAGCGACGGTCGAACGTCGGCGGCCGAGGGCACATTCAGGCGACCCAACACGATCTGGCTTTGGAAGCCGAGGTGGGCGCGAATGGTACGCGCGATCTTGGCCTTTGACGCGCCATATTGCCGTACGTGGAGTACGGCGGGACACTCCACGACACGGTAGCCAGCCAGCGAAGCCTTGACGAGTAGTTCCGTGCCGGCCAGGAACCCATCCGACTCGAAGGGGATGGTATCGATGACGCGGCGGCGGTAGGCGCGGAAGAGAGCGGTGTAGGTGTGAATCCGCGGGTCAACGGTGAGACGGTACAGGAGCGACGAACCACGGCTAAGGACGAGGCGGTAGGCAGGCACACCCTCCACGCCCCCTTGCGGGTGATAGGGCGACGCCGTGACGATGTCGGCCCCCGCATCGATGTAGCGTAGCAGGGTTGGTATCTCGGTGAAGCGATACGTCCCATCGCTGTCCGTCGTGACGATGACATTACCACGCGCCGCGCCGAACCCCGTGCGGAGCGCGGCGCCCAGCCCACGGTTTGTGCCGTGCTGCAGAATCCGCGCTTCCACTCCCCCCAACTCCGGCGTGTCGAGCAGGGACGCCAGGGCTTCCAGGGTGCGGTCCGTGCTGCCATCATCCACCAGCAGCAATTCGACCTTGCTCTCCCGCGCCAGTTCCGCCAGGATCGGGAACAGTTCGCGTCGCAGCTTGTCAGTATTCTCGGCCTCGTTGTAGCAGGGAACGATGATTGAGATGTCCATGCGGCATAACTCCAGAGTCTCTATTCAGGGCTGAGGACGCTTGTGGGTCAGTTATCCGGTAACGTGCAACCGACCGGGAGCCAGCAGCGAAGTCAAGTCAGGCCAGGGCTGTGGAGAGAGGTGCGGGACAGACGTCCAGGGGGATGTGAACCCACCGGGGGGGACGAATGGGGTCACGCGCATCTGTCCCGCTCTCCCCGCCCGGGCCTTACTGGAGCGCCTGCTGGAGGTCTCCAGGCCGACACGAACGGCGCGCTAGGGGGTGCGTCAAGGTATTTCAGGGCCAGGCGCGGGCGGCGCTAAGGAGCTATCTGCAATCTCGAAAAGCGCACGTCGCCACACGAGAAGGCAGGCTGGTGCTCAAACGCCAGGACGGCATCGAGCGCGTAGCCAGTGTCACGGATGCGCTGCTGGACGTCGGGTGGAGCGTCGCGCTTGTCCACAACGTACACGTTGCCGCCCGATCTCTCGGCGCTCTCGATCGCGGCGCGGATGGGGCCTACGGCCGATAGATTCGGCGGGAGTCCGAGGACCGCGCCGCGATAGCCAAATAGATACGTGGCGTACTCCGTCCAGACCCAGTCGAGGGGGATCAGCGTATCCCGTGGCGTGGTGGCCTGCACAAAGCACTCGGCAATGGGAATCTCGGCGCCGGGGGTGGTGTGACGCGGATACACGGAGGAGCTGAGATTGGCTGCCGCGATGATGGCGACCAGGCCGGCGTACAGGAACACCGGGCCTGGATTTCTACGATGAAGATACCTGGATAGCAGGAGGGCCGCGCCCAATACCAGGAAGGCGTTGGGGATGACGAACCACTTGGGGGCCGGGTCCCACCACACAACGAAGGGCAGATAGGCGAGATAGCCGGCGAGGAGTAGCCACCCCAACCGCTTCGATTCGGGGCGCGCGGATTTCCAACGGGTAAGCTCGTGGCCCAGGAGCGCCAGCAACATGCCCAGCGCGACGAGCGAGAGTTGGGGGATGACCTTGTGAAGTTGTATCTGCCCCTGGGCTAACTTCCGCAGGCCCAGGCCATCCCACACGGGTATCCAGCTAGAGATGGCCGCCAGGAAGGCGGCCGGGACACGGTCGAGGGACCAGACGCCCCAGATCGGGGGCCGCCCGAATTGGTCGCTACCGTGGGATAGCAGCCAGTCGAGCAACGCTGGCCCGTCAGCGAGGCCGTGGACAGCGATGGCCGCTGTGAGGTAGCTGGCCGCCGTGAGGCCGCCGACGACCACCAGGAAGGCCAGAGCGTTCGTCCGCCGCCGTCGCCGGGCATGGCGCGGCGCGTAGAAGAGTAGGAGGCCGAGACACAAGGGAATAGCGAAGATGTTGGCTTGCCACAGCAGGATGCCCGCCCACACGAACACACCCGCGCCAATGGCCGCTCGCAGGCTGGTCGTCGCTGGAATGAGCAGCGCCAGGGCGCAGAAGATGGCCAGCGCGGCCGGGGTGATATAGTAGGCGTCGGTGCTGTAGGCCCAGAACGACCACGAGGTCGCCAGCAGGGCCGAGGCCCAGAACGCCACGGTCATGCTTCTCGTGAGCCGAAAGGTCACGACGCAGAATACTGCGATGGCGACAGTCGATAGGAACGCGCTCAAAAACTGCAACAACGGCAACGATGGGCCGGAACTCTGTAGCGCGAGTTCATACCCCAGCGCCCCTATGGCTCGATACAGCAGCCGATTAGGGGAGAACAGGAACGTTCCGCCGCGCTCCACCGCCTGGGCCTCGATGATGCTATTGATATCGAACTGAATCGATAGGAACGGCACATAGAGGAGCAGCGCGCCGACAAACGCAACGGCAAAGCAGACTACTTCGCGGACAAGGTACTGCGGTGGCAGCAACGACGGCAACGCGAGCGACTCCTCGCGTGCGTCGGGCGTATAATCGGTCATCCACGAACCCCCCCCCCGGGGTCAAGCCAACCCGAACACTACCGGAGCGCCCACTGGAGGTGCTCCATACCGACACGAACGGCGCGCTTGAAGGTGGCGCTATCGCTTACCAGCATCTTGGCGTAGGTCTTGGCTGGGCCGGGCCGCAAGGCCCATTCCTTGAAGGCCTGCTTCTGCCAGTACATGAGGTCTTCGGCGGAGAGATTGTCGTATTGGAGGACGGTGCCTTTGTCCATGTCGACTTCTTCCCACTTCGTGCCGGGCTTGAACCAGCCGTTCTCGACCACCTCGAAGAAGAAGGGCGTACCGGGGTAGGGGGCGGCAATATGGAACAGGGCCAACTCCAGGGGCAGGCTCTTGGAAAAGTCGATCGTCTCGCGGATCGTCTCGACCGTCTCACCGGGTAGGCCGATGATGAAGTAGCCCCAGTTCTTGATGCCGGCCTGCCGCGCCCAGGTCAGGGCTTGCTTGGCCTTCTTGGGGTCCGCGCCCTTGGCAGCGCGCTTGAGGATGGCCTCATTGCCGCTCTCGATGCCCCACGAGATCATCCAGCAGCCCGCGCGGCCCATGAGCTTGAGCATCTCTTCGTCCACGTAGTCGACGCGGCTGTTGCAGGTCCACTTGACCTTCAAGCCCTCCTTGATGATCAGCTGGCACAGCTGGACCACCTGCTCGCGGTTGATGGTGAAGAGGTCGGCGTACATGTGGATGTTGTGGATGCCCAGGTCATGGAGTAGCCACATTTCCTGGAGGATACGCTCGGGCGAGTGCAGACGCACCGACCACTGGTAGGTGACGTGCTTGATGCAGTACTTGCAGCCCGCCGTACAGCCACGGCTGGTGACCATGAACACGAACGGCCCCTTCATCAAGGGCATGCGGTACTTGTCCAGCGGCAGCAGGTGGTAGAGGGGGATGGGTAGATCGTCCAGGTTGGCGATCCAGGGGCGCGTAGCGTTCATCGTAATGTCGCCATTCTTGCGCCAGACCAGCCCCTTGAGGTTCGTCAGGTCGATGGGGGTTCCGTTCTGCGGGCCGTGATGGCCGACGGGCTTCCACCACGGATCGGACTTCTCTAGAATCGCCTGAACCCACTCGGCGCGGTCGGTCTCGCGGCCCTCGAGAACGTCAATTAGCTCGCGGAAGGTCAGCTCCGGCTCGCCGCGAATCACGAAGTCGAGCGCCGGGAAGTCGCGCATCGTCTCGGTGGGCATGGCAGTGACATGCGTGCCAAAGGCCATGGTGATCGCGCCCAGGCTCTTGGCCAGCATGACGCCGTACATGTCGTTGGTGAGCGTCGGCGCGGTGACCTGGGTAAAGTAATACTTGGGGGCCTTCTCGCGCAGCAGCGCCTCGAACTGTGACCAACCCATCCCCTCGGCGATACAGTCCACGATGGCGACTGTATACTCGGGGTGGAGCATGGCGGCGTGCTGGGCCAGGGAGCACTGGGGCCAGATCATCTCCTCGCGGCTGCGTCGCCCCACGCGGTGTTGGGTGCGAATCCAGATGCCGCCATCGGGAGATGGGGGATTGACGAGCAGCACATCGACGGCCGTCGGGGGCCGCACGTGCGTCAGGTCGCGGACCGCCGCGCCCGCGTCGGGGAACTCAGGCGGGCGCGGCGCTTTGACAGCGCGCGTGCCCAGGTTGTGACGTAGCTCGTCCCGAGTCTTGATGTCCTCGGGCTGGATGCCATTCTGGATAACTGCCATGCCCCCTCCTCGATCGTCTATCGCAACGCTAACCGATGTCTACGGCGTGACGCGGGCCATTTCCTGGTTGATGCGGACTTCGCGCTCGCTCAGCGCCTCTAGCACGCGCATGAGAATCCACGAGATGAACAGTTGCAGGCCGATCAGGGCCAGGAAGGCGCTGGTCAGCATCCAAAACCATGAGCGCGAGATATCCCCACCCTGGAGGCCCATGACCAGGGCGACCACGGCGAGGGCGATACCCAGACCGCCGGCCGTCAGTCCCATCCACCAGAAGTGGCGGTCCAGTGGCGTGCTGAAGATGGGTCGCCCGAAGAGGCCCACCCGCACCGGCTCCTGGCGGAAGAGGGAGACGAGATAGTTGAAGGTCGCGCCGAGGGAGAACGTGCTGACGCCGACGAAGCTGAGCACCATCGCCGTGAACAGGCAGAACACGCCCCACGGTCCCAGCTGCGTCACGCCCTGGGCACGCAGGGCGACGAGACCCGCCGCCAGGATGGCGGCCAGGACGACACACGCCAGCCCCACCATACCCAGCAGGCGCGCCGGGTTGTACTCCAGTGAGGTCCAGAGAATCGTCTTGAGGAAGCGCGTCCCGTCACGGACGACGCTGAGCTTGGAGCGGCCGACCCGCTCGCTGTAGGCGATGGGAATTTCGACTACCTTGAGGCCCTCGTGGACCGAGCGCGTGCTCATCACCGGGGTAAAGTTGAGGCCGTCGGGCAGTGGGTACAGCTGCGCCAGCGCGTCGCGGCGCACCACGCGCATGCCACTGGCCGGGTCAGCCACGCGCTGGTTGCCGATGACGCTGACCAGGTTGGACCAGATGAAGTTGCCCACCTGTCGCACCATCGGCATGTGGCTCTCGGCCCCAGAGCGGCGCGACCCTACCGCCACATCCGCCCCATCGACGAGGGCGGCCTGGCACAGGCTGGGGAAACGTTCGGGCGGATACGTTCCATCGGCGTCGGTGAAGGCCAGCAGCTCGCCGCGCGCGGCGAGGAAGCCGGTCTTGATGGCCGCACCATACCCCCGGTTGACCGGATGGCGGACCAGGCGCGCGCCGGGCATACTCTGCACAATCTCAGCGGTACGGTCGGACGAGCCGTCGTCCACGACAATGATTTCGAGATGCTCGACCCCCACCTCCCGCAACGCCGGCGCAACGGCCTGGATGCGGTGGACGATGTCGGCAATGCCGTCCTCCTCGTTGAGCGCGGGGATCACCACCGATAGGGTGACCGGCGGTAGCAACGGTGCGACGACGGCGGGCCGGGCGAAGTCGATGGGGCGAAGTGCAGCGTCTACAGTCATGCGTCCCCCTCGGAGTAATACACGGTCTCGGCGCGTGGCTGCGCGCCGTTGGCAACGATATGGCGAACGATACGGGCAGGGACGCCGGCGACGACGGTGTGAGGCGGTACATCCTTCGTCACGACTGCGCCCGCCGCCACCACCGCGCCGCGCCCGATGCGCACGCCGTCGGTGATGATAGCGCCGCCGCCGATCCAGACGTCATCCTCCACCACGATGCCCTGGGCCGTGATGCCCTGGCTGATGAAGGGCCGCGTGGGGTCGTCGAAGAGGTGATTGACCGCCAGCATCTGGACGAGGGGTGAGGTGTAGACCCGATGGCCGATGCTGATGCCGCCCTGACCGCGCAGCACGTTGTACTCGCCGATCAGGCTGTCGCGGCCAATGCGGATGCCCGA
>WBZS01002197.1_pt1 | contig 12710 bp, 6 predicted proteins | sample 5204201 | NCBI WGS metagenome assembly WBZS01 (sample SAMN12344357, study PRJNA552823) | activated sludge metagenome | biome: Activated sludge suspended growth; feature: Nitrification reactor; material: Wastewater; isolation source: activated sludge from nitrification reactor of wastewater treatment...
ACGCCGCAGGAATCCTGCGGCACCCAGACCAGCACCTCGGGGGTGTTCATCACGGTGCGGGCGATCTCGATGCGGCCCTGCATGACGTCGAGGGCGCGGCCGAGCAGGTCGACCAGGTTGACGTCCGAGGGCCAGTCCTCGAACACCTTCGGTGGTGGTTCGGCCTGCATCCGCAGCCTGGTCAGGTTGCGGACCGGCCACGATTCGGCCAGCGAATGCCCTAGCCGGGCGGTCCATGAGGGTTGACCGGCGTCCGTGGCGATCTCGATGTTGTCGGCGCTGGCGTCGTCGGACGACTCCTTGCTGGGCAGCCCCAGATGCAGCCCGGGACGCCGGCCGAACAGCGAGACGCCGACGCTCACCTCGCCGGACATGTCCATGGTCGGCGCCATCGGCAGCGGATTCAGCAGGCCGCCGTCGACCAGCAGCCGGTCGCCGATCCGGACGGGGGTGAACACCGCGGGGATCGCGATCGAGGCCCGCATCGCCGCCACCAGCGGACCCTGCCGGAACCACACCTCGCGCTCGGCGTCGATGTCGGTGGCGACCGCGGTGTAGGGGATCGGCAGGTCCTCGATGCGGACGTCGCCGATGAACCGGTGCAACTCGCGCATCACCCGTTGCAGCCGGATCAGGCCCGGGGCGCCCAGGGTGAGGTCGGTGAGCCGGACGATGTCGGTGCGGGTCAGGGTGCGCACCCAGCCGGTGAAGCCGTCCAGCCCGCCGGCGGCCAGCACCCCGCCGACCAGGGCCCCCATCGACGTCCCGGCCACGCCGACCACCTGGTGACCGCGGGCATGCAACTCCTGGATGACGCCGACGTGTGCGAAGCCGCGGGCGCCGCCGGCACCGAGCACGAGGTTGACCTTCATGCCCCGAGTCAACCATCTCGCCGGCCGCCGCACGGCGTCCGCACTACGATCGGGAGCAGGCCCGAGGAGGTGTCCATGAGTGCGACGGACGTGCGGCAGGCGGTGGTGGTCGGCGCGGGCGCGATGGGCTCCGGCATCGCGGCGCAGCTGGCCAATGCGGGTGTGAAGGTGCGTCTGCTCGACGTGGTGCCCGACGGCGCGAACGAGGACCGGTCACGGCTGGCGCGGGAGGCGATCGCGCGACAGCTGAAGGCCGGGGGCTTCATGCTGCCGGTGTTCGCCGAGCGGGTCACCCCCGGCAACGTGATCGACGACGTGGACGCCTACGCCGCCGCCGACTGGGTGATCGAGGCGGTCTTCGAAGACCTGGGCGTCAAGCGCGACCTCTACGCGACCGTCGAGGCACATCGCGGCGCCGACACCATCGTCACCTCGAACACCTCGACGATCCCGCTGAGCAGCCTGGTCGAGGGCCGGGACGCCGGCTTCACCAGCCACTTCGCGATCACCCACTTCTTCAACCCGCCCCGGCACATGCCGCTGCTGGAGCTGGTCGCCGGGCCGGCGACCGAGCCGGCGGTGGTCGAGCGGCTGCTATCGGCCGGCGATCGCCAGCTGGGCAAGACGGTGCTGCGCTGCCGCGACACCCCCGGCTTCCTGGCCAACCGGATCGGCAACTTCTGGATGGCGGTGGCCTCCGCCGAGGCGCTCTCCGGCGACGTCGACATCGAGACCGCGGACGCGGTGATGACCCGGGCGTTCGGCACACCGAAGACCGGCGTGTTCGGCCTGTTCGACCTGGTCGGCATCAACCTGGTGCCGTCGATCTGGACGAACTTCCTCCGGCTGCTGCCCGCCGACGACGCCTACCACCGCTACGACATCACCACCGACGCGACCTTCACCGGCCTGCTCGAGCGTGGCCTGGTCGGACGCCGCGGCCCCGGCGGCTTCACCCGCCGCACCAAGACCGCGGACGGAGCCGTCGACGAGGTGATCGACGCCGAGACCTTCGACTACCGCCCGCGGCGGACGCCGTCCGATCCGGCGCTGCAGGCGCGCGGGCTGCGGGCCGTGTGCGAGACGGATTCGCCGGCCGGGCGGTACGCCTGGGCGGTGCTGCGCGAAGTGATCGACTACTGCTGTGTGACGGCGCCCGAGATCGCCGATCACGTGGACCTGATCGACGACGCGATGAAGCTGGGCTACGCCTGGCAGGCCGGTCCGTTCGAGCTGGCCGACGCGGTGGGTGCGGCCTGGCTGGCCGACCGTTTCCAGGCCGAGGGACGCCCGGTGCCGGCCCTGCTGCGGCAGGCCGTCGACGCCGGCGGCTTCCGGCCCGGCCCCGGTGCCGTGCTGGCCACCGACGGCCGCGTGATCGAGGCGCCGCCGGGTCCGCTGACGGTGGCGCAGGCGTCCGGGGTGCTGGCCGAGAACGAATCGGCGGCCCTGGTCGACCTGGGCGACGGCGTGGCCTGCCTGACGTTGAAGACCAAGATGAACGTCTGCGAGCCGGGGGTGTTCGAGATCGTCGGGCGCGCGCTCGAACTGGGCGAGCGGGGGGAGTTCGCCGCCCTGGTGATCGGCTCCGACCACCCGCGCGCGTTCTCCGCCGGCGCCAACCTGAACGTCTTCGCGTCCCTGGTGGAACGCAACGATCCGGACGAACTCCGGCACTTCACCGAGCTGGGACAGGGCTCGTTCGCGCGGCTGCGGGCCGCGTCCTTCCCGGTGGTGGCCGCGGCGCGCGGCCTGGCGCTGGGCGGTGGCTGCGAGTTGATGTTGGCCGCACATCATGTGGTGGCGGGGGCGGAGCTCTACGCCGGATTCCCCGAGCGCAAGGTGGGCCTGATCCCGGCGTGGGGCGGCGTCACCCGGACGCTGATCCGTGCCTCGCTACGAGGTTTGCCCGATCCGGCGGCGCGGGCGTTCGCGCTGGCGTCCACCTCGGTGATCAGCGGCTCGGCGTTCGAGGCACAGGCCGAGGGGCTGCTGCTGCCGTCCGACGAGATCGTGATGAACGCCGCCCGGGTGCTGGAGCGGGCCAAGGCGTCCGCGCTCGAACTGGTCGGACGCCCACGGCGTCCGGAGCCGGAGAGGTTCCCCCTGCACAGCCCTCGCCTCGAACCCCTGGACGCCTCGTGGTCGGACGCCTCGCCCACCGACCGCCGGATCGTCGGTGCGCTCGCCGCGATGCTGACCGGCGACGAGCCGGTCACCGAGGCCGAGTTGCTGCGCCGCGAGATCGAGGTGGCCCTGGAGCTTGTCGTGCTGCCCGCCAACCAGGACCGGATGCGCCACATGCTGGCCACCAACAAGCCCCTGGAGAACTGAGGCCGGCCAGCCAGGTCCCCGAACGAACCCATCCATGCCAATCACCAGAGTTGTCCACAGGTCAATCCACAGCCGGGGGACAACTACAAGAGTGTAACTCTGCTCCGTCATTGCCCAAGACTCCGCGGAGGCAACATGACGTGTCAGTGCTGTGCGCCATGATGCGTGTATGCGAAGCGCGCAGCTTGAAGCCTTGGTGTTGGAGGCTATTGATGCCGTACGGGCTGGGCACCACGAGGACGACAAGTTTGAGTTCAAGCGAACCTGGCCTGGTGAGGACAAGGCCCGTCAGCTGGCCGGCTCAGCGAACCGTGCCCGGGGCGAAGCCCTCATCTATGTGATCGGCCTTGCGGACGACGGCACAGTGGTTCCCCCAAGCGACCTCGACCCGGCAACGTGGTTCTCTCAGCTCGAGTCGAGGTTCGACGGTCCCGCGCCGGAGTTGCGTCATCAGTTGCGCGTCGCTGTCTCCGACACCGAGCAGGTTGTTGCTCTCGAGTTCGACACAAGTGCGGCACCGTATGTTGTCACCGCAGGTAAAGACGGGGGCGCGCCAGAGCGGGAGGTGCCGATCCGGGTCGGTACACGCACGAGGAGCGTGAAGAGAGATGAGTTGCTCAGGCTCTTGGCGCCCACGCTGCGCGTCCCCCGGGTGTGTGTGCTCGATGCTGGGCTGGTGCTGAAGGCGACCAGAACGGCAGCCGCAGCCACCTTGAGCGCTCGCGTCTACTTCGAGCACGTTCAGCAAGAGCCGATCTTCCTGCCACAGCACGAGTCCTTCGCAGTTCTCGTTGGCCCTCCCGATGTAGAGGTGATGGGTGCGGTCAAATACCCCGGTAACGATGGGCTTCTCGTCTCAGCAGGCATTCGAAAACAACCGGTCAGCCGTCCAACGCGGGGCCTCGCCCCTCGATCGGATGGGCTTGAGCTCACCGGCCCCGGCGCGGTGATGATTCGGACCACCTGGCCTTTTCCACCTGGGGATTTCGAACTGATCGGCTCGTGGGGCTCCCCGCGGGTCCGCTTCACCTTCGGAATTGCGGGCAGCGAGGACATCGCCCGCAGCGAGGTGTGGCTCGATCACCGCATTGTGGAGCCGATCGGCGAGCCTCAGCCCTGATCCACCGTTGATCATGGGTTTGGGGGTGTCTGGGTGGGCGTGTCCTGAGCCGAGAATGCCCCTCTGACCAGGGAGAATGGTGAGTGTCTAGATCATCATTCGAGCCGGTCAAGAAGGGGCACCTCGTAGTGCGAGTATCTCATAGGGTTCAGCCGGTGTTCGATGATCCGAACCTGGTCGGCTACGCGGGTCTGGTCCCGGCGCTCGCGCTGGCGGAATCGGCTGGTTTGCATGAGTTGTTGGGTGAGCAACTATCGGTGGAGTCGCCGAATGCGGTGGTGAAGTCGGTCGGTGTGGTGGCGGGGATGTTGGCCGGTGCGGACAGCATCGACGACCTGGACCGGCTGCGGCATGGTGGCATGGACAAGTTGTTCGACGGCATCCGGGCACCGTCGACGTATGGCAGCTTCCTGCGGTCATTCACCCACGGTCATGTCAAGCAGCTGGACGCGGTCAGCTCCCGGCTGCTGGCTCGGCTCACGGCGCGGGCGCCGGGCCTGCTCGGTGGCGGTACCGACCCGGAGGGGATCGGCTTCGTGGATCTGGACGACACGATCCGGCAGGTCCACGGCTACGCCAAACAGGCCGCGGCCTACGGTTACAACAAGACCTACGGGTTGAACGCGATGCTCGCGGTGATCTCGACGCCGTTAGCGGCGCCGGTGATCGTGGCGTCGTCGTTGCGGAAGGGGAACACGGCGTCGGGGAAGGGCTCGGCGGCGATGCTGACCCGGGCGGTGACCACAGCCAGGAAGGCTGGGGTCACGGCCCGCCTGTTGGGCCGGGCCGATTCGGCGTTCTACCGCCACGACCTGGTCGCGGCCATGGTCAAAGCGGGGATGTGGTTCTCGGTGACGGTCAGGTTGAACAAGGCCGTGACCGGCGCGATCACCCGGATACCGGAGGAGGCGTGGACCCCGATCCAGTACCCGAACGCGGTCTGGGAGAACGATCCATCCTTGCCCGAAGGCGGGTATTGGGTCTCGGATGCCGAGGTCGCCGAGACCTGCTTTGTGGCGTTCTCCTCCAAGAAGAAGGCCCACCGGATCCGGTGCCGGCTGGTCGTGCGCCGGGTCCGACGACTCCAGCCGAAAGCCAGCGATGGCACGGTGCAGGGTGAGCTGTTCGCCGCGTATCGGCACCACGGGTTCATCACCAACTCCACCCTGTCCACGGTCGCCGCCGACCAACATCATCGTGGTCACGCGATCATCGAACAAGTCATCGCCGAGCTCAAGGACGGACCGTTGGCGCACCTCCCCTCCGGGAAGTACACCGCGAACGCCGCGTGGCTGGCTTACGCGGTGACCGCGTTCAACCTGTCCCGCGCCCTCGGTGTCCTTGCCGGCAAGCGGCATGCCCGGGCCCGGGCGGCGACCATCCGGGACGAGCTGATCCAGTTGCCCGGCCGGATCGCGAACCATGCCCGAAACCAGATCGTGCACCTACCAACCGACTGGCCCTGGGAACACGCCTGGCAGCAGATGTTCGACCATACGACCCGGCCACCACCGGCACTGGCCGCCTGACCGATCCGCCCCAACGGGCCCAACCGAGGAACCGATAGTGGAAATGCCGGGCAGACCGGCGAACCTGTCACACCCAAACCAGCAAGCCCCAAGAAACCCTCCGCTGAAGTCCCGCCGGAAATCACCACCGAATAAGGCTCGGTGGATCAGGGCTCAGAGGACGGACTCCCAGTCGACTTACAAATGGAGATTAGCTGACCCAGGCGACCCGCTGATAGCCGCGCGTCAGAGGCATGGACGAGGCTGAGATCCCTGGGCGTTGGCACGGAGAGGCCGGGTAGGAACTCGCGGGGTCGGCACGTCCATGCACTGCAGGACCAGCAACACAGGGCAAGCCGTGGCGGCTAGCGTAGGCGCACTGAGTCGAAGGAGTTAGGTGTGGCTGCGCCCAATGCCGGGTTCGTGTGGAGCATCGCGGACATGTTGCGAGGGCCGTTCAAGCCCAAGGAGTACGGCAGAGTGATCTTGCCGTTCACTGTGCTCGCCCGCTTGGACGCTGTTCTCGAACCCACGAAGGATGCGGTTCTGGATCTGCTGCCGTCGGTAGAAGGCCGCCCCACGCTCGTGCGAGACCGCCTGCTTCGCGAGGCGGCCGGAGTGAGCTTCTACAACACGTCCCGATACAGCCTGCGCAGCCTTGGAGACCCGGCCCAGTTGGCCGGCAACCTCAAGGATCTGGTGGACGGCTTCGACCCGGCAACGAGGGAGATCTTCGACAAGTTCGCGATGGACAAGGTGATCGATGACCTGGATGCCTATGACCGGCTCGCGATGATCACCAAGGACTTCGCGTTCAAGTTGGACGTGCATCCCTCCAAGGTGTCCAACGCCGAGATGGGAACTCTGTTCGAGGAGCTGATCCGTCGGTTCATGGAATCCTCGAAAGAAACGGCGGGGGAGCACTTCACGCCACGCGAAGTGATCCGGTTGATGGTTGGCCTGTTGTTCAGTGCCGACGACGAGAACCTCGCAGGGCCCGCGCCGATGCGGCAGGTGTACGACCCGACCTGCGGCACCGGAGGCATGCTGAGCGTTGCAGAGGAGTGGATGCAAGAGCACGCCCCGCACGTGAAGCTCACGTTGGCCGGCCAGGAAGCGAACCCCGAAACCTATGCGATCGCCAAGGCCGACATGCTGATCAAAGGTCAGGACGTGCAGAACCTGGTGCACGAGGACACCCTCACCAAACCGGGCCTGCTCGGCCAGACGTTCTCCTACTGCCTGGCGAATCCTCCGTTCGGAGTGGACTGGAAAGTGCAACGCGAAGCGGTCGAGAAGGAGCGCGCTGCGCACGGTGACTCCGGACGGTTCGCGGCCGGCTTGCCGCCGGTCAACGACGGCTCGATGCTGTTCCTGCAGCACCTGGTCTCGCGCATGCACCCGGTGTCGCAGGGCGGCGGACGCGCCGCGATTGTCCTGAACGGCTCCCCGTTGTTCACCGGTGGCGCCGGCTCCGGTCCGTCGGAGATCCGGCGTCACCTGATCGAGAACGATCTTGTCGAAGCGATCATCGGCCTGCCGACCGACATGTTCTACAACACCGGCATCGCCACGTACGTCTGGGTGCTCACCAACCGCAAGAGCCAGGCGCGGCGCGGCACGATCCAGCTCATCGACGCCACCAGCATGTGGGTCAAGATGCGCAAATCCCTGGGTTCCAAGCGGCGTGTGTTGTCCGCCGCCGACATCGAGCGGATCATCACCCTGCACGGCCAGTGCACGGACGCCGATGCTGAGTTCTCACGCGTGCTCGCCAACAGCGAGTTCGGGTATCGCACCATCACCGTGGAACGCCCGCTGCGGCAGGTGTTCACCGTCACCGGCGACTTGGTCGAGGAGGCGATGGCACACCGGGCGGTCGCCAAGCTCGACAAGGACGCGAAGCACATGCTGCGGCACGCCCTCAAGTCGCTGGACGGCGGGCGCTGGACCCGTGAGAACGACTTCCGCCTCGCAGTCCGCAAGACCGGCATCGCGATCGCCGAACCGGTGCTCAAGGCCCTCGTTTCGGTGTGCGGGGCTTCGGACGAGGCAGGCGAACTCGTCACCGATCGCAAGCACCACTCGCTGCCCGACCCAAGCCTGCGCGACACGGAGAACGTGCCCCTCGATGAGGACATCCACGCCTACCTCGAACGCGAGGTCAAGCCGTGGGTACCTGACGCTTGGATCGACGAAACCAAGACCAAAGTCGGCTACGAGATCCCCTTTACCCGGGTGTTCTACCGGTATGTGCCACCGCGGCCGCTCGCCGAGATTGACGCGGATGTGCAATCGGCTATTAGTAAGATTGAGGCCTTGTTCGCCGAGGTAAAGCAGTGACCGCGCCCTGGTTCGGTGAGCTTCCGCAAGGTTGGAGAAATGCACCACTTAAGCGGATCGTCAGTTTCACGGCTGGCGGAACACCTGACACAGAAAATCCCGAGTACTGGGCGGATTCCAAAGACGGGACCCCTTGGGTGACAATCGCCGATATGAGCCGAGTTCCAGTTGTGCGGACGACCGAGCGCGCCGTCACATTGGCTGGTCAGCGAAGCAGGTCGCTGACCATTGCCCCCGCTGGCTCGATCCTCTTCGCCATGTACGCGAGCGTGGGAGCGATTTCAGTACTCGGCGTCGATGCCACGTTCAACCAGGCCATGCTTGCGCTGACGCCGAAAACGGGGGTCGATCCACGCCATGTCCGATATGCGTTGGAGACGATTCGACCGCATCTGGGCGGACTAGTGCGGAGCAACACGCAAGACAACCTCAACGCCGATCAGGTGGCGAATCTGTTCCTCCCGCTGCCTCCTCCTGATATCCAGCGGCGGGTGGCGGACTTCCTGGACCGCGAAACCGCCCAGATAGACGCGATGATCGAAGCACAGGGCTATCTTGTCGACAAGTTGGAGGAGCGTCGACGCGCGCTAACCACGGAGATAGTCGGCTCGGTACCGCTTGATACGAAGCTGGGCAGGCTGCTCAAGCACCACATTCGTGGAGTTCGACAGGGGTGGAGTCCGCAGTGTCACCCGTATCCGCGATCGGATCACACGGAGTGGGCTGTGCTACGCACGGGATGCGTAAACGGGGGACGGTTCAATCCGGAAGATAACAAGGCCTTGCCGGAGGCCCTGAGGCCCCGCCCAGAGACCGTTGTTCGACAGGGTGAGATTGTGATGTCGCGGGCCAACACTCGCGAGTTGCTCGGCAGCGCGGCGGTGGTTCCGGCGGAGCACCCTCGGTTGATGCTGAGCGACAAGCTGTATGCGCTCGATGCTCTTCCTCACGCCAACCCGTGGTTCATCGCCGGAGTTCTTGGAACTCGGCGGCTCCGTGACCTTATTGAGATTGCCGCGACGGGAGCCAGTCAATCCATGCAGAACATCAGTCAGTTCGACATTGTCAACCTACCCATGGAACTGCCGTCGCGTAACCTTCAGGACGAGGCGGTGACGAGGCTGGCTGTCGCGCGTCACCGGATTGATGACCTCGCGTCGGCGGCCGTCGATGCGATCACATTGATGCAGGAGCGGCGGTCCGCACTGATCTCGGCTGTCGTCACCGGCAGGATCGATCCGTGCACCGGCAAGGAAACCACACCCGAGAAGGTCCGGGAATTGGCATGACATCAGCTATGAAGGAGATCACGTTCGAGTCGGAGATCTGCGACTACCTGGCGTCCCACGGGTGGCTGTACTCGCTGACCGACTCGGGCTATGACCGTGAGCTCGCACTCTTCCCTGAGGACGTGTTCGGGTGGCTGGAGGAGTCGCAGCCGTCCGAGTGGGCGAAGCTGGTCCGGCCGGATGGCAGCGCGGAGCAGCAGGCCAAGGCGAAGGCACGAATCCTGAGGGCGCTGGCCGGGCGGCTCGACCTGCCGATGGCGTCTGGGGGCGGCACCTTGAACGTGCTGCGCAAGGGGTTCCAGGATGTCTCGGCCCGGTTCGCGATGGTGCAGCCGCGTCCCACCGAAACGTTGAACCCGACGCTCATGGACCGTTATGGCATGAACCGCCTGCGGATGATGCGCCAGGTGCACTACTCGAAGCACCGTCCGAAACGGTCGATCGATCTGGTGCTGTTCTGCAACGGCATCCCGGTGGCGACGATCGAGCTGAAGACCGAGTTCACCCAGTCGGTGACGCGGGGTTTGGTGCAGTACGCGCAGTCGCGACAGCCGGTTGATCCGGGCAACGATGGCAAGGAGCCGTTGCTGACCTGGGGTGCACGGGCGGTCGTCCATTTCGTGCTGACCAACACCGAAGTGGCCATGACCACCAAGCTGGACGGCGCCAAGACGGTGTTCCTGCCGTTCAACAAGGGCTTCAACGACGGCGGCGGCAACCCGCCGAATCCAGACGGGCCGACGTCCTGGTTCTGGCAGGAGGTACTGGACCGCGAACTGTGGCTGAAGATCCTGACCAAGTACATGCTGGTGAAGACCGAGCAGTCGATCGATCCGACGACGGGAAAGCTGCACCGGTCGGTGTCGATCCGATTCCCGCGCTACCACCAGCTGGCCGCGGTCGAGGCGATCGTCGGCGACGCCTTCGAGCACGGGGCCGGTCAGCGGTACCTGATCGAGCATTCGGCCGGCTCGGGCAAGACCGACACCATCGTGTGGACCGCCCATCGGCTGGCCGCCCTGCACGACGCGGACAACGCCAAGGTGTTCGACTCGGTGATCGTGGTGACGGATCGCACGGTGCTGGACGACCAGCTGTCGCGGGCGATGGCGCAGCTCGACCACAAGCAGTCGCAGGTTGTGAACATCGGCGGCCTGACCGGGTCGAAGTCGGCCGAGCTGGGCGAGGCACTCGCGGCGCGAACGCCGATCATCGTGGTGACGATCCAGACCGCGCCGTTCGCGCTCGCCTACTTGCGTGACAACGCCCACAGCATCGGCGGGCGGTTCGCCGTGATCGCGGATGAGGCGCACTCGTCCCAGACCGGTGACGCGGCCGCCAAGCTGCGGGAAGTGCTGTCGGCGTCTGAGATCGCCGATCTGGCTGACGGTGGCGAGGTCGACACGGAAGCGATCCTGGCAGCCAGCGTGGCGGCGAAGGCGTCCGTAGAGAACATTTCGTACTTGGCTTTCACCGCCACACCCAAGCCGAAGACGATGGAGCTGTTCGGACGGCCCCGCGCCGACGGCACACCGGCCGCGTTTCACCGCTACTCGATGCGGCAGGCGATCGAGGAGGGCTACATCCTCGACGTACTGCTCAACTACACCCCGTACAAGGTGGCGTTCAAGGTTGCCCACGACGGGCAGGAGTACGACTCTGAAACGGTCGACAAGTCGAAGGCGGTCAAGTCGGTGATGCGATGGGTGCGGCTCCACCCGCACAACATCTCGCAGAAGGTGCAGATCATCGTCGAGCACTTCCGAACCAACATTGCCGGCCTGCTCGATGGCAACGCCAAAGCGATGGTGGTGACTGCGTCCAGGAAGGAAGCGATCCGGTACCACCGCATCCTCACCAAGTACATCGCGGACATGGGCTACAGCGACCTGCACGCGCTCGTGGCGTTCTCCGACCGGGTCGTTGACGACGAGTACGCCCCCGACGGGGTCACCGAGCACCAGATGAACCCCGACATCGGCGCCAAGAAGATCGATGTCGCCTTCAACGGCCCCGACTACCAGGTGCTGATCGTCGCCAACAAGTACCAGGTCGGGTTCGACCAGCCGCTGCTCTGCGCGATGTACGTCGACAAGCGGCTCGACGGGGTGATGGCCGTCCAGACATTGTCGCGGCTAAACCGGACCTGGCCCGGCAAAGACAACGTGTACGTGATCGACTTCGTCAATAACCCCGACGACGTCCTTCACGCGTTCCTGCCCTACTACCGGGGTGCCGAGTTGTCCGACGTGACCGACCCCAACCTGGTCCACAACATCGCCGCGAAACTCGACGCGTCCGGCTTCTACGATGCCCGCGACATCGAGGCGGCCGCTGCCGAGTATGTGAAGCATCACAATGCGAAGCTCGGTGGGGTGCTGTCGGTGCCGGTCGCGCGGTTCAACCAGGCCAAGCTCGTCGCAGAGCAGGCGGACGATAGGGAGGAGCTGGACCGGTTGATCCAGTTCCGCGCCGACCTGGGCAACTACTGCAAGGCGTACTCGTTCCTTTCCCAGATCGTCGACTACGGAGACACCGACCTGGAGAAGCGCTACCTCTTCTACAAAGCACTGGCCGCGTTCCTCAGGCTGGACGGCATCGATGTGGAGGTGAACCTGACCGGCTTGGCGCTCACCCACCATCGCGTCACCGCCGGCCAGAACGCCAAACTCGACTTGGAGGCCGGTGAACCCACCCCACTCACCCCGATGCTGGCCGTGGGGGCGGCGCAGCTGCACGATCCGCAGAACGCACTCTGGGCAGAGATCATCGACGCCATCAACACCCTGTTCGACGGCAGCGGCCTCTCCGAAACGGACCGGATCGCCCACCTCGATCTGGTGTTCCGCAAGGCCCGTGATGTGGAGGTGCTGGTCGAGGGTGCGAAGCACAACACCGACGCCGACTTCTACCAAGACACCAACGTTCTCAACGGCTTCGTCGACGCCGTGCTCGCTGTTCAGGAGTCCAACAGCGACTTCACCGACACCGTCCTGTCAGACGCCAACAAGACCTTCCTACTCGCCTTCCTCAAGGCTGCGGGTTTCCGGCAGTTCCTCGCCGCGGGAGGCTCAAGTTGACCGCGTCACTATCCGAGGATCCGTGGGTTCCGATCGATGGTCTGTTTCTCAAATTTCGGACAGTGACGTTTTGTGTTTTACGCTGCTTTGGTTGGTTCTTGTCGGTGACTGTGTGCGGCCTCGGCGGGGGTTTGGTAGCCGATGCCGGAGTGGATCCTGACCCG
>WBZS01002198.1_pt1 | contig 12701 bp, 12 predicted proteins | sample 5204201 | NCBI WGS metagenome assembly WBZS01 (sample SAMN12344357, study PRJNA552823) | activated sludge metagenome | biome: Activated sludge suspended growth; feature: Nitrification reactor; material: Wastewater; isolation source: activated sludge from nitrification reactor of wastewater...
ATCGACCAGGGCCCGGCCATCACCGACCAGTAACGCTGCCGCGGTCTGGACGTGCACGGCATAGTCCGCCTGGGTCTGGCGGCCCTCGCAGGGGGCGCCGCAACGGCCCATCTCGGCGAGCACGCAGGCCGACCCGGACCCCTTGGTGGACAGGCGCGCGGTGCACTGCCGCAGTGGCAGGACGTCGTGAACGGCGGCGACCGCTGCCTCAGCGGCAGCACGGGAGCTGAACGGACCGGCATACCGGGCGCCGGACGCCTGGTCGTCGCGGACTTCGCGGACGATCGACAGGCGTGGGTAGACCTCGGCGGTCAGCTTGACCCACAGCGCTCGCTCGGGACGGGTCGAGCGGCGGTTGTAGCGCGGTTTGTGCTCGGCGATGAGACGCAACTCGCGGACCTGGGCCTCGAGGGTGGTCTGACAGACGATCGGCTGGATCGACGTCGCGATGCCCACCATCTCGGCCATCCGGGTGCGTTGCTCGGCGGCGGTGAAGTAGCTGCGCGCCCGAACTCGGATGTTGCGTGATGTGCCGACGTAGAGCGGGCGCCCCTTGGCATCTTTGAAGACATACACTCCTGGGGCCGGGGGCAGGTCATCAGCGAGAAACCTCTTGCGCCGCTGGGCCATCGTGACCCGCGAGTTGTAGCTGGCCAGCTCCTCAAGCGTGTGGACGCCGAGGTTGCCGACCCGGCCGAGCAGTGCATGGAGCACATCGACGGTGGCCCGGGCGTCATGCAGGGCTCGATGGTCGGGGGTCGTGTCGGCGCCAAAGAGGGCAGCCAGGGAGCCCAGCCGACGGTTGGGCGCCTCGTCGTTGCCGACGAGCTGGCGAGCCAAGGTGACCGTGTCGACGACCCGGAACCCCGGCCACGGATGTCCCAGCGACGCGGCGGCCGCCTTGAGGAAGGTGATGTCGAAGCCGGCGTTGTGGGCGACCAGGACGCTTCCGCGGGCGAACTCAAGGAACGCAGGCAGCACCGTGTCGATCCGCGGCGCCTGGGCGACCATGCTGTCGGAGATGCCGGTGAGCACCTGGATGAACGCCGGGATAGAGGACCCGGGGTTGACCAGGGTCTGGAACTCGCCGAGCACCTCGCCGCCGCGCACCTTGACCGCGCCGACCTCGGTGATCGCACACTCGTGGGCGCTGCCGCCGGTGGTCTCCAGGTCGACGACGACGAAGGTGACCTCCCGCAGAGGGGTCCCCAGGTCATCGAGGGTGGCCTGGACCGCATGCATGTCTCTGACGTTAGGTCCAGGGTCTGACAGTCCTGCGCAGGCGCGCGCGGCGGAGGGTTGTCAGACCCCTGTCGTAGCGTCGGAGATGACCCGGATGGGGCCTCGACGAGCGTGGCCCACCGATCCGAGAAGGAGCCGAACGAATGATCGTCACGTGCGACACCTGCCCCGTGCGGGGGCTGCGGTGCGATGACTGTGTGGTGACGGTCCTCGCCACCCTCGCGGTGGGACCACCCGGTGGACGTCCCCTCGACATGGCCGAGCGGCGCGCGGTCGGCCTCTTCGTCGCCGCCGGCTTGGTCGACGGAGGGTATGCCGCGTCCCTCACCGCCGTGGTCCACCCCCCAACGGCCGGTCAGGCGGTGGGCTGACCGACCCACCCGGCGCGGCCAACGCGGTGATGCCGACCGAGGTCTGATCGACGCCAGACCAGCGCGCCCTACCATCGGGGCCATGAGGGCACTCGGACGGCGCGGACGACGCGGACGACGGGGGCTTCGGGGCGAGGTTGCGCGGCTGCGTCTGCGACACCGTTCCCCCATTCTCCCCGCCGTGGCCGTCCTCCTGGCGCTCGTCGGCTGTTCGGCCGGATCGGGTGATCCTGCTCCGGGTGGCATCGCGACATCGCCCTCCGGTATGCCGTCCGCCTCGGGGGCTGTTTCAGCCAGGTCGCCGCAAAGCGGGCTCGACCACGAGGTCAGCGCCATGGCGGCGCTCAACGAGTTGCTGGCCACCCGCGTGAGCGCGTTGGCGGCGCACGACGCCGCCGCTTGGACGGCCACCATCGCCGACCCGGCCGGGACAGCGGGAGTTGCCGAGCTCGCGGCATACCAGGGCTTGGTGGCCCTCGGGGTGCGGGATCTGGTGGTGGGTGACGGGCCCCCGGGGCCGGGTCAGGCCGGTGGGACGTCTGGGTCAGCCTCTGCCGGCCTCTCAGACAGCTGGACAGGTTCGGTGCGGTTGGGCTACACCATCCCGGGGTTCGACCGGGGGACACGGTGGGTGTCCCGAACGGTCACCTTGGCCCGGGCGGACGGCAGGTGGCGGATCCAGAGCTGGCGTGGACCGGCCGATCGGTGGGAGCCCTTCGACCTGCCCGACCTGCAGGTCGTCCGCACGGAGCGCTCGCTCGTGGCGGGGCCGGTGAGCCTCGATGTCCTGCGGGCCAGGCTCGCGGACGTGGAACTCGGCCAGGATCAGGTGGCCGCAGTCCTGGGTCGGTGGGTCCCGGCCGTGGTCATCGTCTCCGCCACGACAGAGCAATCGGGACGACTGTTGGGGGCTGCTGTGGCCCCGTCCCTCTCTGCCGGTCCCGGTCAAGCGGTCAGCGACGGTCAGCTGGCAGCGACCACCCACGGGGACCGCGCCCCCGCGTCACCCGCCCTGGCCGATCGAGTGATCCTTGACCCGTTCGGCTTGGCCCAGCTCACCGCGGCCGGGCGTCGGGTGGTCCTCACCCACGAGTTGACCCACGTGGGGGTGCGGGCGAGCACCCTTCACGACGTGCCGTTGTGGCTCTCGGAGGGGTTTGCCGAATGGGTCGCTTTCCGGGCTGAGCGGTTGGACCCACGCGTGGTCGCTGCACGCCTGTTGGATCGAGTGCGGCGCTCGGGAGCGCCGACGAGCCTTCCCTCCCCAGCAGACTTCGCCGGAGCAACCGGTGACCCGGTGACGGCATACCAGGCATCCTGGCTGGCGGCAGCACGCATCGCTGCGGACGCGGGGGAGAGCGGGCTGGTCAGGATCGTTCACCTCATGAGCGGCGTCGTCGGCGAGGTGCCCTCCTCGGCTCCGCCGGTGGCGCTGGACCGGGCCTTGCGGATCGTCCTCGGCTCGGGCGAGGACCAGTTGGTCGCGGACTGGCGCGGTGACCTCAACCGGCTGGCTGGCGCGGGTTGACAGCGTCGACAGCGGGGAGCGAACCGACCGCTGCTCGGGTGCGGGAGACCCCGGTGGTCCAGACCGCGATAACCTACTTGCCATGGCCGATCGCACCGAGTCTTCCATCCACGTGGACGCAAAGCCCGGGGTCGTCCTTGACGTCATCGCGGACTTCGAGGCCTACCCGGAGTGGGCCGCCGAGGTGAAGCGGGTCTCCGTGTTGTCCGAGGAAGGCGACGGCTGGGCGGACCGGGTCGAATACACCCTCGATGCCGGCGTCCTCAAAGACACCTACACGCTGGACTACGAGTGGGACATTGCCGACGACGGCACCGGTGTCGTGTCGTGGAGCCTGGTCCGGGCCATGGTTCTCAAGGCGATGAACGGCTCTTACACGATCGCCCGGGACAAGGGCGGGTCCAAGGTGACCTACCGGCTCGCGGTCGACCTCAACATCCCCATGCTGGGGATGCTCAAGCGCAAGGCCGAGCAGCAGATCGTCGACACGGCGCTCAGGGAGCTCAAGAAGCGCGCTGAAGGCTGACGATGACGGTCGAGGGGAGCGACCGGGTGGGGTCGGTCGCGGAGGAAGCCGCGCGCCTGCTGGGGGTTTTCGCCGCAGGTATGCCGGACGCGCACCTCCTCGCCGCCGGTTCACGGGTGGCGGGTGCGCCCGTGGACGCCCACGTCTGTCCGGAGTGCGGGCACGACCCGCACGCTGCGTCCGCGACCCCCGATTCGGTGTGCCGCATCTGCCCGATCTGCCGGGTGCTCACTGTGGTCAAGGCGATCAGTCCCGAGACCTTGGAGAAAATCGCCGATGTTGTCGATCTCCTGAGCGACGGCCTGCGGGGGTTTGCGGCCAGCCGTCGGTCTGAGGCCCCTGGGACGCAGGCTCGAACCATGCCCACCCCCAGTGAGTCCTCGCAGGAGTGAGCGTGCGCGCGGCATACACCATCGGGATCGACATCGGCGGGACCAAAGTGGCAGGGGGTGTTGTCGACGCCGACGGCACGATCCACGCCCGAGCGCGCGCCGACACCCCGCACCGGTCAACCTCGCCTGAGGTCGTCGAGAACACCATCGTCGGCGTTGTCGAAGACCTCGTGGCCCAGGTCGGTCAAGGGCAGGTGAGTGCCGTCGGGATCGGAGCAGCCGGGTTCGTCGGCGCCGACCGGGCCACCGTGGTGTTCGCACCGCACCTGTCCTGGCGACAGGAGCCCTTGCGGGATGCGCTGTTCGGCCGGATCGGCCTGCCCATCACTGTCGACAACGACGCCAACGCCTCAAGCTGGGCCGAGTGGCGTTTCGGTGCCGGTCGTGGGGAGAGCCACCTGGTCATGGTCAACCTCGGCACCGGCATCGGCGGCGGGATCGTGCTCGGTGGCCGTGTGGAGCGCGGGCGGTTCGGGATCGCGGGCGAGTTCGGACACATGCAGGTCGTGGCTGACGGGTTGCGTTGCGAGTGCGGCAACCGAGGCTGTTGGGAGCAGTACTCCAGCGGTAACGCCTTGGTGCGTGAGGCCCGCACGCTCATCGCCGCCAACTCTCCGGTCGCCGACGACCTGCGGGCCAGGGTCGGGGGCGACCCAACACGGCTGACCGGGCCCCTGGTCACTGAGGCCGCCCAGGCGGGCGACCGGACCGCCATTGAGCTGCTCGCCGACGTCGGCCGGTGGCTTGGTGTCGGGATCGCCAACCTGGCCGCGGCCTTCGACCCTGGGGTCTTTGTCATCGGCGGGGGAGTGAGTGCCGCCGGGGAGTTGTTGCTCGGCCCAGCCCGTGAGACCTACCGTCGGCAGCTCACCGGGCGGGGCTATCGACCCGAGGCCCGCATCGTGGCCGCCGAACTGGGCAATGATGCCGGTGTTATCGGCGCGGCCGACCTGGCGCGGATGGAGGCGAGCCCGTCGCGCAGCGAGCCAGTCTCAGTCGACTCCGAATCGCAGACAGCGGCGTCTCTGACTGCGGAGCCGACGGTCGATCGCGGCGCGGCGCGGTCGGTCGGGTCGGGCCGGTGGTGGCGGCGACGGCATACCTGATGAACTGGCCGGACCACCGCGGCGGGTGACCCGTCGAGGTCAGAGTCGAGCGCCGTTGTCGTCGGGGTCGCGCTCCCCGGAACCTCGCAGCACCATGAGGCCGAAACCGGCGACGGTGAGCGCGATGCCGAACAACACCCACCACCCCGGGTCGGGGTTGTTGGAGAACACGGCAGCCCACATGATGAGCACCGGCCCCAAGGTCAGGCCCGCGACAGCCAGCCAGTAGGTCGCGTCGTGGGCCGGCGGCAGGTCCGGGGGCGGCGGCTCGAAATGGTCGTCAATGTCCGGTGGCGGGGCGTACCCACGCCACCCAAACAGAGATTCATCCTCATCGTCATGGGTCTTCGGTGGTGTCGACGGTGCGGATGGCTGGGTGGTGACCGTCTCGGTGATGACGGTCTCGATGGTGACGGTCTCGATGGTGTCCGGCTCGATGGTGTCCGTCTCGGTGGTGACCGGTTCGTCCTCCCAGTGGGCGATGATGGAGGCGAACTGGAGGTCGATGTCGACGGCCGGGGGATCCGCCACGACCGTGGGGTCCGCGTCCGCAGGAGTCGATCCGTCCCGTGGACCGTCCGGGTCCTCGGATTCGCGGGCGGCCTCGTCGTTCACGCTCCTAGTATCGGCCCACGCCGCCCGGCCATCGTCCAGCCGACCGGCCCGGCCGACACGAGCGTCTGAGGTCACTCGTGCTCTAGAGTGCTCCAGGTCACAGAGAAGGGCTGCCGCGGTGTTCTACTGGTTCCTCAAGACGGTCGTGCTGGGCCCGATCCTCAAGCTGCTGTTCCGGCCGTGGGTCGAAGGTGCCGAGCACGTGCCTGCGCACGGGGCAGCGATCCTTGCGAGCAACCACCTGTCCTTCTCGGACTCGATCTTCCTGCCCATCGTGTTGTCCCGGCGGATCACCTTCCCGGCGAAGATGGAGTACTTCACCGGCTCGGGTGTGAAGGGCCGATTGACGGCGTGGTTCTTCAAGGGTGTCGGGCAGATCCCCATCGACCGTTCCGGTGGACGAGCGAGCGAAGCGGCGATCAGTTCCGGCCTCAAGGTCTTGCGCAAGGACGAGCTCTTCGGGATCTACCCCGAAGGCACCCGGTCCCCAGACGGTCGGCTCTACAAGGGAAAGACCGGCATCGCTCGGATGGCTCTGGAAGCCGGGTGCCCGGTCATCCCCGTTGCGATGATCGGGACCGACAAGGCCCAGCCCACCGGCCAGAAACTGCCGAACATCATGCGGATCGGTGTGCGGATCGGCGCACCCCTGGACTTCAGTCGCTATGAGGGCATGGAGAACGACAGGTTCGTCCTGCGCTCGATCACCGACGAGATCATGTATGAGCTCATGCTCCTGTCCGGTCAGGAGTACGTCGACGTCTACGCGACGTCGCTGAAGAAGAACGTCCTCAAGGACACGGTGCAGACCGCTGTCGCCAAGGCGCAGGAGATCCAGAAGACCGCGCAGGAGATCCAGAAGACCGCGACCGAGGCCGCTAAGGCGGCGACCGAGGCCGCCCGGGCGGTGACCGAATCGGCCAAGACGCGGTCGGTGACGGCCCGGACCGCGGGCGACCCCGCTGACGGCGACGCGGCCGTTGCCGCGGGTGATTCGGCCGAGGCTGCCGAGGCTGCCGACCGGACCAGCCCCGCAGCGCAGGCCGGTCAGCGTGAGGTCGACCCGACCGCCGACGACGAGCAGGGACATCGCCGGGCTAGTTGACCGGTCCGCACGGTAGTTTCGCACCATGGCGACTGCGATCAGGCGGGCGGCGACGGACGACGACTCCCTCGTTCTCAACGCGCTGTGGGGGGCGCTGCGGATCTTCCGGGTGCTCGCTTGGTTTTATGCCCTCTGGAGCATCTGGGTCCGACACGCCGAGATGGCGAGGCTGGACATCGCCCTGTGGATCATCGGCGCGATCGGGGTGTGGACGGCATACATGTATGCCGCGCGCCGCCGTGACCTCACGGTGCACCTCATCGAGATCGTCATCGCGTCAGCGGCGGTGATGTCGACGCGGTGGATCGACACCCCGCTGTCTGCGACGACAGGGGACACGACGATCCCTGGAGTGTGGCAGAACGTCCCCGTCATCGGTGTCGCCCTCATCCTTGGCTGGCGCGGTGGGCTCATCGCCTCGCTCGTCATCACCGCCGTGATGATCGCTCAGGTCGGCGTTTTCGACTCCGAGCCACTGTCCAACGCGGGCCTGGTCGTGATGATGGGCACCTGTCTGGGCTATGGGGCCGACATCGCCCGCAAGGAACAGGACACCCTGCGCCTCGCCATGGCCAAACAGGCTGAAGTCGCGGAGCGGGATCGGTTGGCCCGCATCGTCCACGACGGCGTGTTGCAAGCGTTGGCGTTCATCCATCGGCGCGGGCTGGACATCGGGGGGGAGAGCGCCCGGTTGGGGGCGATGGCCGCCGAGCAGGAGCAACAGTTGCGTGCGCTCGTCATCGGAATGCCGTTGCCCGACTTGGAAGCTGCTGTCGACGGACCGATCGACCTGCGCCGAGCGCTGGACGCCGCAGTCACCGATTCGGCGACGCTGGTGACCAGCGCCGAGCCGGTCGAGTTGGAGCCTGCTAAGGCACGTGAGGTCGTGGCGGCAGTGGAGGCGGCGTTGGACAACGTCCGCAAGCACGCCGGTCCGGACGCTCAGGCCTGGGTCGTGGTCGATGACCTGGGCGCCGACGTCATCGTCACCGTCCGCGACAACGGTCTCGGAGTGTCGCAGGAGCGGATCGACGCGGCCGCGCAACGCGGGCGCCTTGGCGTCGTGTCGTCGATCAAGGGCAGGATCGAGGACCTCGGTGGTCGGACGCGCTACTTGCCGGGACCCGGGGGCGGCACGATGGTCGAGATGTGGATCCCCAAGGAAAGAACGGCAGCATCGTGATCGACTCACCGGACGACCTGCAGCCGGACGAGTTCGATCTTGAGGAGGTCGACGGGGACGATGGTCCGGACCGATCGGACTATCGCCCGTTGGGTCGGCCGCTGCGGGTCGTGGTCGCCGACGACCACCCCATGTGGCGCGACGCAGTCGCCCGCGACCTCGCCGATGCAGGCTTCGCGGTGGTGGGCACTGCGGCCGATGGCCCCTCGGCGGTCCGCAAGACCTTGTCGGTCAGCCCTGATGTGCTGGTCCTTGACCTCAACCTTCCTGGCCTGCAAGGACCGGGAGTCTGCGCGGAGCTCGCCCGCTCAGGTTCGACGGCGCGGATCCTCGTGCTGTCGGTGAGCGGCGAGCCCAACGACGTCCTCTCAGCGATCAAGGCGGGCGCGACGGGATACCTCGTCAAGTCGGCACGCCGCGAGGAGTTCCTCGAAGCGGTGCGTCGCACGGCCGACGGCCGAGCGGTGTTCACGCCCGGACTGGCCGGCTTGGTCCTCGGCGAGTTCCGGCGGCTGCACAACCAACCGCCGGTCGAAGGGATCGATGGTCAGCCCGCACCGGAGTTGACCGAACGGGAGACTGAGGTGCTCCGGCTGGTGGCAACGGGGGTGTCCTACAAGCAGATTGCAACGCAGCTGTTCATCTCACACCGGACGGTCCAGAACCACGTCCAGAACACGCTGACCAAGCTGCACCTGCACAACCGGATCGAGCTGGTGCGCTATGCGATCGAGCGCGGGCTGCACGACTGAGGGCCGCTCGCGACCTCGATGGTGCGAGCGACCCTCAGCGTGAGAACCTGCTCAGGACAGGGCAGCGACCGCCGCGTCGTAGTCGGGCTCCTGGGTGATGTCGGGCACGACCTGCGTGTGGATCACGGTGCCGTCGGCGTCCAAGACGACGATCGAGCGGGCGAACAACCCTCTCAGGCCCCCGTCAACCATCCGGACACCGTAGTCGTCGCCGAAGGTGCTGCGGAACGCAGACGTCGAGGTGACGTTCTCGATGCCTTCGGCACCACAGAAGCGGCTCAGGGCGAACGGCAGGTCCAGAGACACGTTGACGACGGTGGTGTTGTCCAGCGACGCGGCCAGCTCGTTGAACTTGCGCACGCTCGCCGCGCAAACGCCCGTGTCGATGCTCGGGAAGATGTTGAGGACCACCCGCGAGCCTTCCAGGCTCTGGGAGGTGACGTCGGCCAGTGCGGAACTGGTCAGGGTGAACTCGGGGGCGTGGTCGCCAAGGTCGGGAAGGTCGCCGGAGGTGGTGACGGGGGTGCCGCGCAGGGCCGTGGTTGCCATGGCACGTTTCTTATCACGGTATGCCGTCGCGCGCGTCCCTGCGTCACCCACCGGTCGCTGCGCGCAGGGCAGCAAGCACCCGGCCGTCGATGCCGTCAGGGGTGAGGCGCAGCTCGTAGTTCTCCACGCCGGCCCAGTCGGCAAGGGCGGTGGCGACGTCCGAGCCCGGTTCGAGGCCATAGCCAAGGTGGCGCAACCGGTCAGCAACCTCGTCGGCCAGCGTGCCCTCGAGGGGCTGGACGTCCTCCGGCGGCCCGAAGTAGAGGTCGTTGAGGTCCAGCAGCCGGGCGAGTTCCTCGGCCGCGCGCGGGTGGTCGTCCACGCGCAGGTCGACGACGACACCAGATGCGTCATAGCCGCCACCGTCCTCGACGACATACAGCGCGGCCCCTTGCCGACCCCGAGAGTCACCGCCTGCCGCGTCGCCGGCCAGCAGTGCCGCGAGCAGTCGGCGGGCCAACGGCATACCGGATGACGCCAACCAGGCGCGCTCCATCTCGGCGACCACCTCTGGCCCGACGAGGATGTTGCCCTGGGCGGCATACCAGCCGTCGGTGGCGTCGCCGCCGGTCACCCCGCCGGCCCACGCGTTGCACTCGGCCCCCGTGAAGGTCGCCGCGCCCAGCGCGCCCACCACCCCGACCTGACGGGTCTCGCGCAACGGATCGGCCGCGGTGATCCGGGCGACGACGTCATCGGCCGAGGCGCCGGCCTTGAGCAAGGCGAGCGAGTCGGCCTTGTAGGACACCTTGGCGAAGGACTGGGTCGCCACCGCGCCCACCCCCGGAAGGGCGGCGGGCACGACGGACCCCACCGCGAGGAACTTGCTCGCCACGGCGACTCCGTATGCCGTGCCCGCGCCGGCCACGATCGAGAACGTCATGGCCGCCAACCTAGCCCAGAGGTGAACGGCAGGTGATCGGCATCCGGACCGCGTCGATCCCACGGGCTGGGACGCAACTACGCTGTCCCGGTGAGCACGAACCCCAACGCGCAGCTGCATGAGCAGCTTGACAGCGCCGCGGCATCCCGAACCGCCGGGCAGCAGCCGACCTGGCCCGACCCGCAGGCCCTGCGGGCTGCGGTGGCCGAGCTCGCGGCATACCCTCCGCTGGTCTTCGCCGGGGAGTGTGACGTCATGCGCGAGCGGATGGCGGCGGCGGCGCGCGGGGAGGCGTTCGTCCTGATGGGTGGCGACTGCGCCGAGACCTTCGCCGGGGCAACGGCCAACAACATCCGCGACCGGATCAAGACCGTGCTGCAGATGGCCGCGGTCCTCACCTATGGCGCGTCGGTGCCAGTCGTCAAGGTCGGCCGGATGGCGGGGCAGTATGCCAAGCCGCGCAGCGCCGACACCGAGACCCGGTCCGGGCAGACGCTCCCGGCTTACCGCGGGGACATGGTCAACGACTTCGCCTTCGAGCCGAGCGCGCGGGTGCCCGACCCGCAAAGGTTGGTGACGGCATACCACCGGGCTTCGGCGACCCTCAACCTCGTGCGCGCCTTCACGACAGGCGGATTCGCCGACCTGCGGCACGTGCACGACTGGAACAAGGGCTTCGTCGAGAGCGCCGCCAACAGCCGCTACGAGCGGCTGGCGCACGACATCGGCAAAGCGATGAAGTTCATGGCCGCCTGTGGGGCCGACTTCGAGGCGATGCGCACCACCGAGTTCTTCGCGGCCCACGAGGCCCTCCTGCTGGACTATGAGCACCCCTTGACGCGGATCGACTCGCGGACCGGCCTGGCCTATGACACGTCGGCGCACTTCATCTGGCTGGGTGAGCGGACCCGTGAGCTCGACGGCGCCCACGTCGACTTCCTGGCCCGGGTGCGCAACCCGATCGGCGTCAAGCTCTCGGCCAAGGCCGATCCCGACGATGTGCTGCGCCTCATCGAGCGGCTCGACCCCGACCGTGAGCCGGGGCGGCTGACGCTCATCACCCGGATGGGTGCTGGCCGGGTCAGCGATGCGCTGCCCGGGCTCATCGAGCGGGTCCGCGACGCGGGGGCCACCGTCACGTGGATCTGTGACCCGATGCACGGCAACACGTTCGAGTCGACCGGTGGCTACAAGACCCGCAACTTCGACGACATCGTCGAGGAGGTCCGCGGCTTCTTCCAGGTGCATCGCGACCTGGGCACCGTGCCCGGTGGGCTGCACGTCGAGCTCACCGGCAACGACGTCACCGAATGCATCGGCGGCTCGACCAAGATCTTGGACGCCGACCTGGAGAAGCGTTACGAGACGGTGTGCGACCCCCGGCTCAACCACCGGCAGAGCCTGGAACTGGCCTTCCTCGTCGCCGAGATGCTCTCCGGCGACGTGCCGGCCTGATGTCCGGCCCGATGACCACCCGATGACTCACCCGATGACCACCTGGCGCGCGGACCTGCTGTCCGACACGCTCACCAGACCGACCCCGGCGATGCGCCAAGCCATGGCCCACGCGGAGGTCGGAGACGACGTCTTCGGCGAGGACCCGACCGTCCGCGCCCTGGAGGAGCGGGTTGCCGGGCTGCTCGGCCATGAGGCGGGCTTGTTCACCCCGACCGGGTCGATGGCCAACCAGTTGGGGCTCCGACTGCACGTGCGCCCTGGCGAGGAGTTGGTCTGCGACAGCCTCGCCCACGTCGTGCGGGCCGAGTTGGGCGCGGCTGCGGTGTTCTCCGGGATCAGCTCGCGCACCTGGACGGCGCCTCGCGGGCTCCTCGACCCGGCCGACCCGATCGCGTTGCTGCAGAACGGCGTTGGGCCCTATCAGGTCTGCACGGCGCTGGTCGTCGTCGAGAACACCCACAACTTCGGCGGCGGCACCGTGCAACCCATCGAGGCGATCCGGGCGGTCCGCGCCGCCACCCAGCCGCGCGGGGTCGCCATGCACCTGGACGGCGCCCGGCTGTGGAACGCCCACATCGCCTCGGGTGTCGCCCTCGCGGAGTATGCCGCCCACGTCGACACCGTCTCGGTGTGCCTGTCCAAGGGGCTGGGCGCGCCCGTCGGGTCGGTGCTCCTCGGCTCGGCCGACGCGATGGCCCAGGCCCGGATCTGGCGCAAGCGCTATGGCGGCGGGATGCGTCAGGTCGGGATCCTTGCGGCCGCTGGGCTGCATGCCCTCGACCACCACGTCGACCGACTGGCCGACGACCACGCCCGGGCCCGACGTGCGGCCGAGGCCTTTGCCGAGGCTGCCCCGGGGTGCGTCGACCCGGCGACGGTGCAGACCAACATCGTCATGCTCTCTACCACCGCGACCGGATGGACGCCCGCCGACCTCGTGGCCGCCGCCTCGGCCCAGGGGGTGCGCGGGTATGCCGCGGGGCCGGCTCTC
>WBZS01002199.1_pt1 | contig 12689 bp, 12 predicted proteins | sample 5204201 | NCBI WGS metagenome assembly WBZS01 (sample SAMN12344357, study PRJNA552823) | activated sludge metagenome | biome: Activated sludge suspended growth; feature: Nitrification reactor; material: Wastewater; isolation source: activated sludge from nitrification reactor of wastewater...
CAGGCGCAGAACATCGCCTACAATGTCCAGTCCATCGATCAGGCGTTCCAGAGCAAATACGCCAATGTCTCGATGTCGGCGTCGGACGCGCAGCTCATCGCCGACGCCAAGACCCGCTGGCAGAACACGGTCGGCGGCTTGCAGGACGCCATGCGCACGCAGGCGACCGTCGTCGGCAATCTCTCGACCAATTCGACGCAGATGTCGGCGCTGGTCGGGGCCAGCCAGTCGGCGACCGGCGCGCTTCAGGCGACGCAGGCCGGCAATCAGCTTCTCGCCCTTCAGGCGCAGCAACTCGCCGATCTCACGGCCGTCGTCTCCGCCAACGGGCGGGCACAGGCGCTGCAATCGGCCGAACAGGCCGCGGCCGCCGCGCAGGGACAGGAACAGCGCCGCCGCTTCCTGACGCCGGGCACGGGTTATCAGCCCGGCAACGCGCAGATGTTCTACGGCAGCAACTGAGGGCGGCGTGATGGACGGCAAGACCCTCGCGCGCATCGGCGCCATCGTGTTCGTCGCCTTCGCTATCGTCGCGGCGGTGATCGACATGAATCGTCCCGACGACCGTCAGGCCGATTTCACCATGCCGGCGCCAGCAATGATCGCGCGCGATCCGCTAGATGCTGAACTCGCACGATGCAGCAGCCTCGGCGAAGCCGGGCCGCGCGATCCGTCCTGCCTGAAAGCGTGGGCCGAGAACCGCCGCCGGTTCCTGGGCCAGCCCGCCGCCGCCATCGCGCCGCCGGCGCCGAGCGATACCCCCGCGAGCGTTCCCGCGCCCGCCATGAGCGGAGAGCGCTGACATGGGCGGCACCGGCGTCATCGACCAATTCCTAGCGGTCTTCACTCGCTACATCGACGGCGGCTTCGGCCTGTTGCGCGGCGAGGTCGGCTTCATAGCCTCGACCCTCATCGTCATCGACGTGACATTGGCCGCGCTGTTCTGGTCCTGGGGCGCCGATGACGACATCATCGCCCGCCTCGTCAAGAAGACGCTGTTCGTCGGCTTCTTCGCCTACCTTATCTCCAACTGGAACAATCTCGCCCGGATCATTTTCGAGAGCTTCGCCGGCCTCGGCCTGAAGGCGTCGGGCACCGGCTTCACTACCGCGCAATTGCTGCAACCCGGCAAGGTCGCGCAGACCGGCCTCGACGCCGGCCGCCCGCTGCTCGATTCCATCTCGAACCTGATGGGCTATTGGTCCTTCTTCGAGAACTTCATCCAGATCGCCTGCATGTTGTTCGCCTGGGCGCTGGTGCTGCTCGCCTTCTTCGTTCTCGCGATCCAGCTCTTCGTCACCCTGATCGAGTTCAAGCTGACGACGCTTGCCGGCTTCGTGCTGATCCCCTTCGGCCTGTTCGGCAAATCCGCCTTCATGGCCGAGCGCGTCCTCGGCAACGTCATCTCCTCCGGCATCAAGGTGCTGGTGCTCGCCGTCATCATCGGCATCGGCTCGACCCTGTTCTCGCAGTTCACCGCCGGATTTGGCGGCGCGACGCCGAGCATCGATCAGGCGATGGCGATCGTGCTCGCGGCGCTATCGCTGCTCGGCCTCGGCATTTTTGGCCCCGGCATCGCCAACGGCCTCGTTTCCGGCGGTCCGCAACTCGGCGCGGGCGCGGCGATCGGCACGGGCCTCGCCGCAGGCGGCATGGTTGCGGCGGGCGCTGCTACAGTTGGCGCTGTCGCCTCCGGTGGCGCGGCGCTCGCGGGTGGCGCTGCCGCCGCCGCCCGTGGCGGGGCCGCACTCGCGGGCGGAGCCTCCACCGCCTACAGCCTTGGCGCCGCCGGTCAGTCCGGCGCATCGGGTGTCGCCTCCGGCCTTGGTGGCGTCGCCAATGCGGGTGCGCAGGCCGCCATTTCACCGTTGAAGCGCGCGGCGTCGCGGGCCGCCGACAGTCTCAAATCCAGCTATCAGGCTGGCAGCCGTGCTGCGTTCGAGACCACGGGCGGCTCATCGACCGGCGGCGATTCCGCCGAGGCCGAAGCTACCGCATCCCCTTCCTCCGCCACTGACGGACCTCCCGCCTGGGCGCAGCGCATGAAGCGCTCGCAGCAGATGACCCACGGCGTTCAGGCCGCCGCCCATGCCGTGCGCAGCGGCGACAGCCACGGCGGCGGCTCCTCCGTCAACCTCTCCGAAAGCGACTGACCATGTTCAAACGACCATCGACCCACTACGGCAAATCCCCGCAGCCCGAGACGCCCTATCAGCGCGCCGCGCAGGTCTGGGACGAGCGCATCGGCTCGGCTCGCGTGCAGGCCAAGAACTGGCGGCTGATGGCTTTCGGTTCGCTGGCGCTTTCCGCCGGTCTGTCCGCCGCGCTGGTCTGGCAGTCGGCCAATGGTTCGATCGTGCCGTGGGTGGTGCAGGTCGATAAGCTCGGCCAAGCGCAGGCCGTCGCCCCGGCGACCGCCGACTATCAGCCGAACGATCCGCAGATCGCCTTCTACCTCGCACGTTTCATCGAGGAGGTCCGCGGCATCCCTGCCGATCCGATCATCGTGCGGCAGAACTGGCTGCGCGCCTACGATTTCACCACGCAGGGCGGCGCGGTGGCGCTCAATGATTACGCCCGCGCCAACGATCCCTTCGCCAATGTCGGTAAGGTCCAGGTCGCCATCGAAATCTCCAGCGTCATCCGCGCCTCGCCGTCGAGCTTCCGCGTCGCCTGGATCGAGCGGCGCTATCAGGACGGTTCGCTCGCCTCGACCCAACGCTGGTCCGCCATCCTCACCGTCGCCGTGCAGCCGCCGCGCGACGCCGACACGCTGAGGAAGAACCCCCTCGGAATCTACATCAACGCCATCAACTGGTCGAAGGAGCTTGGACAATGACACCCGCCCTCCGCAAAGCCGCCCCTCGGAGAGTGGGATTGTCGGCTTTCCTCAATCCCGCCGTTGCGGGGTTCCGCTTCGGCGGTTCGCAGGTTTTCCGTAAATCCGGTTTCCCGGTTCTGCTGATCTGCACGACGACGCTCGCCGGCTGCGCGACCTTCGAGAAGCCCCCGGAAATCTCCTACGATAACGAGCTGCCCGCCGTGCAGGCGTCCGATCCGCCCGCGCCGGTCAGGGTGGTGGAATTGCCCAAGCCACTTCCTCTTCCCGGCCAGTTGAAGCCGGTCGGCAAGGACAGCAAACCCGAGCCGGAAGCCGCCGATCCGACCGTGCGCGTCAATCAGGCCAATGCCGCCGCGCGCGTGCAGCCAGTGCGCAACGGCTTCATCAACTCGATGCAGGTCTATCCCTTCGTCGATGGTGCGCTCTATCAGGTCTATTCCTCGCCGGGCCAAATCACCGACATCGCGCTTCAGCCCGGCGAAACCCTCGTCGGCTCCGGCCCCGTCGCCGCCGGCGACACCGTGCGCTGGATCATCGGCGACACCGAGAGCGGCACGAGCACGGGCAAGCAGGTCCATATCCTCGTCAAGCCGACGCGCCCCGAGCTGATGACCAATCTCGTCATCAACACCGACCGGCGCACCTACCACATGGAACTGCGCTCGACCGAGAAGACCTATATGGCCTCGGTCTCCTGGCAATATCCGCAGGACCAGCTCATCGCGCTGCGTCGGCAGAATACCGAGGCGCAGGCGGCGCAGCCTGTCTCGTCGGGCATCGACCTCGCGAAGGTCAACTTCCGCTATGAGGTGACGGGCGACCGCGCGCCGTGGCGGCCATTGCGCGCCTTCGACGACGGCAAGCAGGTCTTCATCGAGTTTCCGCGCGGCATCGGCCAGGGCGAGATGCCGCCGTTGTTCGTCGTCGGCCCCGAGGGCGACACCTCGGAACTCGTGAACTACCGCGTGCGCGGCAACTACATGATCGTCGATCGCCTCTTCGCCGCCGCCGAGCTGCGCTTCGGCGCGGCGAAGGATCAGAAGCACGTCCGCATCTCCCGGACTGATGGGAGGCCTGCATCGTGAGCGAGATCGATCCCGAAAAGGAGGAAGGGAAGCAGCCGGAGGCCCCGCGTTCACCCGAGGCGGTGGAGGACGCCCGGCCGCTGACCGGCGAGCCGGCTGCGACCATGCGGCTGCGCCCCGAGCCGCCGCGCGTCACCCGGCTGTCGCGCAAGGCGCTCGCCGGGATCGCGCTGGTGACGAGCGTCGGTCTCGGCGGCGCGCTGATCTATGCGCTTCAGACCCGCCACGGCGGCAATCAGGGTCAGGAACTCTATTCCACAGACAACCGCACGACGCCGGACGGCCTCGCCAATCTGCCGAAGGATTATTCCGGCGTGCCCAAGCTCGGGCCGCCGTTGCCCGGCGATCTCGGCCGACCGATCCTCAGCGCGCAGAATGCCGGCCAGGCCGTGCCCGTCCCGCCGATGGCGATGCCCAATCCCGGCATTAGTCAGGAAGAGCAGCGCCGGCTTCAGGAGACAGAATCCGCGCGCACCGCGCGGCTGTTCTCGTCTACCGAGACACGGCCGGCGAACAGCCCGACGACCGCAACCGCCACGCCGGTTCCGCAGACCGATCTCGCCAGCCTCGGCCTCGCGCCTCAGCCCTCGACGCCTTCCGCGCAGGATCGTCAGCTCGCTTTCCTCAACCAGACGCCCGACAAGCGCACGGTCTCCCCCGATCGCGTCGCCGCGCCCGCCTCGGCCAACGTGCTTCAAGCCGGCGCGGTGATTTCCGCTGCGCTCATCACCGGCATCCGCTCCGATCTTCCCGGCCAGATCACCGCGCAGGTGACGGAGAACATCTACGATAGCCCGACCGGCAAGATCCTGCTCATCCCGCAGGGCACGCGCGTCATCGGCCAGTATGACAACGGCGTCGGCTTCGGTCAGCGCCGCGTGCTCTTGGTCTGGAACCGGCTGATCTTCCCCAACGGCCGCTCGATCGTGCTCGAACGTCAGCCTGGCGCCGACGCCGAAGGCTATGCCGGCCTAGAGGATGGCGTCGATTATCATTGGGGTGAGCTGTTCAAGGCCGCCGCTCTGTCCACGATTCTCAGCGTCGGCGCGGAAGCCGGGACCAGTCAGAACGAAAACAGCCTCGTCCAGGCGCTCCGTCAGGGCGCGTCGAACAGCGTCAGCCAGACCGGCCAGCAGATCGTCAGCCGCCAGCTGAACATCGCGCCGACGCTCACCATCCGGCCGGGCTTCCCCGTCCGTGTGATCGTCACCCGCGATCTCGTCCTCGAACCCTATGGAGGCTGACATGGCGAAGCTGAAGCTCGGCCCGATCGCCGACGACAAGCCCGTGAAGGTCGCGGTGGAACTGCCGGCCAGTCTCCATCGCGATCTTGTCGCCTATGCCGAAATCCTCGGCCGCGAGGCAGGCCAGTCGACCGCCGATCCGACCCGTCTGATCGTGCCCATGCTGGAGCGGTTCATCGCGACGGATCGAGGCTTTGCGAAGGCGCGGCGCGGGGCAGCGCCGCGTTCTGCGGAACGCTGACATCAGACGCCTCACCGACGCGCGCCATCGAGCGCGCGAGGTCGAGCAGCCGCCCGAATGCCGGATTATCGTTCCGCGGCGCCCAGACGGCGCGGAACGGCAGGATCTCGCCGATGATCGGGCGGAACACCACGCCGGGAAACTGAGCGGCCGTCGTCGCCTCGCTGGTCACGGTAAGCCCACGCCCCAGCGCAACGAGTTGCATCAACGTGTCGCGTCCCACCGCCTGTTGCTGAATGTCGGGGTGGTGGCCGAGATCGGCCAAGCGCTGCACGAGGTAGTCGTGGATTTCCTCGCCGGGCGCGCTCTCGCTGACGATGAAGGTCTCACCCACCAGATCCTCGAAACTGACTTCCGTGTCGCCGGCGTGAGGATGCTGCGCGGGCAGGACCGCGAAAATGCGTTCCGACCACAAATGCTGGCTCTGGCAATCCGGCCAGGTCGTGAGTCCGGTCAGGAAGGCGACGTCGAGCTGATGCTGCCGCACGGCGGCGACGTGTTCAGCGGGATTCCCGTCGGTGAAGAGCAGTTTCACCGACTTGTGGCGCTGCCCGAATGCCTGGAAGAGATCGGACAGGAAGCCGGAGGCGAGCGACGAGAAGATACCGATCCGGATCTCGCCGTCCTCACCGCGCCCGATCGCAGTTACCTCCGCCCGGGCCAATCCGATCTGGGAAAGCGCCTTGCGGCCGCGCTGCACGAATTGTTTGCCGGCCTGAGTGAGTTGCACACCCCCGGTCGAGCGTGTGAACAAAGGAGCGCCGAGCCGATCTTCCAGATCACGGACCCGTCGACTGATGGCCGATTCCTCAATTCCAAGAGCGGCGGCCGCCCGGCGAAAACTGCCGTGGTCGGCCGCTGCAATCACATAACGAATGTGCCGAACTTGAACGGGCACTGCAAAAACTCCTCCTCCACTATCCCTCTTCTTTTTGATCGGCCGTTCTTCAAAATAGTTTCCGCTACACAGACTGAATTTCGGAAACCAGGGCGGGGCGCTGTGAGGAATTTAACTGCTTTGATGCCTTACGACTCCTTAACGGATCACTGGTGAAGATCGTAAAGATGCTTGTCATCGCCCTGATCTCAAAATTTGAATGGCGGTTCCATGCGTAACCTCGCATCGAACAGCGAATAATCGGCCATGCGAAGCGAGGGGGCGAGCGATCAGTTTGTCGCCTTGCGTCACGGAATTTGAGAATGCGATCTCAGCCTCGCCGGTGTTCGTTTGCCACAAATGGCGGGCGTGCCGGTCGGCACTGCCAACACGCCCGCCCGTCTTATTCATGAAAGGCAAGTCGCCCCTCATGCGGCTGGCGATATGTCGGCCAGCCTGGTGGGCTTCATGCGGGTTCGCCGCCATTCCCACCGCCATGCTTGATCCGCCCCACAGTGCGGCTTCTCCCATGGTCCCCGCGCTTATCGGGTCCGGGTCCCCATCCGTCGTTCAGGCGACCGGCGGCTCAGCGGCGGGGCCTAGCGTGTCAATCTCGGCGATCTTCTGAAACTCGGCGAGATAGTCCTGCTGGTGGACCGCCAGCCAGCGAACCACCCGATTATTCGCCAGGAGCTTGGCGACATAACCGCGCGCGACGGTTAGATGTAGATTGTCGATGCCGTAGGTTTCCTCGACCGACTTCACTTGGGTCTGGAGCGCCGCCAGTTCCCGCTCCATACGCGCGATATGCTGGCTGGAAGGAGTTGTCTTGCCGCGCCCCTTTCCCTGCTTGGCAGCCACCAGTTGGTTTTCGGATGTGGCCGCGCGCAAAGCGCGGGCGAACATGACAGTGAAATTGTTCTGGCCGATCATCAGATCGGCGGCTTCGATCTGCCTCACGGAGGTCATCTGACGTAGAATGTCGAAAACCTTCATCGAGCAAGGCGTGTCTTTCAGCATCTCTGCCGCCTCGGGGCTGATCCCTTCGAGCAGCTTGAAACGCCGCAGCACGGACTCGACCTGAAGGTTCAGAGCAGCGGCAATGTCGGCCGATGACACGCCCCGGTCCATTGCACGCGCGATCATCCGGTGTTCCTGTATCGGCGGGATGCGATTGACGCGCTTGTTATAGGTATAGGTGTCGTCATCAGCGGCGAGCAGGCACTCGACCTCGGCAATGCCGAGTTCCTTCAGCGCCTCAAGCCGAAGCTGGCCATCAAGGAGAAACCAGGTTCCGGCGTTCTTTTCGTCTGCCATGACGACGGGCGCTTCGATCAGGCCGATCGCTTTAATCGAACTCAGAACCTGCGAATAGGATCGGCTCTCCCTGGCGCCGGGCGGCAATGTCTTCAGCGGAACGATCGCCGCAACGGGGATCGTCAGAAAATCGCGGTCGAAGCCAAAATGGATGTGGCCGTCATCGCGATCCTTCGGTTCTTCAGTCATGATCACCTCCCGACACGCGGGCCTTGAGCGCCCGAGGCATGGTGGCCAGCCCTTCCGCCCGTAGCAGGTTGATGAAGCCGTCGTTGGCGAGCAGATCCTTCAGCGCCTCGACGACGAACAGCAGCCGTGTCTGAGTGAAGTCAGACTTCTTGACGAGCAGACGCTGCTTTTCCGCCTCACGCTGATAGACCTGCATGAGATCGGCGGCCGTCATCCGGCGGACGCCAGTGCCCTTCCGACCCAATCGCCCGGTAGGCAATCCGCCCTTGCGCTGGCTGCGCATCCGCATTTCGAGCAGGCGCCGGACCGCGGCGAGCTTCTTGCCCCGAAGCTTGCCGGTCTCATATGCGTCGAGAAGCAGGTTCTGCGCCTCTTCCGTTTCGGCCCGGGAGATTTCCATCGCCAGAGTGATCGGTATGAGCCCGGTTTCGACGGCGGACACGAGCCGTTCCTCGCCACGCTCCAGTAGCGACGCGATCATGTTTACCCAAGATGCCCCGACACCGATCTTCTCCGCGATGGCCGCATCGTTGAAGCCGCGAGACCGCAGCGCGCCGATCTCCTTCATGAGGTCGATGGGGCGCGGCGTGCGCCGGGCGATGTTCTCGACCAGGCTCATCACGAGGCACTCGCTTTCGCTGGCCTCGATCACCACAGCTGGAATCTCGGTCTGACCCAACATCTGGAAGGCTTCCAGCCGACCTTCACCGCAAACGAGATCATATCTCGGCCCGCCCGCGCCATCGCGTCGGCTCACCGTGATCGGCCGCTTCAGTCCGATGGCCTCGATGTTGTTCACGATCTCCCGATGCTGGCGCTTGTTGCGCGCGCGGGGATTCAGAACCGTGATCCGGGAGATAGGGATCATTTCAATACGATTCGGTCGAACGGCAGGCATCAGGCGGCCTCCCCGAGGCGAATGGGCGTGGCGATGTCGTAGAGAACGTCGAGCCCGTCGAAGCGATAGGCGTCGAGAGCGAGCGCATTGTCCTCTCCCAGCCGCAGCTTCTCGGAGAGGAGGTCGATGCGCGGGAACAGGTAGTAGTCGAGCGGCGCGCGATTGGCGCTGTCCATCCGCACGACGATCGTGATGTCGGGCGCAAGCGAGGTATCGAAGCGCAGGTGCCACCGGAGGAGTCCGGTCGGCGTTTCCATGCACCGGGCCACCACTACGGAGAGGCTGAACTCCCCGTTGACGATCACCCGGTCAGTCTGGAGATCCTGCCAGGCATCGCTGCCCGTGGCGCGCAAACCATCGAGCACCTCATGGAGAATACTGGGGTGAAGCTTGCGCAGTTCGCGGTTGATTTCGACGTAGCGGTAGTCACGGTCCGGCGTGAAGCCCACGAGACCGTAGGCTCGAAGCAGGCTGCCAAAGCGGGAGCTGTAGGCGCTGCTGGACGGCATCCCATCGGATTCGTCGATGACGATGCCGGAGAGCAAACCTTTTTGCTGATAAAGCGCCCTCAGAGATTGCAGCATCTCTTCGTCGCTCAGCCGGAAAGAGCGCACACCGATGATGGTCCTGGCCGCCTCGAACAGTTCGCGTTCGATGACGGCCGCAAACGCATCCTGCGCCCTGATCCACATACCGGGATCGTTCCGGACGCGCTTCTTCTTCAGCTTGAAAGAGCGGCGGTTCCATACGTTGTCGCCGACATATTTCTCGTTGATGAGAATCTGGTGGATAGTTCCCCTGGTCCAGGGTCGCCCAAGGTCGGTGGAAATACGCCGCCTGTTGAGATCGGCCGCGATCTCGCTCTCGCTGCACCCGTGATGGACGAACGCACGGTAGATCTCGCGGACCAGTTCGACTTCCTCGGCGGGGCCGAGCGTCAGGATCACGCGGTCAGTCTGGAGGCTCTTCTGCTCGCCGCGTTCAAGACTTCCCTTGATGGCGCCGTGCTCATCAATGAGCGTCCTACGTAGACCAAAACCAGCTGGTCCACCCTGACGATACCCCTTCTCGATCAGGCGACCCTGGCCGGCGAACACCTTGACGGAAAGCTCACGGCTATACTCCCCAGCCATGGCGCTCTTTACGCCCTTGATGATGGCCGCGATCGGGCTTCCGTCATTCTCAAACTGCTCGGCGCAGTATTGGACGCGAACGCCGGCACGCTTGCAGATATATTCGTAGTAGGCGCTCTCGTCCGTGTCCTGAAAACGCCCCCAGCGGCTCACGTCATAGACGAGGATCATCTCAAAGTCGGCCCGGCCTTCCACGACATCCGCGATCAGCCGCTTGAACGCATCACGACCATCGACGCTGAGACCGCTTTTTCCCTCGTCGGCGTAGGTGTAGACGATCTCGATCCCACGGGTCTGAGCATATTGCTTGATCGCGTCGGATTGGTTTTCCGTCGAGTACTTTTGATGGTCCGTGGACATGCGGACGTATTCGGCAGCCCGAAGGGGACGCTCCGGCTGCCATGAACGATCATCGTCGTGAAGTCTCCGGTTCATCTCATCACGCCCTCCTAAACATGCCTGCGGCGGTCCGGGCGACCTGCCGTCGCAGCACATGGCGGGCGTCTGCCGCTTCTCCGCACAAAAGCCAGTCTAACTGCGGAGGAAGCGGAAGATGTTGCCGAAAACGGGCAGGAAATTACCTCGATGGAAAGGCGTTCTCGGGGGGCGCGAAATCTACGCGCGAACCATCGCCGAGCTTCTGCGCAAGGAACATGGCGACAGCCATCGCGCAATCAAACAGCTCATGCGCCAGACCGACGCGAGCGAGAGGACCGTCAAACATTGGCTTTCCGGCCAGCACGGGCCAGATACTGTGTATTTCCTGCGTCTCGTTGTTTCCTCGCCGGTTATCAGGGCTTTCTTTCTCGGCCTGATCGAAAGCCCCATGGCGACCCCGCCAAACGATCAGGTGGATCGTTTTTTGCTCGCACGAGCCCGCGAAGCCTATGCAGCGGGCGAAACCGCCGGCGGGGAAGCGGCGGCACATGGGCCGAAAAATGACCCTAATCGTGTCCCTAAACGTGACCCTATAAATGTCCCTGATCCAGCGGACCTCAATGAGCGACAACGCTGGTTCCTGGGCCGAGTCGTGGAACGCCGATGCGACGCGCGGGAGATCGCCGCAGCCTGGACGGTGAGCCTGAAAACCGCGCGCCGGGACATCGCCGCGCTTAAAGAGGCGGGCCTCATATCCTACGTCGGGTCGCGCCGGAAAGGGCGGTATCGCAAACCCTCAGAATGACCAATGCCGGAAGCCTTTCATGACCCGGCCGAATGCCAAAGTCTGCTTATGCTGCAATGGACAATTCCTCATGCTGGTCGGCCACCGCCGACTGGAGGAAACGGGCCAACGCCGCCTTCCGGGAATCCCGGTCGAGGGCATAGGTGGTCTGCTTGAACGCCTGCCCGTCGAGCAGGCCCTGAATGTAGCCTGAGATCGTGTCCGCAGCCATGATGAGCGCCGTATCGAGCGTGTGGATGTATTTGCTCGTCACCGATCCCTTCGCATGGCCGACCAGCGCCGCGATCGTGACCTCGGTGAAGCCCAGGTCGTTGGCGATGCTCGCAAAGCTGTGGCGTAAGACGTGCGGCGTGACGTCGGCGAGTGGCGAGTTCTTGAAGATTTGCTTCCAGTGGTTCGGGAAGCCGCCGAACGCGGCGTCCTCCGCACGCGGGCCGGGAAACACATAGCTTCCCGTCTGTGTCTTACGCCGCTCTTCGAGATATTCGACGACGGGAAGCCCAATGGGACGGATTGAAGCCCCCTCCTTGCTGTCGGCAAGACGAAGACAGCTCGCGCCCGTATCGGCATCGGTCCACATGAGTCCAATCATCTCGCTTCTCCGGCAGCCGGTAAGCGCGATCTGGCGAATGATGTCGACGGTCATCGCGTATTTCTCGCTCTCGGCAGCCTTGCGCAGCATTTCCCCTAGGATGTGATATTCGGCTTCCGAGAGGCGGCGGCTGCGCACATTGTCCTTGGGCTTACGAATGCCGTGGGCCGGATTCATCGTGATGATGCCGGCTTCCATGGCGTAGGTGAGTATCCCGCCGAGCAGCCCGACGGTTCGGGTCGCCGTGCCGGCGCCGCCGCGAACGATGGCTTTCCCGCGCAGCTTCTTTGTTTTCACTGAAACGCGCGTCTTTCCGGCCATGATGTCCTTCAACACCTTGTTGATGTCGGCCTTGACGAGATCTTTGACCCGCCGTGCGCCGATCAGCGGAATGATGTGCCGGTTAATGCGGCCGGTATCGGTGATGGTCGTCGTCGACTTCTTTGGGCGGCCGCCCTTCCCGAGGATGAGCCCCGCGTCCAGATCCTTGAGATAAAGCTGGCAGAGTTCCTTGACGGTGATCGCCTGGTGGTCGAGCTGCCGCTCCTCCGCCGGATTGTCGCCCCTCGCAATGCGGCCGAGTTGCACCTTCGCTTCTTGCCGAGCCATCTCCGGCGTCCACACGCCATGCAGACCGATGGTGTAGCGGCGTGTCCGTCCGGCAGCGCGATACTGAACGAGGTAGCTGCGCTTGCCAGAGGCGAAAACGCGCAACCCGAAGCCGGGCAGATCATCATCCCAGATGAAATAGTCCTTTTCTCGGACGCCGGCCGCGTCCACGGTGCGCTTGGTCAGCTTTGGCATGTGACGTCTCCCTCGCCGAGGAGGGGCTGCTTCCGCGGAAGCACCACGGAAGCAGCCAGATGAATATCGGAGCGAATTCCCGGATAGACATTTCGGCGGGGAAAACGGAATAGTCTATATGGTTCAATTGGTTGTCGTATCATGGCGTGCCCTAGCGTGCATTTAGGATGGCTAGGTCAAATTGCTCCGAAGGCAAAGGTCACACGTTCGAATCGTGTCGGGCGCGCCATATTTTCAATAACTTAGCTGCGGCACTGTGCGGCCTAAATGCTCCGGGTAGCACC
>WBZS01002200.1_pt1 | contig 12686 bp, 5 predicted proteins | sample 5204201 | NCBI WGS metagenome assembly WBZS01 (sample SAMN12344357, study PRJNA552823) | activated sludge metagenome | biome: Activated sludge suspended growth; feature: Nitrification reactor; material: Wastewater; isolation source: activated sludge from nitrification reactor of wastewater treatment...
TATCCCAAGAAATCCCATGAACCCACGAACCTCCGCAAGATTTCGAGCGAGCGCGAAACGACAAGCGGGCTACTTGGTCATTTTTCTCTCGCCGCTCGCCTAAGTGCCTTTCGAAGCTCCGCGATCCAACAAGCCACGTGGAAGTCGTGCCAGGTACCGGCGTAGACGCGTGTCCCATCGTGAATCGGCATTTTTGTTTCCCCTCGAACGAAATCTTACCAAACTGGCGTTTCGTTCACTACGGACATTGCAGGATCGCGGAAGCATGAGATAATCGAATGTGGTGAGAAGACGCAACTCAGCTGATGAAGGTGTCTTCATGGCCAATTCTGATCGAAACCGGTCTAAAATTTGATTTTTCGTACCCGGGAGAAGAGTAGTGCTTTGTCACAGCCCTGATTTTGGGTCATGCGTTGCCGAGCCTGAGCGCCAAGCGAGGGCTCAAGCGTCCGCTCGCTTGGCGCTCAGGCTCGGACGACCCCAAAATCATCCTGTGACAGAACAGTAGTCAGCCTTTTCGACCAGATTGCCTTTCAACAACGGAAAAGAGGAATTTGGTTTCCACCGGGCGGCGGTGATTGACAGGGGCGGTCTCGCATGCGAAACTGATTTTCCCGCCGAGTTGTCTCGTCCTGTTCCTCAATCCGGGAGACTGCGTCTCATGGCTCGTTCCTTTCGCTGGTTGGCACCCTTGGTGATGGTGGCTGTTCTCCTTCCATTGACCGCGCAAGAAAAGTCGGCGGGCCCAGAGGTCGTGTTCAAGCTGAAGGGACATGCCGACGCGGTTTATTCGGTTGCCTACAGTCCCGACGGAAAATACCTGGCCACCGGAAGCTTGGACAACACGATCAAGCTCTGGGAACTCGCTACCGGAAAGGAAGTTAAGTCCTACGGCGGACAGCCTGGCCATCAAAAAATGGTGCTCAGCGTCGCGTTCAGTCCGGATGGCCAAATGTTGGCGTCGGGAAGTGTCGACAACACGTTGAAAGTGTGGGACGTGCCGCTTCCCTCCGCATTGCGATCCCTGAAAACGTCGGGCGAGGCGACGGCTGTCGCCCTGACACCGGATGGAACGAAATTGGCGATCGCGGAAAAATCAGGCACCGTCAAAATCCTCCAAGCCACGGATTTCAAAGAGCTTTTCAAATTGGATGGACACCAAGGCGCGGTCACCAGCGTTTCGTTTTCCGGCAACGGAGCAACACTTGCGTCGGCAGGCGTCGACCGCACCGTGCGGTTTTGGAACGTCGCCAATGGGCAATCGCTTGGCGTTGTTGGAGCGCATCTGGGGACCGTGAATGGCGTAACCTTGCATCCGAATAATGCCGCAGCCTACTCCGTGGGGGAGGATGGATTTCTGAAATTCTGGACGCTGCCGCTGCCGGCAGCCAAAGTCGCGACTGGGCCGACCACGCCCACCAAGGTGTTGGCGACGTCGCCCGACATGGCGCAATTCGTCGTCGCGGGTGACGATAAGGTCGTTCGCCAATATGCGACCGGCGGCGCTCCCACGCCCGTGAAAGCTTTTGAAGGTGCGAACGCCCCCGTCGTGTCATTGGCGCAGGCGGCGACCAACGGGCTCGTGGCGGCAGGATCGGCGGATCAACGCGTTTTCGTCTGGAACTCGGCTGATCCCAAACAGACTTCGAACTGGGTTGCCCACGCAGGCGCCGTCACGTCGACCGCCTTTTCGCCCCAGGGGCAGTTGTTCACGGCAGGTACCGATGGATTGGCGCGAAGCTGGCTTCTCCCCAGGTTGCCGAGCAAAACCGTCACCCATCCCGACGCCGTTCTCGCGGTCGTTCCGTTTGCGGATGGTAAAAAAATCGTCACCGGCTCGAGCGACAAGCTCGTACGAATTTGGAACACCGCCACGCCGATGCCAACCGTTGAACGGCAATTCCCAGGGCATACGGGGCCGGTGACGAGTGTTGCACTCAGCGCGAACGGGCAACTTCTGGTTTCAGGTTCCGCCGACCACACGGTTCGCATTTGGAATCAACAAACGGGAAAAGAATCCGACATTCTCACCGCGCACGCCGCACCGGTTTCCGCCGTCGCGATTCATCCGAATAACACGCAGATCCTGTCCGCTGGTGAGGACGGCTCGCTCAAACTTTGGCAGCTTCCCTTGGTTGCCCCCAAAACCATGTTGCACCCCGATCAGGTGATCGCGGCCGTGGTCAGCAACGATGGCAACCGTCTGCTGACCGTGAGCAACGACAAAGTCCTTCGAACCTGGACCCTGGCGAACGGGGCCAAGGAACGCGATTTTGGCGGTTCGCCACAGCTTTCAACCGCAATCGCCCTGAGTGCGGACAACCGCTTCGTGGCAGGTGTTTCCGCGGACAAAATGCTCCACGTGTGGAACCTCGGGGACGCCAAGATCCTGCAAAAAATTCCGCTGACCGGCCCCGGACAAGCAGTTGCCTTTAGCCCCGATGGCCAATCGGTCGTTGCCGGCGGTGCGGATGGATCGTTGAAGCTGTACAAGACGGCCGATGGAAAAGAAGCGAAATCGTTGACGGGGCATAAGGGTGCCATTACGGGTTTGGCGTTTCTCGCCAATGGCTCGCTGTTGGCGTCTGCCGGGGCTGACAAAGTTGTGCACATATGGAATCTTGCCGATGGCGCCTTGAAAGCAACGTTGCCTCACACGGGTGGCATCTCTGCCCTGACATTGAGCAAAGACGGCACGAAGTTGGCTGCCTTGGCGGACAAATCGGTGAAGATCTGGAACCTTCCTGACAACAAGGAATTGGCTACGGTGACGCTGCCCGTGGAAGCGAAAGGGCTCGCCATCGCGCCGGACGGATCGCGAATCTTGGTGGGGGGAACCGACAAATTTGCTCGCCTTTTCGATGTGACGGGCCAATTGATGGAGCTTTTCGCACACGAGGGCCCGGTCCTCTCGGTGGCGACGCTGGACGCCAAACGATTCGTCACCGCCAGTGCCGACCGTCAAGCTCGGCTGTGGAACGCAGGGGTCGTTTGGGCGAAAAAATCTGTGGGACCCATTCGCCAAGCCCTGTTCAACTCACGTGGCGAAATCCTCTCTGCGGGCGATGATAAGGCGATTCGTTTTTGGGCGGCCGACGGCAAGGAAACGCGTTCGCTGCAAAACCCCGAAGGTGCGCTTCACCACCTCGTTGCCAGTGCCGATGCCAGTCGCTTCGCGTCGGCGGGCGCTGACAAGATCGTCAAGGTATGGAACAACGTTCCTGGAAAACCCGAAGAAAAGCCCTTCAAAGTGATCACGGTGGATGGTCCCGTCCAGGCATTGGCCTTGTCCTCCAACGGTCAACGGCTCGCCGTTTCCGTCACCGAAGGGTCGGCGACGGTTCAACGGGTGTTCGATCTTGCCACGGGTCAAAATCTGCAAAACCTAACTGACCACGCCGGACCGGTGAAACAGTTGGCGTTCCTTGCGGATAATCGCACGCTCGTCTCGGCAAGCCTCGACAAGACGGTGCGGCTCCAGGATGCCCATGTGCAAAACGCCTGGCCCGTTCATCCCACAGGTGCGGTAACGCTCCAGGTCCACAACACGGGAACGCAACTGCTAACCGCAGGCGCGGATAAGACGGTGAAACTCTGGGATCTCGCCAAGTCGGCCGTATTGAAATCGTTCGGCCCGCTACCAGAAAACATGCACGCGGTTGGCTTTAGCAGAGATTACCAGTGGGTGGCGGCAGCGTCTGGGAAAACAGTAAAGGTCTGGAACTTGGCGGACGGCAAGGAACTCGCTTCGCTCGTCCACCCGGCCGACGTGCGCGGGTTTTCCTTCAGCCCCGACAAAACCAAAATCGCCACCGCATGTGACGACAAACGCTCGCGAACCTGGGACCTTCCCACAAGCAAGGAATGGCAATTTTTCCCGCAGGCTGAACCGGTTGCAGGCGTCGTCTTCAATCCACAAGGAAACCAGATTTTGTCGGCGGCGGGGAAAGAGATTCGTCTGGAATCGCTCACGCTCGTACGCCAAGTCCAGGCGGACGCGGGGCCGGTGCATGCCGTGAGTATGGTCGCAAACCAGACTCACGTGATCACCGCCGGCACCGACAAAAACGCAAAGCTTTGGAATGTGGGCAACGGGAATCTCGAACGCACCTTTGTCGGCTCGGCAGTCGGTCGGGTGGCGGCCGTGTCGAAGAATCTGCAGTTGGCCGCACTCGCGGGCGACGATGGCATTTTGCGTGTCTACGGTTTCAACGATGCCAAGGAATTGGCCAACGCCAAGTTGGCGGGCCCCGCGAAATCGTTGGCGTTCACCGGTGTGCCACCCGCCAATCCGACCGGCGTTGCGCTGGTGGCGACTTCGGCGGCCAAGGACATGACCGCGTTCGGCGTCTTCTTCAACCCCGGCCAACCCTTACCACCCGAATTTCTGAAGCCGGTGCAATCGTTCGCCGCCGAGGGCGTTTTGGGAGATGTGACGATCGGGCCAGACAACGCGACCATGTTCACCGCCTCAAGCGCCGCATCGGTCCAAGCGTGGAAGCTGGCATCCCCCACGCCGACGCGAAATTTCCCGCACCCCAACAACGTGGACGCCGTCGCGTTTCAACCGAATGGCACCTTGCTGGCCACGGGCGGACACGATGGCAAGATCCGCTTCTTCGATCTCGTGAAAAACGCCCAGGCGAAGGAAATCGCCGCCCACCCCGGCAAGAACAACCAACCCGATACGATCTACTCGCTCGTCTTCACCGCGGACGGCAAGCAAGTTTTGACCTGTAGCATGGACAACAGCATGAAGCTGTATGATGTGGCCAGCGGCAACCTGGTGCGCGAGTTCAAGGCGTACAAGGTGAAGGAATTCGAGAAAGGCCATCAAGAGCCGGTTTACACGGCCGCCTTCACGCCGGATGGCCAATTCCTGGCATCGGGTTCCGGCGGTTTGGAGCGGGTGATCAAAATCTGGAAGGTGGCGGACGGCACGGTCGTGCGCGACATCCCCAACCCCGCGATCAAGACAGCTCCGATGATGCCCGTGCAATCACATCCAGGTTGGGTGTACAACCTTCGCTTCACCAAAGACGCGAAATTCCTTTTGAGTGCGGGCGACGCTCCGCCCAACAAGGGCTTTCTCGCCGCCTGGAATTGGCAGACCGGCCAACTGGTGGCAGCGGACACGCTGCAAATGGGCGTGTTCTACCACATGGCCCTTGCACCCGACGAAAAGACCCTCGCCATCGCCGCCGGCAACCGCGGCCGCCCCAACCCCGAATTCAACAGCGCCTACGTCATCAAACTGCCAAACGTGCTGGGGAAATAAGGTCAGCGGATTTCAGATTCTCGTTTGCCGGAAGCTCTTCATGGTCGTTGTTCAAACGAGGATCTCGGTCTCTGGGTTCACCGAAATCGAAGTGCGTGAGGGGCTCGCGGGCTTGCTTTAAGCGTTTTAGCATCGGCAATGGATCGCCAAAATTACGTGTCGCGGGATGAAGGTCGGAACGCCTCGTTGTCACAATTCACTACGACAGAAAGGACCTCACCGTCCACATCCGTTCTGCAGTTGACGAGGTCTGGGACCGCGTCCTCGCTTGTGGGAGTTTTTCGCCTTGACGGAATTGAGTTTGAAACTGCTGCATCGTCGAGTGGCAGAATGACCAAGCCGAAAATTGCCCTTAATTCCAAGGTAAGTGGTGAACAAGCGTTTCCAATCTTATCGACTGACTAAATAGGCGCGCAAAGGGATTATTAGCTAGAAAAAAGGCGCAAACAAGTCTATTTAAGTAATTGCCCTATTTGAATTTTGGCGAGTCTTCTCTTTTTCATATTTTTGGTTACGGCGAGACCTTCCAAGCGTCAGGCATGCCTTTTGCTCTCAACAGTCCATCTGGTCGGCATACCCACGTTAGTCAATCGCTTCTTCCGAATAAACGAGCGTAGATAAAACAATCTATCACGCATTTCTGACATATAATAAATTTTATCTATTATAATGTTGGGACAAGATCTGCGGGTAACATCTTGAAATCAAGAGCCCGATGCCTTGGCTTCGGGCTCCCCTAAAAAAATGGTGTCGGATGGTGTAAGGGAAAAGGCATCTATTTCGGGACGAAAAGAGGAATCTCGGTGGCTTCGGTCATGCAGATCGTCCGAGTTCACCTTTCGTTTCCGCAGCGAGGAGGATGCCGTGGGTCTCCCATATACTTATCGCCTTCGGTCTGGCTTTGGCACGAAAAAGTGGATCTTACTTGGCCTTCAAGGATCTGTCGGACAATTCGGAACGAATCGGTTGAATGACGTCAAACTCGTTCAGTCGCTGCTCAACCTCGTTCCGATTGCGAAGGGAGGTGCCAATCCACGCCTAATAGTTGACGGTCTCGCAGGGACGAACACGAACAATGCGATCGGAATTTTTCAAACCAAAAGAAATCTGATGGCGGATAAACGCGTAGATGTTGGCCAAAAAACGATTGCTGCACTCATTGAGGACGCTTCAGCCGCAGGACCACTCCCGACCGGGTTCATGAATTTGGCCGTGCCAGCTCCGGAGCCGATCCCAACGGCACTGAGCACGATCTTTCCCGATCCGGAAAGTTCCTACGACACGTCGATTACATCAATTTTCTACACCAACACAGGGTGGAAGGTCGATTCACCCTTCAGCGTGTCGATAGATGTAAGTACCCCTGCAGGCCCTTCAGCCGCTGGTGCGATCGGGATATTGGAGTTGTCGAAGGTTGGTGCGAGCCCAGCCGTGACGAAAAGGTATAGTTTCAAAGGGGCTGGCCTTTCCCTCGGCATCAAGTCACCTATCCCATTCGGCTTCGGCTTATCTTTGCCGACCATGCTAAGTTGGGGAACGAATGTGTACCGCTTGCCTTCACTCTCCGTTCCTGGCGACTTCTCCAAAGGTCTTTTCAGCATGCTCACACTCGGCCAGGATCTCGGGTTTGGGACGGCCGCCGTGGCCGGCACTTTGCTCATGTTTCACGGAATCCGTGGTTTGGCATTCATTGTTGGACAGAGTTGCGGGCTCCCGTATGCAGGTGGGTCGTTAGTTTGCGGCAACCTCACCCCTATGCCTTAATCCCAGCAGTTCAACATTGCCAAATGGCGATGGTGTTACTTAGATAAAGTTTCTATAAGAATTTGCTTTTAAGGCCAAGCCATTCACTCTCGTCTCTTTTTTTCCGATCATGAGCGATCGTCCACGGGTGGGAATTGTTTTCGTGTCCCTTCTTCGCGTAAGAGATTTGCCACGCGGTGGGCGGCTTGGTGGACGGCGTTGATCGTCATTCCGAGGTCTTTGCCGACCTCCGCAGCGGACGTTTCTTCACGGATACGCATTCTCCAAAATGCTTGCCAGGTCTTCTCGCCGACGCGGGATTTGATGGCATCCAGAATGCGGTCCTGCTCCGCGAGCAGTTGACGCATGTCGTTGGCGAGTGAATCCATTCCGGTCTCAGCCACTTGTTCAAGACGGTCCAAACTAGCGGATCCACCATGTGGTTGATCACCCGGTCGGCGTTGTCGACGCCGAATTTCGTCCAGCATCGCGTGCTTGAGTATCGCACGGAGCCAGGTCCTAAACGCTCCTCGTTTCCGGTCATAACTCGAGAAGCACTGAAAAACCTTAAGAAAGACCATGCCAAGCAAGTCATCAACCTCGACATCCTGCAAGCCATAGGGCTTTAACCAATAACGCAGCAACGGTTGATAGGTGGAAACGAATCGAATCCAGCCAGCTTCACGCTTGGTTTGGCTGCGCATCGCCGACATTAGCGATAGAGATGTCAAAGGTATTTCCACAGCATTCATCTCCCACGTACGCCAAACCAGAAAAACTTGCGACAAAAGGCCTTGCGAAAATTCTTTCCGGTTCGCGTAAGGACCGGCGTATATCTCTGTGTTCCCCAACTCGCGTGCCGCTGTTCTTCTGGAAAGAATCGGCATGCCTTCGCAACCAGTTTACCTTTCGCCGGAGATTGAAGATGTTCCGAAAGAATGCTCACAAAGGCGGCGCTTCCCAGACACCAACACTCGAGCGACTTGAAGACCGTGCCACGCCATCGGTAACTGTGGGTAAAGTAGGCAACGTGGCATGGAATTACAACAGCATTTCGGGAAAGCTACAAATCGTCGGTACGGATCGAGCGGACCGCATTATCGTGGATTTGAACGGTTCCCCGTTCATCAACGGGACATCCCTCGCCGTCCCTCTGCCCGCATCGCTGGAGGTTATCGCGCGAGGTGGCAACGATTGGGTCCAAGTCAACTCTCCTTACGGCTGGATCCCCGCACACCTTAAAGGAGACAGTGGCGATGATACCCTCATCGGTGGCTGGGGAAACGACAAAATCGAAGGAGGCCACAACAACGACGTGCTCGACGGACGATATGGCGACGACAACTTATGGGGACAGGATGGAGCCGACTGCCTTTATGGTGGATGGGGAAATGATAAACTTGTAGGTGGAAACGGCAACGACGCCCTTTTGGGCGAATTCGGCGACGACGAACTCATTGGTGAAAATGGCAATGACTACCTCGCCGGCGGCCAGGGTGATGATCGCCTCACCGGAGGAAAAGGCAACGACAAATTGTATGGAAACGACGGCAACGACTGGTTCGACGCCGGCTCGTACCTGACACTCGACAACGACCTCGTTGACGGAGGGGTCGGTTTTGATACCGCCACCAATCGCTCGAGCCTTGACCAAATGGCGAGCATCGAACGTTTCATGTAAACCCAACGGCACCCCGCGTGACCCCGACGGCCTGGCGTGACCCATGCCGGCGGGGCACTTCCTCCTTCGTCCTTTTGCAACGCCTGCCACCAGGTTGTCCCCGATTCACCTGGCAAAAAGGTGGCATCCCACGCAACGGACGCCAGCGACCGATCCACCGAGTCATGGCTTCAACGTCGCACGGGAGAACACGACTTTACGGCACATCTGAAGGAGTGCCGCCCAACGCAAACCCTTCTCGTTTTCCGGCGCCCACATTCCGCGGAAACCCGAGCTGCGACGATTCTCGTTTCGCGAATCGCTAAAAGCTAAAGGCGATTTCCAACGCAGCAATCTGTAAGTGAGTCCCAATCCGAACGACATGCTTCGCTTTTTCCTGGACAATCGCAAATGAACCGGTGATGCTCGTGGTATTCCCGACGAAGTACGTCTCATGGGAATTGGCCCAAACCATTTCACCTTACTTGGGAGTCGTCCATGGTTCGCTCTTGGGTGCTCGCGCTAATCCTGATTTTGCCGATTTTTGGTTCTGAGGCGTATGGGCAGGAATTCAAGAATCCAGCCTCTGCCAAGAAGGGCCCACTGGGAGAATTTGAAGTTCAGTACGTCAACGGGAGTTCGATTCGTGTTTTCTTGAAGTCCACGACCTTCGAGATCGATACGAGATTTGGCCTTTTAAAGGTTCCTTTGCAGGAAGTGCGTGCGATTGAATTTGGCCTGCACTATCCCGAGGGTGTAGTAGCCAAGATCACGCAGGCGATCGAGGACTTAGGAAAAAGCGATTTTACGATCCGCGAAAAAGCCGCCAAATATCTACTCGAGGTCGGACCGTTCGCCTATCCAATGTTGACCGCTGCCCTGGAATCGTCCGAACTCGAAGTTGCCCGGCGTGCGAAAGACCTCGTCAAAACCGTTCAAAAAAAATATTCGAAGAAAGACCTCAAAGCAAATCCCGAAGACAAAGTCGTTACGACTTCGTTTACCATTTTCGGTAAGATTCAGGCGAAAAATGTAAACACGGAAAGTGAAAATTTCGGGCCGTTAACCGTTTCTTTAGACCGCCTCCGCTCCGTCCGATATTTAGGCGCCTCGATGAGCGACGTGGAAGTGACCATCGATGCCGCGAAGTACGCCAATGCCAATCAGTGGTTGGAAACGAACTTTCAAACGAATGGGCGTGCGGCAATCAGTATTACCGCCAAGGGCTCGATCGATACCTGGCCTCAGGGGGCGGGCCAGTACATGACGGGACCAAATGGAGTCGGCGGACAAATGTTGGGAGCGGCCTTGGCCTTCGGCGGCAACCGCAACAGAAACAAGAACGCACAAATTTCCCCACAAAATGGCGGGGCGCTTTTCGGCAAGATCGGCGAAGACGGCGAACCCTTCCTCATCGGCGACAGTTACGAGGGAACACCCGAGCAGGATGGCAAACTTTACCTCCACATTGCTCCCAGTCCATGGAATTGCGAATCGATGGGATCCTATGAGGTAAAAATCTCTCGAAAATAATGAAGCAAACTGCCCGGGAAAGGTAACCCCGGGCAGTCCCACATTTTCAATTCATGGTTTCAAACCCACATGGTTAAGCATTACTCGTGTTTAAAACGTCTGACAAAACCCCTTCACGAGCCGCGACCGTGAGAGAGAGATCGAATGGACGCTACGTGCAAGCCTCGCTCCCTGACGGTCGCGGCTCGTTTTGTTATAGGTTCTTAGAAGGGACGATAAGAGAGATCTCGATTCTAGCACGACGGAAAGCTTTATAAATTACGAAATAAATCCATATTATTTCAAACTAAAAATTTGAATGTTTGGATTATGACACCTATCCCGTTTCCATTGCACGTTGCGCGAGTGCTTCGACCTTCGCTCCTATTGCAGGATGAATTTGACTATGGAATTCTCGCCAATCCTAACGTTTTCGCTGGTGGCGTTTGCATTGGGCCAAACCGGCCAAATCGTAGAAACCGTTTGGCCCGTCGCAGAGCCAGCACCGAAAGGTGCTAGCCTTCGGCTCGGAATCGCCGCACCCACCTTGCACTTAACTCGCAACGGAGAAGGGCACGCTACACTCTCGCCGGACGGGAGGTATTTGGCGATTTCGTACGACAATACTTCTTGCTCCGTTCGCGAACGCATCGGTGGCAAAGAGCTTTTTGTGCTTAAGCACAGTCACCTGCCTTTCAGCGGGAATGTGAACCCGCTCCTGCTTCGATTTTCACCCGACAGCAAGTTGCTCTTTTTCGGCGCGCACAATCTATTGCAGGTTGTCGCCGTTCCGTCAGGCAAGCCCATCCAGATGCTGCGAGGCACCATTCAACCAGTTTATTTTCAGGATGGTCGGTCCTTCGCTTCCACGGCCGACGCTTCCGTCGTCGCCGTCCGCATGCGTTTGGATGAGCCTGGCGGCACCTCGAAGGGATTGATTGCTTGGTGGAAACCCCATGAAGGTGGAGCCCACAAATCCTTGGAAATACCGAGCGGCCCAGGCTACTCGATCAGCTTGTCTCCCGATGGAAAAACCCTGGCGTTGGCCATAGTATCGCGCGACGCTTCTGACAAACGCCGATTCACACCGTCGATCGAGTTTTGGGACCTGCAAGAAAAAAAACAGACTGCCAAACTTGACCTGACGACCCTAACCGACGCGAATGACACGGCGGCTTTGAACACGATCAAATCGGCCGTGTATTCCCCTGACGGCAAATACTTGGCGGTGTACAACGGCAAAGATATCGCTTTGGCGGACGCCAACGCTCAGAAGACGGTGCGCTGGTTCATCTCGGCCGAGAAGGACATGGAATATTGGCCAGCCGGTGTGCAAAGGGCTTCACCCGCGGATGATGCTGTGCAATTTTCGCCTGACGGCAAACGAATCACTGCTTATGGCGGGGTTAGACTCAGAGCGTGGGAAGTTGAAACCGGCAAAGCAATCCCCATTAAGTCTTTGCCCGAGGAGGAAGTGCTGGCCGTTGCGTTTCCCGAGGGTGAGCCAGAGAGTCTGTGGATCCTAACCAAAATCGGCAGAACCTTGAGCTGGAGAGACGCCGTGTCGGGAAAGGTCGGCTTCGCGGCGACAGGAAATACCAATTTTATCTCTTCCATCGCTTTCTCCGGGGACGGCGCAAATCTGATGAGCGTAGATTTGGATGGGAATCTGATCGTTTGGAACGCGGCCACGGGCGCGATTTTAAATAAGCACTGGATCAGGGACAAAGGCCGTCAAGATCCAAGATTTCTGGACCAACTGTCGCCATCGCTGTCTCCCTGGGGCCAATTTGTGTCATCCCCAATCGCTCAAGGGCTTGGCGAAGATATCTTCGACGTCAAAACTCAAAAGAAACTACATACGTTTGATTCTGATCCGGTTCGCCGCAGAATTAACGGAAACTCGCACAAGATATGCTTTTCGTATGACGAGCAACAGTTGGTCATGGTTGCGGATGACCGGGCGACGATCGTGGACGCACGTACGGGCAAGCTAGAGCAAACTTTTCAAAGGCCAGATTCGTATGGCAAAGAAGCGCTCAACCTCGCGCTGTCCGCGGATCGGAAGCTGTTGTGTGTCGTCGATGAAACGTCGGCGGCTCGCCAATATTCTAATCGGCCGCCGCCACGCGTTTTGGTCTACGACTTGGCGACGGAAAAACTTTTGCACACATTGCCCGCTAAGGCGACGGCACGGCTGTGTGAATTCTCACCAGACAGCCAGACACTGGCTATCTCGGAGCAGGGCGGCGTACTACTCTATTCGGCTCAATCGGGAAAGTTGCGTCGCACGTTCACGCTAACGGACTCTGCCCGCTATGTGTCTGCCCTGCGGTTCTCGCCGGGAGGCAAGTACTTGGCCGTCGCCTCATACCTGTTTGTGGCCGATAAGGGCAAGGAAGCGAGGATCGACATTATCGACGCTGACACCGCCGAAACGGCTCGAACGATTACCGATGCGAATACGCCCGTTTCCAGGCTGGCATTTGACGC
>WBZS01002202.1_pt1 | contig 12673 bp, 5 predicted proteins | sample 5204201 | NCBI WGS metagenome assembly WBZS01 (sample SAMN12344357, study PRJNA552823) | activated sludge metagenome | biome: Activated sludge suspended growth; feature: Nitrification reactor; material: Wastewater; isolation source: activated sludge from nitrification reactor of wastewater treatment...
AGGCCCACCAAGAAAGTGTCCGCGGCATCGGCGACGTTGAAGGCCCAGTCGCCCGCACCCAATACAGTGAGGATTACGTTTATTCCAAGTTTGCGCTTCACGGTATCCGCATAGACCGAAGCCCAGTGCTGATTTCGAACGTGAACGATTTCGTGAGCGATGACTCCAGCGAGCTCATCCTCGGTCTTCATTTTGCTGATCAGGCCGGTGTAGATGTAAACGCCGCCGCCCGGAATCGCAAAAGCATTCACCTCTTTGTCATTGATGACGTGGAAGCTGTAAAGAAACGGCTTGTCCTTAAGCTCCTTTTCCGGGATTTGGTCCACAAGCTGATTCCCAATCTTCACGGTCAGCGCAGTTCGAGGATCGCTTAGGGGCAGGAGCTTCCCTTCTTTGGCGATTTCAGCCGCGACTTGCCGTCCAAGCTTAATCTGATCCTGGATGCTAGGCTTGAATATGTCCGCGCGCGCGGGCTGCACAAGAGCCACTGCCGCCGACAGACCGAGAAGCAAAGGCAAAAACTGTTTCATAGTCTTTCAGACGACGGGATCGGAGGTCGAGTTGCCTTTCTTGCGCACCCGCAAGTTGATCATCTCAACTCCAACTGCAAACGCCATCGCAAAATAGGTGTAGCCCTTAGGAATCGGGAAGCCACTCGCTTCGGCCACCAAGTTGGTCCCGATCAAAACCAAGAAAGATAAAGCGAGAACCTTGATTGTGGGGTGATTGTCCACGAATTGTGCAATTTTGCCCGATAAAATTAGCATTAATCCGACGGCAAGGATGACGGCCGTGATCATCACGCCAATTTTGTCGACCATTCCCACGGCGGTAATGACAGAGTCCAGTGAGAAGATGATATCCAAGACCAGGATTTGTCCAATAATAGATGCGAAACCTGCATGAACTGGCGCAGCACCCTCGGTTTCGTGGTCTTCTAGTTTATGGTGAATCTCCTTCACCGACTTCCAAATCAGGAATAGCCCACCCGTGAACAAAATGATATCACGCCACGAAACTTCAGCAGCTTCCTTGCTCGCAATAAACGGGACGTGAAACACCGGAAATGTTAAAGAAACGATCCAGCCTATACACATAAGCAGGAGGATACGCGTGATGAGGGCGAGGCTCAGGCCGACTTTTCTGGCCTTTTCACGCTGGTCGGGGGGCAATTTCCCGCACAGGATCGAGATGAAAACGATATTGTCGATCCCCAAGACGACTTCAAGGATTGTGAGCGTGACCAAGCCGATCCACACATTGGGGTCGGAGAGAAAAACAATGAGTCGATCCACAGGTGCCCAGAAGTTTACCGGGGAGCATTGCCAGGTTCCCAGACCCATCCGCACTAGTAGGGCGAAAAAGTCGTCTAACTAACCATGCGCTTTGCTCTTGTCGTTCTTTTCACTTTGGGTTTTCTCCTCGTTGCCTTTGCTCAGGTCGGCACGACAACCAGGATTTCATATAGCTCAGGAGGTGTCGAAGGCAACGGCCCAAGCTACGCCCCGAGTATCAGCGATGATGGGCGGTATGTCGTTTTTGACTCCAGCGCCAGCAACCTTGTCGGTAACGATTTCAACGGAGCTTCGGATATTTTTCTCCGAGATCGCCAGCAGGGCACCACAGTTCGGATCTCTTTGTCGTCACTCGGAATCGAAGGTAATTCCGACAGTACTCGACCCAGAATCAGTGGCGACGGGCGCTTCATAACTTACGAATCCTTCAGCAATAACTTGGTGCCGAACGATACAAATAATTCCTACGATATCTTCTTGTTTGATCGCGTAAACAGTTTAACGAAAAGAATCTCGGTACAGATTGGTGGCTTGCAGGCAAACTCGAATAGCTATCGTCCCTGCATCACCACAAACGGTCGATATACTGCATACGAATCTTTCGCGAGTGATCTTGTTCCAAACGACACAAATGGTGTTGAGGATGTTTTTGTGTACGACCGAATCACCCAAGAGACCCTGCGAGTCTCGACTTCGTCTATCGGAACGCAAGCCAATGGACCTAGTTTTGATGCCTCAATCAGCAGTTCAGGTGACGCCGTCGCATATGCGTCCTTTGCAGATAACCTTGTAGATTCGGACACAACTTCTGTATCCGATATTTTCGTCAGCGAGCTTTTCACCGGCGAGACAACCATGGTATCCCTTAATTCCTTGAGTCAACAGGCGGATAACGATTGCTACGCTCCATCGATCAGTGGGAATAGTCGCTATGTGGCATTCGAATCTTACGCTGCCAACCTAGTACCCGACCTAGACCCTGGATTCAGCAATATCTTCGTTCGAGATCGACTCGACGAGCAAACCACCTTGGCGAGTCCCGGAGACGAAGGTGTTACCGCCGATGACTCTTCCTATAGTCCAGCGGTCAGCTCTGATGGCCGTTACGTTGCATTCTCGTCATATGCAACAAATTTGATTCCGAACGATTTGAACGGATTTCCAGATGTGTTTATTAGGGACAGGCAAGAGGCGGTAACAACAAGAGTTTCTCACGCTACCAGTAGTTTTCAGGCAAATGGTGAGAGTTTCCGACCAGCGATTACTCCAGACGCAGTTTATGTTGCGTTCGATTCTTTTGCTTCCGACATCGATCCACAGGATTTAAATGTTTCGAGTGATGTCTTTATCCATCAGTTCTTAACAAGTACAGCAAGCGTGGTCATTACCGGCACGGTACTACCAGGCAATTTTTATCAAGGCTCCCTACCCTCAAGTATTCTCGTTTCGTTCCGAAATGCAGCAAACACTGAAGTAGCAACGGCTAATGCAACTTACAATCCTACAACCCATGCATTTAGCGTAACTGCTCCACCCCAAGTTAGTGGCCCGTACCGTATCTCGTTCAAGCTTGGTTTCTGGCTGAGAAAGACTCTGCCAAATCCGACGCAACCTGCCCACGCGTACATCAGCTGGAACTTTGGGTCCGTAACCCTGACGGTCGGCGATATCGACAACGATAACGAAGTCACAAACGCCGATTACGCAATCTGGGCGAGCCAGAATGGAAGCAGTGTTAGCCCAGGAACCGGAGCGGACTTAGATGGCGATGGCGAAATCACAAACGCCGACTACGCGCTCTGGGCAAGCACAAACGGATCGTCCGGGGATCAATAAAAAGAGTGCAGATCAGATTGATCTGCACTCTCAGCAAGGCTCAGAACTCAGCTTTGTTCTTCGTTTTCTTAGGAACGAAAGCGGTCTGAATGTACTCGGCGGTAAACATTGTCGGTGCCTGACCCGTTCGTGCATACGAAAACAGCGCAGTCTGATAGATGCCCGACATCGCTGCACCGACCGTACCTAAAACAATGTAATAGAGGACCGTCAGGGCTGCGGCGCTCGCAATGATGTAGATGCTTCCGGTGAAGCACAACGCGATAAAGAACGGAATGGGAATGAGGAAAAGTAGCGTCATTGCAAGGGAAATTCCCGCGTTGCCAACCACGGTTTCGCCCCAAGTCTTTTTGATCGTATCCCAAGACCCCTTGAGGGCATCGACCGGGCCAACTTTCTCAATCACCATCATCGGAACGGTGAAAAACGTGACTACAGTCCATGCTGCTCCCATCAATCGAATCACGAGTGAGCCGATGACTCCAAAATTCTCGGAGATCATCTTGAGGACGGTGCCGACCGTAGCCGAAATCACTGCCCAAACCAAAATCGCCCCGAGCCGACTCGAAGCTACTCGGAACCCGTCGGCGAACTTAGCGGGCCGACCGTGCAGGTTTTCATTCGCACAGTAAATTAGCCCCGCATTGAAGAAGATGACGATGAAGTAACTAACGATGTAGTAACAAAACGTAGCCACGTAAGTCCAGATTGGCGGGTTTTCAAGGTTGTCCGGACCCACAATGAAGACCATCGGGACGAAAAAGCTCGCCGCAACGAGCAGACCCACAATCGTCGAGACGATTGGAAAGACCATGAGCGAAGGATTCCCTCGCAAAATTCCCCAGCTTTGCTTGGCTAGTTGCCAACTCCTCGTCACACGTTCCATGGCCCAATTATGATCCGCAAGGCAATAGGGGATGCTCGCGTTCGCAAAATTTCTCGGTCCATTGGACCTATGAACCGCAAATTTGTCTGGGGTTTGACATCAATTTGCCTGTATAGTATTAGGAAGTATTGGGGAAATTCGCTCAATCAATGGAATGACCTAGCTGGTGCTGCGGCATCAAGTTGGGTAGTCGTAGCACCGGTTCTGGGTAGTTTGCTCGGCCGCTGAGGAGATTCTTGTGGTGATTTTTTTTAGAAAATGTCTCTTGACATTAGTTTGTGTTCTTGGCTTGAACACTGGGATTTGGGCTCAATCGGCCGCAAGCGGCGAAATCGTTGGGACCCCTATGCAGGGTGCGATGGGAATCACCGAGACCGTCGATCAAATCATGGCCCGCGATCCTGGAGTCTCGCCGTTTCCTAGCGTCTTCATGATTGGTCCCGAGCATGAAGTTGAATACCGCAAGCATCTGCCACCAAACCCATTTGCATTGCCCGGCTCTCAATATCCACCCGCGCTCAACTCAAATACGCGCGGACAATTCAGCCGCGGAAATGCGACTCCGCACCTGCCGCTCATCCTGGGTACTTCGTTCTTGGGCGGAAATCTCGGGTTGTCCTCAGCGGTGCCGCCGGATACCCAAATGGCAGTTGGTCCGACTCAGATCCTCATGTGCATCAACGGCCGCATTCGAGTCTTTGATAAGTCAGGAGCTCTCGGCCCACTAAATACAACAACCGACAGTTTCTTCAATAGCGTCCGCAACGGCGCAGGGACATCCGACCCACGTGTGCGCTACGACCGAGCCCTGAATCGCTGGTTCGTCATTATCATTAACACCCCCGCGACTTCGAACCGCGTCCTCCTTGCCGTTAGCTCCGGTCCCACAATTACAGGTGCCGGCAGTTTCACATTCTTCCAGTTCCAGTTCGACACGTTCGGTGGCGGCGGTGCTGGCGATGCCGGACAGTTCTTTGATTATCCGTCTTTGGGTCTCGATGAAGATGCCCTGTATATTGGAGGAATTGTTTTTGGCAGCCCGTGGACGACCGTTTTTGTCGTACAAAAAGCCTCAATCCTAGGCGCGGGTCCAATCGTGGCAACGGCGTTTAGAAACATCGGCAATGGTAGTGTCGAAGGACCCTTTGCTGCACAGGGTGTTTCAAACGATCTTGCCGGCACAAACGAGGGCTACTTTATTGGAGTGAGTTCTACTGCTTTTAGCAAACTCATCGTCCGGCGAGTTTCGAATCCCGGCGGAGTCCCCACCCTTTCAGGAAACCTCCCGATAACCGTTAACGCGACGGTCTATCCAATGAATGTGTCCACCCCTTTAAGTGGCACACCGCTTGACGCGATTGATGATCGGCTCATGGAAGCCTTTCTCCGAAAAAATAGATACACAGGCAATTTATCACTTTGGACTTGTCATCACATTGAAGTCGACACCACGGGAGCTGCGAACGGGGCGGGCAATCGCAACGGGACGCGATGGTATGAGCTAAATAATCTCAGCACGACCCCAGCCTTGGTTCAATCGGGCACCGTTTGGGACAGCGCGGCTTCGAACCCACTAAGCTATTGGTTTAGCGGAATTAACGCAACTGGTCAAGGATATATGGCGATGGCTCCTTGCCGTGCCGGCCTGGTTACGCGCCCGGAAATTGCAACGATGGGCCGATTCTATACGGACATGACAGGACAGGTCGTTACCCCCTACACGTTGGTTCAATCTAGCGCTGCTGTGGGCTACGGACCGTTCACAAGTCCCGATCGGTGGGGAGATTACGCTACAGTTAGCCTTGATCCATCAGACGATCAAACCCTTTGGGGAAGCCAAGAGTACGTTGATGCCGCCAACTCCTGGGGAGTTCGTATTTTCCAACTCAAGGCTCCGGCACCGACCGTGACCTCGTGTTCCCCGAATTCCTTGGCTCAAGGCGCAACCGCGAATGTGGTCGTTACCGGCACCGGCCTCTACGATACTGAAGCAGGAATCAACCGTCTCGTTGCCGCATTCAGCGGCACATTGATCACGGTGAATAGCGTCACGTTAAACTCCATTACGCAGGCGACTCTTAACGTGACGGTGAACGCCGCAGCTACCACGGGCCTTCGCAACCTAACTTTGACAAATCCAGACGGCCAGTCCGCGACGGGAGTTGGAGTCTTTACGGTAACGGGCGGTTCAAACCCAGTTCCAACCTTGACTCTGATCTCGCCAAGTAGCGCAACTGCTGGCGGCGCTGGATTCACGATCACCTGTACGGGCACGAACTTTATCTCTGGCTCAATTGTGCGCTGGAATGGTTCTGACCGAGTAACGACCTTCGGCTCGTCAACGTCAATCACGGCAGCGATTACCGCCGCAGACATCGCAACGGCGGGAACTGCGACGGTAACGGTCTTCAACCCGGCACCCGGCGGAGGCACTTCGAGTGGCCTAACCTTTACGATCAATAATCCAGTCCCAACCCTGACCCTGATCTCACCCAACAGTGCGACAGCCGGTGGAGCCGGATTCACAATTACGTGTACCGGCACGAACTTCAACGCTCAGTCTAAGGTTCGGTGGAACGGTTCAGACCGGGTCACGACCTTTGGAACATCAACCTCAATAACTGCAGCAATCACTGCAGCGGACATCGCCACTGCGGGAACGGCAACCGTCACAGTCTTCAACCCGGCACCCGGCGGAGGCACTTCGAGTGGTCTCACCTTCACGATTAACAATCCAGTCCCAACCCTGACCCTGATCTCACCCAACAGTGCGACAGCCGGGGGAGCTGGATTCACAATTACGTGCACCGGTACAAACTTTGTAGCGGGATCGATCGTCCGATGGAACGGCTCCGATAGAGTGACGACCTTTGGCTCGTCCACTTCGATAACTGCAGCAATTACTGCTGCAGATATTGCCACGGCGGGAACCGCGACAGTGACTGTCTTCAACCCAACACCGGGCGGAGGAACGTCGAGCGGTCTCACCTTTACGATCAATAATCCTGTACCAACGCTAACGCTAATCTCACCCAACAGTGCGACAGCGGGTGGCGCAGGATTCACGATTACGTGTACCGGCACGAACTTCAACGCTCAGTCTAAGGTTCGGTGGAACGGTTCAGACCGGGTCACGACCTTTGGAACATCAACCTCAATCACTGCGGCAATCACTGCAGCGGACATCGCCACTGCGGGAACGGCAACCGTCACGGTCTTCAACCCAACTCCGGGTGGAGGAACGTCGAGTGGGCTGACCTTCACGATCAACAACCCAGTTCCGACGCTGACTCTGATCTCGCCTAATAGCGCGACGGCCGGTGGCGCAGGATTCACGATTACGTGCACAGGCACAAACTTCAACGCTCAATCAAAAGTTCGGTGGAACGGCTCGGATCGAGTTACAACCTTTGTTAATTCGACTTCGATAACTGCAGCAATTACTGCAGCGGACATCGCCACTGCGGGAACCGCGACGGTGACTGTCTTCAACCCAACTCCGGGTGGAGGAACGTCGAGTGGGCTGACCTTCACGATCAACAATCCAGTTCCAACACTCTCGCTCATCTCGCCGAACAGCGCGACGGCGGGCGGTGCTGGCTTCACCATAACGTGCACTGGCACCAACTACAACTCGCAATCGATTGTGCGTTGGAACGGTTCAAACCGGACAACCACATTTGTGAATGCAACCACCGTCACGGCTGCTATCAACGCCTCGGACATTGCTGTCGCGGGTAGCGCGACAGTGACGGTATTCAACCCGGCCCCGGGCGGCGGCACTAGTGGTGGTCAGACCTTCACGATCAATGCCGCGGGCAATCCTGTCCCGACGCTAACGAGCATCAGCCCGAACGTTAAAATCTACGGTGATCCTGGATTCACCATCACGTGCACGGGTACAAACTTCGTTGCCGGAAGCATCGTCCGAGTGGATGGTTCAAACCGCACAACGACATTTGTAAATTCGACCTCTCTAACAGCGACCATCCCATCAAGCGACTTGCTTTCCCTGGTCAACCGCTCGATCACGGTGTTCAATCCTGGTCCCGGCGGCGGCACTTCAGGTGCGCAAACGCTAACAATAAACCTGCGTTCCTTCTCGGGAACCGTGAATCTTGACGGCTGGGTAGTTTCTCCTGCTGGCATCCCAATTACCTTAAGGTTCAGACCCGTAGGTGGCGGTCCCGGCTCAGAGGTCCACACTCAGGTGGTCACCCTCAACGGAGCAAGCCAATTCACAACGGCAGTTCCGGTTGCGGCAGGCAACTACGACATCATGGCGGACGGAGACATCTGGCTCCAACGCCGCGTCGTAAACGTCAATGCCAACGGATCTCCGGTCACCGGTCTAATCTGGACGTTGCCAACTGGCGACATCGACGGAGACGGAGACGTCACCAACAGCGACTACGCTATCTGGGCAGCCAACAATGGTGCCTCGGTAGTACCCGGTACCAATGGTGACCTCGATGGCGATGGCGATGTAACCAACGCTGACTACGCCCTTTGGGCAGCCTCGAACGGACTGTCGGACGATCTTTAAACAGACTCGTCCGCTCGCCTAATTACTGGTTTCCGAAGCAATTCGGAAACCAGGCTCAGTTTGTGCCCCGATAATAGGGGTCCTCGCCAACGTTTTGAGTCTCGAAACGCGTCCAACATCGGGGCTTCGGTTCTGAGGCCCGTCGGGTTTTACCTTTTTGGAGGATTTGTCTTGATTTTACAGAAATTGCGTTGTTTAACTATTCTTGGACTTGGGCTGGCGACGATGATCGCCTCAGCCCAGGTTGCACCCGGTGATCGCGAGACGGTCGGAAAGCCCTGGACGGGAGAAAAAGCGGTGTATGAAACCACCGCCGAAATCATGGCGAGAACGCCAATCCCGCATGAGTCCGAAGAAGATGAGAAGTTCTTTGGAATCGACCACGAATGGGTAGACCGTGGACATCTTCTCCGGAATCCTAAGTCTCCGGCCGTTTCCCAGTGGCCACCCAATCCTTTGGGGCAAGCAATTGCTAATGGAAACGGATCGAGAGGCTTTCAGGCACCCAGTGCACCAGGATATCGAGGTGGCCCTAACTCTCCTCAAAATCCAATCTTCAGCTTTTTAGGTTGCCAGACTTCGGACTCCAGCGGTTTTCCGCCCGATTCCCAGATGGCCGTCGGCCCCACTCAAATCCTCATGTTCTCAAACGGAAGAATTCGAGTCTTTGATAAGAACGGAGTTATGGGTGCGCTCAATACCACTCCGAATACCTTCTTCAATTCTGTACGGAATGGTTCGGGTTGCTCCGATCCGCGCGCACGATTTGACCGGCTTACCAATCGCTGGTTTCTTGCAATCATAAATGTCGCGAGTTCCAACAACCGTGTGCTCTTTGCCGTAAGCGATGGACCTACCATTACTGGAGCGACGGTCTGGGCGTTCTATTTCTTCCAGCACAATACGGTACTCCCTGCTGGAAACACGAACCAGTTCTTCGATTATCCAACGCTTGGACTCGATGCGAACGCGCTTTATCTCGGAGCGAATATGTTCAACGGAACGTTCAAATGCTCAGCGTTTGTCGTTCGCAAATCAAGCATCACCACGGGTGGACCCATCGTTGTGACCGCTTTCCGGGATATCTCGGTTAGCGGCGGTGCGGGGCCCTACACCCCACAAGGCGTAGACAACGATGATCCCGCCGCGACGGAAGGCTATATCATCGGCGTTGATAACGTGAGCAACGGCCTGCTGACCATGCGCCGAATCACTGATCCAGGCGGTACGCCAACGATTTCCGGAAATCTATTCATCACGACTCCAACCACGACCAATCCGGCGAACGTAAACACTTCTGGTGCCACAACTCCCGTCGATGCGCTTGACGATCGCTTGATGCAAGCTCACGTTTACTATAACCGGAAGACTGGCACCCGAACACTTTGGACAAGCCACCAAATCCGGGTCGATTCAACCGGAGTTGCAAACAGCAGCGGTGGTCGAAACGGAGTGCGTTGGTACGAGATCCAGAATCTGTCAACAACTCCGGTTCTGAGGCAAGCAGGGACTCTCTACGATCCCGCAGTTTCAGCTCCGCTCAGCTATTGGATGTCCGACGTAACCATGTCGGGGCAAGGCCATATGGCGCTTCTTGCATCATCCGCTTCATCAACTGCATTCCTGAAAATCGTTGCCGCAGGAAGACTGAACGGCGATACTCTTGGAACAACCCAGGCTCCGACGCTTGCTCAGGACTCGTCCACGACCTATGCGACCGGATTACAGAGTGGTCGATATCGATGGGGTGACTATTCTGCATTGCAGGTCGATCCGACGGATGACCAAACGATCTGGGGCGTTCAAGAATATTGCAACGCGACTAACTCGTTTGGTTGCCGCATCGTTAAACTGCAGGCACCAGCTCCTGCGCAGCCCATCTCCCTCTCACCAAACTCCTTGGCTCAGGGTGTCTCCAATGTTAATCTCACATTAACAGGTACCTCCTCGCTCGGAAGCGAGTTTTACGATACTCAAGCAGGATTCAACCGCATCCAGGCAGCTTTCAGCGGCACTGGAATTACGGTTAACAGCGTTGCCGTGATCCCGGAAGTCCCAAATACCAATCCAGTGACGCAATTAAGTATCAATGTCAGCGTGAGTGCTGGCGCAACGGTTGGAGCCAGGGATATTACGATCACCAATCCCGATGGTCAGACTTCGACGGGCAACAGCCTGCTTACGATAACCGCAAGCGGAAATCCTGTTCCGACTCTATCGACGATCAACCCAACCGCGGTTACTGCGGGCGACCCTGCTACAGTCATTGCCCTGACAGGCACCGGCTTCGAACCAACTTCCGTCGCCAGATGGAACGGCTCCGATCGAACGACAACCTACAACAGCGCCACAAGTCTATCGGTGACCCTTTCGGCTTCGGATATCGCTACTGCAGGTAACGGAACGATAACGGTGTTCAATCCAGCGCCCGCCGGCGGATTGTCGAACGGTATCGGTTTGACGATCAACCCGCGTGTAATCGCCGGAACAATAACACTCGAAGGCTGGGGTGTCTCGCTTAGTGGGATTACCATCCAAATGGATATCCGTCCTGTGGGCGGCCTTCCCGGCTCAGAGGTCCTGTCCGGACCTGTCGTGCTGAATGGCGTAGGCAACTACACCTTCAGCGGTAGCTTCCCAGCAGGCACCTACGATGTCCTTGCCAAGGGTGCCATTTGGCTCCGCAATAGAGTCTCCTCGGTGAACTTGACTGGTCCTTCCACTTCGGGCGTCAATATGACACTGCTAACGGGAGACATCGACAACGACAACGATGTGACGAACGGGGACTACGCCATCTGGGCAAGTAACAATGGGAACAATGTTGCACCGGGCACAGGCGGCGACCTTGATGGTGACGGCGACGTGACCAATGCGGACTATGCATTGTGGGCGGCGAACAACGGAACTTCGGGCATCCCCTAGGCTCCTCGTTCAGGAAGCCCCGTGCTACCGGCACGGGGCTTTTTTGCGTTCTCAGGTACAATCTGCGGGTCAGTTTCTCGGATTGCTTTTGCAATCAGAGACAGGTGCGCAGCCATTGCAATCGCATTGAGATCGGCGCACGCTGCCAGGCGAGTTGATTCCACTCATGGATTCACTCCCCGAGCCGTGCGCGCGTGGCCGAACGCGCTGTTTCTTTATGACAAATTTTCAATCTTTTGCAATTTCGCCTGATCGCGTCAAAATCCTTCAGCGACTCCAAATCGTCGTCCCTACGCCAATTCAGGTGCAAACCATTCCTATCGGGTTGTCGGGTCGCGACGTTATTGGAATCGCTCAAACCGGAACCGGCAAGACTCTAGCCTTTGGACTGCCGCTAATTGAGCGGCTGAAACCTGGTCAAATCGGCCTCATTCTTGCTCCGACGCGAGAACTCGCGGCTCAGATTTTTGAGACCTTCAGCAAGCTTAATATCCGCGCGGTACTCATCATCGGCGGGGCGCCGATGAACCGCCAAATCCAAATGCTCAAGGCGCAGCCGCAAGTTATCATTGCGACTCCAGGCCGCTTGATGGACCACATGATGCAGCGGACCGTCGATCTGACCCGCGCTGGAATTGTGGTCCTTGATGAAGCCGACCGAATGCTCGACATGGGCTTCGCCCCCGCCATCCGCAAGATTCTCGACCAAACACCAAGGTCCCGTCAAACGATGCTCTTCTCCGCAACCATGCCGGACGGCATCGCCGCTCTCGCCGCGAGCTATCTCAAAAACCCAGCGCGAGTGGAAATTAGCGACTCGGGCACGGCCGCAGAAAACGTATCCCAGGAACTGGTCTATCTCCCCCAGACCGACAAACCTGCTGTACTTGAGAATCTATTACGCGAAGGCAAAGGCACAGTATTGGTATTCGCAAGAACCCGCCACGGTGCTCGCAAGCTCGCGAAGGCAGTGAGAATCAGTGGTCATGCCGCGGCAGAACTCCACTCAGATCGGACTCCTGCTCAAAGAAAGGCTGCACTTGAAGGTTTCAAATCAGGCACCTTCCGGGTGTTGGTCGCGACGGATATTGCCGCACGCGGAATTGATGTTAAGGATATCGAACTTGTCGTTAACTACGACATTCCAATGTGCGCTGAAGATTACGTTCACCGAATCGGCAGAAC